>Ga0272442_10006777_pt1 | contig 14951 bp, 11 predicted proteins | sample SSMForm2O_FD_200262 | JGI IMG/M metagenome (GOLD analysis project Ga0272442, IMG submission 200262) | Marine sediment archaeal communities from Little Sippewissett salt marsh, Falmouth, MA, United States - SSM-Form-2O | ecosystem: Environmental > Aquatic > Marine > Wetlands > Sediment ...
CTATTAAAAGCCAGCAGTGCTATAGTTATAGTATCTTTATTCCATTGTGATGGAGAGAAGTCTTGTCGATTCCGCTGCCTCACAGTTTGATCATGATTCTTAACATAATCCTTTCAGCAGGATTCCTGTCGCTGCTGGCCATGTTGTGGTTTCGCTCAAGGAAAGAACGCGAACAGCCTGCAACAGTGGGCAGCCGGGAAACCAGTACTGCAGAGGATCCCGACTCAACTGCAGCAAACCAGCGGCATATTAAGTTTTTCACCATCGTAAAAGAAGCTCTGAACAAGATAAAAAAATGGAGATTCTTTGCAATCCTGGATCTGAAAGAACCATCAAACGAATGGGGACTCATGGACATACTTCCAGGGTATCTGTTGTTTGGTGGAATACTGATCTATATAGGCCAGGCAATGCTCCCTGTCCCGCCAGAAACCCGGCAGTGGATTGCATGGATCTATATCGGGGTCGGATTTTATTTCTTCTTCTCCGGAGCATATGGTTTTACTCGCAGGCGGTTTCCGGTGATTCTCGCAGCCCCATTCAGGAAAGGGGCGGAATGGTTCAATATCAGACCATTCCAGTTTATTATTCTGGCAGCGGTAATTCCGCTCAGCTGGGCAGCATCCCACCTTGCCGGACTCGTTCCCCTGATGCACCAACCAGTGCCTGCTGCAGCAGCGTGGGTTCTCGCTATTGTATTTCTTATACTCGGCAGTGTGCGCCTGCCGCTGCAGCGTGTACAAATCAATATCCCAAAATGGGAACTGATAACTATAGGTGTGATTTTTCTTGCCGGTCTGTTACTCCGGGTCGTGAATCTTGAAAACATCCCCTGGCTGCTGACAGGAGATGAAGGGTCTGCCGGTCTTTCTGCCATGCACTTCATCAAAGGTGAGCAGAATAACATATTCAGCACAGGCTGGTTTTCCTTTCCATCACTTTATTATTTCCTTCAGTCTCTCCCTATTCTGATATTCGGCAACACAACGACAGGGCTTCGGCTGAGTTCCGCAATCATCGGTTCCTTGACCGTACTCGTAACGTATTGGGCACTTCGCCCTGTATTTGGCCGCTGGACAGCCATCTTCGCCTCAGCTTACCTGGCCACATTCCACTTCCATATACATTTCAGCCGGATAGGCCTGAACAACATCTGGGACAGTTTCTTTTTTATCCTTGCCTTCGGCTCCGGGATGCGATTTTTTAAGCACCGCCGATTGATCGATGCCAGTCTGACAGGGATAGCGATCGGATTATGCCAGTATTTCTACTCGAGCAGCAGAACCCTGATCATCCTTATCTTTGTTTGGTTTGTGCTGCTGCTCATCTTCCACTGGAAAAAGATGCGAGGCTCTGCACCAGGAATCGTGTTTATGCTGCTTGCATTGATCGTAACAGTGCTTCCGCTCGCCCTCTACTTCATAGAAATGCCTGATGCCTTTTTGGCGCCGTACAACCGGGTAACGCTGGTTTCTGACAGCCAGTCCCTGTTTTCCAGAGAAGGGCTGACAGAAATGCTGCCAGACCTGCAAAATCAGCTTTTCGCCAGTGTAAAAGCTTTTACAGCAACCAACCTGCGTTTCTGGTACAACATCGATCACCCGATGCTGTTGACACTTCCTGCAGCATTGTTTCTCATGGGAATGGGGATCCTCCTGTTGAAGCTCTTCGATCCTGCTGTGCTCTGGCTGCTCCTGTGGCTCGCCAGTTCTATCGGCATCAGCATGTTCAGCAAAGATGCTCCTGCAGCACAACGATTCCCCTATACAGCACCTTGTGTTGCAGCAATTGTCGCACTACCCCTTCACCAGGTCTCCGACTGGTTGATCGGTCTGTGGCCGCGCTTCCAGCGCTGGATCCTTGCGGGGTTCAGTCTCATCCTGTTGATTGCTATGGGATCCGATATCGGCTTCTACTTTTTTGACTATACAAGGGATCAGAACTTTGCCGACTTGAACACAGAGGTAGCCCACAGGACCGCTCTCTACCTGAAAGACAAACCGGAAGGTACCCTTGTGTATTTTCTGGGTGGAAGAATGGGCTACTACAGCCACAGCTCCATTCCCTTTCTTGCACCTGATTGCAGCGGTGTCGATCTCTTCCAATCGATCGAAGAACCTCCGGATGTAAAAAAGTTCCAGGAAACAATCTTTATCATTCTCCCTGAACGTCAGGAGGAGCTGGAAGCACTCGTTACCTTCTTCCCGGATGGTGAGGAGCAGCTGTTTTATGGAAAGAATGAGGAAGTGCTCTTCATAAGCTACATTGTGCCGCCGGATTTGTAGAGACTGGCAGGGACAATTACCCATTACACTCAATTCCATCCCGGGACATAAGGCGGCCGTGAACCGCAGATACAGTCTGCCAAATGCTATAATTGTTTTTTCAAATCATGCAGACGTTTTTTCCAGGTGAAAACGGGAGCAGTTGATGAAAGCCCTTTTTTTTGAACAACATGGAAATATCTCGAATCTGAAAACCGGTGAACTGGACAATCCATCTCCTGGCCCCGGGCAGGTAATGGTGCGGGTACATTCTGCTGCCCTGAACCGGCTTGACCTGTGGGTGATGGAAGGCTGGAAAGGCCTGAACCTCGAGATGCCCCATATTCCAGGCGCAGATGGGGCTGGTGAGATCGCTGCCCTCGGGGATGGCGTGAACGGCTTGTCTCCAGGTGATCGGGTTGTCATTAATGCAAACCTCAGCTGCGGGAGCTGCAGGGCCTGCCTTGCCGGGCAGGATAACATGTGTCGGGATTGGCATCTGCTTGGAGAAACAGTACGCGGCACCTGCGCAGAATTGGTTTGTGTACCAGCTGATAATGTACTTCAAATCCCGGAAGAATTCTCCTTCCGGGAAGCCGCAGCATCCAGCCTCGTATTCCTCACTGCATGGCATTCGCTCATCACCAGGGCAAACCTGCAGCCCGGCGAAAAAGTCCTGCTGATAGGAGCTTCAGGCGGCGTGAATACCGCCAGCATCCAGATCGCCAAACTCGCAGGTGCGCAGGTATTCGTTGTTGGATCGAGCCCGGAAAAGCTGGAACTGGCTGCATCGCTGGGTGCTGATGTCTTTATCGATCGTTCCATCGAGGAATCATGGTCCAGGCACGTCTATCGGCTGACGAATAAACAGGGTGTGGATATCGTGGTCGACAATATCGGCACAGATACGTTCCCTTCCAGCCTCCGCACCCTCCGAAAAGGAGGCCGCCTGCTCACAGTCGGCAACACTTCCGGTCCGGTGCTTGAACTGGATAATCGATTTATCTTTGGCAAACATCTTTCCATCCTCGGATCAACAATGGGCACAAAAGAAGATTTTTACCAGGTTATGCAGCTTCTCTTCCAGGGTAAATTGAAACCGGTTCTGGATCTGGATTTCCTCCTTGAAAATGCACAACAGGCTTATACACGCCTTGCACAAGGCCAGCAGATGGGAAAGATCACCCTTGAAATCTCCTAGGCCTTCAATCCTGATATGGCTTTCCGTCTTCTTTATCCTGCCTGGATTCACCTACCTGCAGCGGTTTGTTCAATCGCTGCAGCCCTTGCCGCTTGATCCCGGCATCCCGTCATGGTACCTTCCTGTTTCCGGATTGCTGTGGGGGCTCGCCTTTCTTTTTGCAGCTGTTCTGCTCTGGTTTCGACGTTCCTGGGTTCCTCGGTTCCTGAAATGGATGGGAGCAGTATACCTCGTCTTCTTGTGGGGAGAACGATTGCTGACCCGCAGTGATTATGCTGCACAATCCACTCCCTTTGTTGTTGTGCTGTCAGTTGTTCTGTACGGTCTGATGTGGATCCTTCTATCCATGCAGAGGGTACGAAGCTTTTTTTCAACAGTAGCCTGAATTGTGCTATTTAAGTTATCATAAAAACAGCAAACAATACCCTTTATAAGAATGATAGTCAAACCAGGATAACTTCATCAAGAGGAACGGAAACCATATGGATCAGGAAATTGAAGTGAAATTCTATGTTGCGAATTTGTTTGAAATCAACAACCGCCTCTGCTGCATCGACGCCGAGTTGAAACAGGAACGAACCCTGCTGGTCAATGACCGTTTCGACACAGCCGAAGGAACACTGCAGCAAACAGGAAAGGTGCTCAGAATTCGCTCCAGCAGTACACACCAGCTTACTTACAAGGAGAAAACCAGCAGCCCTGAAAAAAGGGTTGAAATCGAACTGGATATCAACAACCCTGAAACAGCCCGGCGTTTTCTCGAAGCTCTTGGCTATTCACGCTTCAGCCAATATGAAACATACCGGGAAACTTTCTGTGTCGGTGATGTGAGTATCATGCTCGATGAGCTGCCATTCGGCACTTTTGTAGAAATCGAAGGCCCTTCAATCCAGGAGATAGAAGATATGGCACAAAAACTGCGGTTGAATTGGGAGAAACGTGTACAGAAAAGTTATATCGAACTCTTTTTACACCTGCGGAAAGAATGGCCCTTTACGTTCAATGAAGCAACTTTCGAGAATTTCAAAGGGCTTCCCGCTGTTCTGCCATGTGACCTTGACCTGGAACCTGCTGACCAGTAATCAGCACGCCAAACAGACATAATTAGCCGGCAGCCCGGGATAACAACAAGAATAGTTTTCTATCCGGATGAGGAGGTATTTGATGAACCGCTCTAGGAAATACCGATATGTGGTTCTTGCCATAACAGCTATTGTCGCCGCAGCACTTGCCTGCGAATCACCCGGGAGTACCCCAACGGATACTCCACCGGATGAAGTGGCGACCGCTGTCTCGGCCACATTGACCGCCGCTGCGGAAGAAACGGATACAACGGAAACAGAAGAAACCCCGCCATCCGAAGAACCCGCTGATACGCTCTCGCCGGAGCCGACTACCGGCACAATCAATGGAAATATCTGTTACCCGAGTGAATTTATTCCGGAAATGACAGCCTACTTCCAGGAAACCACCACCAATGATGTTACCCAGATGCCCATCGCTCTGAACCAGGGTACGTACAGCATCGATCTTCCTCCGGGCACGTATATTGCCTATGTCTGGCGTGCAGGATATACGACCGGCGGCTCCTATTCCCAGGCAGTTCCCTGCGGGCTCCATGTAAGCTGTACCGACCACAGCCTCATACCTGTTCCCCTGGCTGCAGGCGATGTCGTTAACGATGTAGACCTGTGTGATTGGTATGGCGATCCGGGAGACGTACCGCTTCCTCCCGGCACAACAATGCCTACTTCCACACCTCCTCCCGGAGGCGTGAGCTTCAACTGTGATGGCACCTACCAGCGTATCCGTATTACCGATGCTGGTATTGATGGAAAAACACTGTGGCTCGACAATTGGGTCAGCGGCGGTTGGTCCACGATCTGGAGCTTTGAAGGCGGAGATCCCATGATCCGCCAGATTGAAGATGAAGCCGGATACTACAACTTCGGCGCCTGCAAAAAACTGATCATCATCCCGGTCCGCTACAGCGGCTCCGGCGCCAATCTTGAACTGATCATCTACCGCTGGACAGGCTCCGGAGTTTCAATTGTGTACCAGCATGACGGAACCCATGGTGAATGGAGCAAAATAGGCGACATGATCACCTTTGAAGAATCCGTCTACCTGTACGGTGAACCCAACTGCTGCCCGTGCAACCGCCAGGTCCTCGAACACACCTGGGACGGCAGTGCGTTTGTCCAGACCGGATCCGCCATCAATCCCACCTACACAGGCGACCCGCCGGACCACTGCACACCCTGAAACATTCTATCCCCCGGCAGCGCAGAACCACGTTGTTCTGTCGGGGGAATAATAGTGCTGTACATCTATAGAACCGATTCGCCAGAACCCTCATATCAAACCTCGATCTGATCAGGGAGATTTTTCACCTTGAAACCTTTCACACCAGCCTACCGTATACTCGGACAGGACACTCTGGCCGAACGAGCTGCCCTTGCCCGACAAAATCAGCAAGCTTGCACACTGTGTGGGCGGCGCTGCGGCACCGACCGCACCCGGCAGCCCGGCGAGTGCCGTATGCAGCAAACTGCGTATGTTGCAAGCTATGGTGCACACCGCGGCGAGGAAGATCCCCTGCGCGGACGGTACGGCTCCGGGACGATCTTTTTCGGCAGCTGCAACCTGCGCTGTCTGTTCTGTCAGAACGCCGATATCAGCCAGTCCCTCGCAGGATCGCCTGTCACGTCCGGTGAATTGGCTGGACTCATGCTTACACTGCAGGATCAGGGATGCCATAATATCAACCTTGTGAGCCCTTCACATGTTGTGGCAGAAATCCTGGATGCACTTGTAATCGCCGCCGGGCAGGGATTGAAGCTTCCCCTGGTCTGGAACACAGGCGGCTATGACTCGCCGGAAGCCCTCGAACTGCTTGACGGTGTTGTTGATATCTATATGCCCGATATGAAATACAGCGACCCTGAAACAGCCCGGAAATATTCAGATATACGGGATTACCCCCGGGTTAATCAGGAAGCGGTACGCGAGATGTTCCGTCAGGCAGGCGATCTGCAGATGGACGAACGGGGGATCGCCACCCGAGGCCTGCTTGTGCGACACCTGGTGCTTCCTGAAAGCCTTGCCGGTACGGAGGATATCGTGCGGTTCCTGGCAGAGGAAATTTCACCAGACACATACCTGAACCTTATGGACCAGTACAGGCCCTGCCACCATGCCCGTTCACATCCACCGCTCGACCGGCGTATTACCCGTGAGGAGTACCAGGCTGCGCTGGATGCCGCCAGGAAAGCAGGCCTTACCCGCCTCGATGAACGGCGGTCGTTTTTATCGTTCCTGTAACAAACAGCAACCCGTTCCCCAAAAAACATCAGCGTGATAAGGCATACGGCAAGGTTTCGGTACCTGTCCAATACATTACCGTGTAAAGGCGCAGGGGGGTTCAATAAACACCGCTCACACGATTTTTTGTGATTTTCATAAGTTTTTGCTGAAGCCTTCATTTCTTTAGCAGTAATGAAGGCAGTTGGTTTCCGAACAATCATGAACCCCGATAGCCTCACAAACAAAATATTGGTAGAACCGAAATCTCCGGGATTGGTAAAGTAAACCTAAGCAATAGCGTTTCTTCTTCAAAGACACCCTGCGAAAGCATCCCGTTCCACATCAATCTTGTGACAAATCGTAATTGACACCCCCTTTTTTTTATGCTACTATGTTTGCACAATTAACCAATATTGCACATATGTGCAATACTTTCGGGAGACCGATAGTGGATACAACATCAAAAACCCATTTGATGGTGAAGGTTTCAAAGAAGTATTTTGAAATGGGTATGACACAGCAAGAGATTGCGACCTCATTGCGTATTTCCCGATCGACCGTATCACGTCTCCTTTCCAGAGCCCGGAATGAAGGGGTTGTCCAGATAAATATCGAAGTTCCCTCCGGTATTTTCCCCGAACTTGAAAAATCTCTCGAACAGAAGTTCAGCCTTCTGGAAGCAATTGTTATATCGACACAGGACTACAATTCCCCAAAGGGAATTGCCCTCGAACTGGGAAGGGCAGCTGCAGGATATCTGGAAAGGACGATCCAGAACAATGACGTAATTGGATTTGCCTGGGGGACAACAATGAAAGCCATGGTGGATGCTGTTCAACCTCTTTCGGTTAAGGGCATCAAGGTATTCCAGATGAATGGCGGGCTCACACCCCAGATGACCGACATACACGGAACGTCCTTAACCCATAACCTGGCTGCACGCTTTGGTGGAGAGGCGTACATGCTCCAGGCACCTGGTGTGGTGGAAAATTCAGGGATTCAAGAGATTTTTATGACAGACCCACAAGTATCTCAAGTGTTTGATATGGCCGACGAATCAACCATGGCATTCCTGGGTATTGGGACCATTGCGGAAGATACACTATGGGGGCAGGCAGGCCTTCTCTCAGACATGGTCACCAGCGAGCTTCTCTCTCTTGGTGCTGTAGGCGATATCATGTCTCGCTTTTACGATAAAGCCGGCACTCTGGTGAATTCAAGCCTGTGCCAGCGCGTGGTTAGCATCCCTATCGACAAGTTAATGCAAATAGACCGCAGGGTCGGAGTGGCTGGCGGCAGAGATAAATTTGAAGCTATCCATGGCGCGTTGTCTGGTGGATATGTCAATGTGCTCATTACAGATCAATACACGGCTGCAAAACTGGTCAGTACCGAATCTCAATCCTGATAACATTTCGAGGAAAAATGGAGGTGTTCCCAGACAATAACAGCATGATTCAATCTCACTAGATATGAATGTTAATAATTCACAAGGAGAAAGAGATGAAGGCACGAAGGATTCTATTATTGGTTCTCATCTTGACAATGGGCGTTTTCTTAATTGGCTGTGGACCTGCAGTCGAAGAAAGTGCACCTGCTGAAGAAGGTGAGACCTCATCAGAAGAGAGCGTTGAAGCTCCTGCTGCTGAAGAGGAAGCAGAACCATACGAAATCGCTGTCATTGTGAAGATCACCGGAATTCCCTGGTTTAACCGGATGGAAGAAGGCGTGCTTCAGGCTGCTGATGATTTCGGTGTAAATGCCTACCAGGTTGGCCCGGCAGATGCCGATCCCGCCCAGCAGGCAAGAATCGTTGAAGACATGATCAGCAAGGGCGTGGACGCCATTGCGGTGGTGCCGAACGATGCCACTGCTTTGGAGCCGATCTTCCAGCGAGCACAGGAAGCCGGTATCATCGTCCTGACCCATGAATCACCAGACCAGGTTGGCAATGACTATGACCTCGAGTTGATTGATAATCTGGCCTTTGCAGAGCATCACTGGGACATGCTGGTCGAGAACATGGGCGACAGCGGCCAATACGCAATTTTTGTTGGCGGTCTCACTGTCCCACTGCACAATCTGTGGGCTGATGAAGGTATTGCCTATGCAGCTGAAAATTATCCGAATCTCGAGTTGGTCACCGAGAGGATTCCTTGCGGTGAGGATCAGGAGCTTTCACGGCAGACCACACTTGAACTGCTTCAGTCGTACCCCGATCTCAAAGGAATTGTCGGCTTCGGCAGCCTTGGCCCTCCAGGAGCCGCTCAGGCACTGATTGAAAAAGGCCTCACCGAAGAAGTTACCGTTGTCGGTACCGTACTCCCCGGCCATGCTGCTCCGTACCTCGAGGATGGTTCTCTTGATCACGGCATCCTCTGGGACCCCAAGGATGCGGGATATTCACTGGTGTGGACAGCTGTACAGATGCTGGATGGTAATGAGATTGCAGATGGTGCAGATGTTCCAGGCGTAGGTGCAATTTCTCTGGATGGCAACATCATTAAAGTTGATGCCATGCTCGACATTACAGCGGAAAATGCTGCTGACCTTGGTTTCTAAACCATAGCTGTCAAGAGGAGCTCACCTTCTGGTGAGTTCCTCTTTCTTTTTTTTAGATAGGTTTGTTGCAATTCAACTGGATTTATCGATACTTTATTATATGAAAGTGATATCTTCTTATGACTGAACAATTCCTCTCTTTAAGAAATATCAACAAGCGCTATGCCGGAGTGCAAGCTTTGCAGTCTGTGGATTTTGATATGAATAAGGGAGAAATCCATTGTCTCGTCGGAGAAAATGGATCCGGGAAATCCACCCTCATAAAAATAATCTCCGGCGTTGTACAGCCTGATCCGGAGGCGGTCATCATAATTGATGGCGAGCAGCTCCAGGATTATCAAGCGATCGATGCTATCCATAAAGGCATCGAGGTGATATATCAGGACCTGTCTCTTTTCCCGAATCTGACGGTTGCTGAGAATATTGCGCTTGGGGAAATAATTGCCGCCGGGCATAAACTAATCCAATGGAGAGAGATCGAGCAAATCGCCACCCGAGCCATGGGTAAAATCAAGGCCGACCTTCCTTTAGATGAACTTGTCGAAAATATCTCGCTTGCCGACCAGCAGCTTGTAGCGATCTGCCGTGCGCTGACCCATGAAGTCCGGCTTGTTATTATGGACGAACCCACAACTGCGCTGACCCGCAAAGAGGTGGATGCATTGTTCTCTGTAGTGCAGGATCTGCAATCCAAGGGCATATCGGTGATGTTTGTCAGCCATAAGCTGGATGAAGTATTTGAAATTGCCGAGAATATCACCATCCTGCGGGACGGTTTTAAAGTCGGCACCTTCCCCTGCAGAGAACTTGATAATGAAAAGATGATCATGCTCATGACCGGGAAGAAGCTGGAATATGCCAGATTCGAGGGTGAATTAAAGAATGAGGCAGCCCTGTTTGAAGTGCGCAAGCTCTCCAAACCCGGGAATTTCAAGGAAATAGACCTGGAACTTTACCCCGGGGAAATCCTGGGAATCACCGGGCTGCTGGGATCCGGGCGCACAGAGTTTGCCAAAGCCATTTTTGGGTTGAATCCGGCTGCTTCCGGTGAGATTTTGCTCGATGGTCAACCGATAAAGCTTAAGAATGTCCAGGATGCTATCGAATACGGAATTGCCTATGTCCCGGAGAACCGGCTGGTCCAGGGCCTGGTGATGCAGCAGTCTGTTGGAAAAAACCTGGTCATCACCATCCTAAGGAACTTACTCAATTCTGTTGGATTGATCAACCAGGAAAAAATGAAAGCCAGCATCGATGAATGGATCACGAGCCTGGCAATCAAGGTGCCCACTGCGGATTCGCCTGTCCAGACCCTTTCGGGCGGAAACCAGCAGCGGGTTGTACTGGCCAAGTGGATTGCCACACAGCCAAAAATACTGATCCTGGATGGCCCTACAGTTGGGGTGGATGTTGCCGCAAAAGAAGCTATCCACGATATTGTGCGCGGTCTTGCAGCTCAGGGAGTGGGTATCATCATCATCTCCGATGAGTTGGCCGAGGTTTACCATAATTGCAATCGGGTAATCGTGATGCACAAAGGCCGTTTTGTTGGCGAATTCCAGACAAAAAATATTTCTGAAGATGAAATTAGGGATTTCATCGCACAATCCAGGTAAAAAGGCTGACCGATGAAAAAAATTCTTTCCAGTTACGAAACGATTGTCTTCCTTGCAATAATAATACTTGGCGCGATCATCACCATGGTAAATCCCAACTTCCTGACCCTGGAAAATTTCCTGGATTTGCTGAAAAGCTATTCCTTTGTAGGCATACTGGCCATCGGTGTGCTGTTTGTACTCCTCTCCGGTGGAATTGATATTTCCTTCACTGCAACAGCCACGGTAGCCATGTATATAATGGCTGTGGTCATTAACAAGTATGGCGGCAATATGTTCACTGCGTTTCTGATTGCCAGTGTGGTCGGCATTCTATTGGGGATTATCAACGCCGTCATTATTCACTTTTTTAAAATTCACAGCATTATCACCACGATTGCCACACTGAACATCTACTACGGACTGCTTACAGTTTTCTGTGGAGGCAAGTGGATCTATGCACTGCCTTCCTGGTTCCGGCAGTTCGGGCAGGTACGCGTGTTCACCATGACCAATCCAACCGGCGGAACCTACGGCCTTTCGATCGTAACCGCGATCTGGATTGTGCTGTTTATTCTGGCCTGGGTAATCCTACGTTATACAATCATCGGCCGCGGTATTTACGCACTGGGCGGCAACCCTGTTTCAGCCGAACGAGCAGGGTTCAGCATTTTACGCCTGCAGCTGTTTGTATACGGGTTTATGGGTTGGCTGGCCGGAATTGCCGGAGTCGTGCTGACTCTGTTGGTGCAGTCTGTTGCGCCGAATTCAATCGTCGGGAAGGAACTGGATGTGCTGGCTGCTGTGGTACTGGGCGGCGCCAGCCTGACCGGCGGTGTTGGTACATTGTGGGGAACGCTGCTGGGTGTAATTCTGATTGCTGTCATGAACAATGGTATGACCCTGATGCGGATCCCCGCATTCTGGTACAACGTTTTTATCGGCGTGATTATCGTAATAAGCGTGAGCGCAAGCGCCTATCAGCAAAAAAAGAAAAAAGACCGGAAAGCTGCCATCGAAGTTGAGTGAGGCAGGAGGATCTACTGTGAAACGGAAATTATCTGATATCTGGATTTTATTACTGGCACTCGTTGGTATCGTAATATTGATGTCTGTATTGAACGGTGCGCAATTTTTCCAGGCGAGAAATATCCAGTCAATGGCTTTCCAAATGCCGGAATTAGGTATTCTCTCTCTCGCCATGATGATCACGATGCTTACTGCCGGGATCAACCTCTCGATTATTGCATCGGCTAACCTCACAAGCATCACCATCGCAATGGTGCTCTCTCATTTCCTGGGGCCTGATATGAGCCAGGGAGGTTCTACAGGGATTATCTTGCTCGCCATTTTGGCCGGCCTGTTTGTTTCTGCAGTTATCGGTCTGCTGAATGGTTTTTTGATAGCAAACCTGGGCGTCTCACCGATCCTTGCAACCCTGGGTACGATGATCCTGTTAAACGGCATTTCCATTGTACTCACAAAGGGATATGTTATTTCCGGCTTCCCGCCGCTTATCCTGTTCCTGGGAAACGGCAAAGTGGCAGGGATTCCCATGCCGATGATCATTTTCGTTATCTGCGTTTTAATACTGTGGATTATTTTGTCCCGTGCACGACTGGGGCTGAATATCTATATGTATGGCTCAAACCCCGCAGCCTGCCATTATTCAGGTGTGAACAACCGAAAAGTCCTGCTCAAGACGTATCTGATCTCCGGCTTGTTTGCCGGCATTGCAGCTATCATCATGATGTCCCGTTTTAACTCTGCCAAAGCAGATTACGGGGAATCCTATCTGCTGATGACGGTGCTGGCTTCCGTACTGGGCGGGACAAGCGCCTCGGGCGGGTTCGGCAAGGTTTCAGGGCTCGTGATCTCTCTCGTGATATTGCAGGTAGTCTCAAACGGCCTGAACCTGATGCAAGTCAGCAATTTCCTTACAATCGCTATCTGGGGAATTATCCTGATTTTTGTGATGATCGCTAATTTTTATAGTAATCGGGGACCACAAAAAAGGAGGCCGGCATGAATACATTTCTGGGTATTGACCTCGGCACGACCGGGCTTAAGGCAACTATACTGACTGAAAAGGGGCGGATCATTGCCTCTGCATATGTTGAATACCCCATCCTTTCACCGGAACCAGGCCATGCTGAGCAGGACCCAATGGAATGGTGGAATGGGTTGATAAGCACCTGCAAGGAACTCAAACAGAAATATCCCTCTGATTTTAACAAGATCATCGGTATCGGGATCTGCGGTCAGATGCACACCCAGGTGTACCTTGATAAAAATAATAACATCCTGCGGCCAGCTATCACCTGGATGGACGTGCGCTCCAAAGATATTGCCGATCGGATCAACAGTGATGAGGAAGCCAAAGCCCTGGTTTTCGCAGAAACACAGAATTTTACCTCCACAACCTACACTGCTACCCAGATCCGGTGGGTGATCGAAAATCAACCGGAGGTATGGCAGAAGGTTTCGAAGATTTTGGTTGCCAAGGATTACCTGAAATTCAGGCTCACCGGTGAAATGGTCACAGATACATCCGATGCCTGCGGGACTCTCTTTTTCAACGTGAAGGAACGTACATGGTCCCAGGAAATGTTTGACTTTTTCGGTGTGCCGAAATCTGCTCTACCCGAAGCCCGCCCCTCGGACGTTATTATTGGCGAGGTAAGCCAGGAAGCTTCAGCACAAACCGGATTGAAGGCTGGGATTCCGGTTGCCAACGGCAGCAGCGATAACTCTGCGTCTGCGTTGGGAGCCGGGATGACCGACCCCGGGCAGGTGACGTTGATCATCGGCACTGCCGGTGTAATCTCGGTATGTTCAGACCGCCCGCTTGTAGATCCGAAATTCAGGACTTTGTGCTGGAACTATTCTCTACGAGATCGCTGGGCTACCGTCGGGATTACCCAGACTGCAGGCGAATCGCTGAACTGGTTCAAGAATGCCTTTGATAGAAACAAAGAATGCTTGAGCTCAGGGGATATTTTCGAACAATATAACCAGGATATCGCTGAAGTACCAGACGGTTCAGGAGGTGTTATCTTTTTACCGTATCTGAACGGCGAGCGAACACCCTATTGGGATCCTGCAGCTCGCGGTGTGTTTTATGGAGTCAACCTTACAACAGAGAAAACCCACTTTATAAAATCAATCATGGAAGGGGTTTCTTTTGCCCTGCGAAATAACATTGAAACCGTGGAATCTCTGGGTATCAAAATCAATCAGGTCAGGGCGGTAGGTGGAGGTTTGAAAAGCAAGGTCTGGCTGGAAACACTCGGCAAGATCCTGCGCATACCGATAGCTACCGTGAGCGTACCGGACACCGGAAACCTTGGCAATATGCTGCTGTGTGGAAAAGCTATAGGTATGTTCACCTCTTATGAGGATGCAGTAAAAGAGCTTGTCTCGACAGACCAGGAAATATACTTTGACAACGACACCCCCGTATATGAAAAGCAGTATCAAATCTTCCTGCAGCTTTATCAACAATTGAAGCTGACATTCAAATTATCATTACCAAATTGAGGAAAAATGAATACAAAAATAAAATCCGAACTCAAAGCAATCCTCGTAAAAACCGGAATCACCATGCTGGATGAAGGACTAACAGTAGGCACTTGGGGGAATTTCAGCGTGCGCGATCCGGAAACCGGGCTGATTTATATCACACCAAGCGGAATGGACTACCGCGAAATATCCGGGGACGATATCGTCGTTCTGGATAGCAAACTAAGTATTGTAGATGGTACTCGCGTTCCTTCCATAGAGAAGGCAATGCATGTCGCAATCTATAATGAACGCTCCGATGTAAATGCCGTCATCCATACCCATCCACTGTATTCCTCGGTCCTTGGCGTTAATGGAATGGATCTCCCCGGTGTCAGCGAGGATTTTGTACAGATTGTTGGAGACAGGATGATCTGTTCCGAGTACGCCTTACCCGGCACGCAGCAGCTTGCTCAGAATGCTGTTGAGGCATTGGGGAAGAACAACGGCGTGCTGCTGCCT
>Ga0272442_10006783_pt1 | contig 14943 bp, 13 predicted proteins | sample SSMForm2O_FD_200262 | JGI IMG/M metagenome (GOLD analysis project Ga0272442, IMG submission 200262) | Marine sediment archaeal communities from Little Sippewissett salt marsh, Falmouth, MA, United States - SSM-Form-2O | ecosystem: Environmental > Aquatic > Marine > Wetlands > Sediment ...
CATTAAGAAAGGAGAGATGATTGATCTCACCCCAACTGAATTTGATTTACTATTAGCGATGTGCAAGCAACCCAGACGCGTCTTCACAAGGGAACAGCTTCTTCATGAGATTCAAGGTGAAAATATCACCCTTCTGGAAAAAACAGTAAATGTTCACATACGAAATTTACGAATAAAAATCGAAGATGACCCAGCCAAACCTCGTTTTATCCAAACTGTCTTTGGTGTTGGGTATCGTTTCTGTGATGGTTAATTTCTATGAAATCATTTTCTATACAGACAAAATTCACTTTGGCCTTCCTAACCGCATCCTTAATTGCCATTGGATTGGTGGGAATATTTATCAGTCGTTTTTCAACCCGTCAATTTGAGCTATATATTAAGGAATCTTTAATTGAAGATTATTCCACTTTTGTAAAAGATTACTATCAAGAAAATAATTCATTACTAGGCATCAGGTCAGCTTTTCGTTCCACAAGTCCAAATCTGCCTAACCCAATAAACACATTTGGTAGACCTGGCATCGTACTAGTCTCTGCCAATAGAGTTATCGTCATTGGTGATGAAAAAAATCCCATTGGAACTTTGTTATCCACCTCAGATCTTACAGAGATCTACCCCATAGAAGTAGAGGGTCAAAGAATTGCTTACTTGGCTGTGATTTCCCCAACCTTCCAACCGAGTCCACAAGAGATCCAATTCATCCAGCAAACCAATCGAGCATTAATATTCGCAAGCTTGATAGCAATATTTTTAGCAATACTATTAGGGTTTCTATTTACACAGACTCTCCTAAAACCACTTGCGAATCTTAATCATGCCATCGGGAAAATGGAAAAAGGTGATTTATTACAAAAAGTTGAGCAATCTTCAAATGATGAGTTGGGTGAAGTTATTTCAGGTTTTAATAAAATGAGCAGTGCTCTTGCCAGAGCCAATTATGACCGGAAACAAATGACTGCTGATATCGCTCACGAATTACGTAGTCCTTTGACCGTGATTAATGGCTATCTTGAAGCTCTCCAAGATGGTTCTCTTGCACCAACACCTGAAAGATTAGGAACGATTCAAGGGGAAGTCAATCAATTAAACCGCTTAGTAAACGATCTGCGGACTCTGGCTTTAGCAGATGCTGGCCAATTAGAAATTACCAAAGATTTGATTAACATCGATGGACTTTTCCAGCACTTGACAGACGCATATAAATTAATCGTCTCTACAAAACAAATTAGCCTTGTTTTTACCAAATCTCCTCAAATCGGGACTATCTATGCTGATGAGGGTCGGATAATTCAGATCTTGTCAAATTTGATTAACAATGCAATTCGGCATACCGATATTGGAGGCAGTGTATTTGTCTCAGCACAATCAAATGAGTCATTGACTACAATCCATATTTCCGATACTGGAGAAGGTATCCCTAAAGATCAGTTAGATTCAATTTTTAATAGGTTTTATCGGGTGGATCCATCCCGAGAGTCTACAAATGGGGAAACTGGCTTAGGATTAAGTATTGTCAAAACCCTTGTTGATGCGCACAATGGGAAAGTCTCAGTTCAAAGCCAGATTGGTGTTGGCACCACTTTCATCATTGAACTTCCTAATAAATAAAGACCGATATTCTATTCACCGATATGTTTCAACAACACCGTCTGAACAGGATAAGGTAAATTGATTTGATTTTTTTCGGATGCATTCTTAATTGCCTTGACAACCTCAGATTGCACCAAAATAAAATTGTCTTTTTGTTGATCAACCCAAAATCTTGCAGAAAGGATTAATGCGGATTCACCGAGTGTATCAGCAATTATCGAGGGTTTAGGATCTTCAACAACCCCTGGCACCGAAATAATCGTTTTCATAAATACATCAATAGCCCTCTCTGTTTCCTCCTCATACCCAAGCCCGATCGAAATGGATCCACGGCGTAATTGTGTACTTGAATAATTAATGATTGGGTTCTCAAATACCTGGGTATTTGGAACAATCACCAATTCCCCTGCAAGGGTTTCTATAACAGTATCCCTGATGTTAATCTCTTTGACGGTTCCTGCAAGATCAGACACATCAATGTAATCACCCAGTTGAAAAGGTTGCCGAATTAATAGCAAAAGACCGGAAACAAAATTTTTTGCAATATCTTGTAAAGCGAATCCTATTGTTACACCCGCAATTCCTAACCCAGCCACAAACCCTGTCACATCAAAATCAACTTGAGATAGAGCCAAGATCGTTCCAAGTATGATGATGCCCAACCGCGTTACAGTAGAAATTAACTGCAGAATTTCTTCATTCTCGATTTTTTGTGTTGCCACTTTCCTGATCCACTTAGCAGCCAATCCGGATAGGAAAAGGGTCAAAAGAAAAATGATCACACCAGCAATTAATTTAGGCAAAAATTGCACTGCTGAAACAAGCCAATCTTGAAATACCTCTGTAAGACTCATAACTTTCCTTTTCTTGATATCCAGGTTACCGGTAATAAATTTCAGACATGTTAAATACTACCTTACCGTATTTAAAGCAGAAAAGGTCAGGAAACTAATCATGACCTTTTTGTTTTTGAATTTTTCTTAATATTCAGAGGTAATTTCTCAGCTTATTCTGATTTTGAGGACTTCGAAGTTTTCTCAATGCTTTTTGTTGTATTTGGCGAATTCGTTCGCGAGTAACACCAAATATTTCGCCCAATTCTTTCAGAGTGTGGCTTCGGTTTCCTTCAAGTCCAAAGCGTAGTTTGATAATGCTGGCTTCACGCTCAGAAAGTTCTCCCAATGCTGAGCTGATATCCTCTTCTAAAAGGCTTTGTTGAACAGAGTTGAAGGGGACTATTGCATCCTCATTTTCAATAAAATTAATCAACTCACTCTCTCCATCTTCGCCAACGGGTTTATCCAATGAAATGGGTAACCTGGCATAGTGGATTAGCTGACGTAATTCCTCTGGGTCTTGTTCAACATGCTCTGATATCTCTTCAAGGGTAGGCTGACGACCTAGCTTCTGAGCTAAGTCCCGCGTGACGTGCCTGACTTTACGCAAGCGATTACTAAGATAGTTTGGCAATCGAATAGTGCGTTCTTTTTGATTCAAAAAACGCAAGACCGATCGTCTAATCCACCATGTTGCGTAGGTGCTAAATCGATTGCCACGTTTATAATCGAATTTATCAACTGCACGGATCAAACCCACATTGCCAGCTTGGATTAAGTCTAAAAATGAAGAGCCATATCGACGGTATTTCTTCGCAATACTGACCACTAAACGAATATTCGCTTTAATCAAATACTCTCGGGCTTCTTTACCCTCCCGGATTAGCTTTTTGATTTCTTCGATGTTTTGAATCTCACCATCACTCTCAATCATTGTAAGACGAGCTTGCCGGCCAATTTCCATCTTCTTTGCCAGGGAAATTTCCTCTTCCCTTGTCAACAATGGTACACGACTCATTTCGTTCAAGTAAAGACTAACTGAGTCATCAGAGGTTATACCAGTGTGGTCAGAGATTTGTTCTCGATAATCCATTTCTTCATCATCCGAATTGTCCTTGGGATCATCGAGCAAAGATGAAAGGTTTTCTTCTGAAATTGAGTCTTCAGAAAATACTGATTTTGTTGTCATAAAAATTAATCACTCCTAATTTTTTTTATCTTTCATTTTTCATATTTTCATATATTCGATTATAAGATAAAAAAACCATTGACCAGTTATTTATTGCGTCAATGGGCAATATACACAATTCAATCTCAATGATGAGCAACAACGGATTTCCATTGTTTTTCCTATTATAACCGATTATTGTACAAATTTAGCATTTAAATGTTAATATTTGATAAACATTTCTAGTAAATTAGATGATTTTTATCAAAATTTTGCGTTTATCATCGAAAATATTCCCCAATCTGAATTGTGATCATATTAAAGGGAATCCAAATCCCACACCATCAATACTTGTTTTACAATGCTTACATTTTTCTTCTTCGTCCAAGCCGACCACTTGGATTAAATATCCATTCCGAATGATTAATGTCTCCCCACAAACTTTACAAGTCGTCTTGTCCTGCCGCCATACATTACCAGTATAGATATAGTGTAAGCCTGAAGAGTCTCCAATTGTCGATACTTTTTGTAAGAATCGTTCGTCTGTAGGTTTTCTCTCAGTCATTTTATATTGAGGGAAAAAACGGCTAATGTGCCATGGTGTCTCCGAGCCTAATTCATTTACTATAAATGCCGCCAACTCTCGAAGTTCATCAAGATCATCATTGACATCCGGAACAACCAAAGTCGTGACCTCTAACCAAATGCCTGAATCCTTCATCAATCTACAACTCTCTAATACAGGCTTTAGACTTCCCCCCATAAGTTTTCGGTACGTTTCATCTCGAAATGCCTTGATATCAATGTTGGCAGCGTCTAAATATGGACTGATCATCTTCAGCATTTCTGGGGTCATAAAGCCATTTGTGACATAAACATTCATCAAACCAGCTTCTTTGGCCAATTTCGCAATATCTAAGCTATATTCAAAAAATATGGTCGGTTCGGTATATGTGTAGGCTATCGATCGACACCCAGTCATCAAAGCCTGTTCAACAATAATTTCAGGCATTATCAGCTTACTTTTGGGCATATCCATTAGTCGTGGCATTTGCGATATTTGCCAATTCTGACACCACTCACATCGAAAATTGCATCCAGGCGTGGCAATAGAATATGCCTTTGTTCCCGGAAAAAAATGGAACAGGGGTTTTTTCTCAATTGGATCGACGTTCTTAGCAATCAGGTTTCCATAAACTTGGGTGAACAATTCACCCTCATGGTTCTCCCTTACGCTACAAATTCCCCGCTTTCCTTCCTTAATTCGACACCGATGCGCACATAAATTGCAAATAACCGAATTGTCCTCTTGTTTATCGTATAATAAAGCAGCATGTAGCATGAGAACAGCCTTCCTTATTGGTGTTGATACTCTTAATCTTAGTCGAATTCATGCTTCACTTCAAATATGAAGGAAATCCTATGGAATTCTCCGTTGCTCTTCTACAGTTTAGACCCACTCGGAAAAACCTCCCTCAAAATATTCGAAAAATTCAATCACTATTACAAGATATTAAAGCCGACCTGATTGTTTTGCCGGAGTTGTCAAACAGTGGATATTTTTATCCCTCAACAGAATCCTTGCTCCCATTTTCTGAACCTTCAAATGGTGATGGCAAATTCCTTAAAGCTTTGCAAGAACTTGCAAAATGCACAAAGGGTGTAATTGTATCAGGGTATGCAGAACGATCTAAAAACCAGTTGTATAATTCAGCAGTTGCGATTTCCAATAAGGGTGTTCTCGCCAACTATCGCAAGACCCATCTGTATGCCGATGAAAAGAATCTATTTCTTTCTGGTGATAGTGGATTTGTTACTTTTACCTGGAAAGGTGTAAAAATTGGAATGATGGTTTGTTTTGATTGGATATTTCCTGAATCGGCCAGATCCCTTTCTTTAGCTGGTGCACAAATTATTGCACATCCTGCCAACCTGGTCCTTCCCTATTGTCAAAATGCAATGGTGACCCGCTCAATTGAGAATAAAGTTTTTACTATCACTGCAAATCGGATTGGCAAAGAAAAATTAGGAAAAAATAAATTGAACTTCACAGGTCAGTCACAAATAACGGGACCCAAGGGTGAAGTCTATTTTCGTGGACCAAAGTATAAAACAACTGTACATGTGATGACAATAGATCCAGATAGAGCAGTTACAAAAAGGTTAAACGCTGTAAACGATCTTTTTAAGGATCGGAGACCTAAATTATATAAAACCTAACCAGCAAAAAAGTATTTAACTACACGAAATACCGACAAAAACAAAAGGAACCAGTGAAAATAACTGGTTCCTTTCTGCATTTGAACAAATGAGCTATGCACCAAATTTATCAAATCGACCTAAATGCGCTAATGCCAGAGCCATCAGGTCAAAGGCTGGGAAGCGCACTCCCAATCCCCCTCTACAGCAAGCACGTTCTCCAAATTGTCCAATCTCATCTGGGCGACAGGTTTTCGCATAGAACAAAGTTGGTACTGGATGCCAACTATGAGATTTCATCGCACAAGGGGTACTGTGGTCACCAGTAATGATAAGTACCGAAGGATCCAGTTCTAATATTCTTGGCAACAAAGCATCTACCTTTTCAATCTCATGGATTTTGGCTGGCATATTGCCATCTTCGCCATAACTGTCTGTCTTTTTAATGTGGACAAAGAAGAAATCATAATCTTCCCAGTTTTCTTCCAACATTTCAAACTCTTCTTCATAAGAGTGTGCAGCCGGCATGACTTCCATTCCAACCAATTTTGCAACACCTCGGTACATGGGGTACATCGCAATAGCAAGGGATTTCAACCCGTAGACTTCTGGGAACATTGGCCAATCAGGCAATTTTGCAAATCCACGCAGGAGTAACATATTGGCCGGGTTTTCATCTTTGAGGATTTCTTGAGCCTGTCGAACAAATTCCTGAACTAATTCTGCGGCCTTTTCTGATTCCGAATCCATTGCTTTCGCCAAGAGTGGTTTTTCACCAACAATCAAAGGATCAGTTTCCTCAATATTAGCATTCAGTCCCTCACCACGAATAACCAACAAAAAACGGTATTCTTTTACGGGTCTCAGGAAAACTTCCACACCAGGAATTCTAACCCTCTCATTGAGTAAATCGCATAACCTCACAGTAATTTCTGTCGGGATACGGCCAGCTCGACGATCGGTAACACGTCCTTGGTCATCAACTGTACAAAAATTTCCACGTGCTGCAATGTCATTTTCCTGGATATCAAAATCGATTCCCAAACCAGAAAGTACACCACGACCTACTTTGTACTTCAAAGGATCATATCCAAACAATCCCAAATGAGCTGGCCCACTTCCAGGGGTGATACCAGTTCGGATTGTTTGGTGTAAACCCAGCATACTCTTCATTGCCAGGCTATCCATATTAGGCGTTTCTGCAGCTTCAAGGGCTGTTTTTCCACCCACTTCCATCGGGATGTCACCCAGACCATCCATAACCAATAGGACCATCTTCTCTACAGGTTTATCATTAAGTTGTGATCTTATAACATCAAAATCCATCGTTTCATCTCCTATCAAGAATGCTACTTTTTATCGTGATTTTTTCTACCTTTGTATTATAAGAGCATATTTCGTTTTTGTTAAATACTTTAGATTTTTTATAGATAACCTTTTTTAATTTTCATTTGCATTCAACTTTTGGTCGAACTGATTCATTAAAAAGACTAGATTTTTTTCTCTACGTGTGAAATATTTTTCGTTGACACAATCACTATTTTAAGGTAACCTTTTTGCTGTCCAGGAGAGAGATACCCAGAATTGAATTCTACAATGATTTATGATAGTGCCAAAAGGAAACATCCCGCCATCGAAGAATTTTTGGCTTTATTTCGATACAAGGACCTGATTTATCAATTGGTTCGACGTGATATTGTTGCACGTTACAAACGTTCAGTATTGGGTGTGGCCTGGACGATGCTTAACCCCCTAGGTACGATGCTCATTATGGTCCTTGTATTTTCAAGGGTTTTTAATACTGTGCAATCTTATCCTACTTATGTCCTTACCGGAATTATTTGTTGGACGATGTTTCAACAAAGTACCAGCTTTGCGATGAGCTCAATGGTTTGGGGAAGCAGACTCTTTCAGCAAATTTATCTTCCAAGAACTTCATTTGTAGTCTCTACTGTTCTGGCCAGCTTGGTGAATTTTTTCTTATCATTGGTGCCATTATTTATCATTATGGCTTTTTCAAACGTTAAGTTTGGGCTTTCAATCTTATTACTGCCATTTTCAATGTTAATACTTTTTATCTTTTCCTTGGGTGTTGCTTTGCTTGTCTCTACTTTAGCTGTATTCTTCCCCGATGTTGCAGAAATGTATCCTGTACTTTTATTAGCTTGGATGTATTTATCACCAATCATCATCCCTGTAGAAATTTTGCAAGAGGTCCTTAACGGTCTGGTCATCACCCTCAATCCATTCTACTATGTGGTCAACATTTTCCGATTATTAATCTATGATGGCATATTCCCTACTGCAACACAATGGGGATTGGCTTTTCTCGTTTCAATCACCTTTCTTGTGCTTGGATGGATTTTGTTCACAAGAAAATCAGACTCTTTTGCTTACCATGTCTGAGTATTCTTTGTACGAACCATCTAATAAAACTGCGATTTACCTGAATGGCATTTCTGTTAAGTATCAGATTCCGACTGAACCCATCAAGAATTTCAAAGAATACGTCATCCGTTACATTCAGGGGCGCATTGAACATAAGGAGATCCTGGCCCTTAATAATGTTGATTTAATGATTGATCAGGGTGAAGTCTTCGGGATATTAGGCCGAAACGGTGCTGGAAAATCCACTTTACTAAAAGTTGTTTCTAAAGTTCTAATTCCAACAAATGGACGAGTATGGGTTAAGGGAAATGTTAGTCCTCTTCTTCAGCTTGGTGCAGGGTTTCATATAGAATTAACGGGAAGAGAAAACATATATTTAAATGCAACGCTCTTAGGACATTCTCGTGAGGAAATTGATGAAAGATTCGAAGAAATCATTGATTTTGCCGATATAGGGATGTTTATCGAAGCGCCACTGCGCACCTATTCTTCAGGTATGATTTCACGTTTGGGTTTCGCTGTTGCAACAGCCTGGAAGCCAGATATCCTTATTTTGGATGAGGTACTTTCTGTAGGTGATGTAGCATTTCAAGAAAAATGCATCCATAGAATGAAGGGTTTCAGGGAAAGTGGATCTACCGTACTAATAGTATCTCACTCCATCGATCAAATTCTCTCTATTTGTAAAAGAGCATTGTGGTTAGACAGAGGTGAGATTATGATGCTGGGGGCAGCAGGAGAAGTATGTCAAACCTATCAAAAGAAGCTAACATATAATTAGTATTCAAGTTGACTTTCAACATTCCCTCAGTCAAACAAGTCAAATTTCAACAGCCCAATAAATGCCTGATATAATTTTTATTAATTAAATTAATAAGAAAAGCTATGAAATTTATTCTTACTAAAATACAAGAAGTGCTCCGCATTGAACCGAAAGTTTTTCTCGATGAAAGAGGGTTCTTTATGGAATCCTATCAGAAATTTAAATTCTCAGAGGCTGGAATCCATTACGAATTTGTACAGGATAATCATTCCTCATCTATTCAAGGCACCCTGAGAGGCCTACATTATCAGGTTAAACACACACAGGGGAAACTGGTCCGCGCAGTGGTGGGCGAGATTTTTGATGTGGCTGTTGACATCCGAGAAAGTTCTCCTACATTTGGGGATTGGGTAGGTGTGATTCTCTCTTCGGAAAATAAAGAACAATTATGGATACCCCCTGGATTTGCTCATGGTTTCTTTACTTTATCAGAACAAGCAGATGTCGTGTATAAGGCGACAGACTATTTTGATCCTGAAGGCGAGAGATGTATTCGATGGGATGATCCTAATTTAGGTATCAAATGGCCTATCCCTGAAGGCACCATACCTCTGGTCTCTTCAAAAGACCAGGATGGATCCTACTTTACTGATGCGGAGGTATTTGAATGAGACGAAGTATTCTCATCACTGGAGGAGCTGGATTTATTGGGTCAAATTTCATTCGCTATCTTCTGAAATCTGAAATAGATATAAAAATCATCAATTTGGATCTCTTAACCTACGCAGGCAGCCTTGAGAATCTCATAGATTTACCTGGCCAAGATAATTATCAGTTCATTAAAGGTGATATTTGTGATCAGCAGTTGGTAGAATCACTACTGCAACAACATCAAATTGACACAATTATCCATTTCGCAGCTGAGTCCCATGTAGATCGTTCATTGGAAGGGCCAGGGGCATTTATTAATACGAATATTGTAGGCACTCATAAATTATTAGAAGCTGCCCGACATGTATGGCTTAGGCAAAAATTGTTTACAGAAGAAGAAGTGCGCTTTCACCATATTTCTACCGATGAGGTATATGGAACATTGTCGCCCACAGATCCACCATTCGAAGAGACAACACCATATGCTCCAAATTCACCTTACGCTGCTTCCAAAGCTAGCAGCGACCACCTAGTCCGCGCTTATTTTCACTCATTTGGCTTACCGATTACCATTTCAAATTGTTCAAATAATTATGGACCCTATCAATTTCCGGAAAAATTGATTCCCTTGATGATCCTGAATGCACTAACCGGCAATCCCCTCCCCGTCTACGGAGATGGTCTTCAGATCAGAGATTGGCTTTATGTAGAGGATCACTGTGAAGCAATTTGGAAAATTATTCAGCATGGTTCAATTGGAGAAAGTTATAATATCGGTGGTGGAAATCAACCGACCAATCTGGAAATTGTCAAAACCATCTGTTCACATATTGATTCAAAAGAACACCTCAATGAATATTGCCCACATGATCAATTAATCCAATTCGTAGAAGACCGGCCCGGTCACGATCGACGCTACGCGATGAACATCACAAAAATCCAAAATGAGCTTGGCTGGCGTCCAACTCATAATCTTGAAAAAGGTCTAAAAAATACCATCGATTGGTATTTGGAAAACACAAAATGGTTGAATAATATCATTAAAGAAAAAGATTACAAGAAATGGGTTCAAATCAACTACAAAAAAAGGGGTAACTAATTTATGAAAGGTATCATACTTGCTGGTGGAAAGGGATCACGGCTGTATCCCTTAACATTAGGTGTCAGTAAACAACTTCTTCCAGTATTTGACAAACCGATGATCTACTATCCACTTTCAATGCTTATGTTAGCAAAGATCAGGGAGATCCTGGTAATCACCACTCCAGAAGATCAAGCTCAATATAAACGCTTATTGAGCGATGGCTCAAAATGGGGATTGTGTTTCGAGTATACTGTTCAAACGGAACCTAGAGGATTAGCAGATGCTTTCATCGTAGGTGAAAAATTTATTAAAGACCAGACAGTGGCTCTAATTTTAGGTGACAATATTTTTTATGGTCACGGTCTGCCAGAAAAGTTGCGATCAGCTGCAAGCCTACAAAATGGTGCGATTATTTTTGCCTACCCGGTTAACGACCCTGAACGCTATGGTGTGGTCGAGTTCGACGAACAAAAAAATGCAGTGAGCATTGAAGAAAAACCCATTCATCCAAAATCTAACTTCGCAGTGCCGGGCATCTATTTTTATGATAATCGTGTTGTACAATTCGCGAAAAGTTTGAGACCTTCATCACGTGGCGAAATTGAAATTACAGATCTCAACAAGCTTTACATGGAAAAGGGCCAACTGAAAGTTGAAGAAATCGGGCGTGGTGTTGCATGGTTGGATGCCGGCATGCATCACAGCCTTTTACAAGCTTCAAATTTCGTGCAAGCTGTGGAAGAGCGCCAAGGAATGATGATCTCTTGCCCTGAGGAAATTGCTTTCCGTATGGGCTTCATCAATCAAGACCAACTTAAGAAATTAGCTACGACATTTAACGGCAACCGATATGGCGACTACTTAATGAGACTAGCAACAGGCAGGTTGCTTTCATGACTCTCAAGATATTGCTCTTAGGTAACACCGGCCAGTTGGGATGGGAATTAAACAGGGCACTTCTGACCCTGGGTGATTTGACGGCGTTAGATTATCCACAAATTGATATGACTAACCCGGAAAAAATTCGTTCCATTGTAAAACACGCCAAACCCGACTTGATCATCAATGCAACCGCATATACCAATGTTGATCAAGCAGAAAATGAAAACGACTTAGCCATGGCCATCAATGGTATTGGTCCTGGTATATTAGCTGAGGAAGCAAAAAAACTGAGCAGCGCAATAATCCACTACTCCACTGACTATGTTTTTGACGGGTTGAAAGGAGACCTCTATGTTGAGGAGGATCAACCGAACCCCATCAATCAATATGGCAAAACAAAATTAGCAGGAGAAATGGCTGTTCAAAATGTCGGTGGCTCATACTTGATCTTTAGAACGAGCTGGGTCTACTCCTTGCGCCGGCCCTGTTTTGTTACCAAAGTGTTGCAATGGGCAAAAAACAAGGAGGTGCTCCGAATCGTTGATGATCAGATCAGCACGCCAACCTGGTCAAGAACCTTGGCAGAAGCAACCGCCCAAATTGTTGCACAAGGTATAGGTGACACGGTTGGATACTTGAAGGAAAAAAGTGGATTGTATCATCTGAGCGATACAGGATTCTGTAGTCGATATGAGTGGGCAAAGCTAATCACTGAAAATGCGATTCAAAAAGAAGATTTCAAAATGAAAGTTCTCCTCAAGGCAAAATCAGAAGAATTTCCTGGGCCAGCCAAACGCCCAACAAAATCGGCGATGAGTTGTGGGAAATTTGAAGAAGTGTTCAATTTAAAAATGCCTGCGTGGGTGGAATCCTTGAGCATGAGCTTCGAGTTTTGAAATATAGACCAATAAAATCAAATTGATAAATTGACAGTGCAACGGATATCGTAATATTAAACAATATTGATAATTATTTTCTGCTATCATGAAAATTCTCTACCTTGTTCATCAATTCTTTCCTGAACACCAATCCGGAACAGAAAAGTTTGTTCTTAATTTGGCTTTGCAAGCACTAAATTATGGACATGATGTCAAAGTAATCACTTATAGTTTTTTGGGTGATGAAACATTTTCAAATGATGATGGTGAAATATATTCAAAAGAGTATTCTTATAAAAATATTCCTGTCATTGCATATAAATATAAAAATTCATCAGATCATGTTCTAAATGTGCTCGAGTCTAAGAAACTACGGAACTTTGCTATTAAAACAATCATTGATGAAAACCCAGATATTCTTCATTTTGGACACATAATTAGAGTACACGAGTTTATTTGGGCTGCAATTAATCTTGATATCCCCTATATCATTACATTAACTGACTTCTTCTTAATATGTCCAAAAATTAACTTAATTACAAGTAAAGGCAGTCTTTGTAATGGCCCAAATAGTGGCACAAAATGCAATGCATCATGTAGTGAACTTAATAATAATTACATTAGATATCGATTGGAAAAAGCTAAAGAAATTCTTGAAAATGCAAGGCATGTATTTTCACCTTCAAAATTTGTTCAAAAAATTTTTCAACACGAATTAAAACAAATACAGATTGAAATTAATCCACATGGAATTTCGTTAGTCAATCTTTCTAAACCAAATAAATTCATTGGAGAAAAGAATAAACTAGTTCTTGCTTATTTGAGTAGGATAACTGAAATAAAAGGTATAAGAGTTTTAATTGAAGCATTTAGTCGGATCGAAAGTGATGATATCGTATTAAAAATTTACGGGGCTGGTGAAGAAAAATATCTTAATAATTTACAAGAGTCTGTAAAAGGTGATGAAAGAATAATCTTTCTTGGTGAATATGACTCTTCACAATTGATAAGTATTTATCAGCAAATTGACCTTTCAATAATTCCATCGTTATGTTATGAAACATTCTCCATGGTTTTACATGAATCACTTGCTTGTAACGTACCAGTTCTTGTTTCAGGAATAGGTGCATTAGCGGAAAAAATTCGATCTGGAGAAAATGGATTGACTTTTTTACCTGGTGATGTATTGGATTTGCAAAATAAAATTGAATTCCTTACAAGAAGACCAGATGTATTAGTAGAGATGAAGAGTTTCATCAAGAATCACGTTTTTATTCCCAAAATTCAGGAAGAATTTGAAAATTATCTAAGATTCTACATCAAATCTGTTAAGAACTAAGCTTTTTTCACACTGCATATTTTTATCAATTAGGACTAGAATTACATCCATCATTTCAAATTAATACGCCTTGTTGCTCCGGAAATTGTGAGAAAGACCATGATTTATTTCTTGATAAGTGTGTAAATAAAATTTTTTAGGTAGACTTATGGTAATGCTTTAGTTAATGATGATGTTCAATCCCTGTACAATAGTTAGTATTTTATTTATGAAGTATTTAAATTTATGAAAACAAAAATATGCTATTTCTCAACTAATGATTTACTTACCCCAATCCCTCACTTGCGATTATTAGGTCCTTCCAGAATTGAGGATTTAGAATTACATTTGATAAACAACGATGATTTGCTCAGTGAAAAAGCAATTTCTGGATCTCAAATATTAATTATTGATCGGGATGCACCAAGAGAATATCATTCATTTAAAGAAATAGTTAGGCTAGCGAACATTTCAGAAATACCGATTGTTTATGATATTGATGACTATTTACTTGATTTACCAATAAACCATCCCGACAGAGAAGCATTTATCTATACACAATCACTCTTACCAATATTTGAAGCTCTTTTACTAGCTGATTATGTAACAGTAAGCACTGAAAAATTAAGGGAAACACTCAAAATATTCAATCGTAACATTTTTGTTTTACCAAATTTTTTAGATGACACTCTATGGCCGTTTCACTTGCCAATTCAGAGAAGAAGTTCTAAACAGATCACAATAGGTTATATGGGAGGAAAATCCCACAAACCAGATATTGAGTGGATTACTCCAGTTTTAGAAAATATCCAAAAAAGTTATTCAGAGGTGATAAATTTTCATTTTTATGGAGTTCAACCTCCAGACAAAATATTGGCAAATAAAAATGTAACCCATACTGACGTATTGACATATAACTACAAAGAATTCATTAACAACTTTCATAATCTTGGTGTTGACTTATTTATTGCTCCCCTTATTGATAATTTATTTAATCAATGTAAAAGTCCGTTAAAATTTTTCGAATACAGTGCATTAGGTGTTCCTGCTGTGTTTTCCGATGTTGAACCATATCGCAATGTAATAGTCGATGGTAAGAATGGCTTTTTAGCAAAATCTCAAGAAGATTGGGTGGATAAAATTAGAGTTCTAATTGATAACCCTGATTTGCGTTACCATATTG
>Ga0272442_10006784_pt1 | contig 14943 bp, 10 predicted proteins | sample SSMForm2O_FD_200262 | JGI IMG/M metagenome (GOLD analysis project Ga0272442, IMG submission 200262) | Marine sediment archaeal communities from Little Sippewissett salt marsh, Falmouth, MA, United States - SSM-Form-2O | ecosystem: Environmental > Aquatic > Marine > Wetlands > Sediment ...
GCCGGACAACCGGACTTTTGCGGCCGATCTCTTTCGTGTGACGGGCGGCAACCGGCACGCCTTCCGTGTTTACAGCGAGACGGCCGCAAGTGACACCGAGGCGAGCGGCCTTACCTTCGAGGGACTAGCCATGCCGCGGGAAGCCCCGCTGCCCGAGGTGGGCGCGAGCCTTGACCGGGCGGACATATACGGTCTGCGTAACGTTCGTGAGGCCGTCCCGGAGGCGGACGCGGTGTGGCGGGCCGTGTGGCGTGACGCGCGCGGCGGCTACCGCCTGTGGATGCTGTCGCCCTGCGATGCCGTGGAAGCGTCGAACGGCCCCGGCCAGCGTAGCCGGAAGGAAACCGGGCGGCGTGTGCGCTATGTGGATGGTGTGCGCTCAGGCGAGAACCTTTCGAGCACGTTTGTCGCTCTGCATGAGCCGGCGGGCGCGGAAGAGCACGCCATTGTGTGCGCCGAGGCCGTCGAGGTTACCGGTGGGGGCGCGCGCGCGGCGGCGGTGCGCGTCGACACCGAATGGGGGACGTATGTCCTCCTGCACGATTTCGCGGAACCTGCACGCGTGGTGGATATCGATTTCGCCGGCGCTTTCGTCCTGCTGCATTTCGTGGAGGGGGCGCTCCAGGCGTACATGAGCGTGGGCGCCGGGATGCTGCGTTGCGGGGGAGAAGGGTTTGAAGACGCGGCGGCACGCGTCTCCGGGGCGGTGGCGGAATCGAAGGACGAGTGTTTTGTCGCCGCCGAGTCTCCGGGCGAGGGCTGGCCTGTGTTGGATAGCGGCGCAGGCGCCTACGTGCGCGTGCGCACATCCGAAGGCTGGGTAGGCTATCGCGTCGCGGGCATAGAGGAAGACCGCGTGCGCGTGCAGGCCTATCCGCTGCCCGAGATCACCGCGTTCGAATTGCCTTCGGTGCGTTACTTCAGTGGTAACTGATGCCTGGTCGGCGCTTGAAGTCCATCCGTGGATTCTGGTGCAATCCCAATCAATGATAGTCATCATCACAATTGGGTGCTTCAGGCAAGATGTCCGCTCCCGCAAGGGCTCGGTAGAATCAGGCAGCATCTTGACTGGCCGTCTGTGAAGCCCACGACTAGACTCTCTTGTGCACCGAATCCGAAAGGCGCGATAGACCAGCGACAGACGCATTGAGGAGACGAGGCATCATGCATTCAACCGTGTGGCGTCCGGCCTGCATCCTGGTGGCAGCGGGGTGGGTGCTATGTATTGAAGCGGGCGCAAGCGAGTCGCCGTCGTTGCGCGTGGAGAGGCTACAGTGCGAGGGGCGCGCTGGCCCGTTGGGCGTGGAGACGCCCGGGCCTCACCTGTCCTGGATTCTCGTCTCCAGTGACCGGGGCACTTCACAGATCGCCTACCAAGTGCAGGCAGCGACCTGTCCCTCGCTCCTGTCGGAAGGGAGCGGGGATCTCTGGGACTCCGGTCGAATCTCCTCTGGGCGGCAACGAGCACGCTATGCAGGCCGCGCGCTCCGACCTATGGAGCGCGCCTACTGGAAGGTCCGCGCGTGGGGGAAGAGCGGCGAACCATCGCCTTGGAGCGAGGTCTCTGAGTGGACGATGGGGCTGCCCACGGCCGAAGACTGGCAAGCGAATTGGATCGCGGGGGCGGAATTGCCGCCCCTGCTGCGCGACGCGCAGTGGATCTGGATTGCCGGCGAAGACGCCCTTGCCGCGGCACCGGGCCCCGCCTATTTCCGGCGTATCTTTCGGATTGAGGACGCCCCGGCACTGCGTTCCGCGGAAGTGTGCATCACCGTGGACAACGGCTTTGCGCTCTACGTGAACGAACGCAAGGTCGTGATGCGCGACCGCTGGGAGATTGTCACGAAGGTGGATGTCACGGAGTTGCTTCATCCGGGAGCCAATATCCTGGCCGTCCAGGCTGTGAACGGCGCCGAGCACGCCAATCCGGCGGCCCTGATTGCGCGGCTTGACATCGTATACGCAGACGGCGGTTCGGAAGCTGTCGTGAGCGATGATCAGTGGCGGGCCAGCCGCGAGGCAACGGGTGGATGGCGGGGCCTGGATTTCGAGGATACGGTGTGGGCACAAGCGAATGGGCTCGGCCCTTTCGGTATCGAGCCGTGGGGCACCAAGGCATCAGGACCTGTGCATGCGCTTCCCATGTTCCGAAAGGTCTTCACGCTGGCAGACAAAAGGATCCGGCGCGCCCTGGTGTTTGTTTGCGGCCTAGGGCACTTCGAACTTGTCGTGAACGACACGAAGGTGGGCGACCATTTTCTGGATCCGGGCTGGACCAACTACCGGAAGACGTGCCTCTATGTCCCCTTCGACGTGACGGCCGTGATGCGCAGCGGCCCGAACGCCCTCGGCGTCATGCTTGGCAACGGGATGTACAACGTCGCGGGCGGACGCTATGTGAAGTTCACGGGCTCGTTCGGTCAGCCAAAACTCATCCTCCAGATGCAAATCGAGTACGAGGACGGTTCGGTCGAGCGTGTGGTGACGGACGAGTCGTGGCGTACCGCTGCGAGTCCCATTACGTTCAGTTGCATCTACGGCGGCGAGGACTACGACGCGCGCATGGAGCAACGCGGTTGGTGCACGGCGGACTTCGACGGTTCGGCTTGGTCGCCCGCGCGCATCGTGCGAGGCCCTGGCGGCACGTTGCGCCCACAGACGGCACCGCCGATCAAGGTGGTCGAGACCTTGGCGCCGGCGTCGATGAAGCGCATCGCACCCGGCGAGTATGCCGTGGATCTAGGCTACAACGTGTCGGCACGGCCTGTGCTGAAGGTGAAGGGCCCGGGCGGGAGTCGCGTCACCCTTCGTGTTGCCGAACGCCCCAACGAGCCCTGGCAGGGCCACTCCTATACCTACACGCTTCGCGGCGAAGGCGACGAGCTTTTCCGGCCGCGCTTCACCTATTTTGGTTTCCAGTACCTGTATGTCGCGGGCGCGGACATAGAAAGCGACGCGGAGCCAGGCAGCGACCGCCCCGTGCTGAAGGCCGTGGGCTCGGATTTCGTGACCAGCGCCTCGCCGGCTACAGGCGCGTTCCATACGGACAACGCGCTGCTCAACGACATCGACGCGATGGTTGATCGCTCCGTGCGCAGCAATCTTCAGAGCGTGCTGACGGACTGTCCTCACCGCGAGAAACTCGGCTGGCTCGAGGTGGCCCACCTCATGGGGCCGTCGATCCTGTACCACTACGACGCAGGCGGCCTCTATCGCAAGATCTGCCGTGACACGACGGAGTCGCAGCTCGACAACGGCCTGGTGCCGGACATCGCGCCGGAATACACGCGGTTCACTGGCGGCTACTTCGAGTCGGCCGAGTGGGGCAGTGCCTCGGTGCAACTTCCGTGGCTGTTGTACCGCTGGTACGGGGACGACGATATCCTCGCACGCCAGTACGACACGATGGCCGCGTACACGCAGTATCTGGCAAGCACGTGCGATGACAAGGGCCTCGCCAAGGCCGGTCTAGGCGACTGGTACGACTGGACGCCGGCGAAAGGTCACGGCGGACACTCCCGGCTGACTCCGGGGGAACTGACCGCAACCGCCATGCTGTTCGACAACGCGCGCATCGTGGGCGAGACGGCCGCCCTGCTCGGACGCACCGACGATGCGCAGGCGTTCGAGGAACTGGCGGCGCGTGTACGCGAGGCGTTCATTGCCTCGTACTACAATGCCGACGAGCATTCGGTCTCTACCGGCAGCCAGGCGGCGCTGGCAGTAGGGCTGCACTTCGGTCTCGTGCCGGAAGGTGAACGGCCTGCCGTGCTTGCGAACTTGGTGCGCGCACTCGAGGAGACGGGATATCGCCAGACAACGGGGGAGGTGTGCTTCCGTTTCTTGGTGCAGTCGCTTGCGCGCGCGGGTCGCTCGGATGTCGTCTTCCGCATGATCGACCGCACCGATCCCCCAGGCTACGGATGCATGTTACGGCAGTTTGGCCTCAAGACGCTCTCCGAACGGTGGGACCGGCCGGGTTCTTCCCTCAACCACTGCATGTTCGGCCACATTCAGGAATGGTTCCAGGGCGACGTGCTCGGAATTCGACAGACGGAAGATAGCGTAGGATTCGAGCGGCTACGGATTGCGCCGACGCCGGTCGGCGACCTGCATGAGGCGAGGGGACACTTCGACAGCCAGCGCGGACGCATCGCGGTCGCCTGGCGTGAGAGCCACCAGGCCTTCGTGCTCGATGTCACCATCCCCGGCAACACCAGGGCCGATATCGTGCTGCCTGTGGATCTTGCCGCTTCCGTGACCGAATCGGGCGTGGCCGTGGCAGAGGCCGAAGGGGTGCTCAGGTTCCGGGCCGTGGATGGCCGGCCCGTTGTCACGGCCGGCTCTGGCACGTATCGGTTTGAATGCACGCAGTAGGTGGGCGTGAAGGCCAAACCTGGCCGGCCTTCTGCTGGTTCTACCGTCATTCTACACCTTGACTTCTGCACTGCTGCTCAAGATCCAAGGGTTGGGGCGCGTGATCGGTTTTCGAAACGCCACGCGTTCCTGACGGGCGAGCAGCGGGAAGAGTGGATTGCGTGGCGGTGCAAGAAGATTTATGACCTGTTTTGCCGCATTCGCGACGTGACAGTCGCGAAACGGCCGGATCTTCGCGTGGCGGTGATCACTTCATGGAGCATTACGCGCAGGCTCTTGCGGAACTCGATACCTGCCGGATCACGCGGGGCTGCCTTGGAACGGATCGTGCGGCTGCGAAGCGCAGGCGCACAGCTTCCTACCGGGACGGATCGCATGGCCGAAGACATCCGGAAAGCGGTCCAGGGAGGGCGGTACGCCTGGCTTCGCCGGGCGCTGCACAGCTACATCATCCGGAAGTGTGGACAACTCTCTGCATCACTGGACAACGTGTCTGGTTGAACGGCGGGCTTCACTTCAGGTAGCCGCGGCCTGTCCCTCCACGAGGCGTGGTATTGGGATAGTCCGGATTTGGTTTCTGAGCAATCGTCTGCACCAACGCGTCCGGATCGACGCTTTTGCACTGGACCTGTGCGTCCATCACCTGCCGGCCTAGGATATTGCGCACGGACAGATTACTCACTGTGCAGTCCTTGTCGGGTGAGAAGATCTCGACCCACGTTTTGGCATCGTCCGGATTGTGTTTGTACGTTTGCGAGCGTGGCCCCACCTGCACCAGGGCATACGGCGGCTCACTCGGTGGAAGGGGATTGAAGCCGAGGGAGACGTCACGGATGACAATTCCATCGCCGTTGAGCGCGATCTGGAACAGGGGGCCGTCCGTGGGCCGTTCCACGTTTATCCGGCTGAAATGCAGGTCCCGCAGGTTGCCGATAGGATCCGCGAAGTCGTTGTGGCGTCCCAACTCGAGATTCGGCTGATCATACATCTTGAAAGCCCGGATGCCGTCGATATGGCGCAGCACACAGTGCTCGATGTCGCAGGCCAAAAGGTCGCCATCGTCGAACCGTTTGGTGCCTGCGAGAAGCCGTATCTCGCTGCGACGATCGCGCCCGGATTGAGAGGCCGCCTCGGAGAGCCCATTGACATCTTCAATGAGTATGTGATGGATTGGGCCAAAGGTCATGCTGGTGTTTTTCCAATCCCAGGCGTTCAGGGCGATCATGTCATCACCCATGACGCCGACGGTGCAGCGAATGCGGCGAATCACGCCATACGCGGCAGGACCATTCACATGGACACCGTCACGGCGGTGATGGTCGAATCGGACGTCTTTAACGAGGAAATGGCGGCAATTGCTGATTTGAATTGCGTGCGGTTTGCACTGCCGAATGGTCACGTCGCGCACTTGCAGTCGTTCAACGTTGCTGAAGAGAAGTACACCGTGGGAAGCAAGGGAATGGGTCGCGTCAGCCCAGCCCTTGATGTTGCCATTGTGCTGCGTCAGGCTCGTGGCGAGGGTCGTCCAGATGCCCCCGGACACCGTGATGTCCGCATCTGCGTTCTGGGCGAGTTGCAGAGGCCCGCTATGGCCTGAAATCAGGTGTTCGTTGCGGACCATACAGCAGTTCGAGCCTGGCTTCAGCCGCAACTCTGCTTGGCGGGCCAGATGCAGGCTGCAGCCGGAGCGCAGAACCAGTGGGCCGTCGAGATAGTAGGGGGCATCGCGCTGGTGGACGACGACGTGGGCGCACTCGTCGAGGGCCGTCTGGATAGCCTTGGTCCAGATCTCGCCGTGCACGTTGATGCTTGCCTCGCCCTGTTCAGCGGGCCAGACTTCGTCGAAGGTGTGGATTTCGACAAGATGATCATAGGCGGCAACGTTTTGAAGCTGTCTATCAGAGGCAGGACTTAGGTCACGAGTTACAACGCTTCCCGAAGAGCCGGTGGAGACGCCGATCGAATCCAATGGGGCCACAACCGCCCTGATCAAGCCGTCCTCATCGCAATGGACCTCCTCGATTCCGTTGTCATTCGCAAAGGCAACCAGTGCCAAGAGCAGGAATGCAGGCAGCATGAAGGTCGAGTCGCGAAACGGTCTCCTGCAAGTCATCGAGGTTTCCTTCTCGTAGAGTTGCCGACGGCATCACGTCCCGTTCAGACGGGGATTCATACACTTGGGCCAATCGCTTGCCTCTAGCAGCGGTTGCTTCAGTGCCAATCGTGATACTCCGCAAGCGATACGACGCCGCAACGTCAAGGAACAATCGCATTGTACAGGACGACAGGGCGCCGGCGCGGAAGCACGCGCTGGCGCGGCAGTTGATCCGTGTGCCGGGGATCCCTATTTTAGAGCACGGTGTCCGGGGATACGCTGGCTTTCGCCAGCGGCCGTCCGGTCTGATCGGCAGTAGGTTCCTGTGCCGCACGAGGTAGGAATCTGCCCGCCAGTTTGTTGACCGCGAGAAGAATCGAAAGCCAGCACCGATAGGGAGGTTGCCGCATGATTCAAGAGATCACCGCGCAGGAGCTAGACGCCGACCGGTTCATTGCTGAGCAGATCAAGGGGATCGAGGCCGCTGTGCCAGATGGAATGGCTATCAACGCCCTCTCCGGCGGCGTCGACTCGTCTGTGGTCACGATGCTCGGACATCGTGCCTTAGGTGAGCGCCTTAGGAGCGTCTTCGTCGAGAACGGCCTGATGCGCCAGGGAGAGTCCGAACAGGTCGTTGCCCTGTTTGGCAAGCTGGGGGTGACTGTCGAGGTCGTGGACGCTCGCAAGGCGTTCTTCGCGGCGCTCGATGGAATTACGGATCCGGAAAAGAAACGGGAGGCTATCACGCAGACGTTCTACCGAGACGTGTTCGGGCGCATGGTCAGGGAAAGCGGCGCGAAGCACCTCCTTCAGGGAACTATTCTGACCGACGTAGACGAGACGGTCGCAGGCATCAAGCGCCAGCACAATGTGTTCGAGCAACTCGGGATTGATCCGCAGGAAGCCTTTGGCTACCAGATCATCGAGCCCTTGATTCAACTTCGCAAAGACGGTGTCAGGAAGATAGGCGAGGCTGTCGGGCTTCCTGCCGAGTTGTTCGACCGCATCCCCTTCCCTGGGCCGGCGCTCGCAGCACGTGTGATAGGCGAAGTGACGCCGGAGCGCGTCGAGACGGTTCGCAAGGCCACCGCGGTTGTCGAGCGATTGCTCGGGGGGACCGGGGCCTTCCAGTACATGGCGGTCCTACACAAGGATCGCGTAACCGGCCTGCGCGACGGCAAGCGGGACTACGGCCATCAGATCGAGGTGCGCTGCTGGGACAGCGTTGACGCGCGTACGGCGACACCGACGCGGCTGTCGTTCGACGTCCTGGATGCACTGTCGCGCGAGATCATCCGCGAGGCGCCGGGCGTCGTCAGCGTCACATACAGCATTGCGCCGAAGCCGCCGTCGACGCTCGAGGTGGTCTGAGGGCGGGCGCCCCGTCGAGACAGGTGCGCTAGTCGAGTCCCAGGGCGAGCAGGCGGTTGGCGTTGCGCCAGGTGATCTTCTCGTAGGCATCGGCCGAGATGAGCTTCTCGGCTTTCAGCGTCTTGAAGTAGCCTACGATGGGCAGCTTCTGCGGGACATTGGCGATGTCGGTGCCGAAAAACAGCCGGTCCTGGAACTCCTGCATGAATCCGTAGCCGAACTCGGGGTCGCGGCTGATGGCGTTGTATCCGCTGTTGGCCGACAGGTCTCCGAGCAGGTTGGGATAGCGGCGCATGAGGTCCACCACGCGCCCCGGGGTCACCGGGCCTTTGGGATACGACACGCGCTTGCCGTCTTGGATCACGTCGGTGCTGATCTCGGCCCAGAAGGGCTGGGAGTGTGCGAGGAAGTTGAGCTTGGGAAACGCTTGCAGCACCTTCTCGAGACGCGGCAGGCCCACCTCGTCAACGAAGCCGTAGCAACTGCCCACCTGCGGTCCGATGTGAAAGGTGAGCGGCAAGCTCGCGTTCTCGACATGCTTGAAGAAGTTGAGGCACATGGGGTGGTCGAAGGGGAGATTCGGGATGCACTCGCCGACCCCTTTGCAGCCCAATTCCTTGTAGGCATCGAGCAGGGGCGTGAAGTTTGCCGAGGCGTCATTGGTGAGAAACCTGGGGTCGATGTTGCAGAACGGGATAAGGCGGTCCGGATACAGCGCGGCGATCTCGATCGCTTCCTCGGGGGTGACGGGCGTGTAGCGGAACTCCGGGCTCACCCCGCTCATGACGACCGCCTTGTCGATGCCGGCCTCGTCCAGCATCCGGATCAGGGTCTCGGGATCGGGATAATGCGAACCATTGGGGCGGGTCAGCTTGGGATGACGGGCTTTCGCACAGTGCAGGTGAATATCAATGAGCATGGAAACTCCCTTCGGTCGAATACGGGCTTTCTTCGGTTAGCTTGAAACATTATGCGGACTCGCTCATTATGGGTTCAAACTGGAAGCATGCAAGCGCATAGGGAAAGGAGCCCACATGACCCACCGTGCTCTGGCCGGTATTCTGGCCTTCATTTTTATATCGACGTCGATCCGCGCCGACGAGGCGCTGTCGAAAACGCAAGCGCAGGCCGCCTTGCGCAAGGCGGTCGCCTTCTTCCGAGAGGACGTGTCGGGCCACGGCGGCTACGTCTGGCGGTACAGCGCCGACCTCGCCCGCCGGGAAGGCGAAGGCAAGGCCACCCCAGCCATGGCCTGGGTGCAGCCGCCGGGGACTCCGACCGTGGGCGCGGCCTACCTCGCGGCCTATGAACTCACCGGCGACGACTTCTACCTGGACGCGGCCCGAGAGAGCGCGCATGCCTTGGTGAAAGGGCAGTTGCAGTCCGGCGGCTGGGACTACCGGATCTACTTCGATGCCGAGTCGCGCGGAAACTGGGCGTATCGCGTCGAGCCGCATGCAGACGGCAGCGGTCGAAACATGAGCACGCTCGACGACGACAACACGCAATCGGCGTTGCGCTTCCTCATGCGGGCCGACGAGGCACTGGGCTTCAAGGACGAGGCGGTTCACGAGGCGGCACGGTATGGACTGCAGAGCCTGTTGAAGGCCCAGTATCCGAACGGCGCCTGGCCGCAGCGATACACCACGCCGCCTGACCCCGCGCGCTTCCCCGTGAAGAAGGCGTCGTATCCGGCCACATGGTCGAGGAAGTACGAGGGGAAGCTGTACACTGGCTACTACACGTTCAACGACAACACGATCGCGGACGCGATCCGGACCTTGTTCGACGCGGCGGCCATTTATGGCGACCCTCGGTTCAGCGCTGCGGCCGAGAAGGCAGGCGACTTCATTCTACTGGCGCAGATGCCGCAGCCACAGCCGGCCTGGGCGCAGCAGTACGATTCCGAGATGCATCCGGCCTGGGCGCGGAAGTTCGAGCCCCCGTCCATCACCGGCGGCGAGTCTCAGGGCGTCCTGCGCACCTTGCTGTACCTCTACGGCAAGACCGGCGAGGAAAAATTTCTCGAACCGATACCGCGGGCCCTGGCCTACTTTCGCAGTTCGCTGCTTCCCGACGGGCGGTTGGCCCGGTTCTATGAATTGGAAACCAACACCCCGTTATACTTCACCAAGGATTACAAGCTCACCTACAGCGATGCCGATATGCCGACACATTACGGCTTCAAGTCAGGCTCTCAACTCGACGCCATCGAGGCGGCGTACCAACGCGCCACGGCCGTCGAGAAGCCAGGCACCGTAGAGAAAAGCCAGGCGCCGCGCATGACGCCCACGCTTGCCAAGCAAGCCAAAGCCGCGGTCGACGCCCTGGACGAACGCGGCGCGTGGATCCAGCAGGACCGTCTGCGTTACCACGGCTCGGACGACCCGGCCACCCACATCATCGATACCTCGACCTTTGTCAAGAACGTACGGGCACTCAGCCAGTTCATCGCCGCCAGCGAGTAGAATCGCCTGCTTGGCGTGGCGGTGATTTCTGGATGGGCCAGGAGTGGGGGGGCGCGGTAGTGGGCGGGAATCCCCGCGTTCAGGGCACGCGGTACGCCCGCACGGAGTAGCTCTCTTCGTCGTGATCGCTGAGGCCGAAGCACTCGAATCCGCCGTCCGGCTTCGCACGTGCAAATCCGGAGGCCCCGTAGTATCGGTCGCGGATTTTGACGCCCGCCATGTCGCGCGCCGCGATCCGCGCGTCGCTCTCGAATTCCGCCTCGCCGCGCACCTCGATGTCCCGCCGCGTGAGCAACGCCACAAAGCGCAGCTTCGTCCCCTCTTGTCTGGCGATCGCCTGGCCGACGAACGCGTATCCGAAGCCCGGATTCTCGCCCACCAGGATGTAGCGGCCGTCGTAGGTCCCGTCGAACACGGATTGCTCCTGGGCCTGGGTGCCTTCCTCGCGGCTGACCGGATTGGCCTGAAGCTCCTCGATCAGGGCTTGATACGCCCTACCGTCCGAGCCGCTCCACAGCGCCGCGGCATCCCCGAAGCCGCCGCCCGGCCCTCCGGCGAGCATCTCCGCCACTCGCCCTACGTTGAGGCCCGTCCAAAGAAGCAGCAACAGGCCGAACACAACCACGCCCTTGCCGACCCACGATGCCCGGCCCGGCTCCGCAATCACGACTTCGGCACCGTCCTCGCCACGCACACGGCGCATGCGTTGATCACGCAGGTTGTTGCCGCAGATCTTGCAGATCAGCGCCCCGTCCGGATTCACGTTGCCGCAGGCGGCGCACACGGCATCGGCATCGATGCGTTCCATGTCCGCATTTGGCAACGGATCTTCATTCGCCATTGGATATAATTCCTCCGTTAAGATTTTCGCATATTGTCCCCTATTTGTCCAGTTATTTCTTGAGCCCTGCGCGGAATGTCAGAAACTCGACGCAGAAGCCTTTTCCAGAGGCACGAGGCACGCCTCGAGAAGCGCGGTGAGCTATCCTGGGTGGGCGGTAAAGAAGGCCCGGTCGAAGTCTTTCCAGACCGGGTCGTATCCTGCCGCGGCAATAGTGTTGGCGACTTCGCGTGGCGAGCGAAGGTCCTCGATCTCGAACTGTTCGAGGGTCTCGTCGCCAAAGGTAGCGTAGCCGCCCGGGCGGGTGGACGAGCCGGCGCTCATCATGGTGACGCCGAGGGGGATGAGGCGGTCTCGGAATGCGGCCGATTCGCGCGTGGACAGGACGAAGCCGGCTTCTGGGAGAAACAGGCGCAAGGCCAACATGAGTTGCACGAGGTGTACGTCGCTGAGGGGGCGGGGTGTGGTGAACCTCTTGGGCACGTGGCGCAGGCGCGGGAAGGAGATGGCCACCGCACTCTGCCAGTAGTGCTTTTGCAGCCATCGGGCGTGCTGAGCCATGCGGAAACCGTCGATGCGCCAATCGAAGAGCCCGAGGAGCACGCCGAGGTTGAGCCTGCGTACGCCGGCTGCTCCTGCCATGCTGAGGGCCTCGAGCCGCCGGTCATAGTCGCGCTTGAGGCCAGATCGGTGCACCTGGGTGTAGGTGTCGCGGTCGTAGGTCTCCATGTAGAGCGTGACACATTCCAGGCCGATTCCGCACAGGCGCCGATAGTCGTCGGCTTCCATGGCGTACATCTCGATGCACACGGACGAGAAGTACTCGCGGGCGATGGCGACCGCCTGGGCGATGTAGTCCAAGGGGGTGACGCGCGGCGCCTCGCCGGTGAGCAGCAGCACGCTGTCGAAGCCGCGCTCTGAGAGGCTCTCGCACTCGCGGCGGATTGCGTCCGGCTCGAGTGTAACGCGCCTCTGGCGGTTCCCGGAGCCGGTGGCGAATCCGCAGTAGAGGCAATCGGCGCCGCACACGTTCGAGAGGTACAGCGGTGCATAGAGCGCGATGGTGCGTCCGAAATGCCAGCGGGTAAGGCGCCGGGATTCGATGGCCATGGGCTCGAGGCGAGCGCGTGCGTGCGGCGACAACAGCGCCGCGAGGTCGTGGGGCGTGCGTTCTTCGCGCGCCAGGGCCGCGTCAACGTCGTCGGGCCCGGCCTCGGCGATCAGACGGGCTACGCGCTCGCCCGGCCACGCCTCGATGGTCTCCTTAACATCCACCAGGATTCTCCTGCGCCTCGCCCAGGAAACCGGTGAGCGGCGAAGAGGCCTGGGCGGTCTGACGCGTGGGCCCGAGTCCGGCGCGATAGGCCATGCGCCCGGCTTCGGTCGCCATGGCGAACGCACGCGCCATAGGCGCGGGCTCTGAGGCATCGGCCAAGGCCGTGTTCACCAGCACCGCATCCGCCCCCAGCTCCATGGCCTCGGCCGCGTGCGACGGCGCCCCGAGCCCGGCGTCCACCACCACGGGCACGGTGGCCTGCTCGATGATGATCTTGATGAGGTCGCGCGTTCTGAGTCCGCGGTTGCTGCCGATCGGCGCGCCCAAAGGCATGACGGTGGCGGCGCCGATCTCCTCGAGTTTCTTCGCCAAGACCGGGTCGGCCTGGATATAGGGCAGTACGACGAAGCCTTCCTTGATAAGCGTCTCCGCGGCCTGCAACGTCTGGATTGGGTCGGGCAACAGGTAGCGCGGCTCGGGCGTCAACTCGAGTTTCAGCCACGGCTCGAGGCCGGCCGCGCGCGCCAACTTCGCCAGTCGCACCGCCTCCTCGGCCGTCCGGGCGCCGGAGGTATTGGGCAAGATCAACTGCTTGTGGCGGTCAATGGCGGACAAGATACTGCCTTCCTCGGGGTCGGAGAGGTCCACGCGGCGCAGCGCCACGGTGACGATCTCCGAGCCCGAAGCGGCGATTGCGGCGCGCAGGGCCTCGGCCGAAGCGAATTTACCGGTGCCTATCATCAATCGTGACCGGAACGTGCGTCCGGCTATCACCAAGGGGTCATTAGTCATGTTTTGTTCCATAGTTGTGCACACCGACAGTCACTGCGTGGCGGGACTCGCACGGTGCGCAGTTGCATCGTCTCACCGTCCAGCGCGTGCAGGCGCCCGGTCCCGTCCGCGCTTGCCTGCCAGAGCCCTCCGAGCCACCGGAGTACGTCGAGGGCCTCGAGGCTGCCCAACACGCCCGGAACCGCGCCCAACACGCCCAATTGTGCGGTTGTTGGTGCGTCCTGCGGAACGGTCGGCAGCGCACAACGCAGGCAGGCCGTGCGGCCCGGGGCCACGAAGAGCGCCTGGCCGTTGAGCGCCAAGATGCCGGCGGTCGCGAAGGGCTTTCCTAATTCCAAACAGGCGTCGTTTACCAGAAACTTCGTATCGAAGTTGTCACTCGCGTCAACGACAACGTCGAACCGCATCAGCAGGTCCGGCGCGTTGGCGGGCGTGAGTTGCTGGCCAATCTGCTCCGTGGCCACCTCCGGATTGAGGGCGGCCAAGGTCTGCGCCGCCGCGGCCGTCTTGCTGCGCCCGACGTCCGCCGTGGCGTAGAGGATCTGGCGCTGCAAATTGGATACGTTCACCGCGTCCGGATCCATCAGCCCGAGCGTGCCCACGCCGGCCGCCGCGAGGTAGTAGGCCGCGGGACTACCCAATCCGCCAAGACCGACTATGAGGACGCGCGCGGCCGCCAGGCGTTTCTGCCCGGCCTCGCCAAATCCAGGCACGAGCACGTTCGGTGCGTAGCGCCGTGCCGCGTCCTGTGTGTGCTGAGCCATGCCACGGTTCACCATTTCCCGGTCCAGGCCAAACTGAGATTGTAGCAAACGGGAGGCGGGTGCACAATTCCGGGCGCCATGCTCAATCGCCTGGCAGAGCGCGTAGGGCCGGAGTCTTGGCGGCCGCATCGAGGAATGTCGGCTGCGATACGTGGGTGCTCACGCGGCGCAGCGCAACGATCCGCGCAGGTCCGTGCGGAACGCGCTGCTAGATCACGCCGGCTTGTCCGCCGACGATGCGCCAGACGCCGTCCTCTTTGCGGAGTTGGAACTGGACCGTGTCGCCGCCGCCGGAGGGTGAGCCCACGTCGATGGGATAAGCGATGGCCGTGTTGCCGTCGATTTTGATCTCGACGCCGCTCAGGTCGATCTCCCCGTTGTCCACCAGGCCCATGTCCATGCCGGCCTTGATCAGGTCGAGCGCCGCGTCCTTATCGCCCATGCCCTGATGGTAGAAGTCCTCGGACACGGTGTCCTTGATGGCATCGATATCTTTGCTCAAGACGCCGGCCTTGAGCGTTTCGAGTTGCCGCATGATCAACTCGTCGTCGGTCAGAGCCGACGGGCGGCCGGTGGCGCAGGCCCACAGGAGCGCCGCCAGCGCAACGCCTGCAGCCGGTTTGAATACGAACCTCATGATCGTCTCCCTTCCGTGTTGACAACGTGCACACTGCCGGACGCGAGCCCGGATGTCAATAGCCTTGCCGTGCGGCTCGGTGGCCGCAACCGCGGCGCTAGTCGTCTGCCGGCAAATCGACTTCGGCGGTCACGACGGTGCGGCCGCTGGTGTCGGTGAGGGCGAGATGTAAGGAGCGGGGAACGGCGCCGAGTTGCGCGAACTTGGCGAGGTCGAGTCGCAATTCGAGGGTCATGTCTCGGCCGAGGGTGAAGGTCTCGGGCGCGCGCAACGGGATGCCTGAGTATATCCATGCGTCGAGGGGGGGGATGATGAGGCGGAA
>Ga0272442_10006785_pt1 | contig 14937 bp, 15 predicted proteins | sample SSMForm2O_FD_200262 | JGI IMG/M metagenome (GOLD analysis project Ga0272442, IMG submission 200262) | Marine sediment archaeal communities from Little Sippewissett salt marsh, Falmouth, MA, United States - SSM-Form-2O | ecosystem: Environmental > Aquatic > Marine > Wetlands > Sediment ...
TGGCGGGAGCGGGTCGCTGCGGGCGCGGATCCGCGGCGCAGGTCGGGTTCCGCGCGTGCGCGCTTGCCGGGCTCGGTGCCAACGTGGTACCCATACATCCGAAAGGGCCGTCATGTACCCTACAGCTCGCTCGCGGTTCTTGCCCATGGCCTCTCCCCGTTCCCCGGCTCACTTCAGGATCGGCACCTTGCGGAACTCGATACGGGTGTGCTCTTCGCCCACGATCAGCCCCAGGTCGAAACGTGGCGCGCCGGTCGCCTCGACCGGCACCTTCTCGAACCATACCCGGGCCTCGACCGGCACGCCGGCGATCAGGGTGCCCTCGATCGCGTACCCGCCGGTGCTCAGGTACGACGTCTTGTTGCCGAGCTCGATGTGGTCGGTGACGTGCTCGTTGCCGAGGCTGTCGAACAGACGGGTCGCGGTGTCGTAATTCCCCCAGACCTGCAGCGCGAGCTTGAGCTTGCGATCCCGCTCCGGGCTGGTGATCGCGAAGCGGCACTTGACCTTGGTGCCGGCCGAGCGCTGGCAGCCCTTGAGCTCAAAGACGTATCCGTGCGACTCCCTGGTGAAGGCCTGCTCCGGCGCCTGGTCCGGGGCCTGCTGCGGGCTCGCGGCGTCGGGCGGCTCGCCCGTGCCGCGCGCTCCGCCTCGCCCGGTGTCCGCGCGCGTGTCCGCGAGCTCGCTCAACAGGTTGCGCAGCGTCGCGTCCTTGCAGACCCTGGCCGAGGCCACCGAGAACACGCTCCCGGTCTCGGTGGCGATCAGGCGGGCATTCACCTTGACGTCCGGACCGAGATCGGTGACCGAGCCGGTGGCGATGGCCTCGACGCCGAGGATCTTGCCCAGGCTCACGGCAGACTGCTCGTCGATGAAGCCGCTCTCGCCGAACTTCTGCTCCGCGATCACCTTGTTCAGCAGTTGCCGCTCGACCACCTCGAACTCGCCGGTCGAGTAGAGGCGGGTGATCATCTCCTCGGCCAGGAACTTGCCCAGCCGCGTGGTCTTGCCCTCCAGGTTGACGAACTCCAGGATTGCAATCTTGGACTTGCCCTTGCGCGAGAGGCTGCTGATGATCTGCTTTGTCAGCGTCTGCAGGCCGGCTTCCAGCGAGCAGTCCGGCCCGGCTCCCGACGCCCTCGCGGTCTTGTCGCTGCCGCCGCAGCCGTGGCACGACAGCAGAATGGCGCAGACGACAACCGCTCGCATCATATTCGCATTCATCCCCTCTTGCCTCCCTCGATCTCGGCGCAGGCCTGCTCCGGCGTGGCCCCGCCGTACACCAAGCGCATCAGGCCCGGCTGGTACCGGTCCATCGTGCGCACCGCCGGGTAGATCGTGTTGCGGATCAGCGTCTCGTTCAGCGGCACGCCGTCGAAGAGCAGCGCGCTCTTGTACCGCACCTCGCCGTCGGAGTAGTCCATCTCGAAGTTGCCCACGCGCATCCCGTAGTTGACGCGGGTGAGGAACTCGGCCGCGGCCGGACGCAGATCAGGCGGCACCTTGAACGGCGAGATCACGTAGAAGGCGAACAGCTCCGGATCGACGAGCGCCTGGGCATAGCAGGTGTACTGGCCGTTCTCGCCGATGAAGCCGGCACGGAACAGGGACGGGCTCTCGAGGCGCTGCGGGTGCCAGCCGTCGGTCTCGAGGAAGCGCCAGAGCAGCTCCGGGGCCGGCAGCACGCGCTCGCTCTCGTCTCGGCCGTTGCCGTTTCCCACCGTGCCTCCGATGACAGTGCCTCCGGCTTTGGGGCGATGATAACGCTGCGGGCGGGAAATACAAACCGCAATTCGAGCAATGTCAGTAGATGGCCGGCACCACGATATTACGCAGAAAGGCCAATCCGGCCAGCACCGGCAGGCAGTACACGATGATTCCCAGCAGAAAGATGCCCAGTAAGATCGAGAGGACAAGAGTGCTGCCCGTGGCATCGTTCACAACCTCGTGGCGGTGGCCCTGCCCGTCGGAATACACGACCCGTTCGGGCTTGACGCTCATGGCAGCGTCGATTCCGCCCACGACCCATCCCAGGAAACCTCTGCCCAGTCTGTCCTGTCTGTCCTCCCGTTTCTCCTCCCGTCTCTCCTTGACGAATCTCGGGGTGAAGCTGAACAGGACGCACAGAAAGAGCCAGCCGATGTACTTGCCCCACATCCAGGACCAGCGCACGCCCCGCTTCCATCTCTTCTGCTGCCAGTCGTCGCGATATTCCTCGACGGTCATTGCGCTGTAGGCCTTGAGCTTTCCCTGGTCTTCTTCGAGCTTTGCCTTTGCCTGGTCGAGCTTGTGTTGGATGCTGCGTCCGTACTTCTTCAGCCTGTCGAGCTGCTTTCCGACCTTGTTACCTGCTCTGGCGATCTCTTGTTTGTTTTTTTGTAGGTTCGACGAGATGTTGGCAACCTTTGCCTTCGCGCTATTGATGCTCTTGGGGAGCTTCTCCAGCTCCAGCTTCTGGGTTCTCTCGGCCTTCTCCAGATCGATCTCGAACAGCATCGGCTTGAGGCCCATGAAGAACATGCAGCATCCCAGGATGACGAACATACCCAGCGCAGACCAGGTGGGGCCGTCATAGCTCCAGCTTTTGAGGTGATTAACGTCTCCCTGAAGGGAGTCCAGCTTCTTCTTCAACTCCGGATCGTCAGGATAGGTATTGCGCAGCTCGTTGATCACGCGCTGGGTGCGTCTCAAGCTGATACGAGTGAGTCTCCATGACTCGTTTATCTTCTCAAGCTTCTCCTTCCATTCAGGCTCGGGCATGTGCTGATCCTCGCTTATTCGTACTGCCCCCCTGGACCGGTCCCTACCTAGCGCCCATCATTCGTGATCAACAGGATGACGTCAGATTTCCGAGTTAACCCTTTCGGCATCCAGATACCTACCTCGTGATGAATATCGTAGCTCCTCGGTCAATGAAATTCAACAGCTATCATCAATATTACGGATCGCTAAAGCCTCGACGAGCTATTCGTACATCAGAACGTGGGTTTCAGCCGCTGCTCATGCGGCCTGCGAGCGATCCACTACCTAACGCTCGCAGAGCCATTGGGGCAATAAGGGGACCAAAGGAAGGGAATCAGTCGCTCCGGGAATGACGAGAGTGATCGGAGCGGCGAACGCCGCACCCCGAATACGGACGAACACGAAGGCGGTAGGGCCGACGGTCCTTGAACTCGGCACGCTTGCCTACATTCCAGGACTGAACGGGGCGGAAGAACCCGCAGACCCGAGAGTACACCTCGGTGCGGGCGCCGCAACGCTTCTTCATCACGCAACCTCGCTCTCGGCGGAGCCGCTAGCGACCGCCTCGGCGGTCTCGAGGATGAGACCGACGACTTTCGCCGTCTCGTGAAGGACTCGGAGGCAGGCGTCGAGGACGGTGAGCTCCTTCTCGGCCGCGTACCGCTCGATGTACGCGTACGCGTTCCCGCTGGAGTCCTTGTCAGCACCCACGATACGGCGGAGCACCTCGGCGCCCAGCTCGGCCACGATCTCCTGGATGGGATCCTGACCCGGCTTGAGGCCGCCACGCACGCGGCTGTGCGAGGCGTGCGTCAACTCGTGGAGGAAGACCTCGGCGTCCGGGCTGAAGAGGATGATCCGCTGCTCCTCGGCGCCGATGCTCGCGATGTCGGTGGAGGCGATGGTCACGCGCCGCTGGAACCGGCCAAGGAACTTGCCCAAGAACGGCTGGGCGCTAACGTCGATGCCCCAGGCCTCGGCCACGTCGAGCAACGGAAGGTCCGGGACCTTGACGTCCTCGTACTCGAGCGGCTCGCCCTCGGTCTGCGATGCCGCGAACACGGCCACGGGCGCGAAGCCCACGCAGCGCTGCTCCTCGTCGTCGCCGGCGCCGTCCTTGGCCCGACCCTTGGCCATCATGGGCCGGAGGATGTACGCGGACCGCTCGCCCTTCCTGACGCTGCGACCCGCGGCCTTCCACTGACGGAAGCCGCGGCAGTCAGCCTCGCCGGACTGGGCCAGAGCCAGCCAGCGATTCGCGATCGTCCACCGGGACGCCGGGATGTCCGGCATGGGGAATGTGGCGGTCGCGCATTTCTCCGCGATCGTGCCGTCGCGGAAGGCCTCGATGACCTTGTTCAGCGATGCCTCGGCCTTGTCCGTGAACCTGTTCGACATGGGAACCTCCCTTTCTGCCCCGGACCGCCCGGGGTCTCACCCGCGGACGGGCCCCGGACGGGGCGGGGTAGGGGAGATCTTCGGCTCGAAGGGCAGGAAGCGTTATAGGCGGATCGAAGAACAGCGGAAGTAGATTCAAAGGACTGAACGTCAAGTAAGAGGAGAAAAGGGCGGTCAATAGAATCAGAAAAAGTCTATCGAACTAACCCATACAGAGGGCACCATAGTTCCACTTGGTTAGCAAGGTTGTTGGCATGGTTGTGAAGAGAGTACATTGAACAAGGTCGCAATCAAGTTCCGCCTCGGACACATAGAGCGAAGCGGCGGGAGCCCTCAGAGTACCTGTAGTCGTATATACTGGCAGTCTGGAAGTCTATGCCCCATGAGAAGCCAGACTCACCCGTCGCAGTAGACGAAGACCAGTAAGAAAAGCACGGTTTAAAAATCCAATTGGGCCAGTAGCAACCACTCGCTGGACCACTGTTTAAGTCACAACCATCACATGAAGAATTCCTGCACAATTCCCAGTTCAGACATTCATCCGTAGCACTGCAACTACCACCGGTTTCGGTGGAAGCGCAGCCGCGGATTAAAGATCGCAGCTCAGAAATAGTTGGAAGACGCCAGTCAGTCTGTCCAGCAAGGTCAAGGCCATCGCAGTGGCTTCTCGCATCGGCCCAGTCGAGTAAATCGGCGTCGGCCGTTTTTTCCCACTCGAGACCGGATGCGGTGTCGATGCATGTGTCGACGCCGCATGCAGACCCTAACGGGTCGCCCCGGACACAAAGAGCGTAGGTGACATGGCTTGGGGGTTCCAAACGGATGACGTCAGCGTCGTCGAAGCCAACGGCCCATTTATAGCTGGTGGTGCCCGCAACAGAGGAAATGGACCAGTACGCGTGGCAAACACCAGCAAGCCAATCAGGCCAGTAGCAACCGTCCTCGCCCGGGCCCTCTAGGTCGTTGCACCCGTCGCAAGATGAGTCACGGCAACCGGCGTCAAGACAATCATCTGTGGCACCGCAACTACCGCCGGTCTCAGTGGCAGCGCAGCCACGGATTAACGATCGAAGCTCAGAAACAGTTGGAAGGCGCCAGTCCTCGTAACCAGCTCGGTTCAAGCTGTAGCAGTGGTTTTTAGCATCATCCCAGAACCAGAATTCGGCGTCAGGAGTCTTCTGCCAAGTAAGGCCGGACTCAGGATCATTGAAAATCTCTGCAATGCACTCCCAACCTCCATAACCGCAAACCTGACCACCAGAGGTGCAGTCATCGCAAGACTCGCCACAATGATCGTCCGTGCGGCAGAATTGGCAGTAGTCGCCGTCACAATAAGAACCGGACCCACAGCCGTTGCAAGAGGCGGAAATACCGTCAGAGGTGCACTTCTCGTCAGGGGCGCAGTCATCGATAACGACCAAGCCTTCAGGGACCTTGGTGCCAGTGCAACTCGAGCTGGAACCCGAACAGTACTTGTGCACGGCTTGCCTCTGTGCGTCGTCGCCGCACGCCGTTCCAGAGCAGATGTACTCCTCCCACAGATCGCATTCGTAAGTGTCCGGCCTGAATGTTCCCTTCTCGGTATCGCAGCACGGACCAGCGTCGCAATCATCTGTGTCCGTATCTACGTCGGAGTCATTCGTGGAATTGCCACAGGCGGCGAGGAGAAGAAGAGCCAGGAACGGCACAACAACCAGAATAGGCACTCGGTGTCGCATTGAAAGACCCCCAGGAGCCAGATTGAGGGGATTCTAGCACCAACAGAGAAGGGGGGCCAGGAGTGACGGTCTCGGCGGTGCGGCCCTGGAAAGCAGGGGTCGAAGGCGGGACGGAGCGGGAGACGCAGCAACAGCGCCGGCGTCCACCTAGTCGAGCTGGCGGAAGCGGATCCGGGGGGTATCAGGACACGAGTAGGGTCGAGATAGTGGCTCACAGGGCGAATGAGGCGGTTGGATCCGGGCCGCAACACGACTGAAGGACTCGACATGGTGCTCGAGAACCTTGAGAAGGTAAATCGAGGCCTCGCCACAGCTGGAGATCGAAGCTCCTGCGGCGGTTCACGCAGCCGGGATCGACTGTGTAGTGGACACCCGGAGTACCGCTACAGAGCCGAAGGGGCAGTAGCTCCGGGTGTCGCTACAATTCACAGACGCACGGACTACCGGTAGTAATAATGCAGGGCGAGGCTGACAATTGCCAGGCAGACGTAAGTCAGAAAGGTAGAAGGTTGAAAGACAGTAACATATATCGCTAAAATAATCGCGTAGTTAGCCGGTTGGTGTGCTCGCATATACGGCTCCTATCTCCGCTTCGAGAATTCCTGAAAATGTTTAATAGGAATCGGATGTAAAAGACTAACGATAGAGTCTAGCAGTACGCCTAAAACGCAGAAGCCTTCGGCTCCAATTGTGTTGATAGCACAGAACCAGTAGGATGTAAAGCAAAAGGAAGATAGGAATCCACAGCTAGTGAAAAGAATGGAGGATGAGTAATCGAAAGCGCCATGGAATCAACCGCGAGCACGTCGGCACGCTCAGCTCTCGACAGGCCGCACGGTAGGCACGAGATCCTCCACGCTCCGGGCCCCGACGAGCATGGGCGAGAGCCAGCGCAACACTGCCTTGCGCTGCTCGGGAACAGACCGCGGCCCCACCCAGAAGGTATGCCAGTGGGCACGCCGCACGTGGGGCCGGGGAGAGGCGTGGGTGCCGTCGCCGGCGTCGCCGGCAACGGCCCGGGCCCGATGCAGGGCCGCGCCCACGCGCAAGCCCACCTCCCAGGTGGTCGGAGCATCGGGCGGAAAAAGCCGGAGCCCGGCCTTGGTCTTCCTGGGCCGCGGCCGCGGCGGCCGACGCCCGCAAGGATCGAGATCCGCGTTCTCGGAGCAGAGGTAGAGCAGGAGAGAGAGCAACGGCTCCACCTGGCGCCGCAGGCCATCCCGGGCCTCGTCGAGCAGGTCCCGGATCTCGCCGAGCGCAGAGGGAGCGCGGGAGAGTAGGGCAGGGAAGCGCTGAAGCTGATTCAGCCGCTCCCGGTCAGCAGCCTCCAGGGCCTGGACCAGGCCGCCGCCGACCAGGTGGAGCGGTACGGGCCGGAGGAACGGACCGTCAGACGCCTCCTCGTCGAGCAGCAGGCGCAGCTCGGCACGCCCATCGTTGGCGTCGTGCTCGAGGTGGGCGAAGAACCCATGCACCGGATCGCCGGCCATGCCGACGAGATCCGGCGTCTCCACGTACACGCACCACTCGGGAAGCTGGAACAGCACGGCCTCGGGAAGATCCCCGGTGAGCGGAGTGGCCAGCACCTCGGAGTACAGATCAGCATCGAAGCGGTAGATCCCCTGGCCGACCCGCCAGGCGGCCAGGGCCGCGAGCTCGGCGATCTTGCCGGCAGAAGGACCGACAGGGACTCGGTCGGCGCCGCCGGAAGCGACAGCGTACGCCGCGGCCATGGGACAGAAGCACCAGTCCGGCCAGCGCGGCAGCCCGCGACCGCGCTCGGCACGGTACGCATCATACGCCTTCCAGGCACCCGGGAACTCCCGGGCGAGAGAGCGGAGATGGGCCAGGGGTCGGGGCGGATCGTGCAAGATCTCGCGCTCCACCACGACGTCAGGCATTCCTCGGCACGGCAAGAGGCCGCCGGTCCAGCGAGAAGGGCTGCACGACTCGCTCGCCGCCCTCGCGGAAGGTGACGTTCTTGTACCAGTCCTCGAGCTTGATGTACACGCCGTGTTCCTCAATCCACTCCCGCAGGTACCGGTTGCAGAAGCGGTCCCAGGCCACGAGCTCCACGCCCCAGCCGCGCTTGTACATCCGCTCCAGGTCGGCGTAGAAGCCCACACCCTCCATGTACCCGGCGCCGTCGCCGGTGAGCAGCACGGCCACGCCGGGCGCCTCCACGTCGAGCGCGGCCCGCAGCATGTGCACCTGCAGGCCCTGGTCCACGGCCTGCTCCTTGCCGCTGTCCGAGCCCCGCTCGTAGATCTCGGGCTCCACGCCGGCGGCCCGGACGTGCTCGAGCACGGGCTCGATATCGCCCCGAGAAGAGCCCACGCACACGGCCTGCAGCACGTCACGCTCGGCCGAGGCGAGCCGGACCAGGCTGCGGAAGTGGATCCGGACGTCGTCGACTGCGGCGAGTCCCTCACGACGCTCGGCCACCCGACGGGCGTTGAGGAAGATATTGGAAAGATCGAGGTAGATGCAGACGGAAGGCGCCATGTAGGCAAGGTGGCATGAGACGGGGCAGGGTGCAAGACAGAGCTGAAGACGGGATTCCCTTCGCCGGCCTGCGGCCGGGGCTCAAGGTTCCGGGTTACGGGTTTGGGCCGGGCGAACCGGACAACGCTCTTGGCGTGCGACGGTGGCTCCGGGTCCTGTCGGCGTCCACCCCCGCATCGCTTCTGCGATCGCGCTGCGGGGGGCCCCCGGACACCGCCACCCGGAGCCGTCGGAACACGCCAGGATGGACGCGGTGCTCAGAGGAGCCGGATTCTGGCGACGGAGCTGTTCGCGAGCATCGAGCGAACAGCGGACGCGGCATCGGCCGCGGCCGCAACCGTCGCCTCGCAAGAGGCGACCTTCTAGAAAGCAGGACTGCAGCTCGGGGGCTCGGGGGCGCCGGCCACCGCGTGCAGAGCATCCACCGACGGCCCGTCCGGCGGTACGGATCCGACTGGGGGTCCGGGGGTGCCGACCCCCGGACAGCATGGCAAGGGCGCGGAGCGCCGCTCAGAGGAGCTGCATTGCAGCGACGGAGCCGGCAGCGAGTATCGAGATGCCAGAGGCCGCGGCATCGGCCGCGGCCGCCCACCCCGCCGCCTCGCCAGAGGCGGCCTTCTGGAAAGCCGGGTGCTCGGGGGTGCGGGGGCGCCGGCCCCCGCGTGCAGCGGCGTCGACGACGGCTCGGCCGGCGGTACAGATCCGACTGGGGGTTCGGGGGTGCCGACCCCCGGGATCGCTTCCTGCCGCTCACGAGGTCGCCTGAATCGACTACTGCACATCTGTGCGGCAGGGCAGGGCAATGTCATCTTCGAGGCCGAGGGCCCGCGTTCTTCGCGCAGCAGGGAGCCAGAAACCCAGCAGTCCAGAAACCTGGCTCGCGACCGGAGATCGACTCAACTCAAGGATGCGGGGTGATGGCGATGATCGTGATCTGCCGCTTCTTCGGTCCGTAGCACCAGAACAGACGATAGGCCCCGGGCGTGTGCTGTTGCACGTACGCCTCGAAGACCTTGCCCTTGGGATCGTACGGATGCGTGAGCGACTGGTACTCGTGCGTCTCCAGCCCCGGATGCCTGGGATTGGCAAGCAGAAGGCGCACGCACTTGTGCACCTGCTTGAACAGTCCCTCCGCCTTGGATGACTTCTTCTTTTTCTTCTTCTTGCGGCTCGCGAGCGAGGAGGCAGCTGCCGACCGCAACTGCTCGTACGTCTCCGAGGCCGAGTCAGTCCAGACCGGCTCGAACATCAGTCGTCGCCATCGAGCTGGGCAGAGAGCTCTGCATCGGCCTCGAGGTCCGGAGAAGAGTCGCTGAACCGGCCTGCACGGGCCTGCTCGAGCCCAGCAGCCACGAGCGCCTGGGCCTGCTCGTTCCTGAACAGCCAGGCCTCACGCTCCGGGATGACGCTGGCCAGGGTGACCACCACCTCGGTCTCGTCCACCTCGCGCACGATAACGGTCCTGTTGGCGAAGCGGCGGCCGAGCGCGATCCTGCCCTTGGAGTCAGCGGACTTTGTGATCGGCGAACCCATGATGCCCTCCATCCGGCTCAATTATTACGGGCGGTGGGAAAATAGTCAAGTGGGAATATCCCACTGACCGCAAGCGATCGAGGTTCAGCTGCTGGGCCCCTGCCGAATACGGGCCTTGACCTCCTCGGTGTGCCTGCAATTGGGAAAGCCCGTGCATCCCCAGAACTCGCCGCTCCTGCCCTTGCGCTTCTTGAGCGGCATACCGCATTCCGGGCACTTGCGGTAGCGTTTTTTGGTGAGCTCGATAGGGGCCGTTTCTCTACACTCGGGATACCCGCTGCAGCCGAGGAATTTGCCGCTGGTGCCCTTGCGCTCGACCATGACCCGGCCGCAGGCCGGGCAGGTGATGTCGCTGGCCTCGTCGCCCTTCTTCCGCGCAGGCGCCTGGGCCGCGATGGGCAGGGTCTGGCGGCACTCGGGGAAACGAGGGCAGCCCCAGAACTCCCCGGACTTGCCCTTGCGGCGACGCATGGGCGTGCCGCACTCGGGGCACACAGGCGCATACGGGTCCAGGCCCGCGGCGCGAGCCGCAGCCTCGTCGCCGGCCGCGGCCTGCCTCCGCACCTCGGCGATCATCTCGCCCCAGGTCCTGGCCGCGGCCGCGAGCTGGGGCCGGAACTTGGCGTACCACTCCTTGAGCCAGGCGTCCCAGCGCCGCTTGCCGGAGGCGATCTCGTCGAGGACCGCTTCCATCTCGGCCGTGTACTCGTGGCTGGTCAGGCTCTGTAGCCCGGCGAGCATCAGCTCGTCGACCTTCATGCCGAGCGGGGTAGGGGCAAGCGCCTTCTTCTCCCGCTCGATGTACGCACGCTTATACAGGGTGGCGATGGTGGCAGCGTACGTACTCGGCCGCCCGATCCCAAGCTTCTCCATCTCCTTGACCAGGCCGGCCTCGGTGAAGCGGGCAGGCGGCTGCGTGTGCTTCTCCTTCAGGTCCGTGCCCGTGACCTCGAGCAGCTGCTCGGGCTCGACCGCGGGCAGGACCTGGCGTTCGGGATCGTCCTCGCCCTCGCCTGCGTCGTCCTGGTCCTTCTCGAGGTACAGCCAGTGAGGCTGCAGGACCTCGGTCCCGCGAGCGACGAAGAAGAGCTGCTCCTCGCCGTCGCCCACCGCGGTGACCACCACGGTCCTGGCCAGTCGGGCGGGCTTGCACTGGCAGGCAAGGAAACGGGTGCGGATCAGCTCGTACAGGGAACCCTCGTCGCCGGCGAGCTGCACGGGCTCGAGCGTGGTGGTGCGGATGGCCTCGTGCGCCTCCTGGGCGCCGGCCTTGGAGCGGTACTTCGGAGGCTTTTCCGGCACAGAGTCGGGCATGTGGGCTTTTAGATATTGCCGCGCCATGCGGACCGCATCGTCGGACAGGGCCACCGAGTCGGACCGGTGATACGTGATGTGCCCGCCCTCGAAGAGGGCCTGGGCGAGCTGCATGGTCCGGGCAGGGTCAAGGCCCAGGCGGGCCGAGGCCGCCTGCTGCAGCGTGGAGGTGGTGAATGGGGCAGGGGGCTTCTTCTCGACCTCCTGACGCTCCACCGAAACCACTCGATGAGGTGAGATCCGGGCCCGCTCGTGGGCCGAGGCCGCCTCGGAGGCCTCCTTGACCTTCCTGGGCTTGCCGCTCTCGTCCGCAAGCTCGGCCGTGAGGCCGTTCTCATAGGTGACGCGGAGGACCCAGTAAGGCTCAGGCCTGAAATCCAGCCTCTCGCGCTCTCTGGCGCAGACCAGGTGCAGAGTGGCGGTCTGCACCCGCCCGGCGGACAGGCCCTTGCCCAGGGGCTGGAGCAGGGGAGAGACCTGGTAGCCCACGATCCGGTCCAGCACCCTGCGGGCCTGCTGGGCGTCCACCAGGTCCTGGTCGATCGGTACAGGCGCCTTCACCGCGGCCGCGACCGCGGCCTTGGTGATCTCGTGGAACACGATGCGCTGGGCCCGCTTGCCGAGCTTGAGCACCTGGGCCACGTGCCAGCCGATGGCCTCGCCCTCGCGGTCAGGGTCCGTGGCCAGCAGCACCTGGTCGGCCTTCTTGGCCTCGGCCTTGAGTCGCTTGACCACGTCGCGTTTCTTGGGGTCGATGACGTAGGTCGGCTGCATGGTGTCGATGTCAACGGACAGGTCCTTCTCCGGCAGGTCGCGGAAGTGGCCGACCGTGGCCACGACGCGGTAGTTCGGGCCGAGGTAGTCAGCAATCTTTCCGCACTTATTAGGACTCTCTACTATGACCAGATTCATTGACATCTCTCATTGATTGCCGAGTTCCACCGGCACAATGGAGATGTAGTCGAGGCGCCGTCGCCAGTCTACGGCCTTAGGCGTTTGGAGCGACTTGTAGAGAGAACAGGGCATGAGATTTAATGCAGTATATGAGTTGATTCAATACTTACAAGTCAAGTTCATCCTAGCGCAGGATGTGATACCACCAGTACCCGGCACAAGGAATATGTAGGTTTCGGTATGAGACTTTTCGCAGGAGTAACCGCAAGTTGCCCATTCATCGATAAGTTCAATTTCAAGATGTAACGCCTGGTCACAATGCTCGTGTAAGCCGTAACCAACCAGTCCGACACCGCAAGTTCTCCCAACATCCACGTTTATAATCGCTACTGTGCTTTCTACTAAATCGACCTCAGGTAATTGGATGACGGAGTTCTCGGTCCGATACACCTCCCAGTCCGCGCTGTTATCAATGATTTCTATGTAGAGTGGGTGCTTCGTGTGATCAACGATTGCCATGTCCCCCCTGTATATCAGTGTCGCACTAATATCAGAAGGCGTGAGAAGACACCTTTCAGGACAATAACCGCTGAGTTCAATCGACGCACTACTCGTTTCTTCATCGCCACAAGTTGTACCGGTATTCTCTTCTTCTGGCACGCAAGACACCAAAGCAAACAAAGGTAGCATGTTCACAGCTACCGAATATGATATTCTACCTGCAATTCTTATCATCCTCTTGCCCTCCTCCTAGCCATAATAGCATGATTCCTACTCTGGTTCAACGGACCAGTCATACCACGAATAATTCCAAGGACCCTCTGCGTCGTCCCTCGCGCTGTCTTCATAGAAAGCAGCAAAATAGAATCGCATCCTATTAGTGCCGCACCCCTCATTGTCGGCAGTAACATTCGCACCATAGATCTTGAGAGAAATCGACTTGCCGCCAATACCACTGTAGTAAATCCTTTCCTTGTTGTCGTATGAATCATTGCTTTGCCTAAGAAGCGTTGTGCCATCGTATAGCTTAAGATCAAGATTGTCTATAGTGCTTCCGTTCTCGTGTCTTCTATCATACCAGAACAGAACCGCCTTGAAGATGTCAGCGTCGCTTTCCACGGGTGGATTCGGGAACGTATAAGTAACCGTGCTGTGGTGGCTAATGCAGCCTCTGCCAAGAACCCATTTGTAGGGCCGGTCCATTCCGTAGGTGTTGAACATCCTCATTTTCAATCTTCCTGCGCCCCACAGATGATCGAAGCGAGTCGTCATCTTTCCACCGCTCTCCTGTTGCCTGTCGCCAAAAAGAAGCAGCGAAGCAAAAAGCCTTCCCGGCTGATCAATTGAATCACCCACATTGCTTTTATACCAGTCTACGAAATCGAGGGCTGCTCCGGTAACAGTAGGAGCCGCAAAGCTAGTACCACAGTCTTGAGTTGTATAACCACCGTACGCGTCTAACGCTTTTGTTCTGCAGGCAGTAGCAGTGACATCTACAATAGATCTATGCCTCCCATCGCTCCAGGAAACACCACCCCTAGAACTTTTATAATACACGATGCCATGCCTAACATCGTCCTCATCATCTTGCCAAGGACTATTCGTGTGACCGCCGACAGTGAACGTCCCGATAGCGGAACCAGGAGAGGTAATGTTACAATTAGCAGGGTTTTGGTAGTGGAACTCGTTGCCAGCAGACTTGATTTGGAGTATTCCGTTCTCGAACAGCTCATTCGAAACTCTTGAAAGTGAATCCGTGCCTCTGCAATAAGTGTCTGTATCATTGAATCCCCATGACGAATTCACGAGTCTAGGAACATCGATCGGATCGGGCATTTTCCCAAGTGCTTCGGCCCATGAGTCCTCACTCCCGTTGGTCTTGTAGAACTGGATCCAAGACTCACCGGCGTAACCGGATCGTTCTATTCTCTGCTCTGTGCTTGTAATGGCACTATCTTGCGAGTCACGTAGATCGCCGAAGGTTATACCAGCAGTTGCTGTGAAGTGATTGTCGATGAAACTATCGCCATCGGCCGGTGGAGAATAGTAATCAACAACCCAGCAGGTGTAGTCGTTACATTGGAACAAGGTGTTAATCCTCTCCGAGTAAGGCGAACTCGCGTCATTAAATGCCTTATGATCAATGTGCGGCGTTCCAAGCTCGGCTGTTGCGAATAGCAGATCATCAGAACTTCCCGAACCGTATTCTCCATCATATGGCGGATGCGTGCCGTCACTAGTATCTACTAATTGCTTTAACTGTGTCCCCTGGAGGATTTCCTCGCCAGATACCTCTTCCAGTTTACCAATTCCACTCAGGCTCTGAACGGTTACGATGTCTTCACGGCCAGCAAGTGCCGTGATTTGATCGGATGTTAATTCGGCAACGAGGCAACTCATTGAACGGCAACGCCTGATAGACCTCACTCCAAGGGCCTCAATGTACTCAACAGGAGCGTCCTGAATCGAAGCTATCGCGTTTCTCTTCTCCTCGAGCAAAGCGGCCTTCATGTGCTCGTAGTCCATGACTGTCTCGATGGTACCATTAGCAGCGGCGAGCTCGAGCCTGTCAGTGAGCATCCCTTTCTGAGCTCTCGGGAGGCCAATCCATACAGTAATAGACTCGTTCGTACCAAGATTTTCCATCTCGTCTGCTAGGTTACCACTGATCTTCGATTCTTCCTCACCGAAATCACGAATATGCCTATGGGCCTGCTCGACGACCAGCCGGACAAGGGCACCATCGAGTTCATGGGCCAGCGCATCGAGCGCTGGAGCACGCCGCGGGTGGCCCGGCTGGGCATATCATTGGTGCCCGAGGGGCGCGACGTGT
>Ga0272442_10006786_pt1 | contig 14936 bp, 15 predicted proteins | sample SSMForm2O_FD_200262 | JGI IMG/M metagenome (GOLD analysis project Ga0272442, IMG submission 200262) | Marine sediment archaeal communities from Little Sippewissett salt marsh, Falmouth, MA, United States - SSM-Form-2O | ecosystem: Environmental > Aquatic > Marine > Wetlands > Sediment ...
GGGAAAATTGTGACCGCACACACCGGCCAGTCCTGCGGCGGCCAGGATCCAGGGATCCGCTACCCCGCACAACCGGGCGGCGAGAACCACCAGACCGCCCTTGGCCATATCGAACAGCGCTACGCCTATCGCCCAACCCCGACCCATCAGTCTTCCAACGTTGGTGGCGCCGATATTTCCGGAACCATAGGTCCTTATATCAACGCCTCTGAATATCCTTGCCGCCAGATACCCGAACGGGATAGAGCCTCCCAGGTAACCCGCTGCTACCCAAAGCCAGGCGCTCACAGGTCATTCCTCCTTATGACGGCGGCGTCTACGACCTTTACGCCGGATCCCTCTCTGTGGACGAAAAGAGGGTTGACGTCAAGTTCCTCGAGCGAAACTTCGGCGCAGGCCATGACTGAAATATCGGAAACGGCCCTGGCCAGGGCCCGCACATCTCGTCCCGGCCCGCCCCTTGTACCGGCAAGAAGGGGAAATCCCCTCAGTTCGGACACCATGTCCATTGCGGTCTCCATATCCACAGGAGCCCTCCTGAGGGAGATATCCCCCAGGACCTCGACGTATATGCCTCCCAGACCCACCGCTATCATGGGCCCGAAAACGGGATCACGTCTTACGCCCACCATGCATTCCATCCCGTCCGCAGCCATCTCCTGGATAAGGACTCCCCGGACCCTTGCGTCCGATCCGGCCCTCTCCAGAAGTCGCCCGTATCCGTTGCGGACCTCCTCGGGGCTTTTGAGGTCCAGCGCAACTATCCCGGCCTCCGTCTTGTGCAGTATATCGGGAGACATGACCTTGAGCGCCACCGGGTAGCCTATCTCCTCGGCCGCCGCAAGGCATTCCTGCAACGATCCGCACAGCCGCTCCCTGGTCACGGGCACGCCCCAGGCGTCCAGCAGTATTTTTGCGTCGTACTCCGTCAGGTCTTCCGGCATCTCCGGAAGAACCGGTTCCCTTTCCGGCAGAGGGGGGGCAGGTCTCATCGATCCCCGGCCGTCGAATCCGGCCAGCGCCGAAAGAGCTCTGGCGCATCTTCTGGTGCTCTGGAACAGCGGAATGTCGCTCTTTCGGAGCATATCCAGGTTTTCGCCGCCCTGCTCCTCGTTGATCAGCCAGCAGCAGGCCAGAAACTTGCTGGACCGCTCACCGGCGGCCATCAGGTCTGTCGCCATCCGGCGGCCAGAATCGCCGGTGATCATGGAAACGATAACGGCCGCCATGTCGATATCCTGTGATCCAAGAACGGTTTCAAGGCACGAGGCAAAGCCTTCCGGCTCGTTGATGACCTGTGCGGTCATGTCCACGGGGTTTAGAGACGATCCGAAAGAGGGAAGAAACAGTTCCAGTTTTTCCCTTTCGGCCCCTGAAAGTTCGGGCACGTTGAGCCCGAGGTCCCACGCCCTGTCGGCCATGATGATCCCGGCTCCTCCCGAGGTTGTAAGAATGCCCAGGTTCCGGCCCGCTTTTTTTCTGCTTGCGCCGAAAACACGACCCAGGTCGACTATATCCTCCACATCCTCTATTTCCATAACGCCGTATTGCCTGAAGATCGTCCTCCATACCGCTTCGTCGCCCGTTAACGCGGCGGTGTGGCTTCTGGCGGCGGCCTGTCCGGTAGGACTTTTGCCGGCCTTCAGAACAGCAACGGGCAGGTCCCTTTTCCAGGCGGTCTTCAGCAGTTCGACGAACCGGTCCCCGTCGCGTACGCCCTCCATATACATGACCAGCAGCCCTACTTCGGGATCCGACGCGAAAAACGCGCCGAAATCCACTACATCGAGATCCGCCTGATTGCCGGTGGTCACCACATAGCGGAAACCCACGCCCTGATCAGCGGCCATGGCGAAGGAGGCAAAACCGAAGGCGCCGCTTTGCGACACATAAGCCACCCGACCAGAGGGCCTGGCGTCGGTATCCAGGGAAGCCGAAAAACTGAGCGGTACGTTCCGGGCGAAATTCACAAGGCCCTGACAGTTGGGGCCCAGCAGCCGCATCCCCCCGGACCTGGCAATATCCAGCAGTCTCTGCTGTGTCGACTGGTCCCGGGTCTCGGCGAAACCGGAGGCAAAGATCAGGGCGAAAGGTACTCCCCGGCACACGCATTGTTCGAGAACGCCCGGCGTCAGGGCGGCCCTGACGCCCAGAACTGCCACGTCCGGCGTCTCGGGAAGCGAGGCCACATCCGGGTAGCACGCCAGCCCCCCTATGTTTTCGCGCCCCGGATTAACCGGATATATCTTTCCGCCGAAACCGTATCTCTGAAGCAGCTTCAGCGGTCGACCGGAAATGCTTTCCATGTTAGCCGAAGCCCCCACCACAGCCACAGATCGCGGGTCAAGGAGTTTTTTCAGGTCAGTAGCGGTATCAGTCATTACCGTTCACCTCCCGCTAAAAGCGCCGGTTCAGCTCCGGCGATCGCCTACCGACATGGTCAGAGGCGCTCCAAGGCCCCCTATGTGAACCTCGACTTTATCGCCCTCGTGCAGTTCGCCCACGCCTTCGGGGGTTCCCGTAAGGACAATGTCTCCCTGCTCCAGGGTCATAAAGGATGTGATGTATTCCAGGATCACCTTTACCGGGAAGAGCATGTCCGTGGTTGAGCCGTGCTGGCGCTCACGACCATTGACTATGGTCCTTACCGTGGCGTCGAAAGGATCTATATCGGTTTCAAGCCAGGGTCCAAGCGGACAGAACATATCCGCCGACTTGGCCCGTATCCACTGAAGGTCGTTCCTCTGGGGCTCTCTGGCGGTGAGGTCTATGGCCGCAGTGTATCCCAGAACGTTCTCAAGCACATTGGCCCCTGCGGCTGTTTGGGCGGCCATTACAACGGCCAGTTCTCCCTCGTAGTGGAATTCCCTTGTGAAAGCCGGGTAAGGAACCGAAACACCCGGGTCCGCGAGGGCGTTGGGGCCCTTCATGAACAATCCCGGTTCCGCGGGCAGGTTTTCCGCGTCGTTTTCCATTTCCCTGATATGGTTCACGTAGTTGCGGCCCACGCATATAATTTTAGTCGGCTGCGCCGGCGCCTTCAGGTTCAACCGTTCCATTGCCAGACGAACGCCGGTTCTTTCCCCCCCGGGGCCGTCGGTCTCGAAAACACTCTCGCCCTCGACTACCCCCCACCGCGTCGCGACCGTTTCGCCAGCCGCGTCCTTGAATCGAACAATCCTCACGAACGATTCTCCTCTCTCAAACTCTTTACAGGTCCGCCGTTTGAAAACCGGCGCCCCGAACGGCGACCGGAATCAGGGAAGGCGCCGTGAAACGAACATCCCTACCGCGCCTCCCACAAGGCCGCCGGCTATTACCGGCAGCCATCCTGGCGAACTTCCGCCGGCTGAAAGAAAGCCCCATACGACAAGGCAGCCCGCTATCACACCCAGCGCTCCCAGAATCTCGTCTCTTCCCGATCGTTTCATTTCATCCATCGGAACCGCTCCTTTTGAAGGGAAGGCCCCTTGCGGGGCCTTCCACTGGTGTCGCTATCCCGAAATATCCGAAATGGCCAGCGCCAGCCTTTTGGCGGCTTCCGGGAAATCTTCGGCCTGCGCGAAACTGAAACATACGCGCAGGTTCTCTTCGCCGCCCCCATCGGGATAAAAGGCGTCTCCCACAACAAAGGCCACGTTCCTGTCTATTGCCTTGAAGAACAGATCGCGGGTGTTGATACCCGGCATGGTAAGCCAGTAGAAGAACCCTCCCGCCGGGGTTTCATAAAGGGTGCTTTCAGGCAGATGTTCCCTGAAGGCTTTTTCCATCGCGTCACGCTTCGAACGATAGTGATCGATGATTTTGGGAAGGAAGGCGGCCATATGGCCCCGGCTGCAGTATTCGTAAACCAGGGACTGGGCCACCACGCTCGTACACAGATCGGCGCCCTGCTTGACCATCACCATTTTGTTGATGACGTCTTCGGGGCCCACGACCCAGGCCACACGCGTTCCCGGCGCCAGTATCTTTGAAAAGGAACAGGCGTACAGAACGAGCCCGTCCGTATCCATGGAAAAAATGGTGGGTTCGTGGTCGCCGTCGAAACGGAGATGCCCGTAGGGGTCGTCCTCGAAAATGGGAATATCCGTGGATCGGGCTATATCAAGCAGTTTTTTCCGTCTGGCGGTAGTGAGGGTATAGCCGGAAGGGTTCTGGAAATTGACTATGGAATAGATGAACTTGATCTTGTGTCCCAGTTTTCTTTCTCGTGCAATGATGTCGGGCAGAAGGTCGACCTGCATGCCTTCGGAATCGCAGGGAACCGTTACAAAACGAGCCTTGCGGTTTTTCAACGCGTGAGTGGCGCCGGGATAGGTGGGCGCCTCTACTATGACGGTATCGCCGGGATCCAGTACTACCGCCGCGAAAAGGTCCATGACCTGCTGAGACCCCGTGGTGATGCACATCTCTCCGGGCCCGGTCACCCTGCCCATCCGGGGCGCCATCCATTCGGCTATCCATGTTTTGAGGGGATCGAAACCTCCCGTCACACCGTACTGAAGGATCTCTTTACCGCGTGAGGCGATAATGCCCGCGGCCTCGCTGAACTGTTCAACGGGGAAGACCTCCGGATCGGGCATCCCGCCGGCCAGAGAGATCATTCCCGGTTTTTTCGCGTATTTCATTAGCGCGCGTATCGGCGACGGTGTCAGGTTCCTGGCTACATCAGAGTAGACTGAATCCCATACCTTCTGGTTCACTGGAACACGCTCCTTCCTGTTCGCTCATCCTTTAACGCCGGCCTTGCCGACGATTACAGCAGGGGCCGGAGTCAATCTCCGGCCCCACAAAGTCTAGTGCTTTTTTGCATACGTGTGAAGTGACGAACGAATCAGGACAGCCCGTCAATCCCCCGTCTTGCGGGGCATTTTACCCGCGATCCATCCGATGAACCCCGGTATGTTCCTTGTCTGGAGTATCATCGAACCGTGGCCTCCGAACTCGGCTACCAGGCCCTCGCCCGAAAGGAAGAACGACTTCATGCCTCCCACCGACTTGACATGGTAATCCAGGCCCTCCTCGAACATTACTATGTTACCGGTGTCAACCTTGTAGGGACCGCCCTGTATCTCGACATCGTACATGGCTCCGAAGCTGTTGAAAAACAGCGTGCCACTGCCCGAAATGCGAAGCATGAAGAAACCTTCTCCCGAGAAGAACCCCTTGAAACCCTTCCACTTGGTGTCGATCTCGATATCGCCAACGGCCGCCAGAAAAGACCCGGACTGCAGAAAGACCGTTTCGCCCTTCATTTCACGCACCCGTATATCTCCCGGCAGAGTCGGTGTAAGGTAAATGGCTCCGTCGTCGGCGCTGGATGTGAAATGGTTCATAAAAAAGCTTTCACCGCCCAGCATTTTCCTTTTGAGGCCTCCCATCAGGCCTCCCTGCATTTTCGTCTCGATGTCGATGCAGCCGTCCATACTGGCCATTGCCCCGGCTTCCGCCGTGATCTTTTCGCCGCGTCCCAGGATAGCCTTGACTGCCGGGTACGCACCCTTGCCTATGATCTCGTACTGCATGACGCTCACCCTTTCGTATAGTGGAATCAGCTTGTAAAAAACCCCGCTATTGCAGGACCTGTGCCTCCAGCAGTATCTTGAGTTGCGCCGCGAGAGGGGATTTTAGTTTCAGCAGCGCCCGGTATTCCTCCGTTGCTTTGGGCGCGTCGTCGAGGTCGAGCCATGCAAGTCCCAGGTTGAAATGCGCCTGATCGTTTTCGGGGTCCATTTCAAGGGCGCGCCTGAAGGCCTCCATAGCCTCGGGATAGCTTCCCACGAGCATATAACCGTAACCCAGGGAGTTGTGGGCCCCTGCGTCGGGCGCAAGCACGAATGCTCTTCGGAAAGACACAAGCGCGTCCGCGGCCCTGCCCATTTCGGCCAGGGAATAGCCCATACCGTTCCATGCCTCGGCCGCCGCGTCCGGTGTCCTGTTTACGGCCCTTTCAAAAGCCCCAACCGCCTTTTCGTGGAGCCCCGCAGCGCTGTACGCGTAACCCAGGCTGACGTAGTCGCCCTGGCCCGGACTGACGGAGGCCGCCTTCTCGAAGTATTCCGCTGCTTTTTCGTGGTTTCCCACGGCGCTTTCAACATAACCCAGTCCGTTGAGCGTGGCCGGGTTGTCGGGTTCTATCTTTAGCGACTTCGCAAAGGTCTCCAGCGACGCCTCATAGCGCCCCAGCGACATGAGCGAAAAGGCAAGTCCGTTGATCGTCTCAACGTCGGAGGGCTGATATTCGGCGGCCCTGCTGAAGGCCTCGCGAGCCTTTTCCTCCATACCCAGCGCGCTGTAGGTGTACCCGAGACTGGTAAAGTCCCCTTTTGCCGGGTCCGTTTCTACGGCCATGACGAACGCCTCTGCGGCTTCTGTGAACCGGCCTGCGTCGAACAGCAGATAGCCCTTGCCGTTCATGGCCTCCGGGTTTGCAGGGTTTCTTCTTATGGCCTCGTCGAACGCGCCCAGGGCCTCTTCCGTTTGGCCCGTTTTACCAAGCGTGTATCCAAGTGTTACATAATCGCCCAGAGCCGGGTCTAGTTCTATTGCCTTTTTCAGGGATTCAACGGCCCTTTCCGGGCGCTCCATTCCCAGCCAGGCGTAGGCAATACCGTTATGCGCCTCGACGTTTTTTGGTTCGAGCCTCAGCGCCGCCTTGAACGCGCTGACGGCCCTGTCGTATCTGCCAAGGCCGTTGTATGCGTAGCCGAGGGCCAGCCTTGCCCAGGCCTTATCGGGTTCGGCATTCACCCAGGCAAGCGCCTGTTCGAGCTGTTTCTGTGGGTCCTGAACCGTTTCGGCCGCCATTGACGCCGCCGGAACAGCCGCGCAGAGAAATGCCATAAGAACAAAAAACACGACGCATCTGCCTGGAGACATGGCTTTCCCTCATTTCTTTAAAAACGAGATTCTTCGCCCTTCGGGCTCAGAATGACAAGCTCTTTCGGACATCGGAAGTCCGCCATCCGCCATCGTCTTTCCACCCTTGATGTCACCCTGACGACTGAAAGGAGGAAGGGTCTCGGATTGGGCGTTGGTTTCCCCTCACTGTCGGATATAATCCTATCCCGAAGCGGTCCCCGTGGCAATACGTCGCCTTAATAAACAGAAGAACAGGTTATTCGCGTATCAACACCACTACCCCGGGCTTTACGCGTTCGATGATTGCCCCGAGATTGTCGTTGGTCAGCCGTATGCACCCCTCGGTCACCATTCTGCCTATGGAGGACGGATCGTGCGTCCCGTGGATGCCTATGCCCTTCCAGCCCGTCTTGAGGCGGATGAACCATGGACCATAAGCGCCTTCCACCGGGCCTTTTCCGTCGCCGAAATCATGAACCCAGGACCGCGAATCGTGTATCCGCTCAACGGTGAAAACGCCTTCCGGGGTCCTGCGGTCTCCCACTTTCTGCTTGTCTCCACCGTTGCTGCCTATGGCCACAGCGTACACGGAGAGCGGTTCGGCGCCCATATAGGCCGACAGCGTGAAATCGCTCTTGTCTACAAGCATCCAGAATCGCCCTTCAAGCCCCTGTTCGGCTACGAACGCCGAAAGGTCATTGTGCTGCGCTGCGGGATTCTGGGCGGAGTCGGCGGGCAGTGTGACCTCTCCTTTTTCGGATACAACGGCCTTTGTCTGTACAGCCGCCTCCGTGACCGTTTCCTCGACCACTACTACATCCGGTGTAGCTGTCCTGTCGAGCGCCAGATACATTCCAAAGGCTACAGCGCATACGCCTGCGGCCATAACCGCTATTCTGGGGAGAGGGCTCTTTTTACCATCTCGCGATGTAATGGCGCCCTCTTTTTTGACGGGTCCTCTCATTGTTGGTTTTTCACCTTCCGTTCGGGAGTTCAAGCCTTATGGCCTCACCTGCATCTGGGTCTGTACTATCTTGACCAGATCGGCTATGAAATTGCCTATGACGGGGATATTGAGCGATACAAGGGTCTGTAAAAGGTTCAGCAACACGTACAGGAGAACGGCAACCAGAACGGTAAGACCCAGCCCCATGCCCAGCCCCCGGGCTATGCCGATGATGAAGTTCTTCCAGAACAGGCTGCGTGTGTTCTCCATCATCATAACGTAATCGCGAACCCGGTTCCGCTCCAGCAGTTCGCCCAGCCTGTCGATGCGGCTTTCAGAAGGATCTACGGCTGGACCCTGTTTATCGGACGCACTGTTTGTTGAACTCATTATTCCGATGTCCCCTCTTCGGTAACGTTTGGTGAGATAAGCATCGAACACTGTCCCTGACCCGAGGCGCTGTTGTCCGGCACGGTAACGCTTCCCGATCCTGTGTAGATACCGCCGTCCACGCCTCCAGCATCGTAAAGGCCGCATTCGGCGGCCATCCTCCCGAGAGCCAGACGGGTCTTGTATGTCACCCCGAAACTGTCCCAGAGATTGCACGTGACGTAATAATGACCGTCACCTCCGGATGGTATCCAGAAGATCACGAAAAACTGTCCGCTGTCCCAGTCACTTTCCACAAAATTCCTGTCGAGATAATCATTGAGAAAAGAACCGTCAGATCCCCATCTGTTTCCCCCGGACGAAGCGGAGATCCAATCCTCCGGGAACCACCGTCCGTGATCCGCATAATAGGCCTGCGCAGCGGCCTTAACGGTTCGCATGTTCGCGACTATCATCGTGGCTCTGGCTTTGGAGCTTACGTCTGCGTAGACCAGCATCAGGGACCCGGACAGGATCCCCACAATGACAAGAACTATCAAAAGCTCCACCAGGGTAAAGCCCGAACGCCCGGATCTGATTCTGTAGAACATTATGATCCCCCCCAGTCGACACTTTTTTTACTCTTCTACTCGCACACAACCCCTATGGCAACTGACCCGGGGCCGGAATGCGCTCCCAGGACCGGTGATATTTCCGTAATATAGGCAGGAGGCTTGCCCGTGCGCTTTTCCATTTCAACGGCGGCCTGCTGCACGGCGACAGAGGCGCTGAGGTGAACGATCGCGTACTCCCACAGCGGATGCTCTTCGCTGATCTTCTCAACCGCTGACACTATATTCGTTATGTTGGCCTTCCAGCTTCTGCTTTTGCCGAACGGGACGGCCCGTCCTTCACTGTCGACTGTGATCATGGGTTTGAGACCCAGCATCTTTGCCGCAAACCCTTTCAGGGGGCTGATACGCCCGCCCTTGACCATGTAGCGGACCGTTCTGAGGCTTACGAAAACACGAGCGTTGGTAACGTCTTTTTCGAGCATGGCGCATATTTCATCCGCACCTGCGCCGTTGTCCAGCGCCCTCGCGGCTTTCAGCACCATGAGGCCCAGAGGCGCCGAAGCAATGCGGGAATCGATTACCCTTATGTCTCCTCCCACTTTTTCGGCCGCAGCGCGGCTGGCGTTCCACATTCCGCTCAGCGCGCTCGAAAGATGCAGGGCGATGACCGTGTCGTAATGATCGAGAAGGAAACGATAGGTTTTTTCAAAATCAGTTACACCCGCCTGGGAGGTAACAGGGTAATGAGAGGACTCCTCCAGCAGCGAGTAGAACTGGCTGGGCGAAATGGTCACTTTGTCCAGATATACGCTCTCGCCGAAGGCGATCCGGAGCGGGACCATGTGTATCTGGTGCTCGTCCATCAGCTCCTTCGGCAGATCACACGTGGAGTCGGTTACAAGGGCCACGGAGTGCTTTCGTCTGTGACAGGCATCGACCTGTCGCTTCATGTCGTCGGCTTTCTGCTGTTTTATGGCTCCCCTGTTGCGTATCGTAAAAAACATCCTGTCCGGTTCATCGGTATGTATATGGACCCGGACCCTCTGCTGATGCCCGCCCACGATAAGCGAGTCGCCGAAAGGCGCCATGTCGCCGCGTATTCCCGAGATATCCAGGTTATCCCCGTTGATAAGAGCCTCGGTGCAGAAACGGTAGGCGGGATCGGCGTCAAGAAATTCCTCGTGAAACTGCTCCTGCGAAAACACGTCGCCCTTTCGGGAGAACATCCGGGCGTCTCCCGTCTGCAGAAAATCGACTATGCCCTCAAGGAAATTCACGAAACCCTGAGCTCCCGCGTCCACCACACCCGCCTTCGCCAGAACAGGAAGTTTGGACGGCGTCTCCATGAGCGACCGCCGGGCAACATCAAGTGAGCCCGGAAACAGCATGGCGAAGTCTTTCGTTCTGGAGGCAATGGATCTGACCTCCGACGCCCACTCGCGCATTACGGTCAGAATGGTCCCCTCTACGGGTTTGTCGAGCGCCTCCTCGGCATACGGCACGGCCCCGCTTACGGCTTTGCCGAAATGCGAAACGTCCAGCACGTCCCTTCCCTCGGATTCACGTGCGAATCCGTAAAGAAACTGGGCCATTATGAGCCCCGAGTTGCCTCTTGCTCCCGTGAGCGCGGCGTCGGCCATCGAAGAACTCGTCTGTGAAACAGACCTGGTCACCGATGTCCCCTCGTAGACCGACTGAACGGTGGCCGCCAGGTTAGTGCCGGTGTCGCCGTCGGGAACCGGGTATACATTCATCCTGTTAAGTTCGTTCTGCTGGCGCAATACATGGTGGGCCCCGGCAGCGAAGCCCTTGTGTAGCCTCAAGCCATTTATCGTACGTATCTTCAATTTCTCCACCCCGTTGCGTTTTCACTCCGGCGTTGCGCCGAAAGCTGTACCTGTGGCGTGAACAACTTGTAAAGGATACCAGAAAAAACGCTTCACCACCTCCCGAAGATATCCGGCGCGGCGATTCCCATGCTCTGATAGAATGTGAGGATATCTACGAAAAGAAGAGGGTGGCCCCTTGAGCAACAACTCATACAACCGGCGCATATGGTCGTGGTGTCTCTACGACGCGGGAAACTCGGGGTTCGCCACAACTATAATGGCGGCGGTGCTTCCCGTTTTTTTCAGGGAGGTAAGCTCTGCGGGGCTGCCTGCGGGCATGGCGGCCATCTACTGGGGTTACGCTTCTTCCGCGGCGCTGCTCATAGGAGCCGCCCTCGCCCCGCTGCTGGGAAGCATAGCCGACGTAAGCGGAACAAAAAAGAAGTTCCTGGCATTTTTCACCTTTCTGGGAGTAGCGGCCACGGGATGCCTGGTGACGGCGGGAGAAGGACAATGGCTGCGGGTGGTTCTGCTTTACGGGCTTGCGTCCATAGGGTTCTCCGTTTCAATGATCTTTTACGATTCCCTGCTTCCCCATATAACCTCTCCAGACAGGATCGACATGGTCTCGTCGCAGGGATACGCCCTGGGCTACCTGGGGGGAGGCGCCCTGCTCGCCCTCAACATGGTGATGATGAAGGCGGTTCCGGGCATAGGCGGGATAAGACTTTCGTTTTTTTCCGTAGCCTTGTGGTGGGCGGCTCTGAGTGTTCCTCTTTTTTTATACATTCCGGAACCGTTTGCCGAGAATACACGGACACGTTCAACTACGGAAGCGGTAAAAAACGGTTTTCACAGGCTGGTGGCCACGTTCGGTGAGATCAGGCGTTTCCGGCATCTTTTCATGTTCCTTCTGGCGTTCTGGCTGTACAACGACGGGGTAGGCACCATTATGAAAATGGCGGCCATCTACGGCTCGGAACTGGGGATAGGCATGGGAAGCCTGGTAGGCGCCCTGCTGGCCACCCAGTTCGTGGGCGTTCCCTTTGCGCTGCTTTTCGGGCGTCTGGCTTCCCGCATCGGGGGGAAAAACGCCATAATCACAGGGCTGGTATGGTATTCCGTTGTATCGATAGGAGCGTTCTTCCTCAGCAGCGCGTGGCACTTCTGGGTGCTCGCCATAGCGGTGGGTATGGTGCAGGGAGGCGTTCAGGCGATAAGCCGCAGTACTTTCGGCGCCATGGTCCCCCGGTCGCGAAGCGCCGAATTTTTTGGATTCTACGACATCTTCAGCAAATTCTCCGGCGTGGCGGGACCCGCGCTCTTCGCATTAGTCGCCCAGATAACCGGATCCATGCGTTTCAGCATATCCATGCTTCTGATATTTTTTGTCTTGGGCATAATGCTGCTGAGGAAGGTGGACGTTGGGGCCGGTCGAGCGGCCGCCGCAGGGGTATCCGGGAACTCCTAACGGGCTTCGGGGTAACGCTCCTTTTCCCAGACATGTCCCAGGGCTCGCATTTCATCGTCGGTTCTCAGAAAGGCTTCGTATAGTATCTCCGTGTCGGGACCGTCGTATATCCTGCGTCCGTCAGTCCCCACGATCACGGGGTCGTCCCAGACCGTGTCCACGTGTCTCCATACGCCGTCGACTTTCACAAGGTTCCATGCGTGATCGGGCCCCAGTACAAGCATGTTTTCGAGTCCGGCCTCGTCAAAAAGTCCGGCCGTCAAAAGCGCGTAACCCTGACAGACGGCGCTGCCTTCAAGGGCTTGACCGGGCCCGAAACGGCTTCCCGTTTCATCGTAGACTACCTTTTCGATAACAAAATCATGTACGGCTTTCGCCATGTCTCTTTCCGACATCCCGGGCTCAATGATATCGTCTGCGATCCGGGCGGCCTGCTGAAGAAATATCTCGTGTTTCCAGGAGGGTTCCACGTAGGTGAAAAAGATGTCCAGCGTGTTCAGTCCGTCTGCGTAACGGATCGTCGCCTCCATCCGCCGCACACTTGCCTGCAGGGTGGTATTGCCCCGGTAGATGGATTCCAGTATCGACTGCAGTTCGTCTTCTCCAAGGTCTCTTTTAATCGGCATTTTTATCCTGATACTCTCGGAATATGCGTCCATCATGGATTCGAGCTCAACCGCAAACTCCCGCAGCGAAGAAACCTCCGCCGTAGCCGTGTCCCCGACCGTTTCCCAGCCTGATACCGGGCAAGGCGGGACGATCATGCAGAAGAATATCGACAGAAGAAAAACGGGGCGTAAACGGGCGGGCATTGTTATCGACCTCCGGGAAACAGTCGGTTGGGTGCGCTTGACACATCTTCGGGTGTAGGGCTAGCCTCTATCAGGAAACAGGCCAACCTTACGAAAGGGGCGCGACTCAAATGACGTTATCACTGCATGCTATTACAGGCGCGGCTTTCATGGGTCTCGGCGCCGGGTTCCTTACCTACGCCTATTGGGACAAGATATCGGGAGTAAAAAAGAAAAAACAGAGCGCCCCGCCGGTGCGCGAAGAATACTACGACCCCTCCAGACCGGCGAAAAAGGAAAACGCAAGGCTCTACAAGGCGGTTTCCGTTGGCTTCTTTATCGGGATCATGTTCCTGTTCTATTTCTCCGCCAGATAGGACAACCGGGGCGCTCTGACAACAGTTCGGGCGCCCCGGCTTTTGGCTAATCCTTGATGTAGGAGCAGATGTAGTCGAACACTTCTCCGTTTTTAAGCTGGAACTTGCTGTTGGCCGGAATGCTGAAACTGTCGCCGGCCGTTACCTTTTTCCATTCGCTTGCTCCTGGCAAGAGCACGTCGGCGCTTCCCTGAAGCACTTCCATGATCTCGGCGTCACCCGTACCGAACTCGTACTCACCGGGAAGAAATACACCAAGGGTCTTGCGTTCGCCCGAAGGCAGGTGGAACGTTCTGCTTGTAACCTTGCCGTCGTAGTAGACGTTGGCCTTGCACGTCAGTTTGACGTTTTCGAAACTTTCCTGCACGTGAACCCCTCCCTGAAATATCCGCGCCCTCACCCCGGGCGCTTTGTTTATCGTTCCCTTCTCACCGCTTCGAGAAAGGCGAGTATCCTTTGCATGAACGTCCTGTCATCCGGCGCGTTCACTATCTCCGTCCAGAAAGCCGTAACATAGGTAAAGGGGTTTTTCGAAAAAAAGGTGTTATCGTCCGCGGTTTTTTCCCGGGGAGCCGGTTCGGGCGTTTCGGCGTTTTCGTCACCGCCTCCGAACCAGCCCTGAACCATCTCGACTATCTGCGAAAAGACACCACCGGCCTCACACGCAAGCGACCCGGCCTGCGGGAAAGACCCGGTTGAAAAAGGAACGGATGAAACTGCCAAAAGGGCGCAAAGGCATATTATCGCGCAAAATGATCTGGGGTTTTTCATTGCATCACTCCGAAAATTGCTTCCTGCCGCCTTTATCGGTCAAGCCCATGCATTATAGCAATAAACAGAAAAAAACAGCTACAAGCGCACAGCAGACAGCGATCAGAAAAAGCAGTTGGCAGCGCGCAGAAAAGACAGCGTGCAGCAGTCAGATGGCAGAAAAAGCAATAAGGCCGCAAACCGTGAGTCAATGAATTGTGAACCGAAGGGGCGGGGGCGAGATTTCTCCGTTCGCGAAATGCGCGAACGGTCGAAATGACAGGCTTTTCCTGCCCGCTGATAGCTGATTGCTGTCTGCTGCCTTTTCCGCTTCGCTTGGGGCACGCCGTCGCTGCGCTCTCAATGACAGCGGTCCCATGTCTTTTTGAGTTCCCCTATTTTGACCGCGCCCTTGAAATTGCGTGGAACGGGGCCAAATCGCAGACGCTGCGGCTTTGCGCCTTTGGAAACAGCCCCTGCGGCTTCATTTATGAAAGTGACTTCAATATCTTTCGCGACATCGTTGTCAAGGCCGGACACATCGATTGTTACGCAGCAGGTGTCCTCGTGCTCGCTTTCCAGTCGAACCCCGACAACGGCCAGATCGAAAGAACCCTGTTTCAGGCAGTAGCGCTCCACGACAAAGCGCTCCAGTTCCGCGGCTATCTGGTCACAGGCATAGTTTGCGCCCCCCTTGATGACAAGCGCAGAGTCACGGCCCAGCCAGTAGAAATCCCTTTGCCCGTCACGGGAGTTCTCAAGATAAAAACCCACATCGCCGAAACCGAGATACCAGCCTTGGCGAAGAACCTCTCCTGTGGCCCCGGGAGCTCCCAGATATTCGCGCATTACGTTTCCGCCCCTGGCGACAAGCCTGCCTTCCTCGCCGGGGGCACAGGGTTCAAGATAGTCGTCGTCAGAGGGGTCCACGCTTTTTACGACCGATGCTTCCGTACAGGGCGGGTGC
>Ga0272442_10006787_pt1 | contig 14934 bp, 3 predicted proteins | sample SSMForm2O_FD_200262 | JGI IMG/M metagenome (GOLD analysis project Ga0272442, IMG submission 200262) | Marine sediment archaeal communities from Little Sippewissett salt marsh, Falmouth, MA, United States - SSM-Form-2O | ecosystem: Environmental > Aquatic > Marine > Wetlands > Sediment ...
GGTGCTCGGCAAGGCCGGTCGGATGGGCGGGTCGTCGAGCGCGTCGAGCAGGACGGGGCTGATTTCGTCGTCTGGTCGGGCCGACTCGGCCGGGGCGGCAACGAGGATTTCGCCGGCGGTCGAGGCGGCCTGGTCGCCGGCCGACGACGGCGCCGACGGCGGCAGCGGCGGCAGCGTCTTGGAGAAGTTGCGGACGATCACCATGAGGTCGTCTCGTCCGACGGCGTCGTCGCCGGTCACGTCGCCCATGGCCACGGTCGCGCCGCTGGCCGTCGGGACATTGAGCTTCCAGGCCAGGTAGTCCAGGAAGTTGACGGTCTCGTCGGCGTTCGTATCGCCGGGCAGGAATCGCATCGCGAAGCGGAAGTCTCCTCCCGGGAGCGTATCGCCGGAGGGATACGTGCTGGCCGCGTCCGCCCATTCGCCGTCGAGGTGGTTGCCCGCGGCGTCGATGATCGCGTCGGGCAGTTTCAGGCGGACGGAATCGACGCCGATGGGCTGGTCGAGGGTCCACGTGGCGGCGTGGGCGGAGTGGTCGTAGCCGAAGCCGACGACGTTGTACGACGGCACGTTGAAGCCGACGAGCGCGAGGTCCGACGCCGCGACCTGGACGGGCTCGCTGAAGACGACGGTGACCTCGTCGACGTTGCCCCACGCCAGCGGGTCGAGCTGGGCGCCCGAGCCGACGGGGATGCTGTACGGCGGGTCCGTCCAACTCGCGCCGCTGACCTGCACGTCGATCACCGTCGGGGGCGTGACGTCCCGCGTGGTCAGGGCGAAGGCCATGTCGGCGTAGCCGTCGTCGGGCCAGGCGATCGGCTCGCCGGCGAGATAGGGCGAGCCGGCCATCGGGTCGGTCGGGTCGAAGATTCGCACGGCCGCGTCCGGCCCGTACTGGTCCGGGTCGTATGGCCGGGTCTTCCAGCCGAAGGCATGCTCTTCGGGCACGATCTCGTCGTCGTAGACGGCCTCGATGCTGATCCAGTAGACGCCCTGCTGGCCGGGGGCCTGGTAGAACCAGTTTTCCCGGGGCAGATCGACGTTGAACTGGAAGGTTGCCTCGGGGGCGATCTCCTGGCGGGGGTCGATATCCCAGCCGACGAACTGGCACCAGGCGGGGTCGAAGAAGTCGGCCGGGGCGTAGTACTCCCACAGGGCCTCGCCGGGGTGGCTCCACGGCGCGTCCGTGAAGGCGGGCACGTCGGTCCAGATGGTCAGGTGGAAGCCGTCGGGCAGCATCCCGGGCATTTCGGCGAGGTCCTCTTTCGACCAGTCGAGGAACGAGCCGAGCCAATGGACGTCGGTGACGGGCTGGTCGGTCGTGCAGATCCAGTCGTCGGCGACGATCTGTGGCGAGGCTTGGCCGTGGATGCTGAGCTCGTCCCAGCCGTTGAAGCCGATCGGATCGTAGGGCGCCGGCGGCTGAGACCACTTGATGCCCTCGACCCGCTCCGGCGTGACGATCATGAAGGCCAGGTCGATCGGCCCGCCCACCCACTCGTGCCCTGGCGGGTAGATCAGCTCGTTCCACTGATCCGTCGAGACGGGCTCGACCCCGACGGTAAAGACAGCCTTGTCGTTCCAGTGCTCGAAGGACGTCTTCCAGCCGAAGGTGCTCGTTTCCTCAAGCGGCTGGGCCTGGACGTCGAGCCAGTAGACGATCGGCTCGCTGGCTGAGCCCTGCTGGACGAACTCGCCCAGCGGCAGGTCGAACTCGTACCGCCAGCACATGGTATCATTGGCCGGGTAGTAGTCGTCGGGCGGGTTGAGGAAGCCCTCGTTCAGTTGGCTGGCCTCGAGGTACACGCCGAACTGGCCCGGACCGTAGGAGCCCATCCAGAGCGTCTCGCCGGGGACGCTGTAGCCGAAGGGGCTCTGGGTGGCGGGGACGTCGGCATGCAGGCTCAGCGTGAAATTCGCCGCACCGGGTTCGCCCAGGGGCATTGCGTCGTCGAACCACGAGCCCCACACGACGATCTTCGTGATATCTCCGGTGGTCGTGCACTCGAAGTCGTCGGCCAGCACGTACGGCTGGAACATGGGGGTTTCCGTCGCGTTGACGTCGATGCCCGTGGTGGCGAGGTCGGGCCCCTGAACCCACTTGACGATCGGGTCGGAGACCTCGGTGGTCATCAGCTCGAAGGCCAGGTCCCAGCCGTCGCCTTCGCTGGGCCAGTGGATGGGCAAACCGGCGATGAACATGTTGCTGCCCGGGTTGTTCGGGTCCGGCGCGGTGGGGGTGAAGATCAACACGGCGTCGTCGGGCGCGAGCGAGTCCGGGTCGTGCGGCAGGGTCTTCCAGCCCCACGGGTGCTCGCCCGTCGCGCCGGCGGCGTACTCGGCCCCGATGCTCAGCCAGAACACCGTCTCGGGTTCTTCCTGGACGAACCAGTCGGCTTCCGGCAGGACGTACTCGAACTCGAAGCACGCCTCGTATAACTTGTCGACGGGGTCGTAGTCCCAACCGACGAAGGTGGCGGTGTAGTTATCGAGAGAGTCGGTTGCCCACAGGACATTGTCCGGGCGGCTCCACGGCTCGTCGGGCGGGGCGGCGGGCAGGTCGGACCAGATCGCGAAGTGGAAGCTCGAGGGCAGATCGAACGCCTCCGGCAGCGTGGTCTCGGTCCACCCGCCGAACGACCCCCACCACCGGATACCGCTGACCGGGTCGGGATCGACACAGACCCAGTCGTCGGCGGCGAGCACCTGCCCGCCGTGGATCGACACCTGGTTCCAGCCGAGATAGTGGTTGTCCACCTCGGTCAGGTCGGGGTCCTGGACCCACTTGGGGAACGTCCTGCGCGGGGCGATCTCGATGAGGTAGTCCTCGACCTCGCCGTCGGGCGCCCGCCCGCGGAGGGCCAGGGCGGAGACCGAACTGAACCGGAACCGCGCGAACGTCTCTCCGACGGCCGTGCCGAACGGAATCGGCACGTTCAGCACCGTCACCCCCGCATCCAGCCAGACGCCGTTGAGGACGTGGTCCTCCAACTGGTCCCACGAGCCGTCGGCGCCCAGGTCGATCCACCCGTTAAGGTAGCCCCCCACCGACGCGGTGACCTCGATGCGGACCTCCTGGTCGGGTATGGCGGGCCCCAGGAACAACACGCCGTCCTCGTCGCCCGGCGGGAACGGAATGCCCGGGTAAACGAGGTTCATGTCGTCGCCCATGGCGATGGCGTCCGGCTGGCCGTCCGGCTCGGCGTCGACGCCCGTACCGAGGAACGTCACGCCGTCGAGCACGTGGCTCGCCCCGCCGTTGCCGGCCAGTGTCGGGTAGTCCGGGGCGGCCATGCCGTCCGGGGCGTCGCCGAAGTCCAACTCTTCGGAGACCTCCTCGAACGTCAGGGCGAACGCCATGTCGATCGAGCCTTCCGGCGCGTCGGGATCGTAGTACGGGTGCTCCGGCGGATACTCCAGCTCGTTCCACGTCCGCGGCAACTCGCTGCCGATGTCCCAGACGGCGTCGTCCATGTAATGCTCGGGCCACTGGCGCGTCTTCCAGCCGAACTCCGGCTGGGTCGTGCCCGGCTCGGCGGGCGCGACGTCCACGCGCACGTCCAGCCAGTACGTCACCGGCTCGTCCGGCGTGCCTCGCTGGATGAACGCCAACTCCGGCGGGATAGACGCGTCGATCTTCCAGACCGTCGTGTCCCCGTCCTCCTGGAGAATGCCCCGCGCCGGGTCCCACCACCATTCCATCCCGCTGGCGAGTTCGTGGAACGGGTACATCTCGTATTCAAAGACGTCCCACTCCCAGAGCTGCTCGCCCGGCATGGAGTACGGGTTGTCCGGGCGCATCCCGCCGGGGCCGATGGGGTCGTCCTCGTGGATGCTCAGGTGGATGGTCCGGATCTCGCCGACGAGGTCGTTCAGCCAGGAGCCCCACAGGTGCACGTCCGTCAGGGCGCTGGTGAAGGTGCACTCGAAGTCGTCGGCGAGAATCATCTCGCCGTCGGCCTTGATGTCGATCCCGTTGGGCGAGAGGTCGGGCCACTGGACGTACTTGGTGTTGTCGGGCAACTCGCGGATCTCGACGACGTGGTCCTCGACCTCGCCGTCCTCGGCCGGGCCCGTCGGGTCGAGCGGGCCCTGGCTGTTGACGCGGAACCGCGCGAACGTCGGCCCGGTCACCGTGCCGGCCTTGGGCACGAAGAAGGTCAGCACGTGCGAGCCGTGCGACAGCCACCCCGAGTGGATCGACTCGGCGGGGTCCCAGACCTGATCGCCGTTGAAGTCGATCCAGGCGTCGAGGTAGGCCCCGCCCGCGCCGCTGCCGCCGTCGTTGATGACCACGACCACCGACCCGCTCTCGCCCGCCGCCAGCGGCGAGAGGAACGCGCCGTCCTCGTCGTCGTTGCCGTCGTACGTGTCGTCGCCGAAGGCGTGCGGGTCGGGCTGGCCGTCCCGCTCGCCGTCGGGCTTGTCCGTGTCGTCGCCCAGCCAGGGACCGGCGATGACGTGGCTCGCGCCACCGTTGCCCGACAGCGTCGGGTAGCCCGCCGCGGCCGCGTCGTCCGGGGCGTCGCCCCAGTCGACCTTGTCGTCGCCCGCCGGCAGGTAGTCCACGACGTGGACGATGACGCCCGTCGGCAGGCCCGTCTCGTCGAGCAGCTCGACGGGGTCCGGGCCGGTGAGCGTGTCGCCCGGGTCGGCGGGCTTGTGCGTGATCTCGCCCTGCCACCGCGACGGCGCGTCGTTGTGCAGCAGCAGGCCCTGGCTGGGGATCTCGATCTCGTAGAACACGTCGAAGAAGCTCTCGGCCGGGAAGCCGCCGTCGTCGAACGGGGCCAGATCCAGCACGCCCGTCACGATGTCTTCGGTCTCGGCGATCCCGCCGATCGTGACGGCGTCGCTTCGGAGCCGCAGGTAGACGTCGCCGAGAAGCGGGTCCGTGCCGGCCAGAGACAGCGTCACCATCTCCGTGGTGACCTCGTCGAGGCCATCAAGGTCGTCGTCGACCGCGTCGCCCTCGTTCGGCCCCTCGAAGTACACGTGCGCAGCGCTGACGCCGGTCATCGCCACGCTGATCGGCCCGACGCCGGGGATGTCCAACTCGACGACGGCCGTCGAGTCTTCGTGGAGGTCGTGCTCGGTGGTCGGGTCCGGCTGGTTGACCGCGCGGACGACGAAGATGCCCGTCCCCAGCCCCGTGCCGGGGTCGATGAGCTCGACCCGCAGGCCGGGGCCACTGACGTACCGCTCGCCATCGACCGGCGGCTTGTGGTTGATGACCGCCTCGATCGGGATCGGCTGGTCGGTGATGAGCGTCTGCCCGCCGATCGTGATTTCCGGCCAGACGTCGAAGAAGCTCTCGGCCGGGAAACCCGACAGGTCGAACGGCGCGACGTCCAGCACGCCGGTCGTCACGTTGACCTGCTCGGAGATCTCGCCGACGGAGGGCACGTCGCTGCGCAGGTGGATCTCCACCGGCCCGAGGTCGCTCGTGCCGGCGAGGTCCAGGCTGACGAGTTGGGTGTGGACCTCGTCGAGCCCGTTGCCGTCGTCGTCATCGGCGATGCCCTCGAGTGGGCCCTCGAAGTACACGTGCTCGACGGCCGAGCCGACGGCTGAGATCGACACGCGCCGGACCAGCTCGATCCGCCCGCTGGTGGCCGCGGGAATCCAGGTCGCCCCGCCGTCAACGGACAGCTCGGTGAACACGTCGAAGAAGCTGTCCACGAAAAACCTGCCGTCGTCCAGGTCGCCGATCGTCGTGTGCCCGACCGACGCGATCGAGGGGCTCTCTCGCACGAGAACCGTCCCGAGGCCCGGCACCTCGCCGGCCAGGCTCATCGAGACCATCTCGGTGTCGAAGCTGCCGGTTGTCCGGCCGGCCTTGTTGAACGTGATGGTCTCGACGGGCCCGGTCAACTCACCGGGCAGCGGGTCGCTCATTCCGGCGCCCAGGTCGGCCGTCACCAGGCCGGCCAGCACGGCCTGGAAGGTCGCCACCTCGTCGGACCCGACGTCCGTGATGATCGGCGGCGGGTCGGCCAGCGCCTGGAGCGTCGAGGTGGTCACCACGGCCTGGAACGAGGGGCCGGTGTAGACGATCTCGTCCTGGACGCGGTAGAGCCCGTCGGTGACGGGCAGGGCCGGGGCGTCCGCCGGCGCGCCGGGGACCTCGACGAGGATCTGCTCGACCTTCGTCTCGAAGACATCGATCTCGACGGCCAACTCCTCGAACGTCAACGCGAAGGCCAGGTCCACCCGCGGCTGGGGACTCTCGGCGTACGGATGCGAGCGGGTGTACTGGAGGTCGTGCCATTCCGGGCCGTCCCAGAAGACGGCGGCGTCGGCGTAGTGATCGGGCCACTGGCGTGTCTTCCAGCCGAACTGCGCCTGGGTCTCGCCCGGCTCAGCCGGCGCGACGTCCACGGAGACGTCCAGCCAGTACGTCACGGGCTCGTCCGGCGTGCCTCTCTGGATGAACGTCTCCTCCGGCGGGATGTAGAGGTCCAACTCCCAGACGGTCGTGTCGCCCTCGGGGATGAGCAGGCCCTGCATCGGGTCCCACCACCACTCCATGCCCTCTTCGAGCTCGTAGAAGGGCTGGATGTCGTATTCGTCCAGGTCCGTCGCCCAGAGTTGCTCGCCCGGCATGGAGACCTCGTTGTCCGGGCGCACGCCGCCCGGCCCGGCGGGGTCGTCTTCGTGGATGCTCAGGTGGACGTTGGTGATCTCGCCCACCACGTCGTCCAGCCAGGAGCCCCACAGGTGCACGTCCGTCAGGGCGCTGGTGAAGGTGCACTCGAAGTCGTCGGCGAGGACCATGCCCTCGTCGACCTTGACGTCGATGCCGGCAGTCGTCAGGTCCGGCCACTGGACGTACTTGGCGTCCTCGTAGGTGTTGATTTCGACGACGTGGTCCTCGACCTCGCCGTCGCCGGCCGGGCCCGTCGGGTCGAGAGGGCCCAGGCTGTTGACGCGGAATCTAGCGAAGGTCAGCTCCGGCATGTCCTGAAGCTTGGGCACGGGGAAGGTCAGCACGTGCGGCCCGTGCGGAAGCCAGCCGGAGTGGATCTGCTCGGAGGCATCCCAGACCTGGTCGCCGTTGAAGTCGATCCAAGCGTCGAGGTAGGCCCTGCCGGCCCCGCCGCCGCCGGCGCCGTCGTTGACGAACACGGTAACCGCCCCGCCATGGCCGGCGAGCAGCGGCGGGAGGATCGCGCCGTTCTCGTCGTCGTTGCCGTCGTACAGGTCGTCGCCCTCGGCATAGCCGTCGGGCTGGCCGTCGCCCTCGGCGTCCGGGGCGTCGGCGTCGACGCCCAGCCAGGGCCCGGCGATGACGTGGCTCGCACCGTTGTGGGCTTCGAGCGTCGGGTAGCCCGGCACCTCGGCATCGTCCGGGGCGTCGCCGTAGTCGATCTGCTCGCCGGCGACGGCGCCGGGCTCGAGCAGCGTCAGGCCCAGTTGCCAACCCGTGGGGGCCCCGAACTCGTCCAGCAGGTTCACGGGCATCTCGTCGGCGTAGACGTCTCCCGGGGCCGCGGGCTTGTGCGTGATCTGCCCGGCCAGGTGCTTCGGCATCTCGGCGTGGAGCACAACGCCCGAGTTGGGCACCTCAATCTCGTAGGTGATGTCGAAGAAACTATCGACCGCAAAGTCGCCCTCGGCGAACGGCGCGATGTCCAGAATGCCGGGCGTGACGTTCTCCATCTCCTCCATCAGGCCCGGGGCCGCCGCGTCCGCGTACAGCCGCACGATCACCTCGCCCAACTGGGACGAGAAGCCCAGCATGTCCATGTAGACGATCTCGGCCTGGACCTCGTCGAGGTTGTTGCCGTCGTCGTCCCCCGCGTCGCCCTCGTCGAGTCCCTCGAAGAACACGTGGGTCTCGAGGTAGCCTGTCACCTCGACGACCTCCGGCTGGCCGGTGGGGTCAATCAGCGTGATCTCGCCCCAGGCCGTCTCGGCCTCGTCCACCTCGCGGGCGCTGATCTCGACGAGATAGTCCTCGACCTCGCCTTCCGGGGCCGGGCCGAACCACGGCAGGGCTCCGTCGTAGCTCAGGCGGAACCGCGCGTAGGTCTCGCCCGCCGAGGCGTAGTCCGGCACGTCGATCGCCAGGACGTTGACGCCGGCCGTCACGGGGAAGCTCAGGGACTCGCCGAGAACGCCCCATGTGCCGTCGCGGTTGAAGTCGATGAAGACGTCCACCCAGCCGTCGATGCTGCTGACCACCTCGACCTGGGCCTGCTCGCCGGCATGGAAGGGCGTCAGAAACTGCACGCCGTCCTCGTCGTCGAAGTTGGGCATGGGGTTGCCCGGGTCGATATCGAGATCGTCGCCGTCGGCCAAGGTGCTGGGCTGGCCGTCGGGCTCGTCGTCGATCCCCGCGCCGAGGTGGACGGTCGGGTCCACAACGTGGCGCGCGCCGTCGGCGGCCCGCGTCGTCGGGTACGTCGGCGGGACCTCGTTCTCCGGCGCGTCGCCGAAGTCCAGCGGCGTCTCCGGCAGGGGCTCGATGCTGACGAGGTGGTCCTCGACCTCGCCCCCGATCGCCTCGCCCCTGTAGTCCAACCCCGCGCTGTTGTCGCTGATCCGCCACCGCGAGTAGGTAATGGCCCCCGCCCGGGCGTCGGGGACGGCCGGGACGGTAATGGGCAGGTCGTTCGGGCCCGCGAGGACCCACTCGGCCGTGAAGACGTGGTCGAACGGGTCCGACCAGTCGCCGTTGCCGGTGAAGTCGATCCACGCGTCGAGGTACCCGTCGGCCGAGGCGATCACCCGCACGGTGGCCTGCTGGCCGGGCACGAGCGGCGTCAGGAAGATCACGCCGTCCTCGTCGTCGTTGTAGTCCCACACGTCGTCGCCGAGGGCGAACGGGACGTGCCCGTAATCGTGGTTCTCGACGTCGACGGTCTCGCCGAGGTACAGCTCGTAGTCCGGCGCGTGGCGGGCGCCGTCGTCGGCCAGCGACGTCGGGTAGACGTCTGGCGGCGCGTCGCCGTAATCGAGCTCGGGAGGCTGAAGCGTCTCGCTCCAGACGGTGATCGCGTCCACGTCGTCCCGCAAGTCGTTCTGCCCGTATCCGAGGAACTCCCAGTGGCCCCCGTCGAGCAGCGAGGCGTAGACCATCGTCGGGTCCAGCCCGCCGGACTCGTCGACGTCGTCGGTCAGCGGGTCGTCCTCGTCGACGCTGAACAGCACGCCCAGCGCGGGGTAGGTCCGCCCCTGCTGGCTGTCGTAGTACGGCAGCCAGGCGAACTCGAACGCGTCGACGTCGGCATGCTCGAAGACGTCCGGCGTGCCGGGGTCGTCCACCAGCCCCAGGTGCGTCTGCCCGCGGACGACCAACACCGTCGCGCCCGCCTGGGCCAGGTAGATGCCCCCCGGGTCGAGCTGGTAGTTCGCTTCGTGGTCCGGGCTGAAGTACCAGAAGGCGGCCGAGCCCTCGTCGGCGACGATGTCCAGGGAGTCCACGTCGTCATCGTCGAGGTTGCTGGACTCGTCGTCCGGCGGGTTCGGCGCGAGGCTCTGGTGCACGGTGACCTCGTCGGCGATCCAGTAGAGCGCGTCGATGGGCCAGGTCGCCTGGGGCGCGCCCGGCGTGACGGTCACGCCGATGATCTCGTCGTCGTAGCAGTCGGCGCCGAAGATCCAGCCGTTCGGGCTGTCGGCCGTCGTCGGCACGTCGCCGGCCGGCCAGCCGGGGGCCTGGTCGTCGTCCAGGGAGATCATCAGGAACTCGGCCACGTAGATCGTGCTCGAGGGGAACTGCTCGATCGGCGCCATGACGGGCTCGTCGGGGGGCACGATCTGGGTGAGGTCGACGTCGAGCTGGTCGTGGCCGTCGAGGTCGAAGTACAAGGGATACTGCACGGGCCCGCCGGTTCCGACGGGCACGGGCGAAGCCGGCGGGTCCGGCGACGGGTCGGCCGCGAAAAGGACCTGGTCGTCCTTGAAGCCGTCGCGTCCAGGCGGCACGACGGGCCCGGACTGCCACAGGTACACGTCCCCGGGGTCGAACGCCTCGTCCCCGTCGGCGTTCGGGTCGCTCACTTCCGTGTCCGACCCGATGTCCAGCGAGAACTCGAAGAGATACGAACCCGACAGGAGCAACCTGGGCTCGAGGAGCTCGAAACGCGGCAACCACTCAGTAGAAAAGACGCGTTCGCCCGACATGACCATGCCCCTTTCCGGCCGCCCGTGGAGGCGGCGCAAAGGCTCCATTTGCGGACCACAACCGCCCAGCACACCTTGGAACTGCGACATGCAGCAACGCCAGGAACAGCCTCCTCGCGAGCAAGAAAGCGAGACTTCCACGGAGGACTGAGAGCATATTATACGCTTAACGGGAACCTAAGTCAAGTGAAATGACTGGATTACCACTCAGTTGACCCTTCGGCGGCCGGCGGGCATAGACAGAGGCCGGCGGGGACTTTGCGCGCGGCGGTGCCTGCAATTCGTATCAGGAAATCCCCGTACCGGCAGCGACTGGGCGTTGGCGGGCTCGAACCACCGACCTCCTCCTTGTAAGGGAGGCGCTCTAGCCAACTGAGCTAAACGCCCGGGAACGCGACAGGCCCTCGGGCCCGCCGCCAACCGGGAGTATACCCGCAAACCGCCGCGGCGCATAGGCCCTTGGCGCCCCGGCGCGCGAAGCCGCCCGCGTCCTCATCGGACCCGGGCGACCCGTGAGCCCAAGGCGAAGGGCATGGTTGTTTGCTTCTCGTGCCGGTCAGGCGGTGATGAAGTCCTCGCTGAGGGCCTGGCGGATCTTCAGCAGCGCGCGGTTCTGGATCTGCCGGACCCGCTCGTTGGTCAGCCCGACGACCTCCCCGACCTGCGAGAGCGTCTTGCGCTGCCCGCGCGTGGCGATGGCGAACCGCTCCATGACCACCGTCCGCTCGACCTCGCTGAGACCGGCCCGGTTGCGAACGAGCACCTCGCGGATGGCCTCGACCGACCCGTCCCGCTGGGCCTGGCGACGCTGGATGTCCCCGTCGCTCCGCTCGAGCTCCGGGTCGTACTCCGTGGGAAAACGCTGGCGGTAGCGCCCCGTCTTCGTCGCCAGGCGGTTGAAGCTCTTGAGGATCGCCCGGCAAGCGTAGGTGGAGAATTTGAACCCGCGCGAGACGTCGAACTTCTCGACCGACCGCAGCAGGGCCATGTTGCCCTCCGAGACGATCTCCCCGAACTCGACGTTCGGGATCTTCGTGCGCTTGGCCATCGCCAGCACGAGGGCGAGGTTCCCGCGAACCAGGTCCGCCCGCGCCTTCATCACCCGCTGGTGCCAGTGGATCATCTGCCGCCCGCGGGCCAGCGTGACCCGCCGCAACTGCGCCTCGATCAGCCGCCCGAGACGCATGCGAGCGTAGTTGTACCGGCGGAAGAGCAGGCCCTCCTGGCTCGCGGTGAGGCGCTTGCGGGGCCCACGCCGAGACGAGACGTCCTCGGCCACTTCCGGAAAACTCGTCCACCACGGAATCTCCACTTCCTCGGCGCTCGGGCCGAACAGCTCGGCCTCGGCACTCGGCAGGTCGAACGACTCGTGCGAGACGTGGTCCATGGCCGGCGGAATCCGCGAGTAGACGAGAAGCTCTTCGTCACTCAGGCCCTGTGGCGTGCCCAGCACCGGCTCGTCGAGCCCGGCGGGACGCTTGCGGCCGGCGGGAGGCTTGCGATGGGTGCGCTGCGCTGTCGCTTGGGTCATGGCGAGGGGTCCTTCCTTCCTCGGTGAGAAACGCCCGCCGCTTGCGAGCGGCATCGACCAGCGGACATTTCCAGGATTTGTGGTACTCTTTTTCATGTTTAGGCCGCTTAATATCGGCCCGTCGCTCGGGCCGTTCCTTGTCGCTTCTAATATCGTCTAAGTTGCACCACTTGTCAATGTATTCCCCAAAAAAAGTTTTCCCTCGTCGCACGGGCCCTCGTGCGGGTGTGTCTCCGAGAGACCTCCGGCGGCGAGCAGCGGGCTGGGATCGACACAAGCGGTTGTTTAGGAATGATTTGCAGGAGGCCTCCGGGCCGATCCCCCGGCCCGGGCGCCCTGCGGCGGCCCGGACGGACCGGGCGCGCGGAGCCGAGGCGGGCAAGCGAGCTTGCGGACCGGACACTTGGGCTCTGCGGACTTTTCCCGGGCCTGGACGGGGGTGTCCACTGTCAGTATAGGCGCCGCCGGCGGCTCATTTCTTGCCGAGGAGCCGCCGGAGCAGCATTTCCTCGCCGCTGCGGTTTCCCTCGATGAGATGGCCGAGGAATTGCACCAGGTAGCCGGCGACGAACAGCACGCCGGCCGGGCCCCATTGGCCCAGGATCAGCAGGACCGGGGCCGCGATGAAGCAGGCGGGAATGCCCAGCATGTGCAGGGCAAAGCTGGCGGTGTTGCGATGTCGTTTCCGCCAGCGAGCGTATAGGTCGATCGGGAATCGCATGAGGGTCCTCTCGGCGTTTCCGCCCTCGCTGGGGCGCTCACATGAGGGCCTTGAGTCCGTAGAGGAATTGGTAGACGGTATTCAGGAGCATGCCCAGGAAGAAGTCGATCGCCAGGATCGCCATCGTGCTGGCGACGAAGCTTTCGGTGCAGGCCCGCCCGACGCCGGCGGCCCCGGACGAGCAGCGGAAGCCCTTGTAGCAGCAGATGAGGCTGATCGCCACGCCGAAGAAGAGGCTCTTGACGGGCCCGTAGAAGATATCGAAGTACTCGACGGTCCGGGCGGCGTGGCGCCAGAACTCCGAGCCGTTGACGCCGTAGACGAACACGCTGATGACGTACCCGCCGAGGATGCCGAGAAAGTCGGCGTACATCACGAGCACGGGAATCAGCAGGACGCACGCGACGAACCGGGGCACGACGAGGACGCGGATCGGGTCGGCCCCCATGGCCCGCAGGGCGTCGATCTGCTCGGTCACTCGCATGGTACCGAGCTCGGCCGTCAGCCCCCCGCCGACGCGTCCGGCGAGCATGACGCCGGCCAGCACCGGGCCCAGCTCGCGCAGCACCGAGAGGTTCACGATCGTCCCCATCTGCGCGACCATGCCCACGGCGCGGAACTGCGCGACCATCTGGACGGCCAGCACCATCCCCACGAACGCCCCGGTAACCATCACGACGGGTACGCTGCGGGTGCCGACCTCGTAGAGTTGCGGGGCCAGCAGGCGGACTGTCCGCCAGCGCGAGGCCCCCTCGAACGTCCATCCGAACGTTCGCCCGGAGAAGCGGCAGAAGTCACCGAAGGCATCGAGCCCCTGCAACGTGCGCCGGCCCAGCAGTGCGATGATTGCCATGAATCGACCTCGGGCAACCTTCTACCGCCCCCAGCCCCGCAGGTCAAGCCTCGTCGCGCTCGGCGGAACCGCCCTGCGCGACCAGAGATTCCGGCAGGGCCCCGGAAGCGATCCCCGCCACGGCGATGTTGCGTTGACCGCCGGCCTGCGGGCGGAGACAACTTCTCGGCCAGGGACACGTTGCTCGCCGCCAGAAACAAAGGTCGCTCAGGAACCGGGGGGGGGCGAAACAACCACCAGGCCGCCGCCCCCCAACGACGGCCCGGCAGCATAATCGCTCGCGAGCCGGGCCTATCAATAAAAAGGACGCCGCGCCGCGCTCACCTCGTGACCTCTCGCCAAGCCGCGAAGCGAACGCCGTCGGCGTCCTTCGATCCGTCCGTCTGCTACGTTCTCGATCCGGCTCTGTGGATTTCGCGGCCCACGGGGGGCCCTTGGCGTTTTGTCTGGAGAGCAACTGCGTTCGTCGAGGAGCCCCCACCGGGCCGTGCCGGCCCCGGGGACCGCTCTGCTGTAACTATAGGGGCCATACCCGCCTTTGACCACGTCTCGGGCGGAATTCCGGCCACGGGACCTGTCCGAGCCTCCGCAGCCACACCCGACCCCGAGAAGAAAAGAGGGAGCGCCGAACCGCAGCCTCTTACAGACGCCCACGCCAATGGGCTCCACAGAAAGAGTTGCAGCCAGCGCTCCCGTATCGTGTTAGACACGCTGGCACACTGCTCTGCGGAGTGCTTGCCGAACCCATTTGGCGTTTCGTCTGTCAGCAGCGAGCCACAACCTGATCAAATGTTGACCGAAGCATATCCGGTTTCAATGGCTGTCTGCAATCCCTATTCGTGGGAAGAAACGCAGATTCTTCTCGGGCACCCAACCCCGGCCGAGACAAAAAGCCCTGTTCTTCTCAGCCCGGGTGCAGTGTGCTTGGAGCGGTCAAAGACCTTCCTGGAAACCCGACCCCTTTGGCCTCGGCCGATTCGATCCTCGGCCGACGTCGCGAGCCGTTCGCCCACGGCCTCGCTTGTGTTTTGTCGGCAGATTCCACCGCTGACATAAGTACGGCGCGCCGCGTGAGCGGGCGATTTCAGGAGCCCGGGGGCTCGGCCAGGCCGTCGGTTTCCTCGGGCCGATCGCCCAGCAGGCGAATTCGCCGAAGCTCCCGCCGAAGGACGAACCCCCCGCCGGCGGCCAACGCGACGTACAGGCCGGCCCAGAGCCACTCGTGGAAGATCAGGCTTCCGATCCCCAGCAGCAGGCCGAACAGCAGCAGCAGGCTGGCGACCCAGCCGATCGTGGCCCGGGCGAGCTCGTCGCGAACCGCCGGCAGGGACGTCTGCCGAGCGACGAGCCGCCAGCCGGGGCCGGCGATCCGCATCCGCCGATAGAACGCGATCGTCTGCGGCCCGGGCTCGCGCCCGGTCCATAGCGTCACACTCACCCAGACGACCAACGTCACAACGATATTGACGGCCACCCGGACGGCGAACCAGTTCTCCACGACGACGCCGGCAACTTTGACGTCCGGGCGGATGAAGGCCAGCGCGTTGCCGACGACCAGGCTGCACAGAAGAGCGGAGATCTCCGACCAGGCATTGACGCGCCACCAGTACCACCGGGCGATCATCACCGTGCCAACCCCGGCGGTCAGCACGCCGAGGTACTTGTAGGCATCGAGGATGCCCGTGAGCTTGGTCGAGA
>Ga0272442_10006789_pt1 | contig 14931 bp, 6 predicted proteins | sample SSMForm2O_FD_200262 | JGI IMG/M metagenome (GOLD analysis project Ga0272442, IMG submission 200262) | Marine sediment archaeal communities from Little Sippewissett salt marsh, Falmouth, MA, United States - SSM-Form-2O | ecosystem: Environmental > Aquatic > Marine > Wetlands > Sediment ...
TGACATCCATCGCCCGCACCTCGAACCTGTGCTTACCGTAGGGCAGTTTGTTGAACAGGGCGACATTGCCGGTCCGGTAAGGTGACCAATCACCGCTGTCCAGGCGGTAGCAGAACAGAAGACGGTCCGACCGGGTGTGTTTCCATTTGTCCAGTCCGGAAAAGATCAGCCGCACTTCACCACCCGGCGGGGTTTCCTTGAGGTTGTCGATCTCCGAAATAATGGTCTCCGGGGGATCGACATCGGCTTCGGGATGGTAAAGGCTCAGGCCGCTGATCGTGCCGACCCAGACCCGGCCCCGGCTGTCTTCGTAAACACTGAAAGCCGCGGTATTGGGCAGACCGTCCTCCATGGTATTTATAATCCACGAGCCCTGGTAATAGCGATGGACGCCAGTGCCTGAGGCGACCCATACGCTGCCGTCCCGGCCGGAGGTGATCGAGCGTACGCTTGCCAGGTCCGAAAGCACGACCGACCAGTTCCGGCCATCGTACTCGAGAATGTTATCCCGACCGCCGACCCAGATTTTGCCGTCTTCTGTTTCATAGATGACAAAGTATCCGTTACCGGCAAATCTTTCGTCGGTTTTGATAATTTTGTATTCGCCCTCGCTGGATAGTATTGCTGCGGCAGCACCCTGGCCCCCGATCCAGAGATCACCGTTTCGGGTTTCGAGAAAATACCGGAGGATGCCGAAGTTCCAGTTGTTGCCCCGGTCCATCACGGTTTTGAAACTCTTCCCGTCAAAGAGCTCGAGCCGGAAAGTCGTCGGTTCGTCGGTGTTTGCGTAAGTGCTCGGAATGGTCTGAACGAGTATCTTGCCGTCCCTGCGCGGGGCTATCAGGCCGATTCTGCGTCCCGATGTTTCATCAGGCGAATCCTCGTTATAATGGGAGATCCGCTCAAATTTTTCAGTTTCCGGGTTAAACGCGAGAAGATAATCGTTGTACGGGATGGTGCCTACTGCAATTCGGCCGTCCGGCAGGGAGTATATGGATTGAGTGAAATAGGGCTGGGTTTCAAGTCCCGCCGGCATCGGGTAAATTTTCCAATTTTCGTTATCGAAAAGCAAAATATTATCTATTGCGGCAAACCAGAGCCTTCCGGCAGAATCCTCGTGAATCGCGTGGATTCTTGTCTTAACCTCGTTTATTTCTGCCGGGGTCCTCCAGATCGACGGAGTGTAGCGGGCCACGCCGTGGGAGGTTGTCAGCCAGAAAACTCCACCCGGCTCGACAGCCACCTCCCTGATTTCACCGGAGAGGATGTCCGCTTTGTCCTGGATTTCTTCCTTGCCGTTTCGCAGACATGCGAGTGTGTGCTGCTCTTTCAGGATCCAGTAGCTGTCTTCCACGCCGGGCCAGCCTTTGAGCACGGTTCCCGTATAGTCGTTCAGTATCCGCCACCGGGCGCCGTCGAAGCGGACCAGCTCGTTCTTGTTTGTGCGGATGTTCACCGCAACGGCGAACAGTTTCTGATCATCTCCCTCGACCGGTTCCTGAAGATCCTTTACGCCCAGTCCGGTGAGAAGGTATTCCTCCCAGCGCTTGACAGTCGGTCCGGGTCCAAGTTCGAGCTTTGCCACTCCATTTTCGCCGGTGACCCAGATTCCACCGTCTCTGGCAGCGATCATGTCGATAAATCTCCCCAGGTTTTCATCCTCCGCCTTGCTGACAATCCCGTTTGTCTCAGTGGAGGCATCGAAAGCCATCAGACGGTTGGGGAGAAGGTAAAAAACCTGGTCCCGCTCACCGGGGAGAAATGGAATCAAGGTCCTGACAATATTGTCGGGAGGATAGTGCATGACAATATCATCTATCTTGTACTTGGCCCAGTTGCCGTTCTTGTAAAGCTGCACTCCGTTTGAATAAAGCGACCAGAGCTGACCTGAGCGGCTTTCGTAAACTTTCAGGTCATCACCGGGGCTTTTCATGTTTTGCAGGTACTTTCCGCCGATGGTGGGCTGACCGTCAAACCAGCTCAGCCCGTTTATCACTCCATGCGATATCAGCACTTTGCCGCTGGGTCCGATAGTGATATAGCTCGACCAGGATTCCGCCAGGCCGTCCGACGTCTTGAAAAAACGCCAGTTCGTCGGAAGGTCATTATTCGCTTTCCCCGGACTCGAGTATGCAAGGACGGCAATCAAGAGCAGGGGCAGGAATTTTTTTGCGTTTTCAGCCACGGGGGACCCGCATCGGGCAATTGATCCGTTCAACAGAGAAATTGTTCAAAAGACATAATATATTATAGTATCGATTCGAAGAAATAAATCCATGCTAAAATAATAATTTAAAAGTTTCATAGCTTCCCGCAAGATTCTCATTTTTGATTTCTTGAAGCACTGTTCCCGGATTTCTGTAACTTTTTTAAAATCTTGTGATTATCAGGGCGAGATAGTAGTATAATTAGCCGCCAGTTGATCTTTTCGCAAAAAAGCAAAGACAGGGAGCAGAACTGTTTCGATCGCCTCCACTTGAAAGACTGGATTAAAACGGTTTTACTAACAAGGAGGAGCCATGCTCAATCTTATCGTTGCAACGGCCTTTGCATTCATTTTAGCGATCGCAGGCAACGGGTTCGCTGAACAGGCCCGGATTGAGGTGAAAGCAGGGTTTGACGGATCGAATCCCCAGTCACAGGAAGACATTCTCAGGGAGGCGCCGAACCGTTTCAGGGTGAAGCCGTTTAACGAGAGGGGCAGCAACGATGCCTACCATTTCCGCTTTAACACGCAGGTGATAAACCACGGCGAAAAGACCCGGGATGTGGAGCTCGTTCTGGAATGGCCGGCGCTGGAAAGGCACCCTGATTACGAGTATGATTTCTATTTTTACGGGAATATGGGAGACTGGCACTGGACTTATGCAGCTATCGAGGGAATAACAGCCCGCCTGGCAGTGTCTGCCCCTCCGGGCACTACATACGTTGGAAACTACCCCGGATACAGTTATGGATATCTCGAGCGGTTCATGGATAATCTCACACAGGGTGAAAAGCTCAAGAAATGGGTGGAGGGCGCCTCCCGCTTCGGGCGCAATATCTGGTGTGTCAGCTTTACCGATCCCGGTGTGCCTGATTCAAAGAAAAACAAAATACTGCTCACCGCGCGCAACCATCCCTATGAAACCAGCGGGTCGTATATCGTGCAGGAAATTATCGAATACCTTCAGCGACAGTCGCCGGAAAGGGACGGGATTCTCCGGAATAATATCGTTTATATCGTGCCGATGCTCAATCCTGACGGTGTGGCGCTGGGCATGAACCAGCGCACCGGCCCGGACGGGGTGAACATGAGCTATGGCGCGGACACGGACGACCCTTCGGTGGCCACCCTGCTCGAACTTGTCGAAAGGCTGCGGCCCGCTGTCTGGGTGGACATTCACAGCTGGCCCCACAAGGGCGACGACGGCATGTGGTGCACACATCAGTGGGTCGCCGACGGCCTTCTGTGTCGTCTGCCGGACAAGACATTCAATGATTACGTCTGGAATGTCAGTTTCGTGCGGGAAAGGGGAACTGCGGAAAACCATCTGTGGCAATGGCTGATCAGGACCCTGGACTCGGGAGGGGTTTCTTTGAGTTTTTCGTGGTGGCGGAGAAACGAAGAGGATATGAGAGTGATCGGCCGCAGGCTGATAAATGTCCTGAGTGAGATGATGGCCGAAAGATAATCACGGCTGGAGTGGTGATCGCTTAATACAACTGATTGACAGAAACTTGATTATTTTGTAGTTTTAGACTTCCGGATAGGTTTCCTGCGGGTGCATAACCTGACTTTTTAATCCAAAAAACTAATTGTATTTTTTTTCGGCAAAGCGACTAATACGATTGGTATTTCAATCCCGGCAGGCGTCTTTTTGTCCCCTGAACACAAAACAGGAGAAATTATGACAAAACTGCTCGATGAGAAACTAGAACCGATCTACCAGGAAGTGATCAAACGCAATCCCGGAGAGATCGAGTTTCACCAGGCGGTCCGCGAGGTGTTCGAGTCTCTCGGTCCGGTGCTGGCCAAGTATCCGGAATTTGGCGATCGCAAGATCATAGAGCGTATCTGCGAGCCGGAGCGCCAGATAATTTTCCGTGTGCCCTGGCAGGATGACAAGGGGGAAGTGCAGATCAACAGGGGTTTCCGCGTAGAGTTCAACAGCGCTCTGGGCCCTTACAAGGGCGGCTTGAGGTTCCATCCATCGGTTTACCTGGGAATCATCAAGTTTCTCGGTTTCGAGCAGATATTCAAGAACGCCCTGACCAGCATGCCGATCGGCGGCGGCAAGGGTGGTGCTGATTTCGATCCGAAAGGAAAATCCAGCGACGAGGTAATGTGTTTCTGCCAGAGTTTCATGACCGAGCTTTACCGTCACATGGGTGAATACACCGATGTTCCGGCAGGGGATATAGGGGTGAGCCAGAGAGAGATCGGCTATATGTTCGGCCAGTACAAGCGACTGACCAACCGCTATGAATCGGGCGTGTTGACCGGCAAAGGCCTCGACTGGGGAGGCTCAAGGGTTCGCACGGAGGCCACCGGGTATGGCACGGTCTATTTTGTCAGCGAAATGCTGAGAGTTCAGGGAGATTCTCTTGAGGGGAAAACCTGTGTTGTTTCCGGGGCAGGAAACGTGGCGATCTATACTATCGAAAAAATCCACCAGCTGGGCGGCAAGGTTGTGGCCTGCTCGGACTCCAACGGTTACGTTTATGACAAGAAGGGAATCGATCTCGAGCTTGTCAAACAGTTGAAAGAGGTGGAGCGCCGGCGGATCAAACATTACGCCGAGTTTCACAAGCACGCCAAATATGTGGCCAGCGGCAATATCTGGGAGATTCCCTGCCACGTTGCAATGCCTTCAGCTACCCAGAACGAGATCACCGGAAAGGACGCCGCCAAGCTGATCGAAAACGGCTGTCTCGCTGTGGGGGAAGGGGCTAACATGCCGACAACGCCGGAGGGGATAAGAATATTCCTGGAAGCGAAAATCGCCTACGGCCCCGGAAAGGCGGCCAATGCCGGGGGAGTGGCCACCTCCGCGCTGGAAATGCAGCAGAACGCCTCCCGGGATAGCTGGTCGTTCGAATACACGGAAAAGAGACTTGAAGAGATCATGAAAAGCATCCACAAGCTCTGCTATGAGACTGCGGAGGAGTTCGGAACTCCGGGCAACTATGTGAATGGGGCTAATATTGCAGGCACGATCAGGATCGCCAAGGCCATGGTTGCTCTCGGCCTGATTTGATTCGGGAAAGAGAACAAGCTTGGATGGAGGGCCCGGCTCTGCCGGGCTCTTTTTTTGGGGGGGATGTCAGATAAGGGGTATGCAGCCTGCACCGGACTGCATCGCGGCAGTTTCGAGGAATTATTTTAATAGAAACAGATTACTTTCTGCGACACCACATCCGCCATCAGGCGCAGCTTCTGGTTGCCGGGGTCGCAGACTTTCAGCACTTTTTTGTACTTACCGCTCTCCGGCGACAAGTTTTCTAGGACATTTGGCAGACTGTCCAGCCAGGCTTTGTTGAAAATACATTCGGGATTATCCGGGAAAAGAGCGAGGTAGAAGATATCTGTTTCGACCAGGTCCTGGAAGAAATGGGTTCCGTAGGAAGGTTCGGGAATCAGGCCCCCGCTGGTGAATGCAACCTCCACGATAGCGGTGATATTGTTGATTTCGGAAAAACTGACCGGCACTCCCAGGGAGGGCGTGGAGGTGCCCCAGCGCCCCGGACCAAGCAGCATTACAGGTAACTTTTCTTTATTCTCGATTTGCTTGTTGAGAAAGCCTACGAGCCTGGCGATATCGTACTTGCCGCTAAGCGGCAGCTTGCTATAGCGCTCCGGATCAACAAAGATGATTCTTTTGACCGGCTGGGAGATAGCGCCGCCCATGAAATTTCCTTCCGAGCTGAAAAAAATCCTCTGCTCGTCCACCTTTTTGGGCATTTGAATTTTTTTCTCCTCCCCTTTTGTCTGCAGCGGCCTGCATTGCACGGGGTTAATCAGCAGCGAACCCTCCGGAGAAAAATTGACGGTAAACTCAACGTCTACCGGATAATCGTATGCTTTTTCAAGGGTCTTGAGCATCTGCTGCATCAAGTTCGTCAGGGGCGTTTCGGTCAGAAGCCGGTCGAAGGTGAGAATCCAGGCCGGGTGATCGATTCCCCGGCGTTCTTTTATCCTGCGGCTGGTCTCGTGATCTTTCACGCCGTAACGATCCAGGGACAAATCCAGTTTTTCTCCCGCCAGATTCAGCAGAGAGACAGTCTGAAAAGCATTGCTTTCCAGATTGAGCAGGTCCACGTCTCTCTGGGAAAACCGGCTGGTATCCTCGAAGCCTTTGAGCGGTCTTTTGAGCGGGGCGTCCAGGGCGACGATTCGCGGATAGTCGCCCTCCACGCGATCCACGGCCCGAGTGCCCAGACCGAGAACCAGCCGAAGCATCCCGGCTTTCGGGTCCATCTGATTGTTCCAGACAAACGTGTTGTAGGATACTCCGACACCGGCCAGATCAGGAAAGTAGTAGTGTTTGCGGTAGGCGCCGGAGACTCTCTGGATCAACAGCGCCATCAGCTCCTCCTGCTTGTCGAGCCCTCGTTGAAGGCGGTAGCTGAGGGCATCTTCACTCATCGTGCTGGCGAAGATATTCCTCACCGCTTCCTCGAACTGCTCGTATCGCTGCTCGGGAGTTCCCTGGTTGGCGCAGAAAAAGCTGTCGTATTTTCCGGCGAAGGCATTGCCGAAGCTGTCCTCCAGCAGGCTGCTCGAGCGGACGATAATCGGGTACTGGCCGAAATATTCCAGCATCTTCTGGAATTCTTCCCTGACTTCCACCGGGAATGAGCCGTGGCGCATTTTTTCTCTCAAGCCTGCGGCCACCTCGAAATAACCCTCAGGGGTTTTCTGCTGCATCAGAAGTTTCCACCAGCCGTTGTGAACGATATAGGTGTAATAGACATCCGAGCCGACATAGAAGGAGTCATGGGGCTCGAGGCGGGAGTTCCAGTCAAAGGATTTATCGTGAAGAAGAACGTTTCTGGCAAGCAGCATGCCCAGGGCCTTGCCGCCGATATAACCGGTACCGATCAGCCGTGCTTTGATCTCGAGCAGGTCTTTCAGCTCAAACTGGGAGCGGGCCAGGGATAGCATGCGCTCATCACGGCCGATCATCACCCGGCAAAGCTGATCGATCATTTTTTTCTGCAATCCAGCACTGGACGGACTTTGCGCAAGGTCCTCGGCCTTGAGAAAAAGAAGGTCCCAGTAATCAAGCTGCCTTCTTGCATCCTTGGTGTCTTTTCTGGAAATACTGGTCAGCCACCGGGTGGCGCTTGAACTGTCGGCGACCGGGATAAAACGGTCAGCTTCCTTGATATGAGGAAGAAACATCGTGGTGGAGTACCTTTTCCATACTTTCAGCGGATGTATGAGCATATCACCCGCCATATTGTATACACCGAGCAGAACCTGGGTTGTATCCCTGATCCGGGAAATGGTTTTATGGGAATGGCTGCCTCTCATCAGGGCGAAATAGGCCACGGTGTCCATTTCGAATAGATAGGGGCAGGTTACCCGGAAGAACTGGCCGATCATCGCGTCTGTGGCCCAGGCCGAGAGCAGGTTCGAAAGGCAGTCGAAAACGTAAAAAGCTCCGCGACCCTGCTCGGTGATTATGGTATGAATCCTGGTGGCGAAAGACTCGAATCCCCGGCGGGCGTCCAGTTCATAGGTGAAAACACCCTTCCCCGGTTTTACCAGCGGCTTGTGCGAGGCGAACCGGAGATAGATTACTTTTTTCCCGAGTTTCAGCGCGTGTGCGATAAAAGGGGAGACAAAGTACTGGTAGTCTGAGATATCGTCCACGCTCCAGACAACATTGTCGCCAATACGCAGGCTGTCCAGAATCTCATCCAGGCCGCTGAAACCGGTTGTAACCTTTGAGGAATCTCTATTCATCGAAAAAACCCGTATTTTTGTTTGAGAGATAAATATTTTCACTCAATACTAATTTATCGAATTTTTTTTACATGGGGTAGTTCAAAGAGTCAATGAAGATTGTTTCCGGACACGGAAAGGGGAATACCCTCTCATCCTGCTGAGGGCAAGCAGGATGAGAGAGATTCGGGAACAGCCTTTGGATGTAACAGGAGAGAGAAAGGCGAGTGGAAACGCGTTCTTTGATCGGTTCCACGGACCGGCTTCTTACCAACCCGCCTCAGGCGGGCAGAAAGCGCTCATCTCGACCTCCGGGTCCAGTTCGAGCGCTTTTTTGTGCTCCTTTTCAGCTTCCTGGAGCTTTTCGAGGCCCTCCAATGCCAGGGCGCGTTTGTAATGAATCAGCGCCTCGGCCTGGCGCCCGCTGAAAATGCGCCGTCCAGGCCCCGCGGCAATAACATTTTCTCTGCCAGCCGGTGGTTCTCCCAGGCGGTCCAGCAACTCCTGATAGACCTTTCGGGCCTCATCTTTCCTGCCCAGCCTGTCAAGCGCTTTCCCGCGGAAATACTGATAGGCGTTGTCCGGCCTTGGCATGTCTTTCACCACTTTCTCGAATTCCCCGCGCGCCTCTTTTTCCCTTCCCAGGGCCTCCAGCGCCAGGCCCAGCTTGAAACGCTTCCTGGCGTGGATCGCGCCGGGCTGTTCGTCCACCTCGAGGTTGGAGGGGTAGGACAGAGCGAGCCTGTATTGCTCCAGGGCTTGCTCGTAGTCTCCAGCCTGGAAAGCGAAATCCCCTTTCTTGATCCGGCTCTGCACCCAGTAGAGGTGCACTCCGTAACGGCCCTCCCAGGAGTGGAAGCGGTGGCTGGTGAGCGCCTCCAGCGCGTCATCGTAGCGCTCGAGTTGGACATAGAGCGAGATCAGGCGCTTGAGCAGGGGGTCGCTCTTGAACGCCTGTTCCCTGTATTTTTCCAGGAAAGAGGTGCGCTGTCCGGCGCTCAGATCGAGATCGTGATAGATCTTATCCAGTTCGAGAATCGCCAGGGGCAGGTCGTGATCAGCCTCCAGCGCAGCCTCGTAAGCGGCCCGGGCGCGTTCGAGGTCTTTTTCCCCGACCCAGGCATAGCCGAGGTTTCTCTGCGCAACCGCGTTGCCGGGATCAAGGGACACGGAGCGCTGAAGGATCCTGAGCGCATCATCCATGCGGTTTTTGCTGAAATAAAGCGTGCCGAGCAGGTAGTATGCCTGGGCATCCCGCGGGTTTTTCTCCATGGCGAAACGCAACACCGCCGCGCTTTCCAGGCGGCTGGGAAAACAATAGTCGGTACTGACTTCGGAGCCCCTGGTAAGAAAGACATTGGATTCGAGTTTCTTACCGAGCAGATCGTAGTAATAGCCCAGATAGTAGTAGACCATCGGGCACAGTTTCTCGTAGCCCGGCTGGTCGGTGATTATTCTCAGCACCCGCGCTGCATCATCATAGCAGCCGCAGCGGGCGTAGCGGATCGCCAGCTCGAGGTGGTTTTCACTGGAAGAGCGGGTCAGCTCCAACAGGTTTTTTCCGGCGGTTTTCGCCTCGGCTTCCCTGCCGAGATGTTCCAGGGCTGCGGCCTGCTCGGACAGGGAGAGGAAGTCCAGCGGGTCTGCGCTCTGCACCCCGGAGGCCGTTGCGAGAGCCTCCTCGTGGCGGCCCAGGCGGTTGAGGATCAGCGCTTTGACTGCGTGGGCCTGGGCATTGTCGGCGTTGCCCCTGACCGAGCGCTCGATATGTTCAAGCGCCCGTTCCAGCCGGCCCTGCGAGGCGGCCAGCTGGGCCAGCTCGAAATGCGCCGTAGCGTAGTAGGCCAGATCGTAGCTGGCCAGGTTGATGTCTTGTTCAGCCTTTGCCGGATCGCCGAGCGACAATTCGGCAAGACCCTGGTAGTAGCGTGCCCTGGCAAAGGACGGCTGGCGTTTCAGGGCCCTGGCGAAAAATTGCAGGGCCTCGGCATAAAGCCCCCGCTTGAGATACACCAGCCCCATGGCCGTATTGATGCGCACGTCCATGGAGTCGCGCCTCAGGGCTTCCCCGTAGTAAACGGCAGCGCGCTCCGGCTGGCGGAAACGTTCGAGATTGTCACCGATCAGGAACAGGCTGTCCTGCGATCCCAGCTTTTCAGCAGGGGGGAAAGGAGGGTCGGGTTCGGGCAGTGGGGGATTTTCGGGTGCGCGGTGGCGGAAGCAGAGCAGAGTATCGTTCTCGGCAGAGAGCACGGTCATTTTCAGCGAGTAAAGGTCCACTCCCTGCGGGGCATCAAGCTCATCGGTGAACGGTGTGCCCGGCCCGGCGTCGACTGTGCGGCTGTAAAACTCCCGGCCTGCTGCATAGAGGATCACCCGGGCGTTCTGGTTCGGCCCGGTGGGAGACCAGCCGATTTTCACCCTGTTCTTCTCCAGCTTGAGAGCGAGACTGCCCTCCAGGTTGGCGTAATCCCAGGGGCCGATATCGCGCACCGGGAACCAGTAGTGGCTGAAAATCTTGGTTTCGCCGGGCATGATCCAGAGATAGTCAGGCTGGTTGTCGGAATAGGCCCCGGCCTGCGGCTCCACCAGCGGCAGGTCGCCGTCGGTGAGCACCACCTCCCAGAGCCTTCCCGCGGGGCTGGTGCCGCAGAACCAGAGCTTCTTGCCCCGCACTATGTGGTGGTCAGCCCAGTGCACCAGGCCGCCGTTGTCCTCCGGGTTCCAGGTACCGAAATAGTCGCTTTCGCTCTCCCAGGCGAAATAGCTCGTGCCGCCTGGTGCGTTTTTCCATTGCCTGAGATCCACACCGTTATGGATCGGCCAGCGGTAGAAGCGGTGCTTGCCGTGCCCGGTGGCGATTTCGCCCGGGATAACGGCCTGGAATTCAGGAGTGCCTCTCACACCACAGTCGGCCCAGTAGAGGAAAGAATGAGGGTAAGGCGTACAGTTGAAAAGCCGCACCTTCGTCTCGATCCAGTTACGGCCCGGATGCAGTGTATTGCCCACAGACCAGCGCATGCCGAACACCCGCTCGAATTCGCCGGTCCAGACTGTCCTGGAGCCGTCCGGGTTCTCCACGATCCGCCAGTCCGTGGGGCGGAAACCCGAGACCCGGTGGCCGTCCGGGAAATTCCACTCGATCCCGCCGGAGATCCAGGCCCCTCCCATACCGACCAGGGCGGGCTTGATCGTTTTCTGGTCAAACATGAACTGGTAGCCGTTGGTTTTGTCCTGCGCACCGTGAAGTCGCCCGCCGATCTCCGGCAGCACGAGCACTTTCACGTAATCGTTCTCCAGCCAGAGAGCGCGGAAAGTGCGGTCGTGCTTGAAATCGGTCAGTTTGTCCAGCATCGGGTAGGGATAGATCTTGCCGAAATGCGGGTTCCAGCGGGGCAGGATTTCCGGCTCCCCGATCCGGTATGCCGGGATGGTCAGAGACTGCTCGTAAACTTTCACCCGGTCCGCGCCTGCGGCTCGGAAAGTCCCGAGGATCATGCAGAAGGTAAGCAATTGCCGGAGATTCATTTGTCAATTCTCCCGTATCACGCAATCAGTATGTTCGAAACGATCAGATTCGACCCGGTTCGTCAGGGTTGGCGGCTTATTGCTCATAAAACTCAGGGGCACGGCCGGGCCATGCCCCTGCAATTTAAATCCGGATACGGTTTCCTGCCAGCGGAACGGCTCTGCTCAGCTTTTATTCCAAGTGCCTGGTAACCAGATCGCCGAAATCATCGAGCAGGTCGTACTTGTTAAGCCAGGTGGTGTAGATGATCCCTTTTGCCTGCGGGGTGTTGTCCAGGGACACCAGCCAGTCTTTGGGGTTTTCCAGATCGTCCGCATCATAGTAAGATGCGCCGACAGTGCGATATCCAAGCCCGGAGAAATGGGCCAGGCTTTCGTTGCGCATCTTGTGCCACCAGCAGGCGATAACCATGTCTTTCGGGATGTAGTTCCAGGAGCCGTAGAAATTTTCATCCACATGGTAATAGTAGGGCCGGCGGTCGCTCCCGTTGTGGATCGGGTCGATCATGTCCGACCAGATAAAAATCTCGGCCTGCGGGTTTACCTCGCGGACGATGTCGTGGGCTTTGGTGATACAGTCGCCGAGGATTTGGGCCATGGACAGGTTACGGTCCTTGCAGGCCTTGCAGGTTCCCCCGGCGCGGATTTCATCCATGTGGAAGAAGTATTTACTTGGGGCCAGTTGCTCGTGGAGCAGCCGGGCGTTGGTACGCCAGATTTCGTAGATTTCAGGCTCGGACATGCAGATAGTGGTCTGGCTGTCGTAAACGTGCGTGCAGTGATAGAAGCTCACCCGCAGGCGTTCGCCCTCGGTTATCCGGCTCCCCGGCAGAAGCTTGATCGCAGGGCCGTCGTGATCGAAACGGGAATTCAGCCTGGAATCGATCAGTTCGGCATAGTCGCGGCCCTCCTCATAGACAGTGCCGCTTTTCTCGCCGCGCACAGCGACCGGAGTGCCTGGACGCCGCAGCAGATTGACCATGCCGATTTCCTCGATTTTCAAATCATCCAGCCAGAACTTTCCGCTCTGCTCTCTGGATGGAGAAACAGAAATGACCACCCTGTCGCAATCCTTGCTGTTGAACCCTTCCACCACTTGGACCCAGTCGGCGCTGGTGGGCATGTTGACATTGATCCATTCCAGGGGACGGTCGTCCGGGGCGGTTGCCTGAAGTCTGAGATTGCCGGAGCCGAAAGGCCTGGAGGGGTCCATGCCCTCGCTTTTCACCCAGCAGCTCATGCGGTATAGCCGGTTGGATTGAACCGCTATTTCGCAGCTCAGGCGGCCTGCCTCTGCCGGGTAGTCGCTGAAATTTTCGAAGCGGAGAGAGGACTTGCCCTGTTTCACGTTTTCCCTGTCCCTGGAAATCACCTCCCCTAATTTCTCCGGTGAATCGAAACCCACGGCGCCCTCTCCCTTGAAACGCTCGAAACCGCCGTTGGGGATACTCACCGGCGGGTCGGCCGCGATACGCGCCTCGCCTTTTTTCATCACGAACAGAGCGTCCCGCACAGGGATACCGGCGGCCAGATTCCTGTCGTGGGCCAGCACGCTGCCGCCGTAACCGATAGAGAATACGGAGGGGATGATCTCGACACCGAGCCCGTCGCAGATTTCTTTGACTTCCTTGAGCCGCCTCTTGTAATCCGGCCCCTTGATGTCCAGTTGGTCCGCGCCGCAGGAGAGAAGAATGCCGTTGAGTCCGTGCTCCGAGCAGATTTTCGCAATATCGGCGATCTCTTTTACGTGGCTGTCGTTATTCAGGCTCCTGGACATGTAGGTCCAGCGGTAGGGGAATTTTTTCTCCACGCCTTGTCCAGCGCAGGCGCAGAAAAGGGTGAAAACCAGCAGAGAGAAAAAGACACCTGATTTCATGGCAACATCTCCTGACAGGGTTTTGTTAATTGAGAAACAGATTGGAAAAGAATTAAGAACGAATGATGACAGATGCCCAAGGTATTGCTCTTGGCTTAATATATAAGCGGGGATGGACTATTCAAGGATATTTTAATGTCCAGCCAATGCCGGGATGCCCGCCGGTGTCAGAAAATGCCTGGAATTCACGGCTTTAATATCTTATTATGGATTAACTCCAAAATTTCGGTATTCAGAAAAGAGAACACTGAATAAAATTCGAACAGGAGGTTTCGCATGAAAACGCATAAAGTCGGCATAGTCGGTTTTGGTTGGGTGGCCGGAGCGCACCTGAAATCTTTCGCCGAAATTGACGATTTCGAGCCGGTTGCAATCATGTCCAGGCGGAAACTCGACCCTGAGCAGATAAAGGCCGAGTACGGAGTGCAGGTAAAAATCTACAATGATTACGACAAATTTTTAAAAGATAAAAACATAGATATTGTGGACATCTGCACTCCCCACCCGTTCCATGCCGAACAGACTGTGAAAGCTGCCGAGGCGGGGAAAAACCTGGTGATCGAAAAACCGATCGCGCTCAGTTTCGAGGACACAGTGCGCATGCTCGAGGCGGTGGAGAAAAACGGGGTGATGACCTCTGTGTGTTTCGAGGCTCGTTTCATCAACGTGGCCAGGGTGATGAAATCGATAATCGGCCAGGGCCTGATCGGCGATATATACTATGCCGAGTGCGATTATTTCCACGGGATCGGACCCTGGTACAAACAGTTCGAATGGAACGTGAAAAAGGACATGGGCGGCAGCTCCCTGCTCACCGCAGGCTGCCACTCGCTGGATATGATACTCTGGCTGGTGGGAGATCAGGTCGACGAGGTATTTTCTTATTCGACCGGGAACCCGCACGAGGCCTACAGCCCTTACGAATACGATGCAACCTCGGTAACGATGCTGAAATTCAAGAACGGCCGGACTTTGGGCAAGGTGGCCTCGGTCACCGACTGCATGCAGCCCTATGTGTTCAACATGAACATGGTCGGCTCGCACGGCTCGCTGAAAAACGACCTTTTTCACAGCAAGAAAATTGACGGCCTGGAGGACTGGACCAAAATGGACGTTCAGCTCGTGGACAGCGGCGACGTGGCCCACCACCCTTACAAGGAGCAATTCAATTACTATGCCGAATGCCTGAAAGAGGGTAAGCCCGGCCACAACAGCCTGGAAAGCGCGTTCGAGACCCACAGGGTCGTTTTCGCAGCGGACAGGTCCGCTGAGACAGGCAAGCCTGTGAGTTTGAGCGAATTCAGCCGTTGACCAGCGAGCTTTATAATGTTTTGATGGGCAAGTAGTGCCGGGGTTTTTTCCCTGAAGCAGGAAATTCTGGCGAATTGCGTGTTGACAGATTATAATCAATCCCGTTACAGGATAATCGGTTCCGGGTTTTCTTATCGTTGCAGTGCTGTTCTCTTAGTAAGAGATAATTCAACCTGACAGGATCGAGTCATGTCTGAAAAATCCAATTGGGAGAATTCCCCAATTTCCCGCCGTGATTTTCTCACAACAGCGGGCGGTGTGACCCTGGCCGCAGCAGCGAATG
>Ga0272442_10006790_pt1 | contig 14931 bp, 15 predicted proteins | sample SSMForm2O_FD_200262 | JGI IMG/M metagenome (GOLD analysis project Ga0272442, IMG submission 200262) | Marine sediment archaeal communities from Little Sippewissett salt marsh, Falmouth, MA, United States - SSM-Form-2O | ecosystem: Environmental > Aquatic > Marine > Wetlands > Sediment ...
TTGCCGCTTTTGTCATTATTTTTGCGACATTGTGGTACATGGTCGGAATTGCCAAAGGTTGTGCACACTTGCTGGATAGAGTTCTCAATGTCCCTTATGCATGGGGTGCCTTTCTGGTAATATTTATTACCTGTGCATACACCGTGTGGGGGGGAATGTACAGTGTACTCTGGACCGATGCTATTCAGGGCTTGATGATGTTCTTTGTCGCCATTATCATGGTCTTACTTCCTGCAATGTACGTGGGCGGCTGGGGCGAATTAATGTCAAATATTTCTTATGTTACGCACGTAACAAAAGCAGGCAAACCCATGGGAGATGGTCTCGTCACATTTTGTTCCCTTGTATCGTTCATGTATATTCTGGGGATTGGTCTGGCCGTCGGTATGAAGCAGATTGCCGAGCCGCGATGCTTAATCAGGTTTTATTCTGTCGATAATGCAAAAAGCATGAAGTTTGCCATGATTGCGACACCGGTCTTCTTGGGGATTTCTCTGATCTGTGTTATGGGACTGGGTGCTCTCGTCCATGGAATGGCGACGGAAAAGGAAGCAGCCTTCCTGGTCAAGCATACTGATCAGGTCATCGGATTCATGCTGGCAAAGTTCGGTAATCCATGGATAAGCGGAGTCTGTCTTGCAGGGTTGTTTGCTGCAGGTATGTCTTCTCTTGCTTCTGTCATGCTGATCGTCGGGACCGCCTTTATCGGCGATATGTGGAACCTGTTCAAGCCGATGGATCAGGGGCAGATCGTAACGAGGACAAAAATGACGATTGTTATTTACTGTGCTATTGTTTTCCTTATTACCATTTTCCCGCCGATGGGAATCGTGGAACTTACGGCGTTTGCCGGAGCCGTTTTTGCGTCCAGTTTCTTCCCGGCAATCTTTGGAGGACTCTATCTGCGGTGGGGTACGGGTCACGGAGCATTCTGGTCAATGTTGATTGGTATGGCTTCCTGCATCATCTGGAGATGGGGGTTCCGCCTGAATTATGCAGAGCTGAAGAATATACATGAAATTATTCCTTCATTCATTATTGCCCTGCTCGTTTATGTAATTGTCAGTAAAATGACACAGAGTAAAGTCCCCGATAAAGAACATCTGGACTTTGTTTTCGGAGTCAGCCGGGTTTAGATGAAAATGACAACAGCCCCGCTTGACAGTGGGGCTGTTGTCATAAATATTTTTATCCCTGTTTTTCCTTATGCTACCTTCATGGCGGCTTTATTTTCACCTGAAAAGAAATAATTGAAGACTTCCTCAATTTGAGATTCGATTTCTTTTGCTGCCAGTGGCAGAATTGCTTCGGGCAGGTCAAGAGCTTCCCATGCACCGGGGTCTAATGGCGGAATATAATACTCGCCGCTTGATCCCAGCGCCAGTGCATTAATGAGAATATCCGAAATATGGACGATTGAAGCCTCCACTGTATCATCGGCACTGAGCGGTGCATGATGGTATCTTACCGTGTTTTCAAGTGACAGGGGGAGATTCCATTTTTTTAAGAGTAAGCCTCCTATCTCCGCATGGTCATGTTGCATGGTATCCTTTTCGACAGCACGGAGGAGATTACAGGTTTCCCTCGATTTCATGAGGATATAGGTCGAGATTGTCGATGCGTGACTATGTAATGCAAGGCGGGCAACATCATGAAAGAGTCCAGCCATGAATAAACGCTCCGCACTCAATAATCCCTTATAATTTGCAAGAACACGGGACGCGATACCACAGGCGATGCAGTGTTTCCAGAAAGATCGCATATTTAAAACACCGGACGCAATGCCCTTGAATGAATCGATAATTTTGATTCCATGGGTAAGGGCACTAAGCTGCTTTGTCCCCATAATGGCAACGGCCCGGTACAATGTATCAATCTCGGATTGAAAATTGTAAAAGGCACTGTTCACAATCTTTAAAATAGTTGACGACAGACCGGCATCCATACTGATGACTTCGGCTATTTCATGAGCCGAGCTGTTGGGATTTCGAATAACCTCGTGGATTTTCATCAGAATATCCGGTAAGGTAGGAAGCTTGATATCTTTCATAATCGTATCGAGAAATGACGGGTCAACTTCCATATGGTCAGGAATATCATATTCATCAACTTCTATATTTACGTATTCATCATCCGTCGAAACACTCTTGCCGTCACCTTGAGCTATTTCATCTGCTTTTTTCACTGCACAAAGGTTGAAGATTTCCTGAACAGCCGGATGGTCTAAATCGCTATACGTGTAACGATCCCGAATCAGCTCCTGAGATTCCAGCAACAATGCCGGATCAATTTCTTCCACGGTTTTCATGTCCTGACCCCTCTTTCATTGAATATTCCATCTGACGCTGATATCCATTTTTCAGCTCTCTTTGTTGTTGTAACAAAACCTGAACACCCACAACAAACGGACCAATACATTCTGGGTTATCTATGTATTATTTTTTCGGCATAATGTTCGCTTGACTTAAATAATAAAGCGGGGGCACGTCTACACTTTTGAAATAATAAGAGTCATCCATGGCGTAATTGTCGGTAGTTTTTAAAAAATGGTATGATCCCGGCAGTTGCCTCTGTAATCCCTTTTGCTTTAAACTACCCACCTGACAAGCTCGGTTACATCCGCCCGTATCCTTTCGAAGTTGTTGAGCGGAGAATCCTGATCAGGATACCCCAGGGCGACACTCTATGGGATGTCGCCGAACATCACCTCGGCGATTCATTCCGGCTTGACACAGAAGGTAAGACATAATCGTGCATACTTTTCTCCCGACGTGTTTATTTTTAGTCATGCTATTAATTTCCATCTATATCATTATTGAACTTGAGATTATTTTGTGATAAGTCCCTCCGAACTTTTCGATTTGGAGTATTTAAAATGGTACAAAATATTAATTCATCTTTGAATAACACGGTTGATTTATCAGACTCGTTAAACGCCGGTCTCGTTCTGAACTCTTTTTATTCAGCATTACTTTTGCATCGAATTGATGGCAATAGGATAACTCCTGAACTTGAGGAAAATGTCTTAAAGCTTGTCATCCAACAGTGGAGTGAAGTAAAAAAGACTCTCAAACAAGAAATTGAATCAGTCTCGGAATAACAATTGAAAACTGATTAACATATTAACATCACATATGCTCTTCAGATCTTTGTAAATACACATAAAAGACGAATGATGATGGTAATTCCGACATGTCGGGGCACATGGTTTTTCCCAACAGTCGCTGAAGGGTTATATGCCGTATAATTGACAGTAATCATAAATATATCTGTTTTGCAAACGGTTATGAGCCATGTTCAAAGTACATTGACGTCCGGCATGTTTTCAGGTAAACTACTAAAAAAACAAATTCTTACTATCAACCCTTTCACATAAGACACTTTTTCAATCACTTCTCATTTTGGTTCCCCCGTGGGGATAGCAATTCCTTTTCAACTCAAATCATCTTAATCGGACATTTTCAGACCTCTGATAGCCCTGTCTTTCAGCTGGAAACGAATCCCCAGTTTCCTCATGGTACGTTTTCCTGCGATTCCGAATGGGCATATGCTAAATAAAATCGGAGGTATGATAATGAAGACAACGATAAAATTTCAATGCCCCCATGTGGGTTGCGGTGAATGGATCATTACGACACTGGAAAATGTTTGTAATATCAATGGATTCTATTGTTCTTTTTGCAACAGACTGATCCATCCGTCCATGATATTCGGGGACAGATTTGGAACGGGACCAGTGGATTATGAAAAAGAATTTCTTGCCTACATCGGATCGCATGTCGTGGATCTTGATGATCTGGCACGGAAAAATACAGGATTGGTGCTGGCGGGCAAGATGTCCCCGGCACAAGCCCAGGCCGAGATGTGGGAAGGAGTCGAAAAGGTGTTCCGTCTCGTAAGGATATTTAAAGGATATAACTACGACAGTGCAGATCGGAAGATGCGTGAATATCCTTCGTATAGCGATACAAGGTATGATGTAGATTGTTATTGTGGTGGTGCGTAAAGAGCAAATAATGAATTATGACATCTTTTAGGAACACCAGGAGCGGTTAACCTATATGATGTGTTCCTTGGTACCTTAAAAAATAGACCTCCTTAATGTAAAAAGCTGAGGAGAAAGAGGGGAGTATAAATAAATCATAGTTACAACATATGGGGGAAAGTCATAGAAAATTAATGAACGGGATTATGAAACATCCGTTTGCAGGGAAAAAATTGGTCTGAGTGGCAAAATCAAAAGCACCATTTTCTGTATGTCTATCCGTGCATTATTGACGGGGAATATTGTCAGCATTACCAGAGGCTGCCTGAAGAACGATGCAGCTACTGTCCGCTGGGGACGTTAAAGAAGAATGGCGATATCGAATGCTGCCACGGATACATGTTGGAATTTGAACGGTCAGTCAAGGAGCACGACAGGGAAAGAATCATTGAATATACAAATAAAATGAGGTACATACCCTGGAAAAACTTGAATGATGCGAGAACCCGATGGCATACCCTCAGGTTAATCAGACATGATCGTAAGGAGAAATATCACTCGGTAGCTTGGCCCGAGTTAATTCCTGTGAGATTGGTCGTGTCATCTCATTAGCTCCTGAAACACACCCTTCAAAAATCAGATGCTATTGAGAATAATTTTCAGTTTCGAGACCGGAGACCGGAATGGGCGGAACCCGTTTTCCTTGAAAAATTATTATTGATAGCTGTGGTGTTTTGAGTTGTTAAAAACGGACCTGTACGCTAGAAATACCTTTTCATCTATTTTTATATTTGAAGAATCCAAGCCATGGTTTCTATGTACCATGTCGTGCATGGTGTCCATATACCTAATGCCGGGCTGGTCGACTATTCCTGCCGTCACTTTGCTGTATGACAACACCAGCTTTACATTTTCATAAATATTCGTTACATGAGTCGACAATGGCACTGCTTTTCGTTTTCAGGGAGAAAAAACACGTGACATGCATTGAAACGCTCCATATTATTGCGGTAATCAATGTTTAGTGTTCAGCAAAGCGGATTTCATGGTTTCAGGAAAGATAAACTCCGAACAAAACACAATGAGTTATTATTGGCTATGATTCGTTCCTATTATACTGTTATTGACAGTTGTATGAGACCGTGGTATTTATTCCTGCTATGGAAGAGTTAATGACAACAAAGGAACTGGCCGATTTACTACGGTTGAACGAAAAGAAAATTTATCAGCTTGTCAGGGACGGTAACATTCCCCATATAAAGGTTGCCGGTAAATGGCTTTTTCCCCGGCAGCACATTTCCCGCTGGATTGATGAAAATGTTCAGCGTGAGCGTGACCTTACTATTGTCGGCAGTGATGACCTCCTGATGTCGCGTCTTCTTTCCTTATACTCGAGAGAGAATTTCCCTGAATCGCTTGCATATTATTCATCGGTTGGCAGCATGAGGGGTATCAAAGCTCTCTCGCAGAAGAAGGGCCAGGCATGTTGCACTCACATACTTGATATAGACACAGGAGAATACAATCTGCCTGTCCTCAGCCGGGTGCTTTTACCCCGCCAATATGTGGTGTTAAATTTATGGTACCGAGAACAGGGACTGATTGTAAGAAAAGGTAATCCTCTACATCTGAAGACTTTGGCGGATATTGCGGAAAAGAAGGCTCTGTTTGTTAATAGAAACGAAGGGTCGGGGACACGAACGCTTCTGGAATATCTTATGCGTCGGAATAACCTGAAGGAAGCGGATATTGTCGGATTCGGAAACGTGGCGGACACTCACCTGGAAGTTGCCCTGAAAATATTTTTTGAAGAAGCCGATGCAGGGCTGGGAATCGAGTATGTTGCCCACCTTTTCTCTCTCGATTTCATCCCGGTAAAGAAAGAGCGGTTTGATCTTGTCGTGCCGGGAGAACTATGGGCGACGAGTGTCATACAGGATTTTATTTCATATATCAGACCGGAAATAGTAAGCAAGCTCTCGCAGTCGTTGCCGGGATATGATCTGAGAGATACCGGGAAGATCCTATTTAACATGAAAGACTAAGTTTCAGATTAGCACATTACTTTGAAATTCTTATGACGAACAGTTGTATCCTGTGCCTTGTTGATGCCTCATGCTGTTCGCTCTATCGTTGTTTCCCTTGCAAAAAAAACATTATTTCTACCGAGAGCATGACAATCAATGATTTTGGTAAAGGTAAAAAACATACGTCAAGTGCAGAGATAATCTATTTCCTGTGTCCCGCAACGGTATTTCGAAAACAAAAAAATCCCCCTCTGTCATAAGGGGGATTTTAAAATCAGATTGTATTCTGCGTTAAAGCTGCAAACGCTGGTATTGATCAATATTGCCGGTGTTTCTGCCATACATCCATGTAGAATCGCCCGATACCGAGGAAAATGGCAAGGAAGAATAGTCCGAGCATACAGGTTGGTCCCGTATTGAACTTTCCGTCAAGCCAGTATCCAACGTAGAGGGATATGAATGACATCACGACAATCGCCAGACCCCAGGCAGTCAATAAGAACAATTGCATATAGTTTGTATTTTGATTTTTTCTTTGTGTCAGTAACATTGTATTCTTCCTCCTTTTTCTTGTGATTGTTTTATCCCTCCCGCCGGAGGAGAGAGTTTGTAACTGTCTTACGTTAGCTCATTAGATTCTTGATCGCGTCAATGACGGGCGATGTGAAAAGAGCTATCAAAACAGTGTAGAGAGCAAAGGAACTGATCGCTTCGCTCAGGTAGATCTTTTCATACTTGTGCTTCAGCGATGTGATAATGAGTCCACCCATGATGATGCAGCCAAGCTGGAAGTAGGGAAAGTTACCCGCTTCGGATGCTGCATACTCAGCGAAGCTGAACGACGCAGTAGCAAGAACTACAAATGCTGCTACTATGGTTGTCTGTAGTGTCTTTTTCATTTTATATATCCTCCCTTGGTTTATTTTCTCTTTGTTTTGCTTTATAGATATGAAATAACCGTGCCAATTGAGCGATTTCGTAAAAAGATTTTCTTAACATGTTGATATCCCGTATAATATCCGGAATGTACACTGTGGAAAAAGGAGGGAATGATGATCAAAATAGGGGTGATGTTAAAAGAAGTTTTCAAATGGATTGAATGAAGTATTCAATCACGAAGGCATTTATCACTGTTTGTCACGTTCTCCAGGAATGCAGATTTTCGAAGTATGTATTGAGTGTTCCGATTATTGTTATCGGTCACGACGAATTGTCATTATATATTAAAAAGACGGTTATTAGACTGCGGTAAGGTCAATAGAAAAACACCATACCTGTTTATGTGAAAATTAGAATGGTTTTCTTTTATTCTCGCTTCAAACTATAATCCCATTAATTTACTACAATGATTCCGGCAAAAAGAAATATATGAGTTAAACATAGGTTTGACTGATGTTCGTTATAGAACTTTTGTTGAATAATTAAGCCGAGCTTAAATGTGGCTGTATCTGTAAAGCATAGATTTCTCACCTCCTATTGTTGCCTGTGATTTATAACAGGAAAAATAAGAGAATCAAGGGAAATGGGATATTCGGTGAAGCTGGAAGCAGTCAGCTTTCAGTCATCAGGTGTCAGCAATGACAGAATATACCAGAAAGGATTAAGGTTGATTGTTCTGGTGGCCAATCTTTTTAGTTTCACTTTTTCCCCGATCTTCCTCTGGTGAATACCGGTTCCTTCCTCAGCCCGTCAAGTGAATGAAGCAGTGCCCGCACCGGATGCCGAAACATCATTTTCGGTCCCGCGTGGCGCATGACGGTTTGTATCTTTTCACGCATGTCGGGTTTATAACAGTGGACGGGGCATTTCGCACAGGTCGGTTTGTCTTCCCGAAACGGGCACTTTTCAAGACGAACTGTTGCATAAGCAAGAAGTTCCCGGCAGTCGGCGCAGAGATTACCATGCTTTGTGTTATGGAAGTCATGACAGTACATACCGATCATGGTCTCGATTGTTTGTGCCTCTCGTTTTATTCGGGGGTTTTTATTCATACGATGACCACATTGAAGCTGATTACTGAACGCTAAATGCTGACAGCTATCAACTTGTTCTGTTTACATGACTTCAGCAAGGAATTTCTGCCCGTCCTGCCTGCCCAGGTGATAAGCATCCTCGAGACCTTGGGGATTGGTATAATCCCATTTATAGACGGCAATCGGTTGAGATGGCTGTATATATGTATGCCCGGGGATGTTCGGAACCCGCTCTGCCGGATATTGTCGAGTGAGGAGAACAAGAATATTTTCCTCACCCCCGTCCAAGATTCTAGTCGGGACATTATCGATAAGACCGCCGTCAAGAACAGGTCCGTTATCGCGGTACAGAACCGGGGTAAAGGGTGGCGTACATGACGATTGCAACAGCAAGTCGGCGAGCTCTTCCGGCGTCTTGCACGTGTCAACCGTTATAACCTCCGGTTTAAATCCGATACGGGATGCAAAGGTGGGGTGTACCGGTGAATACAATTTTTTTTCAAGCGAGTAACAGAAGAATCCGACGAACGTTGCCAACCGTGGTCCGGCCCAGCTCGGAGGCCTGGTGATCAAGACCCGAATTTCAGGTCCGTGATGCAGGGTTTCCAAGGCTGCCTGGTCGATAGCTGCCAGTATCCCCTCGCGATAGAGAGCGTATTGGGGAAACACCGGTTTCCCGCGAAAAACATTGAGAGGATAGAAATTGCGCTCGTTTAATGATGTTATTTCCTTGAAGTGTTCGACGGCTCGACTGAATCGATCGGAAAAAAGGTAGCAAGCCATGGTTGCACCTGCACTGACACTTGCAATCGTTGTGGGTGCAAGGTTAAGTACTGGTGCAACTTCCATCCAAAACCCGACCTGCCAAAGGCAGCGACTCCCACCCCCGGCAAAGACAACCGATGAATATACAGGTTTCTGTTTCATGTCAGACCGATTACAAATCGTACCTTACTTCGTGTATGCTCCAAGAGATCGAACTGAAGATGCTGTTATTTGAAAACCGGTTTCCGTTTTTCTTTCTGGGCACGGATGCCTTCGCGAGCCTGATCACTCATGAAAACGGGAAATCCGATTTCAAGCTCTCGTTTCATTGCCGCTTCGAAAGACAGTTCCTTTATCTGTCGTGAGAGCTTGACCATGCTCCTGACGGAGAGGGGACCGTTACTCGCAATCCTTTCGGCCAGCGACATTGCCTCATCCATGAGCTTCTCACGAGGTACGACACGGTTTAAGAATCCCCACTCATAAAGGGTAGAAGCGGGGAAATTATTGCCTGTAAGAAGTATTTCCAGTGCCCTCGTCGTTCCGACCTGCACGGGCAGGAAAACGTTGGAACCCCCGATGGGCATAATACCGAGGGTTGTTTCTCGCATCTGGAAGACGGCATCTTCCGCCGCTATCCTGAGTTCACAGCCCATACTCATTTCAAATCCCCCAGTGAGACAATAGCCGTTTACGGCAGCGATTACGGGTCTGTCCAGCTCTTTGTATTTCAGCATGGCCTTTCCGACGGCATTATCGTCAGAAATCAACCACTTTTCACCTTCCGTTTCCGGTTTCCGCGCCGCTGTTAGAACTGGTATTGCCGTGTTCAGGTCCATGCCGGAACAGAATATCTGAGGCAGTGCCGAGTACAGTATGACAACTCTGACGCTGTCATCTTCCTGACATTCTTCCCATATTTTATATAGGTCATAGAGAATATCCGGTCCCAGTGCGTTTAACGTTTCGGGTATGTTCAGGCCCACTTTTACTATGTGTCCGTCCTTTTGAAATTCTAATCCCATAGCGACACCTCCACATTTTAAAATCCGAGAGATACCGTAACGTAAAATATCCTTAAGTTCAAACAGAAAAAGGGCGTGATATGTTTTCGAGAGAATTTATTGAAGACCGAGAAATCCTTTTTTGGCCGTTTCATCGGCTTTATGTCCGAACCCGCAGCTGAAATACATCCGGGCAAACTCTTGTCCCGAGATGGTTCCCTTGACCTGACCCCTGTATTGCAATGTCAAACCGAAACCGGGTATGTACGTGATGATCGAGGTTTCACCACTGAATACATCCGAATCATACCAGAGGGCGAATTGTTCTATCTCCGCTTTGTGCTTCAGGCATAACTCAGAAGAATTTGTTTTTTTGAATAATCTTTTAACACCTTTTCGGAGCCATCGTGATGGAATTTTATCCATCAAAAATTGATTATAGAGACATTTGACTTGTTCCGACTCAATAACATTTCCTGCATCGTTTGTCGGATGTTCCAGGTATAATCCTGCGGATATAACCGTGCGCCATAAGAACTTTCTCTTCCCGACGCCGTTGAGCTTCAATGTTTTTCCGCCGGCATGTATTGTTTCAGGAAATGAGAAGTCTGTTGTCACTACATTTTCCACATAAGCGTATCCGATAAGCGCTGTAAGAAGAAGGGCAGCAATGATAACAAAGCAAATAATGTTTCGCTTAACCAATTTTTTCGTTGAAATATGAATGTCCGCCATAGAATGAATCCGCGATCTTAATCCGGGCAAGTATTCGTTTGGCAAATCTTGCTGTCGGTAGCTTGTTATCACTTTTTTTGCATTATTAAATAATCATATCGGCTTAAATAAGGTTTTTCTGTAGATGTCAAGGATAAAATAAATGTTATATTTCTTGCAGATGAGTAAAAAAATTTCTTGAAAAAAGCCTTGACTTGAAGAAAACGTTGTATTATGGAGTTTGAACAATATATTTATATTAACAGACCCTGTGATAATATTTTGAGTTTTAACGGGGTTAAGTAAGTAGAAGTTGGATGCGTACGTTGTGAATTAAAAAAAGAACCACCGATCCCGATGGGGGAATGGTGGTTTTTTATTTTCTGTCGTCGATGATATCCGACTTTGAAAATTTGATCGAAAGGAGTAAGCAATCAATGGCAGAAGGTAAAGTAAAATGGTTTAACGAACGCAAAGGGTACGGCTTTATTGAAAAGGATGATGGCGGCGATGTTTTCGTTCATTACAGTGCTATCACGGGAGACGGTTTCAGAACGTTATATGAGGGCCAGCGTGTGAGCTTTGAGATAGAGGACGGTCAGAAGGGTCCGGCTGCGACAAACGTCAAACCGTCATAATATATTGAGATGTCAATAAAGGAAGGCACTTCTGCCATAGTATGTGCCGGGTGCCTTCTTTATAATCCGAAGTAGAAATCAATTTTCATCGTTACGATGGGGCAGGTTCTATCGTAAATCCATCATAGTAAACAATAACTATGTTCTGTTTTTCTACAAACGGATAGACGAAGGCTAATAGGGCATTTTTTCCGGCGGTCGTCTTTCGGGAACGTAGATATGAGGAACCTTATCCTCGTTCCAGTCTTTTGAAACATAAAGATTGCAGTAGCAACTCCCATATTCTTCCACATCGGTGGCTCTGTACGCGCAGGGACAAATGATGTCCTTATCCTTTTCGCGGTCACCCGATGCCAGTCTGCAGGGACAGGACATGTAACCGTAGCGTTGCCTATTCAGAAGAAGGGCCTCAAGCAGTTCAGAAACCCTTTTATCGTCTATGTTAAAGTAGTATCCTTGTTTTTCTTGAACCTTCTGTAAGGTGTCATGTAGTTGTGTCACGTCACTCATAACCCAAGAGCCTCCTTAATTTCGTTTTCTCTATATCCCACAATGACCGTATCGCCGATAATGATCGTCGGAAACGAACAGCGAGGATTTAATTTTCTTACATCTTCCATAATTACAGTTCTTTCCGCTGCATCGAGCAAGTCAACATCGGTAAATTCATATTTCACTTTACAGTCATCGAGAAACCTTTTCGTAGCTTTACAATGGCTGCACGTGCTGATCGTGTACATCTTAACAGGTTTTTCCATTGGTAACCTCCATTGTTATTATTTGACACGTCACAATAAAAAAAGGTTAATTCTTCTCCTGCAATCCAAAAATCTCTACGATTTGACGACATCTTCCTTCTCAGGGGTTACAGAATAGAGTTTATAGTTTCTTGCCGCAGTATTTACAGTAAGCTGCATCATTATCGTGATTCGCGGCACCACATGACGGACATACGTCATGAATATTTTGCCTTTGTGCCGCACGAGAAATCTCCATTGTGATGATTCCTGTCGGAACAGCAATGATACTGTAACCGATTATCATAATCAATGAGGCCAATGCCTGACCGATGCCTGTCTGAGGTGATATATCACCGTACCCCACGGTGGTTAATGTTACAATTGCCCAATAAACGCTCCGCGGGATACTGGTAAAACCGTTTTCTGCTCCTTCGATCAGGTACATTAAAGATCCGAAGATGATTACCAGCGTCAAGATTGTAAATAAAAAGACAATAATTTTTCGACTGCTTGCCCTGAGGGCTTTTATAAGCAAATTGGCTTCGCGAATGTACTGGACAAGCTTCAAGACTCGAAAAATCCGCAGTACACGCAGGACCCGGATGACGATCAGATATTGACTTCCCGGAATTACAATGCTGAGGTAGGTCGGAAGAACCGATAAGAGATCGACAATACCGAAAAAGCTTGTTGCATATTTCATCGGTGTTCTGACACAGGCCAATCTCAAAATATACTCTATCGTGAAAAGAATGGTAAAGAACCATTCGACTGAATAGAGGAAGGTGCCATGTACTCTGTTAAATGAACTGACACTATCAAGCATGACAGCAATAACACTGAGTAAGATGCACACTATCAGGATGACATCGAACCACTTGCCTGCAGGGGTATTAGCGTGAAAAATTATTATATACAATTTTTCTTTTAGTCCGAAATGGTTACGTTTTTCTTTTCCTTTATTCTCGTTCGAGGATTTATCCATTCGTTTTATCCCTTACGTGAAAGCCGGTATGCTGGTAAAAGTTTTCAGGAAAACCTTCCGCTAAAAGTATTACATTTTTTCCAATATGCAACCGATGCTTTGATAATCAGAATACACGAAAGAATGAGAAGTATCGCAGTTACAACGATAGAGGGCCACATAGAGACTCATATGCCCGGACGATTTATTCTTTTTGTGCTGTTTGACGCGTCATATGACGGATTAAAAGTCCTGTCGTTGAGACTCGCAGTTCCAGCTCTTCCGGCTTATTGGCCATGATAAATGCAGCTGAACCGTATTCCGTGTCAAGCAACAGTTTCAGAATCGGGTATTTCTCACGCAGATCGAACAGGTCGATGGTCTTTTTTTTTGAAACGGAAAAGACTGTTCGCAATTTGACTCTTTCGTCGTCCAGATTGATATATCGGCCCGAAACACGATCAAGTTCATACGATGTATGGAGGCCGAAAAAGTTCGCTATCGGTTTCCATTTAAGAATATGCGCATCGACAGAGAGCTCGTCGCCGGCCAGATCAAACGAAACAGTGCGATCATCGTTAAATCTGAATCGAACGGTAAATTTCTGGGGACTGGTCGGTTCAACCCGCACGCGTGCCGCCATTTCCTCATGTGTCAGTACATGATAGCCGTGCGTGGCAATTGAAATCATACCGAGGAGTCCGAACAGTGCAAGCAAAAGTGTGACGAGCGTGATATTAACTGCAATGCCGAAGAATCGCTTTCTTTTGAAAGCCATGATAAACGCAATAAAAAAGAATGCACACAGAACGGCACACAGGATTACGATGGTTCCAGACATGGTTATCATTACTGTTTTCTCACTTTTGCAGTTGCATTTTCACCAGCGTAGTATACCATGTATCATTCACGAATAATAGGAGAGCATATTTTTATAAAAAGTGTTGAGCAATTTCACTGGCAATAAGAACACCCGCTTTCTCGCTGTGCGTTTCCTTATTGCTTTCCATAATTTCCAGTCGAGCGGATGGCATAAGGGATACCATTCTTTCAATTTCATCAACTTCGTGCAGGATATCGGTCCTGGCACCAATGACGAATACCGGGGCCTGTATGTTCGGAAGTTTATCCCACAATGTGTAATCTTTAATTGCAAGCGCGCATGCCTTTAGCCTCTGTGGTTCTGCCTCGTCAATTGTTCCTTCATATTTTTTTACCTGTTCCGGTTCCCTGTATTTATCAAGGCGAAAGTTACGAAGATACCATTTCAGGGTCGACTTGACTGGCCGATAGAAAAAGGAGGGCAGGAGCCAGAGAGCCAGCAAGAACCAAAAAGGAATACGGAATTCGCAATTTGGTGCAATTGCAAATACATCGAATGATTGCCTGGAATTTTGGCTCAGGTAATCAAGAATGATGGTGGATCCCAGAGAACTTCCCACGAAACAGAAAGGTCGTTCGAGAGGAACCCGTTGCTGCAGGAATTCTGCAATATCCTGCGTCATACGGCTTATTGAAAACTCCACCGTTTTGTCTTTCGGCAAGAGGGCACTCTTTTTTTCCCTTGTTTCAATATAAAGAGTTCGATATCGCGGTGTCAGTTGTTTCAGAACGCTTTGCCAGCCACTGATTAAGGAGACCAGACCCGCAATAAAGATAATCATCGGTTGTTCAGGCCCGTCATCTGCCGGGATAAAATCGATTATTTTTAAAGAAACACCATCAGACACGTTGATGTAATCCTCAGTTACGGTGACATCTGAGGTTGTACGTGCAGTGAGTTCATGAAACAACGTGTGCATTATCACTCTCCTGCGAACAAAATATCGCTCATCATGGTTCGTTGGTTATTTCGAATAACGAAAGAGGTCTTTATTTTTTTGTGGGACAGAGGAAGGGCCGAATATTGGTTGAAGCATGATATTGCACTGCATCCATTCATCAGCCGAACTTTATGTCAGCGATCATTTTCTTGATAATGTCCATATGTTTGTATTCTTCATCTCTCAGTTTTTCCAGGACATCCTGCAGCATTTCGACTTTCGTTCTCTCCAGGAGTACGCCATAAAAATTATAGGCATCTTCTTCCTTTTTCAATGCGGCTTCCAGAATCTCCAGCGG
>Ga0272442_10006791_pt1 | contig 14929 bp, 18 predicted proteins | sample SSMForm2O_FD_200262 | JGI IMG/M metagenome (GOLD analysis project Ga0272442, IMG submission 200262) | Marine sediment archaeal communities from Little Sippewissett salt marsh, Falmouth, MA, United States - SSM-Form-2O | ecosystem: Environmental > Aquatic > Marine > Wetlands > Sediment ...
AACTATTGCAATTATTGAAATTATGAAGTTAATTTGAAGTATTAGAATTATAACTCCTATTGTTATTGCGGATAATCCAATTATTAGTTTTTTTAAGTACTCCCTCATTATATAAACTCTTGAAAATATTATAATTCAGTTAATAGGTTTTTCGATGTAATATTACTAAATTACTAAATATGTAATATAGTAAAATTTATATATGCCCATTATATTACATAATATGTAAAGTGTAAAATTGGATTTAATATTATGAATAGAATTATTAACGATTCTCAAAATTCATTCTCAACTAATTCACAAAAAGAGTTAGTGGGAGGTAGAAAACAAGAATGGAAAACAATTATAGAAAGCATATGCCAGAAATATATAGAAAAAAGAATACCACAAACAGATGTGGAGGAAATGGGTGAACTGGCAAATGTAAAAAAGAAAAAAAATGTCGAACAAATCAAAAACCCATACATCCTAAATCCAGAAGACTATGAAACACAAGATGAACTCTTTGAAGCAATTAGACACTGGTGGATCTTCAAGAAACGGAAACACAAAAACACAGTAAAAAAACGATTACCATCAGCAAGAAGAATGAGTAAGCATCCAGTATTTCCAATAAATTGGAAGGATATTAACCAAAACCAGATCATAGCATATCTTGAATATCGAGAATACAAAGAAAATGCAGGGAAACATGCGATAAGAAACGAGTGGGATATCGTAAACATGTTTGCAAATGCTTATGGGATAAGCACAGAAACATGGGGATATACACCACCAAGCAAGCCACCCGCAAAAGTCAGAATAATACCACTACCGCACACAACACACAATATCATTCATAACAAATACTCAAAGGACAAATACACAAATGCGCTCTATCAATACATACTGATGCATGGATTTCTAATTGGATGGAGGCCTAGTGAACTTGTTATACAAAAAGTATCAGACATCAACCTTGATGAAGGGTACATGATAATAACAGAAACAAAGAAACATAACCAATTACGACAGATCTTCCCAGAACAACATATTCTTCTAAATTATAGAAGAAAATCATTTAAAAACTGGATAGAACACTGGAGACCAAAAGTAGCAAATCAATATAGCAAAGACTATCTTTATTTACAACCAAATGGAAGGCCATTTACAGTAAATTATCTAAGAAAAAAGTTAACGCCACTTGTAAAAGAAGTATGGAAACCATACAGTCTATATGCAATGAGACACTGGTGTGCAACAGCAAGACTCATCACAAGCAAAGTAGACACAGATAACTGGGATATCTGGGAAGTAAAGGACTGGATGGGACATGACAAATTAGACACAACTGAAAATTATGTCAAATACGCTAAAAAATACTACCGAAATGCTCCTTCTGACTGGATAAAGTCCGTCCTTAAACATAATAAAAATTTGGAGGAAAACGTACAAAAATCCTTAACGGGAGAAACAACCTTTGTTTCGAGTGGAACCAACAGGGGTGCCGAGGTACGGACGCGGCGGGATTCGAACCCGCGACTACCAACTTAGAAGGCTGGTGCCATATCCTGGCTAGGCCACGCGCCCAAATTTAAACTAATCGGAAAGCTATGTAATAAATAAAAATTGATAAAAGTATGGATTTATTTTTTATTCGTATGGTGCAGCTTCACCGATTAAATCAACATGAGTAAGAACCATACGTCTACAACAGTATCTGTCAAGACCAAGATTATCAAGAATCTGTTTAGGAGTTTCCTTTGGTTTTTCACCAGCTTTTATCGCTTTTTTATATTCTTCATAACGCTTTACATAATCTTCATATACGTCACTAATGACCTTTCCACAAGTAAAGCATCTTACGGGAATTATCACAACACATCACCTATATTATATAATTGTTAACTGCGACTAAATCTTTAAAATTGAGTATTTTTTGAATAATATTTTTATATATAAATATTTCTTGACATATTATTATTCTGATTATAGCCATAGTAAACCTCTTGAATTTAGAAGTAGTATATATATTTATTTCTTTTTTATTTATATGTTAATTCCTATAAAAAATAGGAGTCTTTCGAGCAATGGGAAACGATCTATCAGCCAATGAAATGATAAGGTTCTGGTTCTTGGTATAGTAATCTCAAACTCAGCCCAATCACTATGAACATTATACATATCCTTTGCTTTACATCTAATAGTAAAGGTTTCCTGTTCTGTCCAAGTATGTGAGTCTGTTATCTCATAACCAGAAACATATGGACCCATCCAACCAGTATCTTTACTATCTCCCCATTCTACAAAATACCAGACATCACTTCCCTCATTATCTAAGGATTGGAAGGTAAAGTGATATGGTTTACCCCATCCACCACTACTTGGTCCTTCAATAGATGGTGTGTCAGGTGGATAGTTCTGAACAGCATCTATGGTCTTTGTATGGTTTCCTTTACATCCTTCATCATCTGTAATTGTTAATGTTACATCATACTCTCCTGAATCATTATAAGCATGACTTACAACCATCCCACTATCTATGATTCCATCTCCAAAATCCCATTCAAATGATACTACATCTCCGTCCCTGTCATAGGATAATGATGCATCAAATACATAACCACCAAACTCTTCAAAATATGTGTAGTTTGCAACTGGGCGTTGTTCGCCCCAAGGATACATCAAAGGATAATAATCCTTATTACCTCCACCACCAGAAATATTACGTTCTGTATCACCTATACCATCTCCATCACTATCATTTCCTGTATAATCATCCCAATAGTTACCTCCAGATGGATAACTATCATTCCATATGTTGGAACCTCCATCTAATGCATTTACGTTATTGTCGATGAAATTATTATGATACATGCTGTTGTTATTGTTAGATGGGTGGTTTCTGATATTTATTCCATAGCTGTTTAAACTGATATTATTGTTATATATTATGTTTCTCTGAGAGGTGGTATACATAAAAATGCCTCTCTCATTTTCTGCAATATTATTATTAGAAATGATGTTATAGTTGTTGTCTTTTAAGATGAATATTCCTTCATAGTAATTATCAAACATTTTGTTATCAAAGATATTATTATAGTTGCAATTCTCTAACCATAAACCACGTTCCCAACTAAGAATATCATTATTTGATATTGTACTATAATTCGTATAATACATATAAATAGCATCTTTAAAAGTATCACGAATTAAAGTGTTGTTAGTGATAATAATGTTATCACAATAAAGTGCTCGTATTCCATCACTAGTCGTAGTAATATGGTTTTCTGATATTATACAGAGACTACTATAAACGATGCTTATTGCGTTGCCTGGATCATTATTATTAAATGTATTACTTGAAACGATACTATTATTCGAATATTCGATAAGTATGCAAGAAGAATCGTGTCGTGAAAATACATTTCCAGTAATTGTATTATTATCATTATTGAATATGTATAAACCCTTTCCATTATCTAAAAAGATGTTATTTGAGATATTGTTATAATCCGATTTTACCTCAATTGCATATTTGTAGAAACTACCTTCTTTTATAGTAAAATCACTGGCGTTGACATAATCTGCATTGATAGTTATTATAGTTCCAATCTCAGAACCATTGATTATTGTATTATGTCTATTCTCTCCTATGAGGCTAAGTGTGGTGTTAATATAGATTAATTCATTATATTCGCCACTGAATACAAAAACAGTATCACCGTTTGATGCATCATCTATCGCATTCTGAATGTTTGTGTAATTATTAGGACCACTACCACCAACATAAAGAATATCTCTATTAAGGATTGAAATCTCATATGTAATATCATTAATATTTAGCCCAATTCCAGAAGAGATACCTGTAAATATAAACATTATACAAATGAAAACTATGCGTATATTCTTATTCATCTTTTAATCCTCCCATTATACTAATAAATTATATCTATAGATAATAATTAAATCTTTGTATAGTGTATAAAATGTTACATATATTAGTTATAAATTAAAGAAATAGAGAAGAGAGGAAATATATTTTTATATAATCCACTCTCAATTAATTTTTATTTATACTCATTTTACTGCTGATACTATTAATCATATGTTACCTTTATCTCTACTTTAGATGCATACAATGTAAATCCACTACTGCCAATACCTACTTTTACTTTGCAATCTAAGTTTGCAACATCTCTCCAAGTCCAATATGTATGTGTATTTGTATCATCACTTATTTCAAACCAATCTGACCAGCGTGATGTATCAGACGCATCAAAGGAATGATTATCTCCATCTAGTGAACCACCGAATACTGGTTGTAGAACAATATCACGGTCAGCTCCACTCCAATATCCTTTAACTCTGATATACACTTTATCTATTATTTCAGTTTCAGTACCAGTACACGTATTGGCTATCAATCGATGAACATCACTAGCATCTGTTGTAGATGCATAAGTACTCTCATTGCAATCCTCTAAATTTTCTGGATTTGTTTCCCAAACTTCAGTATCATGATTTCTATTAAAGCAGAATATTCTTTCTGATGTTGCACAAGCAGTATTACCCATAAGTGGTAAAATAAAAATAGCTAATACTGCAGTACAAAATAGAGATTTTCCTATATTTGTTTTCATATCCTTTCCTCCTTAGTTTCTTTTGACCCTCCGAGATATTAGGTTCCTTTTGGCATATTTCTTCCGCCTCGGTCGTTTAAATCATTCAAAATATTCGTATTAGAAGATAGATAAATTATCAGCGTCTCAATTAAAACAAAAAATCGTGCTTTTCCTTTTTTTAAAACCCCCTTTTTCATATAAAAAAAATATATCATCATAATCTACTAAAAATCTTGTCAATCTTTAGATGAACACTGTGTTTTTCATGGAAAACGTTGTTTTCTATGGAAAACGTTTTCCTCAGTGGAAAACAAAATTTTAAATATAAGATTAAAAATCTGTGATTCCATTTGACTGAGAAATATCCTAAAATAATAAAGTTCTTGAGAGGATTGAAAGGGCTTTCAGAAAATGAATCTCTAGTTTTTTTCAAAATATGTAATAAAGAATCAGTTAGTGTTAATGATGTTCGAAAGATTTGTTTGGATATAAAATTTAAGATTAGTAGGAGCAGAGCTTATACTATTGTTGAAAAATTATTACGTGAAGATTTGATTTTTCCTATTAATGACACTGGAAAAATCCAGAGATATAAAGCTATTCATCCAAATGCTCTTTTTAAGGATTTTAAAAAAGAACTTAAAGGTCTAGATATTGAAATTGGATTACTTTCTGAGTCATATGAGATACCGGATTTTAAAATTAAAGATCCAAGAGATTTATCAAAGACTTTAAACTCTGAGGGGGAGATCCTTACTATGTGTAATTCTCTATGTAGAGAATCAGAACTAATGGTTGTTTCAGATAATTCACCTGAAATTGAACATCTAAATACTGCGTTATCTGATATTTGTAAAATTATTAATGGAAATGTTAATGTGATTTTGTTTAATAATCAAAAGAATGATGATAAAGGTGTAATTACCTTAACAAAGAGACCTGGGAAGGATGGAGCTATTAGGATTTTTGGTCAAATAACCTATGACGAGGAAAAGTATAATTATTTTTATAATAATGAGGTGAGGAGCAATGGATAAAGCGGAAGAGGTTATATTATCTGCTTTATATGTATTAGATGAGATATGGGGTAGGACTTATTTACAAAAATTTATATTTCTTATAAATCGTGAGCTTTATAATGGTGATGTATTCAGGTTCAGAAGTTATAAATATGGACCTTTTTGTGATGCAATAAACAATATTGTCTCAAGATTGAATGAGATAAGTATGATCCGTGAGAAACCTGTTCTTACCAAGGGTTACAAAACTGGTTACAAATATAGTCTTACAAAAAAGGGTAAAAAAATCGCTAAAGATATTTTTAATGGTAAGATATCTAAGAAAGAAAAGGATATCATTATTGATTATAAGAATAGGTTTGGTGATTATTCTCCAACTGATCTTTTGAAATATGTTTATCAGAAATATCCGATGTATATCGAAAATAGCGAGTTTGAAAAATAAAACAATTACATTATTAACTTTTACATTAGACAATAAAGTTACCTATACTACTTAATAGCTAATTTATATTACGAATCTATACAGATTTTTTTATTTTATTTTACCTATATGACTTCTGCCTCTTCTTTCTGGCACCACGACCAAGAGGCTTTTTTGGTTCCTTTCTTCTCGAATCACTTACAAGAAGACTTCTATCATGATCAAGAAAAGCAATCTTTAAACTTGGATCACCAGTAAATTCTACAAGACCTTTTGCAATTGCAGTTCTAACAGCATTTGCCTGGCTCATAAATCCTCCGCCCTGTACATTTACATCAATGTTAACCTTACTAACATGCTCACTTGCAATATTTAATGGTTCAAGAATTTTCCATCGAGCAATTTCAGGTTCATATAGTTCGACTGGTTTGCTGTTGATTCTAACAAGTCCACTTCCTTTTTGAACGGTTGCTCTTGCAACAGCAGTTTTTCTTTTTCCAGATGTATTTACTACCTTTTTTACCATTAGATCTTTGCTCCTAATGATTTAGATAATTCTTCAACTGTAACAAAATCAACAGGTTGTTTTTCAGCTGATTTAATACTCTCAAATTTCTTTCCTTCAAACTCCTTTGGAACGCCTATATAGCATTTCAATCTTTTAAAAGCAGTTCTACCATGAGGAGTTTGATAAGGTATCATTCCTCTGATTGTTCTTTTTACAATCATGTCAGGCATTCTGGGGTAAAATGGTCCCTTACGGTATGTTCCGACCTCTCTTTTCTCTTTATAGCGGGTCTTAATTGCTGATTTTTTACCGGAAATTATAGCTTTTTCAGAATTTACTACTGCAATTTCTTCACCTTTAAGCAAACGTTTGGCAGTATGAGTACTAAGTCTACCAAGTATTGCTCCACTTGCATCAATAATAGTTGTCATATGTCTAACCCAATATTCTAATATCTTTTCCTTTTGGATTGCTTTTAATAAGCTCTTCAATAGTCATATATTTGCCGCCAGCATTTTTAATTTTCTCTTGTGATTTTTCTGAAAATGACCAAGCAGCAATTGAAACTTTTTTAGTGAGATTACCATCTGATAATACCTTGCCTGGTATAAGAGCTATCTCTTTTTCACCAATATATTTGCTGATTCTATCAAGGTTTACCTCAGACCAGTTATGGGAAGGTTTTTGTAGTCTTAATGCTACATCTTTCCAGATTGGTGCATCATTTTCATTTGCCTGTTTCTTCAGCTCATGAATGAGAGCTGTAAGAGCAGGATTTGATTTAGTATATCTCTTTGCCATAGAGCAAATCACCAGATATGAGAATTGTATGGTAAGGATGGGGTATTTATAATATTTTTGGGAGAAATGATTAATAACGATTTATAATTTAGCCCTTTCAATGAAAAAGGTAATATCGATTTGCGGTAGTGATGTGGATGATATAAGTTTATCAAAAATTGCTTTAGATGTTGCTGAGCAAGTAGGAAGACTTATTGCACGAAAGGGTGGTGTTCTTGCTTGCGGTGGACAAGGTGGCGTGATGAAAGCAGCGTGTAAAGGAGCAAAAGAAGAAAATGGAATCACTGTTGGAATATTACCATATTCAAAGGATGATGCAAATGATTGTATTGATATAGCAATACCAACAAACATTGGAAATGTAAGAAATTATTTGGTAGCAAACTCAGGTGAAGCTGTAATTGCAATTGGAGGTAGATGGGGAACCCTCAATGAAATATCATACTGTATGATAACAGAGAAACCTTTAATTCTTATAAAAGGAACTGGGGGAATTGTCGATCAAATAATAAATGCAAATTTAATGCAAGATATTGAATCTCACTATTTTATCGCAAATACAGCTGAAGAGGCAGTTGAAAAAGCGTTTGAAATATAGAAAAATAAAAAATTTAATATTCGAAATTTAGATGTCGGAATGGGATTGTATATGAGAGAGTATAGGATAAAGAGAGGTCATAATGCTGATATAAGCTCATTAATCGAAAAACATTTTGGAAATAAGGGAGACATATTCAAAGGAATAAAGTTTGAGGTGGAAGGTATCGGAAAAATTGATATGAAACAAGAAAAGAATTTTCTTACTGTAGATATTGAACCTCCTAAGAAAGTATATAACGATCCAAGTATAATAAAAAAATGGAATGAGTTTCTTTTTCAGGCAACTGGTTTGACGTCAAAAGAGCGTAAAAAGGAATTTGGAAAGGTAAAGCAATCATAAATTATTTTAACTTTGGATGCATTACAGCATTGGTGAATTTATAAATGAGGACTCATAATTGGCATCCAAAAATAGTAGAATCTTATATTGTGAAGTATTATAAATCAATTAATTCCAGGGATACTGTAAGAGTGTATCTAAAAGCATTTTTTGAAAGAATGGGAAAAGATCCAGATGAATTAATAAAACAATCGGTAGAAGAAATTCAGGATCTTTTATTTGAATATGCGAAAAAAATTGAAGATAAACCTAAGAAAACACAGAAAACAATGCTATCAATTTTAAAAAAATTCTTAACAAGAAACAAAATCGATATTCCAGAATTAACTTGGGAAGAACTACAAATTAGAAACAATCTAAAAAGAGGTGGAAGTAGACCAATTACAAAGAAAGAAACTCCAACAGCAAATGATCTAAAAAAAATTTTAAGTTATGCATCTGGTATAAAATCAAGATCCTTATTTTCATTTTTAGCATCAACTGGTCTTAGAATTGATGAAGCGTTAAATCTTTCTTTTGATGATATTGATTTAAAGGAAAGGAAAGTATCATTGACAGATAAAGCAAAAAATGAGATTCCAAGGTTTACTTTTTTTACTACAGAATCAAAAGAACTTTTAGATCTTTGGATACCTGAAAGAAAAAGGATGCTTCAAAGACGATATAAAACAAGTGTATTTGTAAGAGAGCAGTTAAAAAAGAGAGGTTATGAGATCACCAAGAAGAAAGTAGCTGAATCAAATGGTATTGTCTATAACAATTGGATTATTTCTAAAGATGGGAGGGAACTTTCAAAAGATGATATTATTTCTTTGGATAATAGAATTTTTCCTTTTGATTATGTTACAGCTCGGAAAATGTGGGAAGGTTTACTTGAAAAAGCTGGTGATCCTTACAATAAAAAAGATAACAATCCAAAATTGCAATATCCTAGATATCTGTACAATGTGCATAGTTTAAGGCGTTTCTGGTTCACTCAATTAATGTTTGATAGAGCAAACGAGGAATTTATTAACTTCATGGGTGGACATTCAAGTTTACTTGATAATGCTTATAAATTTGATAATAAACTCATGGAATCTAAGTTAAAAGCTGAATATGATACACATTCCAATTGTTTATTAATCTTTGAATCTGATACATCAACAGAAACAAATAAACGTCTCGATGAAAAAGATAAACAGATCAAGGAAATGCAAGAGACAATTATGGATATGAAAGCACAAATCCTTGAACTTAGACTTGAAAAACTTGAAAAAGCAAACCAAACAAAAAAGTAAATTTTTAATTCTTAATATAGATCTTATACTTCTTTAACCAAAGTGTTAATATATAAAAAATAGTTTAGATCGCCATCATCAAAATCTTCATCAATCCAATCTCCAGTTCTAGGTTTATTAACAACTATTGAAACCAGAGATTCTATTTCATCAAAACCATATAAATTTATATTTGTTTTACCTACTTTTTTCATTATTTCTAACAATTGTTTAAAATCTGTAGGTGATAATTGAGTTTTTGTTTTACTCGATATATTTTCTAATTCATCTTTTAAATATTCAACTTTTTTACCTACAAAAAGAATCGAACTAATCAAATCCAACAAATTATTATAATTCTTAATAAATTTAATAATTTCTTTGTTTTTTGATTTTTTACATATGTCTACTAGAAGTTTGGCTTTATATCTAATTTCAACACTGAATTTCAACTTATTTAGTTCTCTGGTAATCTCTTCAATTTTATTTATATTTTTTATAATTCTTACCCTTAATCCTACTTGTTCTGCATGCTGTAAAAATTTTTCATTAATACCATAAACTCTAGTATTACTATTTAACTCAGTATAATGGGAAAATGGTGTATATGCATATATCTGATTAATAGGGTATGATTTAAGATTAGATATATCTCTTAATCTAATAACCTCTTGAACTTTTATTTTTGGCAATTTGTATTTTTTATCTCTTGTCTTAATAATTTCATCATTTTCAATCATCTTCTTCAGCATACCTGCTAAATTCGCATCACTATGCATATTTTCTTGAAAATAAGGTTCCTCGGAAAAAATCTTTTCAAGATATTTATGTCGCTTCCTTTTTTTCTTAAAAATACTTCCTTTTAAAAGTATAAATCTTAAATCACCAAAAGTCAGGTTTTCCTTTTTAGCTAAAACTTGCTTGATTGAGTCTCTTAATGATTCCATTTTCCATCCTACCAACCGTATAAATAACTAACTAAAACTTTTTCAAAGTTTATTAAGTAAAACTTAGTTATTCTTTATATATGAAATATACTATACTATATATAAATTATGAAAAAAATAACAGGATTAGCTGTAATACGAGTAGAAGAGGAAATTCTGAAACCCTTTCGAGTTGCAGTTGTAAAAAAACATGGTAAGCTTTATGGTTTTTTAAAGAGAGAGATCAACAAACCACTTTTAACACATGAAAAAGAACTTGAGGAGGAATCCTAGGATGTATGAAGATTTCATAAAAAAATATCCTCGGGCTTCGAAATTCTTACTTGAAACCGGATTTAATCTTGATGAGGCGCTATGTTTTACCGAAAAAATACTAAGAGAAATGGAGAAAAAAAATGAGAAGGAGGGGAAATAATAATTAGCAATTACTATAAGGGTCACTACTTTGAGTTTACTGACATATTTCAAAATGCTTTACCCAAAGGTTGCGGATTATCAACAAGTACTGCAATTAGTATTGCAATGTGCCTGCATCACCAGTATGTTAATGGGATGCACTCAACTATTAAATTAAATCATAAAATTTTATCACTTTTTGGAATCAACAGGAAATGTCTTAAAACCTATCTAAGCCTGTTCCAACAGGCAGGTCTGCTATCGTTTTCAATCAAACAAGGAGTTGTAACTTCTGTTAAACTAAATAAAAATTTAATAAATAAAATAAAAAAGACTGGGCAGATGTCCAAGATTTTACAGGGACAAATGAAATATTGTTCAGATAACTTGGATGAAAATGCACATGATAAAAAAGGATTTCAAAGGGAGCAAGGAATCCATCTAACACAGGAAGTAAGGGAGGTGATACAGCAAGGGATCCAAGACAATAAAGGGATGGGTAAAGTTGATCAAAGAAGGTATAACTTGGTTCGTAAAGAATTGAAAAGGAGGTGGAATATCTGACAAAAGTATTATCTGTAAAGGTGGATGATAAAGATTATGACATAATCGACAGCCAAGAAAGTAACCACTCTGATTTGCTGAGGCAAGCAATCCGGGAATTCATCAAAAAACATAATATCAAACTGAAAAAACGCAAATAAAGTGCTCTTCCTAAATGGTATACACATTATCATTTTTTACCCTAGGGAAAAACCTCTAAAAAATAATGTAAATTAGTATACCATAAGAAACAAAAAGTTTAGTAAATATTTTTTATTCAATTGTAGATATAAACTCCAAATGTATTGATAACCTTATGAAAATTAGATTTAAAATTCAAATCAGAAAAAATATTACTAAATTATTATTTAGTTCGACAAATGTCGTTTTATAAATCATAAGGTTTATTAGTTAAGATAAGCATTTAATTTCACATTGTAGGGAGGAAAGAAAGTGAAAAAAAAATTGTATGTTATTATAATAATGACGCTTTTATTAACGACTACTGTTAACTTTGTATCAAACAGTTTAAAGGCAGATGAAACTGATTCAATATCCCCAGAGATAATTTCAACCAGCAGTGAACCAGAAGATCTTGGATTTGGTTTTGATGTTACATTTACTCCAAACGTATTTGATAACCAGAGTGGAGTAAACCTTGTCAAGATTAATATTACGTATCCAGACAATACTTATGGAAACTTTACAATGAACAATACTAATGGTAGTATATATGAATATTTATTTAATAACACATGGCAAACTGGGCAATATAATTATACAATTTGGTCGATTGACAATGCCAACAATACAAATATGTCTTCTCAGCATAGTTTTAATGTATCAGCTCAAGCAGATATCTTGGTCTGTACAATCAAGGATCAGTATGGATCTAATGAAACAATAAATCTTACTGATCCACCAGGAGAAGTGGAATCAGATAGTTCATCTTCATCTCAACCTATTGGTTATGAACTATTAGATGATAAAAAAGTTCTCAATATTTGGAATAAATATGATAACTATTATTTCAACACAAGTAGTGGTATACAAATAACAAATCATTATGATGAGTACTGGTCAAAGAATGTATTAATGCTTGGATATTACAATAATAATGAATGGAACCTGATTTATAGAACAGATGAACTTTCGGGTTTCAACAAAGAAATAGAAAGTGACAATGTAACATTTGTGAATGTTACGTTATGGAAGAACCTTAACTATGCTGGCTATGATTTCCGACTTGCAATCAGATATCATCTGGGTATTGATGATAATGAGTTAACTATTATCCCATATATCAAGAATATTGACAATCAAGATATTCCTTATGTTCTTGGTTTTGCATGGGAAATCAAGGACATTCAGATTGATATGACTGAAGAAAATGATTACATTGATATTGATGGAACATCATATTATCTCAATGATTCAGGTTTATATGAAACCTATACAAACCTAGATATCCCAAGTTTCTATATTAAGGAAGACAGAGGTGTCAATGAATCTAAATCATTGTATCTGAGATGGTGTGAAAATCTGAACTACAAGGTTCAGATTAAATCAAGAACTGGTCAATACAATGCACCGGTGACTCTTTGTATAAAGATTGGAACATTGGATGTTGGTCAGGAGAAATTTACTGAATTGTTCTGGCATGATGCTTCTGAAGTAATATATTATTTCAATGACTATGATACTATGCTTGCTTGGGCTGTAAATCCTGCATATATGGTTGATGGGAATACTTCTAATTATGCTTCAACAATGATTGATCTTGATATGGAAAAATTAGATATTAATTTAGAATCTACTGCTGATAAGGGTGCAATATCAAAGGTTGAAATCCGAGCTTTTGGTAAACGTTCTGGTGGTGGTATGTTTCCTCCTGCTATTATTCTAAAAGCAGTTGGTGGTCTTGATGTTTTCAGTCCAACAACTACGGGTAATTGGAGCAGTTGGTATGATATTACAAATAAGCCTAATGCTCCTGATCCTTGGATTTGGAATGATATTGATAATTTAATAGTTGAAGTTGAAGCATCAGTTCAACCATCATATACATTGTATTGTTCCAAGGTTGATGTAAGAGTTACTTATAATCCTACTCCTGTGATTTCTAATCCATATCCATCAAGTGGTAGTAATGGTATTACTATTGCTCCAGTGTTAAACATTACTGTTTCTGATTTGGAGGGAGACACTATGAATATCACTTGGTTGAGTAATAGTAGTGGTAGTTGGCAAAGTTTTGGAACCAATAACAGTGTAAGTAATGGTACATATCATCAGACGTTTTCAAATGCTTCTGTGAATGGTCAGTGGTGGTACTGGAAGGTGAATGTTAGTGATGGAGAAAACACTGTTACGAGCAATGTGTTTTCGTTTTATACTGGCTGTGAAACAAAGATTGATAATAATGGTTCTACCAATATTTCTGGTTTTTTGTTGATGCAGGTGCAGTATTATAGTGATTTATTGGATAAATGGATTGTTGTTGATGATACAATAAATGAAAATACTCCAAGAACTGTCAATACTGGTGGTTATTTAGCACTTGATACGATTTTTAATGGTCATGTGAATACTTCTAAACTGCGTTATGGAAATGGTACTTATAGAGTATATGTAGCATTCAGAGATCCAAATGATAATGTTCTTAAATGTAATGATGACAGCTTTTTAGAAAATAGTTACGAATTTGAGTTCTCTTCACCTTCTTTCTGGAAAAACCTGCATCTTAAAGGTTTTGATGATCCTAATAACATTGCAACACGAGGGATTGAAGTTTATAAAGATGAGCTTTATATTGGTACATGGAATTTAAATAAAACTAAACTAAAGGCGAATCTTAAAGATTATTTAGGGTGCAATGGTTTTCTTGCTGAAACAAGTATTACAATGGCTGATGATACTTATAAGGATATTGAAGATATTGAGATTAATGATCAGATTAAAGCCTATGATATTGATAACAGTAGTTTTGTTACTGCGAATGTGACAGATATTTGCTGTTTTACCACTGATATTGTGCCTGATTATTATATTACTATCAATAATAAACTTAAAATTAGCCCGAATCATTTATTGTTTGTAAATGGTACATTGACGAATACCAGCAATCTTGAGAATGGTGATTTATTAGTTGATGTAAATGGTTCAAATGTAACAGTTAATTCATCAATTGAAGTCTTTACTAAGAAAAAATTTTATAACCTGATTGTTTCAGTGAATCCTGAAGAAAATGATATACAAGATAATCTTACATATTTTGCTGAAGATTTACAGGTATATCCTTTAGGTATTGATGGATATGAGTTAATAGGGGAATTGCTTCTTGGTTTGATACACAGGAAACATGTTAATTTAAAGATTAGAGATGTGTTTAATATTGGAGCTAATTCGAGTGATGGATGTGAACTATGGAAATATAATTACACTACAAAAACATGGACAGATCTCGTTGGTAGAAATGTATCTGGTGA
>Ga0272442_10006792_pt1 | contig 14929 bp, 8 predicted proteins | sample SSMForm2O_FD_200262 | JGI IMG/M metagenome (GOLD analysis project Ga0272442, IMG submission 200262) | Marine sediment archaeal communities from Little Sippewissett salt marsh, Falmouth, MA, United States - SSM-Form-2O | ecosystem: Environmental > Aquatic > Marine > Wetlands > Sediment ...
TGGCGATCGCGCCCCTCGGAGCTTATGGCCATGCTCATCCTCGGTGTGTTGAACGGCTTGTTAGTAAGCTTACGTTGATGTGGCTGGTGCTATTGGTCAACGGTTGTGACCTCGGCGACGGAGCGCGGACGTCGGATGAGAGCCACCGGGCGACGGCCGAGAGTCCTCTTGGGCTTTCGGCCCGCATCGAATATACTATGATGGTGGCTGGGCGCAACTGGAGAGATACGGATAGGCGGGGCCGAGGCGCGGCGCCGGGGGTTTGTGCCTGGGGGGCCGCGGCTGGGCCAACGTGGAGCCGGATGAGACCGAACACCTCGCGCATCGTCCTGCCGCAACTGTTGCTGCTGTCAGCCCTTGCGCTTGTGGGCTGCGCCACGACGCGTCCCCTCACGGTCGCCGCCGTCTCCTGCGAGTCCCGCGTCCCGCAGGTCGATTTCAACCTCTCGCGCATAGAGCACTGGGCGCGGGAGGCCGCCGCGGCCGGCGCCGATCTCGTCCTCTTCCCCGAGTGCGGAATCCAGGGCTGGTGGCAGAGCACGGAGAACCGCACGGTCGCCGAGCCCGTCGACGGCCCATCCATCCGCCGCCTGATAGGCCTCGCCGACGAACTGGACATAGTCATGGCCGTGGGGCTCAACGAGATCGACGGTGACTCGGTCTACATCACCCATGTACTTCTTGATGGCGACGGCGTCATCGGCGTGCATCGCAAGTCGCGGCATCCGGGGGGCGAGAAGGGCGACGGCCGCATCTGGGACACCGGCGACGACTTCAGCGCCTTCGATATCAGTGGTCACAAGCTCGGGATCGCCATCTGCTTCGAGTCCGTCGGCCCGGAGACCTGCGCCGCTCTGACGGCGAACGGGGCCGAGATCATACTCGCGCCGTATTGCAACGGCACGGACCCCGCCGAGATCCTCGACCGCAACAGGCCGCAGCGCAGGTGGATATGGGAGCGCGTCGAGGAGAACCGCGTCTGGTATGTCGCGTGCGACGCAACCCCGCACGACGAGGATGGCGGACTGCGTCCCGGCGCCGCGTTTGTCATAGATCCCGAGAGCCGCTTGGTGGCGTGCACGCCCGTAGACGGCCCCGGCGAGGGGATGGTCATCTACACGATACCCGCGGAGTACTGACAATGAACGCAGCGGTTCCGCCGCATTGGTTGATTCTGGGCGCGATGGTTTTGTTCCTCGGAGCGATTGATGCTCACGCGGACTCTCCGGCCCGTTTCCGCCTGCCGGCCCCTCTCGAGGACGACGCCCCGCAGACAGCCGTGCCGGTCTTCGGCGCGTGCGCCGGCCACGAAGGCACCGACCGCAGCTTCGGCGTCATGGAGTGGGTCTCCAAGCGCACCTGGCACGTCCTCGGCCTGCCGTATGAGCGTAAGGACTTCGAGGGCCCGCCCGCCCGCAAGCTCGGTCGTGACGGCCCCTGGACGGTCGCCGAGGGCACGATCTCCGACGGCGGCGTCCCGCTCCGCAATCAGGTGATAACGGCCGAGGTCGAGCAGCTCGAGGAGCCGCTGCTGGTCGTCCTACGCTCGGCGGACGCCTTCGGCGAGGTCCTTATCGAGCTCGATCTGTTGGGCGGCGCGGGCCGCGCGCGCTCGGTCACGGTGAGCCGCTCGATGATCGGCGGCGCGTGCCATTCGTCCCCCATGCCCGAGCAGTCCTCCAACCGTATCATCGGAACGTGGGAGTTCCCGCCGCTCTCTCCGGGCCCGGTCGAGCTGCGCATAGAGGCCCTGGCCGAGAACGTTGACCTCTCCGTCGGCGGCGAGCCGCTGTTCTCCTTTGTCGATCCCGACCCGGCGGGCGGCAAGTTCGGTTTCGGGTCGGTCGGTCGCATGCGCTTCCGCAAGGCCCAGCAGTGGGAGCTCGTCACCGAGCGCGAGAAGCGCCGCCGCGACGAGTGCCTGCGGCAGATGCACGAGTTCTGCCTCGAGGTCGACACCCACCACGACTCGGATGTTTTGGCGCGGAATCGCGTTGGCATGGCCGAAGGCGGCATCGCCTGGACCTGGCCCGCGACGGGCGCCACGGCCACCTTCGTGGTCGAAGGCGGCCGCGTCATGGGCACGGTTCGCGCGGGGCTCTACGGCGACGACCTGCTCGTAAGCGGCCCCTTCCCCGAGGTCGCCGTCCTCGGCGCCGACGGCGAGGTCTACCGCGCCGACGCCGACCGCAGCGCCCGCGTCAGTGGCGACGGCCTCGCGCTGCGCCTGACGCTCCCGCTCATCAACGACTCCCGCACCAAGCAGGCGCAGGCGGAGGTCAAGATAGCCCTCACCGTCCAGACGGTCTGGTTCTGGACGGTGAGCGTCTCGGGCGTCGAGCCCGCCGAGGTCGCCGCGTTCGTCGGCCTTGGGGCCGAGTTCGTCCCGGCCACACCCGAGGGCCCCGCGAGCTTACTCAATGTCCTGAGGATTGATGGCCGCGACATCGTCCGCCACAACGCCAAGGCCGGCTTCTATCTCAAGGCGATCGAGCCCGAGGTGAGCCACCTCGGCGTCCGCGACTCCTCCGCTGGAGAGCTGGCGGTCGTCACGACCGGCCCGGCTTTGCGCTTCGCCACCTCGATACTCCCGGCGCAGCCTCTCAATCCAATCGGGTTCGGCAGCCGCATGGTCCATTTCATCCGCTACCCGGAGGGGCCCATTCAGCACTGGCGGCGGGGCCCCAGCTTCCAGGAGTACCCCACCAACGTCGACCTCGCCCGCTTCGCCGGCGAAGGCACCGACGCCATGGTCTGGCATCACACCTGGATATCCAGCGACTTCCGCTGCCGCGAGGGCTTCCTCGTCAACCACGCCGAGATGGCGCGCGCCATGGACGAAACTCACCGCCTCGGCATGAAGATGATCGGCTACCTCGGCATCGTCCCCGGCCGCAGCTCGCTCCTGGGGTTCGAGGACGTGGGCTCGCACGGAGGAAGGAGCGGCTTCGGCGGTTACCCCAAGAACTGGGACCTCCAGGATTTCACCTTCTACCACGTCAACGGGCGCTACCCGGAGTTTCTCGTCTGGATGACCGATTACTGGTGCCGCGAGTACGGCCTCGACGGCTTCTACCTCGACGGCGGCGCCTTCGGGCATCTCTCCCGCGGGCCGACGGTGGGTCCCCTTCATCCCGAGGACGCCGGCCTCTCGCTCGACGAGTTGCGCTATCGCACCTACTATCGCGTCAAGAAGGTGCTGGAGCTTCGCGGCGCCGGCTACGGCCTCGAGCCCTGGAGCGGCCTCGATTGGATGCTCAACGGCTTCTACGACTGCATGATGATCGGCGAATCGTTCCAGGAGGCCCCGCCGGAGAAGTACCGCGACGCCGACAACGCCCTACTCACCGGCTGTTGCATCAAGATGTACGGCATGCGCGAGTCGTCCCAGAACCCCTACAACATCGCGATGGCCGCGGTCAACCTCTCCGACATCCAGGTCTGCAGCGGCAACGGCGCATGGGGTGACGTCGCCGACACGACCGAAACCTGGGACCGCGTCCGTCCGCTCTGGACGCTCCTCGACTCGATCGACTGGGACGAGGTCGTCGACGCCCGCCCCTGGTACGCCCAGGAGCTCGTCTCGGGTGACGGCTTCTACGCCGGGAATTACACCGAGCCGCGCCGGGCGCTGGTGTTCCTGGCGAACAAGACCGAGGAGCCCGGCGCGTTCGAGGTCCGCATCGACACCGCCAAGCTCCCGCCGGCCCCGCGCGGCTGGACCATGCGCTACTGCCTCGGCCGCGAGGGTGACGTCGGCCCGCTCGGCGACGGGCGCTTCACGGTCGAGCTCCCGGCGCTCCACGACGGCCCCATCGGCATCGAGCTGACCGCCGTCGAGTAGACGACGACGGTCACGGCAGAGACAGTCAAGTATGGGATTGGCTTGGCCGCTGCGTGTGCTCGTGCGTGGGCACAATGACGACCCGTGCCTGCCTCAGAACGGAGTTACGGCAAAGGCAGTCCAGCAAGGGATGGATTCGTCGGGGTAGGGGATTCGCAGGGGCGATGCGGATCCTCACCGCGCCAAATGAGAGACAGCGGCAACCTGTTCACAACATGAACGAGAGGGCCTGATGCGAGCATTCCTCCTTGTAGCGGCAGCAGCGCTGGCGACGACGCCCGCCCCGGCGCAGAACGAGCCCCTCTACGGCCTCGACAAGTACGCCGACACGCCCGCACTCGGCCCCGTCACCGACGATGACCCCGCCCTTCTCCGCCCGCCCGACTCCATCGCCGGCTCCGATGTCTTCACCGTCGCGGCGGCGCCACCGCGCACGACGCTGACCACCCTCACCGGCCTGCCCACGCTGACCGAGGAGACCGGCGGCCTCTGGACGAGCTGGGGCGAGGGCCTCCTCGCCTCCAACGGCAAGCTCTACGTCGGCGTCGGCGACCACCGCGGCATGGACGGCCGCTGTTATCTCTACGAGTACGACCCCTCCACGCACGAGTACCGCTGTGTCCTGAACATGGTCGGCCTCATCGGCCAAGAGCCCGGCGACTGGGGCCACGGCAAGCTCCACGGTCGCCTCGACGAGATGCCCGACGGGTGGATCTACTTCGCCACATACTGGGGCGGCCATCCCGACCACGTCAAGCCCGAGGAGCTCGTCAAGATCGGCGGCCGCCTCGTCCGCTACAACGTCCGGACCGGCGCGGCCGAAGACCTGGGCATGCCCAAGCCCGGCGACAGCTTCCCCATGCACGCCACCGACGTCCGCCGCGGCGTCTTCCACGCCATCGGCCTCTACGGCGGGTATCTCGCTTGGGACATCGAGAAGCGCCGACCGATCTTCTGCGGCCCGTTTCCCGAGGGCTATTCCTGGGACATCCGCGTCACGCTCATCGACCCCGTCACGGGTTTCTGCTACGGCAGCGAGAACCCTCCCGAGGCCGCCGCGCACGGCGGCTGTGCGCCCGGCGCGTACCGCATCTTCGGCTACGACCCGGCCGACAACCGCTTCTTCACCACAAAGGCATCCGTCCCGCCGCACCCGCAGATCGAACTCGAGCAGAAGCCCGACATCCGCTGCTACACGCGGGGCCGCCTCCCCGACGGCTCGTTCATCTGTCAAACGCACGAGGGCGTGATGTTCAAGTTCTTCCCCGACGCGCAGCGTTGCGACCTCATCGGCCTCAACTGGGTGGAGGGCCTCTATTCCACGGCCATCGCCACGAGCCCCAAGGGCCGCTATATCTACTACGCCGTCGGCGCCCACGGCAAGACCTGGCAGTACGGCGGCCCCATCATCCAGATGGACACCCGCACCTACCAAAAGAAGGTCATCGCCTTCCTGCACCCGTTCTTCTTGGAGAAGTACGGTTATACCTTCGGCGGCTCCTACACCATGGGCATCACGCCGGACGGCTCGCGCCTCGTATCGTTCTGGAACGGTCGTTTCCGCGAGAAGCAGGAGGGCGATTCATTCGGCCACCTCGCGTTTCTCTGCATTGACATACCGGAGTCCGAGCGACGCGAATAGCTCTGGGGGATGAACAATGGCAAAGACGATGTCCAGTAAGGGACTGATTCCGCTGGCCGTGGTTCTGGTAGCCGCGCTCCTCACGGCAGCCGACGTTCTTGCGGCTCCGAGGGAGCCCTCCGGATACGACGAGGGCTTCGTCCCATCGACGGAGGGCAAGAAGCTGCTGCACTTCCGCGGCCCCGTCGCCGGCGAGGACGACGTCGCCTTCGACGGCGTCATGGTGGGCGGTCCCATCGTCTTCCTCTACAAGGCGAACGAGGAGGAGCAGATGGCCTGGGCTGCCAAGCAGGCCGCGCAGGACTTCGGTCGCCACACCGACAACTTCTACATCTGCTACTCCTGCCCGGGCCGCAGCGCCGACGACTTCGACTGGTTCGACACCGACTTCGACTGGATAGTCGAGAACTGGCGTCTCGTCGCCAAGGCGGCCAAGGCCGCCCGCTTCAAGGGCATCTGTTTCGACACCGAGTTCTACGAAGGCCTCCCGCTCTTCGGTTACGAGGCCATGCGCCACGCCGACACCAAGACGTTCGAGGAATACCAGGCCCAGGTGCGCATGCGCGCCGCCGAGATCATGCGCGCGGTCAACTCCGAGTTCCCGGACCTCACGATACTTGTCCTCTTCGGCTTCTCGGGCAGCTTCAACGGCGTCCCCCAGCACCCGGTCACGCGCGAGAAGGCCTACACGCTCGTCTCGTCCTTCGTCGACGGCCTCCTCTCCGAGTGCGGCCCCGACGCCCGCATCTACGACATGCACGAGCAATCCTTCAGCTTCCGCATCCCCGGCTCATTCGCCCGCACCCGCGCGATGATGAAGGACCTGCTCGTCGAGGAAAGCGCCTACCCGGACCGTTACCGCGCAAATCACCGCGCCGGTTTCTCCTTCTGGGTCGACTGCTGGTGCAACACCGGCGCCGGCCGTCCCTTCTACGCCTCCGACTTCCAGCGCAACTATTACACGCCCGAGGAGTTCGCCTACAGTCTCCACCATGCCCTGGCCTATTCCGACGGCTACGTCTGGATGTGGGGCCTCGACTGGTGGAAGCGCACGGTCGAGGTCCTGGACGAGGAGGGGAACAAGGTCCGCGTGCCGCTCCCGCGCGAGTACTACGAGGCGCTCCGCGTCGCCCACGAGCCCTACGTCCCCGAGCCGCCCCCCCGGCTCCTCCCGAACACATTCCGCAACGAACCCGCGAGCACCCAACAGGGTTGGTCCGACGAAGAGACCTTCGCCGACCTCTGGGATTCCTACGAGTTCGTCGAGGACCTCCCCGCCGCCTGGCGCTTCCACATCGACCCGGACGAGGTGGGGGAGGGCGGCGGCTGGGCCGCGCCCGGCTTCGACGACAGCCTCTGGCCCACGCTGCAGATACGCGAGTTCTGGGAGAACCAGGGCTACTCGCCCTATGACGGCCAGGCGTGGTATCGCCTCGCGTGGACCCCGCCCGAGCTGCCCGACGGCAAGCGTGTCTTCATCGCCTTCGGCGGCGTGGCCGATGAGGCCTCGGTCTTCGTCGACGGCCGTCTCCTCTACGCCTCGACCTATGGCGAGAACATCCGCCACGACCGTTTCCTGGTCGATGTCACGGACCGCATCCGCCCGGGCGTGGAGACCTGCATCGCCGTCCGCGTGTGGAACACGGGCTGGTGCGGCGGCATCTGGAAGAACGTCAAGCTGGTCGTCGCCGACTGACGCTACGGCGACGGCGTTAATAAGGGATGTGTGCGTAGCCTCGTGCCGCCCGCGCGAGGCTACGGCTCTGTTGATGACACAAGGTACGACGAGGCGTCAGACATAACGACTGTTAATATGGGTTAGGTTTGGGCGCGTGGTGACCTCACGCGATGTGGTGCGATGCCGGTCGGCTGCGATGGATGAGCGGACGACCACGACTCGGGTGACGACCTCGCTGCCGACCCGGTCCTCGGCCTAGTCCTCGGCGTCGAACTCGCTCGCCACGGTCGTGGGCGTGCGCATCTTGCGGTAGAAGCGCGCCACCTTCGCTTCATCCTTGTGCCCGGTGAGCCAGCTCACGGCTACCAGCGTGACCAGCCCGCAGCATAGGTACACGGCGATCTGCTCGGGGTACGGCAGCGGCCTTGCGGCCCGCGCGTTGTAGAGCAGCGTCGCCCAGTAGGCGACGGCGGTCGCGATGGAGCTCGCCCAGGCGGCAATCGTCGTCGTTCGCCGCCATATCACGCCCGCCCACCACGCCAGCCCCATGAACGCGTATATGGTCCACACGGCCTTCAGGCCCGAGAGCACGCTCGGCAGGAAAAAGGCCAGCACCGCCGCCACGCCGACCAAGCACCCGGACGCCACCCTCCCCACGGCGATATAGTGTCCTTCGCTTCTGCCCGGCCGGGCCGCGCCATAGAGGTTGCGCGTGAAAAGCGCCGCCCCAGAGAGCATCAGCGCGTCGCACGTCGACATGATCGCCGCCAGTATCCCCGCGATCATCAGCCCCACCAGCCCCGGCGGCAGCAGCTCGGAGACCAGCGTCCCGAAGGCGTATTCGTGGCTCGGCAGGTCCGGGAAGAGCGCCAGCGCCCCCAGCCCCAGAAACGCCCACGCCACCGTGCAGAACCGCTTCATCAGCGTCCCGGCCATCACGCCAACGCGCACGTCGGCCTCGTTCCGCCCGGATCCCAGGTTCGTCATCGTGTGCGGCCCCGTATACACGCCCACGAGGCCGTTCAGCGACAGCATCCCGATGTAGAAGCCGGTCATCTCGCCCGGGACGGTGTAGGCGAACTTGGCCGGGTCGAGCAGCCGGTGCATCCCCGCCATCCCGCCCGTGCGCGAGAGGATGAACGGTATCATCAGCATCGACAGCGCCACGGTCAGCACGCCCTGTATCACGTCGGTGATTGTCGCTGCGTACAGCCCGCCCGCTATGCCGTAGAAGACGAACAGCACGCTTGCGGCCGGAATCACAACGGCCTCGGACAGCGCGCCCATGGTCACCGATTCGAGCACGGTCCCCATGGCCTTGAGCATGGTGGCGATGGTGAAGGTCACCTGGAACAGGCCCATGAACGCGGCGAGGTAGGCCAGCGACGGCGAGAACCGCTCCGACCAGTAATCCGCGGTTGTGACCATCCGCATCCGCCGCAGCATCGGGTGCGACAGCCAATACACGGGCGTGGAGAAGAGCCAGAGGAACTGCCACCATATGCCCGAGAGCCCCAGCCGGTAGCACTGGCCCACCACGGCGACGACCTGCTCGGAGTGCGTCCCTATCCCAAAGCTCTGGAAGGCGAGCATGAACTTGCCGAATCGCCTCCCGCCGAGGAAGAGGTCCTTCTGGCTCCGCACCATCCTGCTGCAGAACAGGCCGATGAAGAACACGGCGACGAGGTAGGCGATGAGGACGGCTATGTCCGCGGGGTGCAGGTTCAAGCGCTAGCCCCCCGCGCCTATCATCGCCAGCCTCTTCGTCCCCCAGATGATCAGCGCGCAGAGGCCGCCTATGACCAGAAAGCCGATGATGTCCGTGCGGTAGCGGCTTAGGAGGTGCCGCCAGTCGGGGTGGAGTATGTCGACGAGGAGGAAGTCGCCGTACCGGGGCTCGGCGTCGCTGTCCTGTGACGGATTATCCTGTTGTTTGTCTGTCACGGTTGTGCCGCGTCCTTTCAAGAGCCCTCGCGGGAGAGTCGGAGCATGAGGTGCCCGCGCGCGGGGACGGTAACGCCCTCGGTCCGGACGTCTTCGCCCGTCTTGTTGACGTATATGCGCGTTCCGTCGGAGAAGGTCGTTCGCGTCACGCGCGGTTCGGCCTCGCGGTGCTCGGTTATGAACTCGTATTGCAGGTCCCCGCCCCATTCCTGGTAGCGGACGTACCTCTCACGCAGCGCCTCCACGTCCTCGCGCGTGGGCGTCTCGGAGTACTCGGCGCCGGTCCTGCCGGCCAGCTCCGCCCCGGCCCCGTAGCAGCACAGCCCGTGGTAGACGATGTGCAGCAGCGGCACCCAGTGGTCGATGAGCCCGGCCTCGCAGTAGCCGTTGCTGCCCACCTTCTTCGACGCGCCCCCGTGGATGTAGCCCGTGTTGCCCACGTTGACTATCGTCCCGAGCATGGGCGCGATGGACGTCTCCGTCCCGACGGCGCCGAACACCTGTGCCGCGTATTTCATATAGCCGATGGCGCCCTCGCCGTATTCGCGCCGGGTGATGATGCGGTTCTCGGGGAGCCCAACGTGCGGGGGGAAGGTCTCCTCCATCACCGACAGGCACGCGTCCCAGTAGTGCATCCCGCGCACGCCCATCTCGCGCAGCCGCGGCAGATCGCGCACGCCGAACCGCTCCAGCATCTCCTGCGGTATGCCCTGGTAGGAGAACCCGCCTATCCAGGCCCCGTGGTATCGCAGCTCCCCGTACTCGTTCACCTGGATGTACTCGGGGCTCCAGTCGGGCGAGCAGGTGTAGCAGTCCTTGTAGTTGAGGTGGAGCGTGCCGCGGTAGCCGGCTTTCCGGAGCCGTGCCAGGACGGCGCGGAACCCGTCCTCGCCCCCGTGCGACTCTTCGAGCGGGAAGACCGTCGGGTGCGCCCCGTCGTGCCCCTCGAAGTTGGCGCCCACGAAGACGAACGTGATTCTCTCAAAGCCGGCCTCCTCGAAGAGGTCCACGGCCCGCACGAAATCCTCCCACGATTGATACGAGCGCATCTCGCCGCTGCCGTCGATCGTGCCCCGTTTCATCCCCATCATGATGCGCACGTAGGTCGAGTCGATGAAGTACGCGACCTCGGGGTTCTCGGCGGCGCGCTCCCTCAAGGTGCGGACGCCGCGTTCCTTCACCAGGAACTCCCGGAAGAGGTTCCCGAGGCCCGAGTAGCTGGCGGCCTTGGGCCCGAGAAGTGTGAGCCGCACCCGCCGCTCGACCGGGTCCACCTTCGAGTGCCACAGCCGCCTGTAGTGCCACACCGGGTTGACCGATGCGGTCCGCTCGGCTCCTTGGCCTCGTCTTGCCCGCAGCTCCGTGTCGTAGTCGCCGGAGACGAGTATGCCGCCCAGGCCCGCCCCGTCGCGTATGGTGGCGTAGACGGGCAGTTGGAGCTGGTCCTCCCATGCGGCCTGGATGCCGTAGACCATCGAGCCGTACTCGGCCGGAGCGTCCGCGCGCTGTGCCCATCGCCTTCGCAAGCCGGCCTCCGTGGAGAGGTCGTGCGCCTCGGCCGCGTACAGGTCACTGTTGGCCCGCCGGTCCCCCCTGTCGAAGTAGTACACCGCCCCGGACCAGCTCGGTATGATCAGGTACCCGGGCGCGCCTTCGGGCGTGGCGCCCAGTTGCGGCATCATCTCCACGTTCATCAGCCGAAACCGCTGCGGCAGCCGTTCCTCTACGCTCTCGAACGGTATCGCATACTCGAGCTTGTTTTCGTCAATGGTGAGCTCGACCTGGAACGACACGCCGAAGCTCTGCTTGCCCATGGCGCATGCCGAGCCGACTCCGGTCGAAACGCGCACGGTTGCGCTTTCCGGCCCGCTTTGGTCCACCGCAACGTCGCAGACGAAGGCCTGGTCGTCGGGGCTCACGAGCAGCGTCCGCATGCGGTCCTCGGTCCCGTCCCACACGCGCAGAACGCCGAAGTCGACTGCGCTGTACGTCTCCCCGGTCGCCTTATCGGTCAGCCGGCAGACGGGCCGGTCGATGCTCATGTCGACGTCGAGTCTGAGGCGGTCGTTTTCGAGTGTGAACATGGCGGGGCCCCCGCAGGCGTATGTGGCGGCGATGAAGAGCGTGAGGCAAACGCCGAGCTTTGGCATGGTGTCGGCTCCCTTCATTCCACGGGTGCACGTTGGGGAGGCATGCGGACCTCGATACGCCGTCCGGGCGTCAGCGTCACGGCGCTCTCGAGTATCAAGGTATCCGCGTCCGGTTCGGCCTCGACTTCTTTGCCGTCGACGAGGAGAGCCGCGTCCTGTGCGCTTGGGGCGACTCTCACGGCGCGCAGGAGCGCGGCCCTGTCGCCGGCGCGCTCGACGTGCAGCGATGCAGTCCGCCCGTCGGCGGCTGTCTCGCCCATGCCCCACAGCAGGGGGCCCACGACGGGGAATCGCGTCAAGGACAGCCGCGCCGCGGCGGTCGGCCGCAGCGTCAGCGTCCCGCTGACGGCGTCGTAGTGGGTGTCGGTCAGGGCGTGGTAGGCCAGCCAGCTTGCCGGCGCGCTCATGTAGAACACGCCCCAGTCGTATCGCCCCGTGATGGGGTCGTAGTAGAGGCTCTGGTCCCACGGGTCGGGGCCGTTTGCCTCGGCGATGTTCTCCCGCATCTGCCGCAGCAGTTCCCACCCGGCCTCGGCTTGGCCGAAGTAGAAGGCGCTGCCGCACATCAGCGCGCGCGAGTGCATCGGCCAGGACACGGGCGCGTTCCGGTGCTCGCTGTCGCGGGGGAAGAGGCGGCCGTCGGCGGTGACTATCTTCGGCGGCAGCTTGAAGTTCTCATTCCAGTGCAGCGCGAAGAGGCTGCCCAGGGCGGTCTCGCGGACGCTTCGGTCGAAGATCGGGTCGAACCCCAGCGCCCGCGCCCAGAACTCGCCCGCCAGTTGCGAGAAGTGGCTCGCGTCGGTGCTTCTCTCCTCGGGCGGCGGCGTATAGCCGTAGCGGAAGTACCGGCCGGTCCAGAGGTGTTCCATGGCCAGCGCGTGCGCGCGCTCGTAGCGTCGGCGGCAGTCTTCGGCCAGCCCCTCGTCGCCCTCCTCCTCGGCGATTGCCTCCCCGAGCCGCAGGACGGTCAGCCACAGCCCCGTCGTATAGCTGAATATCCGGTACGAGTCCTCGTCGTCGAAGGTGCTGCCGATGCCGGGCGCGCCGAGCCCTTCGGGGTCCCACGTCGTCGCCAGGGCATCGATGGCCCTCAGCACGTTCGGGCGGATTTGCGCCCAGAACGCCTCGTCGCCCGTGTACCTGTAAACCTGCCGGCAGAGTATCGAGAACGCGGAGCAGAGGTCGGGCCAGTCGAACGCCTTTGTCTTTGGGGCGAACCGCCCAGCGCCCAGGTCGTGCGAGATCCCGCCGTTGTCGTTCTGCAGCGCTGCGAACTGCGAGAGCTCCTGCTTCTGCAGCGAAGGGAAGAGCAGGGCGAGGGAGTGCGACGCGTACAGTTTCTGGTCCATGGTGCCCATGACGCCGTACATGCTGGTCGCGCCCTCGTTGACGGAGAACCGCCCGTCGCGCGTCAGCCACGTATCGGTGTAGAGGACGTAGTTGTCGTTGAGGAGCGTGTCGGTGAGCCACTCGGGCAGCCCGCTCCGGTCGAACAGCTCGCCGAGCGCGGCCGTCTCGGCGAAGAGGCGCCCGTAGTTGTCGAGGACGTACCCGGCGACTGCCCCTGCGTCGTCGAATCGCCTCGCGTAGTAGTGTCCCAGGTCCTCCTCGCCCATCTGGTGGAAGTGTTTCATGTGCCATGCGAGGACGATCGGGATGGTGATGCTTTCTCCCGGCGCGAGCGTCACGCGCGCGCTCATGGCGGCTGCCAGGCCGAACGCGCAGGGCTCGGAGGGCACGGCCTCGTCCGGGGGGACGGGCCCCCAGCCCGCCCGAAGCTGCGGCGGCGTGTACATCTGCGCCGGCCGGATGCGCACGCGCGGGTCGTTCGGCGTCGCGATGACGTATTCGCCTTCGCTGTCCGGGTCCTGTTTCGGCTCGCACGCGAAGTGCAGGAGAACCGTCTCGTCGGTCAGTTCGGCGTGCTGGTGATTGCCGTCGTCCTCTCGAGAGCGGTAGTAGTGTCCGGTCCTGCCCCACTCCTTGGAGGGTTGCGGCCTCCCGGTCGAGCCCAGCATGTTCTCCCACGACAGCCCCACGGCGGCCTCGACCGCCTTGTCGGTATCGTTGCGGAGCGCGAACTCGAAGATCGCCGCCGGCAGCGCCGAGTCCTCCACGTTTCCCGGGATAAGCGGCGACCACGCCGTGAGTTTCACGTCGGCCGGCCACGCCGGGTCGCTGAAGGTGAGTTGCGCGATGGGGAAGCGTGCGCTGAAGTCGATGGCGCCGACCGCTTTGGCGCCGTGGAGCCCTTCGTCGCGGAGGATCCGCGTCTCCCCGTCGATACTGGCGGCCAGGAAGGAGTAGCGCGGGTGGTAGAACGGCGCGTCGATGTTGTTATTGGTCGTGACGTTGCGAAGCCAGCCGTCGCGTGCGATCTCGACCTTCCCGGCGCCGATGCCGCCCAGCGGCATGCCGCACCGCACCTCTTTGCCGCGCTCGTGGTCGCGTATCCATCGCTCGGCCCGCCCCTCCGTGATGTACTCCTCGTTGGGGCTCACGCAGACGTAGTCGAAGCGGGTCCCGGGCGGGGGAGTGAGGCGCAGCGTCTGAAAGCCGCGCGGGTTCGCCCCCCCGGCCAGGCGCACCCATCTCTTCCCGCGCGGCCTGCCGGCCGCATCGACGGGCGCGGCCACGCACTCCCAGGCCTCGCCCTTGTGGTCGAGTATGCCGCTTACGGCGATTCTCCCAAGCTCCGCCTCGGCGTCCCCGCGGACGTACAGCGCCCGCGGCGTCACGGCGCCGGGGCCCACGAAGTGAACCTCGACGGCCAAGCTCCCGTCCGCGGCGCGCGCGAACTCGTCCGCCGCGTGCCAGTCGTACCACTCCTCGTTCATGTACCACCGCTCGAACTCGCACATGGCTGTGGTGGCGCAGAGCGCGGCGACCAGGGCCGTACACAGCAGGTGGGTGATAGTCCTCATTGGCATCTCACCGGGGCGGCGTGTTCTGCGTCTGTGGACTCCGTTGGCAGGCCCAATATAGCCTGCCGGTGGGCCGCTCGCAAGGCGCGGTTTCCCGGCCGCGGCCAAGGGGTTTGACCCACGGCCCGGCGACGGCTAACCTTAAACGGCGAACGGCGAGTGGTTCATGTCGATCGGGCTTGCGCGTTCGTCTGCACTGACGGCCCGGTTGACTCAGACGACGGCCTACGACATACGACGTGTGGCTTATGGGGAATGGGGGATTGCGCGTTGGCGCCATGTGAGGTGCGGTTGGCCCCGACGATGACCTAAGGCAGACGACGAGGTGGCTCATGGGAAGGACCGATACGCGCGGTTCTCATGGGCGCCCTGACGACCCGTTGCGATGAGCCGACGCGCCTGCCTGGAGACCCGATGAGATGACGACCGGTGCACGTGACTCGGCCCGATCGGTCCCCCTGGGGGCGGTCTACGCCCTGGCGGCGGCCGTCCTCTTCGGCGTCAGCACACCGCTGGCCAAGCTCCTCGTCGGGCAGATCCACCCGGTCATGCTCGCGGGGTTGCTCTATCTCGGCTGCGGCTTGGGCTTAGCGGTGCTGCGCTTGGTCGGAGGCGTCTTGCGGCTGGGCTCGTCGGAGGCGCGCCTGCGAAGGTCCGACCTCCCATGGCTGGCTGGCGCGACCGTAGCCGGCGGCATGCTCGGCCCGGTTCTTCTCATGGTCGGCCTGCGTCTCACCTCGGGCGCCT
>Ga0272442_10006794_pt1 | contig 14926 bp, 12 predicted proteins | sample SSMForm2O_FD_200262 | JGI IMG/M metagenome (GOLD analysis project Ga0272442, IMG submission 200262) | Marine sediment archaeal communities from Little Sippewissett salt marsh, Falmouth, MA, United States - SSM-Form-2O | ecosystem: Environmental > Aquatic > Marine > Wetlands > Sediment ...
CTTTGTTACGGATTTTTTGATTATCTAAGCTTACATTCGGCTCTTTAGAGCAGTTTTCTTGAAAAATATAGTCTTAAACGGGCGATAATATATGCCTGAAGGCGACAAAATCGTACAAACAGCGCTCTTGGAAAGTTGGGTGTACACGGGGAGTAAAGAATTAAGGAAACTGTTTTTCAGGCGCGGAACTATTTAAGTCTTATACTGTCATTTGGCCTTCTTGAAAGCCTTCGGCAGGGCCTCTACAATGTCTGTTGCAATCAAGCTAACCTGGCCGATTTTTTCTGCTGCGATGTCTCCGGCCAGACCGTGAATATAAACACCGAGTACGGCGGCATCGAAGTTATTCAAGCCGCCGGCGGCAAGAGCGGTTATAACTCCGGTCAAAACATCGCCTGAACCGGCAGTAGCCATTCCGGGATTGCCGGTTTTGTTGGTGTAAACTTTTTGGCCGTCGGTAACGACGGTTCCTGCGCCTTTGAGGACCACAGTAGTTTCGGTATTTTGTGCCAGTTGTACAGCCTGTTCCCGACGGTTGGGTGGTAGTTCCTGCCTTAAAAAACCTGCCCACAATCTTTTCATCTCACCCGGATGAGGGGTCAGAATAAGGTTTGCCTTGTTTTTTTGAGGCCAGTTCTTTATTTTGCTCAGGTTGTTCAGGCCGTCAGCGTCTATAAGCAGTCGTAACTTTTCCTGCTTTATAAGTGTTTCAAGGACAAATCTGACAGAGCCACTGAGACCTATACCCGGCCCGAAAGCGAGACAATCATTTTCATCTATGATGTCAAGGATAGTATTGATTGCTTTCGGAGAGATTTTGCCGCTGCTGTCTTCGGACAATGGTACAGTGGTGAAAGAAGGCTCTATTGAAGCGACAATCGGCAGGATACTTCTGGGAATTGCGACTCTAACAAGTCCGGCGCCGGCCCGCAGGGCAGAGCGGCCTGCAAGGGCTGCCGCCCCGCTCATACCAAGGCTGCCGGCGATGATAGCGACCTTGCCGAAATCACCTTTGTGAGCGTCGGGTGCTCTTGGTTTTAGTTTTGGAACGTTTCTTACTACCTGCATTTTTTGCTTTAATATTCCGCTCTATTTTTTTGTTGATAAGTGTGGCGGTGACGGCGGCAGAGAAACCGTTGTCGATGTTAACGGCGGTAACGCCGGCGGCACAGCTATTTAGCATTGTCAAAAGCGCCGATAGTCCCTCGAAACTGGAACCATATCCGACGCTTGTCGGGACGGCAATTACCGGACAACTGACAAGGCCGCCCACGACACTGGCCAGCGCACCTTCCATACCCGCTACAACAATAACGACATTTGCTTTTTGCAGTTTCTTAATGTGGCAGAAGAGCCTGTGCAGGCCGGCCACGCCGACATCACAAATCAACTCGGTCCGCTGGCCCATAATTTCGGCCGTAACTTTTGCCTCGGAGGCAACCGGCAAATCGGCGGTGCCGGCGGTTACTATAGGTAAAACGGTTTTGGAAGGTTTTAGTTTTTTCTGTTCCAGAACAATTGCCCTGGCTGATTTTTCATATCGGGCCTTTGGAAACATATTGGTCCGCGCTAATGCATCGAAAACTTCCTCCTCGGCGCGGGTGGCTAAAACGTTATTGCCTTTTTCAGCGAGATTCGTAAAGATTTTAATTACCTGCTCAGTTGTTTTCCCCGGGCAGTAGATGACCTCCGGAAAGCCGCGACGGATTTGACGATGGTGGTCGACGCAGGCAAAACCCAGGTCTTCAAAAGGCAGATGACGAAGTTTTTCAACCGCTTCATCGACAGTAAGTCCGCCGGCTTTTACCTGTTGCAACAATTTTTTTAACTCCTCAGCTTGAATAAATTACCTACCTTTCTTGTCTTCCTTATTGAGTAGAAATTTCTCAATCAATGTCCAAGCCGCTTTATCACATGCCTCTGCAACATTACCTTCGCCCTGATTGGAAACTACAAGAACAGCAAAGTTACGCTTTGGCGCCATCCAGACCACTGCGAAATTCATACCATTTGTTCCCTTATGCGTCAATACGTCACCTCCTGCCCAATCCCGCTTCGTTACTTCCCATCCACTCATGTAACTTCCACCAAAGGCAGGTGTGTGGAGCACCTTAAATGTTTGAGGCTTGAGCAGAGTTTTACCTCTCCTTGCACCTTTCAGATGGAGAGCTATAAACTTAGCCCAATCCTTGACGGAGCAGTGGACTGTGCCGCCTGGGGCTATTGCTGGCGGGTTATCACTAAAAGGTCCTGGTTCAATCGGGGTTAGCTCACCATCTATAAACTTATGCTGCCAAGGCTGGTCAACTTTATCTGGCGAGCCCATTGCACCAAAACCTGCTGTAGTCATACCAAGTGGATCGAACAGCATTTCTTTCATCATGGTTTCCCAAGCAGTATTCATTGTTTGCTCGACAATAACTCCTAATACTGCGTAGCCCGCATTTGAGTAAACATATTTTGAACCGGGCTTAGTTATCGGTTCTTGACCGAGTATCATCTCTGCATAAGCTAATCGCTGCTGCATAGGGGAGCCAAGCAGATTGTGCATATCCATAAACGATTTGCCTTTCGGCCAAGTTTTCTCGGATGGAGGCAAGCCTGCACGGTGGGCAAGCAGATGTTTCAAAGTAACATTTCGGTAGTCCGGATGCATCTCCTCGGCTAAATCCGGGAGTACAGCTACCAGTGTTGTATCCCACCTAAGTTCGCCACGTTCGACTAAAATGGCTACAAGAGTAGCTGTCATGGCCTTCGTGCATGAGCCTATATGGAATTTATCGTCGTCTGTTACCTCTACTCCACTACCGATTTTGCGCAATCCCATAGCTCCCAAAGCAACGGTGCGTCCATTACGAATCACGGCAGCAGCTATCGCCGGCAAACGATATTCCTTACGAATTGGCTCAAGTACTGGGCAAAGATTCTTAAAGCGCCCCGAGCTAGCGTGTAAAATCCCAGGATTTCCCCCAACAAATAATACAAGCGTGAGAAAGATTACGACAATGCTATGTTGTTGTTTACACATTATTTGCTTCTGTTATTTAGCCGGTTGCTTTTGGTTCGAGAGTTAAATCTGCGAAAAGCCCGGCCTTAAATTTATGGTACGCCAGAGAGGCTACCATAACGGCATTATCGGTGCAATATTGTTTTGGTGCGACGAGTAATTTTTTGGGCGGTTCAGCCGATTCGCACATCTGCTGCAGGCCGAGTCTGAGTTGGTTATTGGCTGCGACTCCGCCTCCGAGCAGAACGGTTTCTGCACCTATTTTTTCGGCGGCCCGGCGGGTCTTTTCCACGAGCACATCGACCACCGCAGCCTGAAAAGAAGCTGCAATGTCGGCGATTTGTTTTTGGCTCATCGAATCGACCTTGTTTTTGCCTTTCATATCCTGCCCGCGACAATAATACAGCACGGCTGTCTTGATGCCGCTGAAGGAAAAATCCAGTGACTCCCTGTCGAGCATCGAGCGAGGAAATTCGATTGCTTTCGGGTTACCTTCTGTTGCCTTTTTCTCAATGCTGGGCCCGCCGGGATAAGGCAGCTTCAAAATCGTCGCGACCTTGTCAAAGGCTTCTCCGGCCGCATCGTCGATGGTACAGCCTAAGAGTTTAGGTTCCAGAGGCGAGTGGTAGTCGTAAAGACTGGTATGCCCACCTGATACAATCAGGGCGACTGCCGGCAGTTGTAAATTAGTCTGGTCTAAAATCGCCGACTGCATATGGGCATGCAGGTGGTTTATTGCTATCAATGGTTTGTCGAGTGCAAAACATAGCGTCTTGGCGGCGGTTACTCCCACTATCAATGCGACGGTTAGGCCGGGCTGATTGGCAACAGCAACTGCAGCAATATCGCCTTTTTTGATGCCGGCCTGTTTGATTGCCTCGTCGATCACCGGATAAATATTTTCGATATGTGCACGGGATGCGATTTCCGGTACGACACCGCCGTATTTTTCATGCAATTTTGCCTGCGAAGCCACGACAGACGACTTGACGGCCTGGCCGTCGGCAACTACAGCGGCAGCGGTTTCGTCGCAGCTTGTTTCAATACCCAAGATGTTTATAGACTTCGGTTGCATAACCGGAACTTAGCGTAACCGTCGGTTAATAATCTAATCTTTCGTATAATAACCGCCGCAGCGCCACTGTATATATTCGGGGTACATCAGCACGCCGTCCTGAAATTCCGAGTTTTCCCGGCTGAATTCCACAAGTCGCTCCAACTGTGATTTGCTCTGTGAATTATAAACCTGGTAATAAAGCCGAAAGTACCGGACGAACACATCAATGCGGTCGAGCCGTTTAACAATAGCCGGGTTGGTGGTTTGCCGGCGAATATCATCCAGCTTTTTGAGGATAATATTAGCGGCCCGCTCCGTATAGGCCAGGCCCTTGGGATCTACCGGGTCTCCGTTTTTTCCGCCCAGTGCATTATGACAACTCTTAAGCCTTTTGTTTTGCAGTCGGATAAATATCATCCGAAAGATGTCATTTACTGTTTCTGCATGCCGGCCGTAATATTGACTACAGTATTTCTTCATTTCGGTTTTTACATCTAGGTCCTGATACCAGCAGGTTCTCGCGAAGAACCATGTATTGAACGAGTTTCGCCACCAGTTCTCAATAGGCAGGTAAAGCGAAATAACACCGCGATAACCTATATCTTTGGCATAAGCCACAAGGTCTTTGGCAAATTCCGGCCTCAGCCAGACATTGGCCATAAAGTGATAATTATCGCCGGTTTTGTATTCGAAAAAATAAACGCCCCGAGCGGATTTGGCGGCCTCAACCCAACTGCGCGCCAAATCGTCCTTATCGCTTGGGCAAAAGAGAATCGAGACGTTTTCCGGGACCTTCACGGTCTTAGGCACTTCCCAGGTCTGCCTTTTATATGCCAGATGCTCCACAGTCAGGTCCGGGCGCACCTGCCGGACCTTTTCAGCCACACGCACAACCGCCTTGAATACCGTTTCGGGATTTTTACATTTTTCGCACTCGCAATAGCCGCCGCCGTCCAGAGGCCAGGTTCCGAGCATATGTATTTCCGGATGTTTTGCGGCATAGGCAGCCTGTGCGTTGGCATAATATTCGATTGCTTCGGGATTGGCATAGCACATCTGACCGAGCTTTCGCACCCCGCTGTTTAGTGCGTACCACTCCGGGTGTTCGGCAAATAGCGAACGGGGAAAGAATACGTGTGTCGAATGCTCGCTCATATCGATTACAAAGCCGCGTTTTTGCGCCTCGCCCAGCAGTTCGCCGCCCACCTGGCTCCAGTGGCTGGCATGAGCTGGCCCCGGACAGTCACTCGGCCGGTCCTCCGACGGCATTATGATATTCAGGCGATTCTTGGCCATCCAGTCGATAAGCTTTCGTCCCATTTCAAGGCTGCTTGCCTGCAGCCCGTAGAAAGTAAGGCCGCGATGTTCTATAGCCGGTACAAGGGTGCGACTGCCCACCGGCAATGAAAGCGAGGCATCTTTGGGAACGATTTCTTCATTCTCGCCGGGATAGACAAATGCACAGCCGGCGTCCTCAAGTATTGTGTAGACCGCATAAAGCAATCCTCGCGTTTTTGCCGCCGTCAGCAAGATAACGGATTTGGAAATCTCGATTCGGAACCCATCGTAGACAAGTGCTGGGTCAGACTGGATTTTAAATTGAATTACCGGCTTCGTATTTGCGCTGGAGCCTTGAGACTCAATGGGCAGTCGTGCGCCTGTGATTTTCTCAAGGTAGTCTTGAAGCTGGGATGCAGCGAATGATATCACCACATCGGCATCACGCGGAATAAATATAACTGCATTGCTTTTGCCGTTTTCAGCGAGTTGGAAAACTTTGGTTTTACCGGCCTTTACTGGCCTCGCAGCATTAGCCAAGTTAAGTTTGGCTGCGAAAAACACTAAAATAACGGCAAACAAAAAGTAATTAAGATTTAACTTTCTAAGCATATTTTGTTCCTTCCATAAATAAGTTAAACTTGCATTCGTTGATAATGGTTGAGACTTACCTAAACGGTAACAATTTTATTCTGTTTTCTTAAATTTAGCCAGTAGTAATATTTGCTTGGCGATGCTCCTGCAAACATGCGGAAGGGAAAATCTTAGCGGAATAAGCCGGGGCAATTCGAAATCCGTACATACATTCTCAGGGAAATCATCGCCGGCTATTTCTATTTTTTCAAAATCGCAGCACCCGAAACCCATCTGCCTTGCTGTTTTGACAATCGGCACCTCTGATGGGTTGATATCGGCCAGTTTACAACAAATAGTCTCACAGGCAATCGGTTCAACACCGCCTATCAGCCACCCGAAAGGCCTTGCTCTACCGTTAATCGGCCCTTGCCCGTCCATCACTGTAACAGCGTCGATTATAGTTAAGGCTGGTTTTAGAAACCTGAATATTTCAATCAGCAACTCGCAAAAATCACCGATATTTTTGCCTTTGGTAAAATGCCACAGGGCTTTTTGCTTGCCGCTTACACAGCCGAACATATTCTTAACCGCAAATGTCGTCACCACCTGCTGATGGGTTTTGAATTTGGGTAAATTTATGATGACATCTGCGTCGAGTGCCGCCGAACTTATGCCGACGGCGATTTGTTGCGCGCCGACACGACATTTTTTTGGCTTATCAAGCTGTTTTACGGGTACGGATAATTTCTTCAATGGTTCCTGCAGTCCTAACTTCTTGACGCAGACGAACACATTGCCCCAGGCCGGCGAATCACCGACAAAGGGTTTTGCGCCGAAATCTTTAAGCAATTCGGCGGTTGCAAGTATTACGGCAGGGTCCGTCTGAGCGGCGCAGGAGCGGGGCTTGGGGGATATGAAATTAGGCTTGAGCAAAACCGTATCGCCTCGGTTAATAAATTTTTCCACTCCGCCGAGAAGCTCGAAGTGTCTTGCTATCCCTTCGGTAATTTTAGGCTGACTGTAATCGCTGCATCGTGTTAGTGTAACCGTTGGTTTGGACATACGCCGGCTCAATCGACTATTCTGCTGCAAACAAACAGGTAAGTTCTTACAACAGGCTCGTCGTCATAGTTTCTGCTGAAAATTAAACCGTCGAGGGTTGTTTGGCTGCCGACATATCTTTTAGGGCCCAAAAAGACAAAGTCACTGGGGGCCATTTTGGAACCAAACCGACACCAGGTGAAAAGAAACTCGTCGGATTTTTCCCGGGCGGCAAGTTGCGGAATAAAACTCCTTGTAGGTGGTAAAAATACCGGAAGTACATCGAGTTTGCATACACCTCTTGAGCCGGAGATTTTTTCCACTTTCACACGCAATGCAATTATTCCGGGCCCCATAGTGGTTCCGTCCAATGAGCCGTCGCGCCAGTGGTAAAAAAGGGTCTGTTCGTCATAAAGTGTGGCAATGGCAACGTTGCTGGCCTCCCTGTCCGATAATATCAGGGTGACTGTTTCAATTCTTTTAGCGTCGGCCTTGCGTAACAGGTCGGCGATTTTGTTCCACATCCGGTCCTTACCGAAACCAACTGAAAATGAATTGGAATAGAATGCCTGGTAGCTATTAAACTCCAGCACGTTTGTATATAGTAGTAGCCAGGCATTATCCAGTATATTGATGTTCTTCGCGGGCATTTCAAAGATATAAATGTTGAAAGTTATTGTCTTTAGCTGACCGTCGGGGTCTTTGGTACCGGTAGTTGGGGCTAAATCTGAGATTTTGGTATGTTTCCAGATTGCCTCGTTTTCTTCAGAACCCTTACAGCCTGTAAGCAAAGCAGCCATACAGCCCAAAAACATAATTTGGTAAAAGCGAATCATTGAAAGTAGATTAGCTATTCTGCCTCATACTGTCAAATGACAATTGACAATCGGCGGATGGCCATTTAGAATTACCAAACGAGTTGGGGAATGGTGTAATGGTAGCACGACTGACTCTGGATCAGTTAGTCGGGGTTCGAGTCCCTGTTCCCCAGTTATCTGCCACGAAGAATTAATGCCGTATGCTTTTAATTCGGAGGTCACAGCCACCTTTTAATTAACATATTATGAGAAAGTTCACTATAAAAGTGATTTGTTTAAGCTCTCTTGTTATGACAGGTTCCGAGAACACGTATGTTCTGTAAATTAAATAAAGGAAAATAAATATGTCAGCACTGGTAGAAAGAAACTTTTTGACAATGACGGGGCTTATAGTGGTTCTTACAGGTTCGCTGTTATTGCCGTCGGCTTGCGCCAATAGAGAACCTGCATTCCGCTCTGGCAGCTCAAGCATGGTCGCGCCGGCAAACCCCGGCTCTGCCCCGAATGAAAGCCCGGCCGGCCAATTACAGACAAAAGCAACTGCAGGCAATATGAAGAGCTTTAAGATTGCGGTTATTCAGCACGGCAGCCCCGTCGGGGATAAGGCTGGCAATCTTCAGCAAATAATTTCCTGGACAAGTAAAGCCAAAAAAGCCGGAGCTAAGTTGGTTTTGTTTCCCGAATTGAACATTACCGGCCATGCCGGCGATAAGGCTATGGTTCGAGAAGCTGAACCTGTTCCCGGAGGCCCGAGTATTGAGCGGTTGACGAAACTTGCAAAAGAGCTTGATATTTACATTTGTGCCGGAATCACCGAAGACGACCACTACATTCATTACAACACGCAGTTCATCGTAGGCCCGGAAGGTTTTATCGGCAAGCAGCGAAAAGTTCATATGTCCGGTGATGAGTATTTCCATTTTCGCGGCGGTACCGAACTGCCTGTATTTGAGCTTCCGTTTGCAAGGATTGGTATAATAATATGCTACGACAATCTCTTCCCAGAGATTTCACGCTGCTTGGCGGTTAAGGGCGCCGAAGTCCTGCTGTGTCCTCACGCAGCCCGCTTCGGAGATTGGCCAGAAGAAGCCGCCGGCAGATATAACGCTGTTGAGTCGAGAAAACAGCGGTGGCGGCTGACTCAACCCTGCAGGGCATTCGACAATGCGTGCTTCGTGGCACTTTGTGATACCGCCGGACGCTCGGCTATGGATATCAGTGGCGTTGAAGCCAATCATGCCGGCGGCTGCATGGTGGTTAATCCGCGAGGCAAAGTTATAGCCGAATCACAAACCAAAGATATCAAAGATGAAATGATTGTTGTTGAACTCGATGCCGGGGTAATTGCCAAACGCCGCAGCAGTGCAGGTCTGAACTTGCACAGGAGACGGCCGGAAGTGTTCAAAGTTCTTTCGGAACCGACTTTATAGCACGTTTAATAATTGACTATTAACTTTTGCTATCTTGACTGACGGCGGTTTAAAATCGCTGTTCTGCTTTAAGCGAAAAAAAACCTGTGTTCAAAATAATCAACCTCGGCTGCGCTTAGTTGCCTCACAGAACAGAAGAGGTTTAAAAGCATAGAACATCGAAAAAAAAGGGTTAAATGCGAAAATACATAATTGCTGAACTCAAGTGATGTTGAAAAAAAGAAACGCAGTGTTAAAATATGACAGCATCTCTTTTCTAAGTTTAAGTTATATACAAAAGCATAAAGTTATGTTTTGCAACCTGTTAGATGGAATTTTTGAAGACTTTGTCTTTTGATAATTGCTCTTGGCATACTTTTTGCACCTCGTTAAGTTTAGCCTGTTAGGGCGACGACATTGGGCGGACGTCCTAAAAAATAAATTTGGAGGAGGAATGAGTCCGCCCGATTTCAAAAAAACCAAAATCTGTACTCTCGGACTTAAAAGCTTGAAAGTGCTGATTTTGTTAATATAAGAAACGGGGTCGTGCTCGGAGGAGGAACGGCTCCGTTTTCTTTTGCGCTGTATCCTCCCGGCAGCTATATACTGCAAAATCGATGTCATACCTCAATCTTCGCTAAAGATTTTTGTCTGGTTTTCACTACTAAATGCCAAACACAGACCTTATAATCGAATCCGTTATGCAGCGAAGTATCTATAGGATTATTGATGCAAATTTCAATCGCGCCCGCGAGGCAATTCGCGTAATCGAGGATTTTTGCAGGTTTGCTTTGAGTTCGTCCTCTCTGACCGAGAGAGCAAAGCAGCTTCGCCACGAGCTTTCAGCCTGTATGGGCAGTCTCGATGTCGGCAGGCTCATCTCAGGCAGAGACACACTCGGCGATGTCGGTATCGGCAAGACAGTTGAAAACCAGCTTCAACGCACCTGCCTGAACGACTGTTTTACCGCCGGCTGCAAACGCCTTACCGAAGCACTGCGCGTACTTGCCGAGACGATTCAAACATTTAACCCTCCGACCGCGGGGAAAATAGAAAAACTAAGGTACGCAGCTTATACGCTTGAAAAGGATATTATGACCTTCAGCAATACCTCCGAAAAATTCAAAACCGTCAGGCTCTACATAGTAATTACAAATAACCTGCCCGCCGACGTAATATCCTTAACTCATCACTGTACATCTGGCGGTGCCGACTGCATCCAACTGCGGGCAAAGGATATGGACGACGACCAGCTTTTAGCCCTTGCCGTCGAATTTGTGAAGATATGCAAAGATGCCGGAGTCCTTAGTGTAATAAATGACAGGGTCGATATTGCAGTCGCCTCAGGTGCTGATGGTGTTCATCTTGGACAAAATGATTTACCTCTCAACCAGGCCCGCAAACTTCAATTGACTCCTTTAATTATGGGCAAAAGTACACATTCACTTGAGCAACTGCGAACAGCCTGTCTTGAACTTCCAACTTATGTAGGCCTTGGGCCTGTTTTTGCAACTCCCACGAAGCCGACCGCCGAGCCTGTTGGCCTCGATTACGTAACTAAGGCCGTCGAGGTATTGGCAGATACCAGTATCGGGCACGTTGCTATTGGCGGTATAACCCCGGAAAACGTAGGGGCGGCCTTAAAAGCCGGTGCAAATGCAATAGCCGTCTGCTCAGCCGTGACCGACGCTGCCGACCCTGTGGCTGCCTGCCGAAAATTAAAAGAAAAAATCACTGCTTTCAAAAAAGAGTAGATTTCTTTTCATTGTTATGATGACACAACACTGCAGCCGATTCTACGCATACTCTATAATGGCACAATAATTTATGGGAGATAATTATGAAATCTAAATACCAACTCAGTCGCAGGGATTTCCTTCACGGTTCACTTTTATGTTTTACCGGCTCATCACTGATGAGCGGCTGTAAGTCATTATGGCGGCAGAACACGGTGCTTGAGCCGATAAGGCCGCACGGCCCTGCCTCAACGTATATACCAAAAATCAAGGTGGCTTTTGTCCGGCGCAGGGAAGATTACGGTATGTGGTGGCCGGGTGCTGTCTACGAAAAAAGCGGCAGAGAAGCGCAGCGCAAATACACCACACAACTAATAGAGACAGCCAAAGAACTTGATGTAAAATTGGACTTACGGCCGCAGCCCATTTACAGCATCGTTGAGGCCGATGCCTGGCTGGCGAAAGCCGGCGCTGAAAAAGCCGACGGGCTGATGCTGATAATGATGGACAGGCAGCAGCATTCCTGGCCTACTGCCTACAAGGCCGTCGAAACCGGCATCCCGACGGTTATTTTTTCACCGCTCGGCACATCGTTCACCACTAACACAGCCCCTCTGGCGGCCAAACCCGGCTGTGTTGTTTACTCAGCCGAACAATTCGACCAGGCGCTCTACGGTATGAAAATGCTCCAGGCCGGCGCGAAAATACGTCATGCCTGTTGTGTCGTCCTCAAAGGCGATAACAGATTCGATGAGACAATGGACGGGCTCGGAATAACACTGCGGCATATACCGGCAAAAACATATCTTGACGAATATCAAAGTATGCCTGTTACAAATCAGGTTCTGGCTATGGCCGAAGATTACCTCCGAAGGGCGCGACGATGCATTGGCGCAACCCGACAGGACGTCATCAACGGCGTTAAGGCTTATTTCGTCGCTCGCAGAATACTCCAGCGCGAAAAGGCCGACGCAATCACAATGGATTGCCTCGGTACCCTGGCAGATAAACAAATCAGCCTGCCGTGTATAGCCTGGTCAAGAATGAATGACGAAGGCATCCCTGCAGCATGCGAGGCAGACTACGGCGCTGTAGCATCACACATCATCGTGCAGTACCTCTTCGGCCGCCCCGGGTTTCAGCAGGACCCTGTCGCTGACACCGCTCACAACGCAATCATCGGAGCTCATTGTTCAAGCCCAACCCGCTTGAACGGCTTCAACCAGCCCCCAGAGCCGTTCGATTTGACGCATCACCATGGCAACAGAGATGCAGTCCCACGTACTTTGTGGCGCAAGGGCCAGCGAATTACATCCATTGATGCAGGTGATTGGAAAAAACAAACGAAAATGCTCATCTCAGTCGGCACCGTAATGGAAAACGTCAGTGTGCCCCCAAACGGCGGATGTGTCGTCTCCGTAAGGGTCAACTTCGACGGCCACCAGAACGTCCTCAACTTCCCCGGATTCCACCAGTTGTTCTTCTATGGAGATTATAAACAGCATCTAAAAGAATTCTGCCGGCTATTCAGCCTACAATGGCAGGTGGTTTGAAATTGATGCCTTAGAAATATGACAGCAGTTTCCTGCGGTTTGCAAAAAGAAAACCCTCTTTTTTGCAAAAAATAAACCCTACTATAGCAGGGAAGATTTAACTAAGTCGGGCGGGCTTTTCTACAAATTATCCACGGACAAAACAGTTTTTTGACAAATCATTATAAATTTTGAGGGTTTTAGACGCATAATTAATCATCAAACTATGCCGTGGGGGTTGTTTTTAGAGAGCATTTTTATCGGGAAATATAACTTCTTTGCTAAAAGCAGGTTAAGAGCTAAATAAACCTCAGCTTTGGACAGATGCTGAACACCGTTACATGTGAAAATATAGGCTTCGACCGGTAGTTTCAGGCCCGCTCAAAGAGAGGTAGACACAGTTATCAACAGGTTATCCACAAGAATAAGTGCCTAGTGCGACTAACCTGACAAACACTATTTATTAAAGATACAGCAGCAAATTGCATTACAAAGAAAAAATCAAAAATGTATAAGTCTTTGCTAATACTAATCATAAATAAAATGGCAATCGCATAGAGTATTTTATACCTTGCCAATTGTATTAAAGCTGTTAATCATTATTATATAGCGAATGTTAACTGAAAGCAGTCATCAATGAACCAGAAAAAACTAAGTCAAGAATTACAGGACAAATCCGCTCTGATTGTCGTTACTGAATTATGTGTTTCGAAAGGACTATAAGATGAAAAACCCGCTGATTTCTATCGCTGAATCGGTCCACGCCTCGATTCCCAAAACCGGCATAATTATGAAGCAGTTGGCCGAACTTGGCCCTGACGCTTATTCAACCCCATCCGAGCCCCTGAATTATATAAAGGCGCTGATTGAATCTCAGGCCGATGCAGGCGCCGATTATATTGCGGTCAACGTTGATGCTTTTGGAGAAAGTCAGCCAAAGCTCGCGGTTGATATGATGCTCGAATATATCGGCCTGGTCAAAAGATGGGGCAAAGGCGTTCCGATTTGTATCGACAGCAGCAATAACGATGTTTTAATAGCTGGCCTCAAGCAATGGTGCAAAAACAGCGAAAGCTTAAAGCCGCCGCTGGTAAATTCAATCAAAGTTTACACAATGGACGCTTTGCTGCCATTGAAGAAAGATTACGATTATTCCTTCATCGCCCTTCTGGTCAGTGAGGATAAACCCACCGGCCCGGGAGGCTCGCACTCGGTCGAAGAATTGTATTCTTTGGCAGAGCAGATTTTTGTTGAGGCCGTGGAAAAATACGGCTTCAGGCCCGAACAGATTTTCTTCGATTCGACAGTCTTTCCACTGGCGATAGATATGCCCATGGAACCGGAAGTCCCGGGCTACACCTACCGTGCCTTCGAGACAATAAAGAAAATCAAAAGCAACCCGAAGTTCAAAGGAGTGCACTGTTCCCTCGGAGTAAGCAACAGCGTCCGGGATTTGCCGGCCAGAAAAATCGGCGTATGCAGGGCCTACGTCGCAAAGGCGATGGAATACGGCCTTGATGCCGCCATTGTAAACGTTGCACACAATTACGGCTTGAAAGACCCCGACCCACAACTGATGGAACTCGTCGATGCCTACGCAAAGATGGACGGCTCAGGTGAAAAAATGGACACCGCTATGAAACTGATGGGCAAATTCTGCCAGCAAAACAGAAAACCCTCCGGTTAAACCCGTTCCTAATAAGCTGCAGCAAAAATTTGAACTCGCTACTTCGGGCGATTTGTGTTAGAATAAAGACCGGTTTGTTGAACAAATTATTCCGATTACAAAAGGAAGGGGAATATGATGAAAAATAATACTCCTATCAGCAGAAGGACCTTTCTGGAAGCTTCAACCGCCGCTGTCGTCTCAACCTGGTTGACCCCCGTCTCAGCCGACGGGCAGAAAGCCCCTCTTACCTCCAGAATCGTTCGTGTTCACGACCCCAAAGCAACCAAAACATGGGATTATAGTGCCAATGAACCCTGGAATCATACTGTCGAACCCGGTGAAGGAGGTGGTACTGAAAAGACTAAGCAGCGCTACTATGATTACATCAATGAAGATGTCGTGGCGGGTATGCTTGACAGGGGGCTCCGGGAGCTGACCGATTCGAAATCGGCCGCCCAGGCATGGCAAAAACTTCTGCCCAACCTCTCTAAAGACGATACCTTCGCAATAAAGATGAATATGAATAACGCCTCATTTGATGAAAAAATCACCACCAACCGAATGGACCAGACGATGCCGCTTGTCAATGCTGTTCTAAACGACCTCGTAAACGGCCTTGGCATTCCCGAACAGCAGATTACACTCCTTGATGCTTCACGCTGGTTCCACCCCGTGATAATGAAAGCTCGATGCAGGTTCCCGAAAGTCAAATGGGTGGACCACAGCGGCGACCCATGGGACAAAAATGAGTCGGTGACTTTCACGAAAGATAAACCCACTCTGGACAGAAACAAACGCACCGG
>Ga0272442_10006795_pt1 | contig 14924 bp, 10 predicted proteins | sample SSMForm2O_FD_200262 | JGI IMG/M metagenome (GOLD analysis project Ga0272442, IMG submission 200262) | Marine sediment archaeal communities from Little Sippewissett salt marsh, Falmouth, MA, United States - SSM-Form-2O | ecosystem: Environmental > Aquatic > Marine > Wetlands > Sediment ...
CTTTGGATAGCCTCTTATCGTAATCTCTATTTCTACTTAAATTATACTGCCTTGTTCGTCAAAGTCAAGCGGCATCTTGAAAAAAACTAACATTTTTTAAACCCCGCCCTTTTTATCCTTTTTTCCTTGATTTGCAAACTAAATGCTGTATAATAGTTTCAGCCTTCGTATTTTGCTTGTTTAAACGAGGAGATTGATGGTAATGGAGATTTTTACTTTTCCCGTTAGTTTAGCCAAACCTTACAGCGGTATCTATATGTAAAACATTAACTTTTTTTAAGAGGCCAAATCAATGAACCTCAGGTTTAGTCGAAAGTTCAAAATTCAATTGTCTCTAGCGGCTGTTTGTATTTTTCCGCTCTTTATCTCTTATGCCGCTTCTGCCGGCTCTATTGTCGGCTGGGGAAGTCAGGTCGTCGGAGCAGACCTTAGCGGCGGCTTTACCGCCATATCCGCAGGTGGAAGACACAGTCTGGGCCTTAAGGAAGATGGTTCGCTCCGCGCATGGGGAAGCAACGAAGATGGCAAATGTGAGATTCCTTCGCCCAACGGCGGCTTTAGCGCCATTAGCGCAGGAAGCCAGCATAGTCTGGCCCTTAAAGAGGACGGCTCGATAATCGCCTGGGGACACAACGGCTCTGGCCAGTGCAATATACCAGAGCCCAACAGCAGCTTTACCGCCATTGCCGCAGGAAGGTATCACAGTCTCGGCCTCAAGACGGATGGCTCGGTAATCGCCTGGGGTGACAACAACTATGACCAATGCGATATTCCTTCGCCTAACACCGGATTTACCGCAATTGCCGTGGGATGGCTGCATAGCCTTGGCCTTAAGGAAGATGGCTCGATAATCGCTTGGGGATATAATAACTACAGTCAATGCGATATACCTTCATCTAACAGCGGCTTTACCGCCATTGCCGCAGGAAGGTATCGCAGTCTCGGCCTTAAGGCCGATGGCTCAATAGTTGCCTGGGGAAGCAACAGCCACGGCCAATGCGACATACCTTCACCCAACAGTGGCTTTATCGCCATTAGCGCAAGATTGTACCACAATCTTGGCCTTAAGGAGGACGGCTCACTCATCGCCTGGGGAAATAACTGGACCGGCCAATGCAATATACCTGAGCCTAATAGCGGTTTTATCGCCATTAGTGCAGGAGATTGGCATAGTATAGGCCTAAAGGAAGATGGCTTAATAGTCGCCTGGGGAGACAACTGGTCTGGACAATGCGATATCCCTCCGCCTAACAGCGGTTTTATTGACATTGCTTCAGGATATGACTATAGTCTGGGCCTTAAAGCCAATGGCTCTATCGTCGCCTGGGGAATCAACAGCTGGAGCCAATGCGATATACCTACACCTAACAGCGGATTTATCGCCATTAGCTCAGGATATGATCACAGTCTTGGCCTCAAGGAAGATGGCTCGCTCGCCGCCTGGGGATTCAACAAGTATGGCCAATGCCGTGTTCCTTCACCTAACAGCGGTTATGTAGCCGTTGCCGCAGGAAAATGGTACAGTCTTGGCATCAAGCAAGATAGCTCGATAGTCGCCTGGGGACACAACGGCTCTGGCCAGTGCAATATACCAGAACCTAACAGCGGTTTTATAGCCGTCGCCGCAGGAGAATACCACAGTCTTGGCCTCAAGCAGGACAGCTCCATAGTCGCCTGGGGAAAAAACTACTCGGGCCAGTGCGATATACCAGAGCCCAACAGCGGCTTTACCGCCATTAGCGCAGGTGATTACCACAGTCTGGGCCTTAAACAAGACGGCTCGATAGTCGCTTGGGGAGACAACGGCCATGGCCAATGCGATATCCCTGAACCTAACAGAGGTTTTGTAGCTGTCGCCGCAGGAGAATACCACAATCTTGGCCTTAAGGCCGATGGCTCGCTTGTTGCATGGGGAGCCAACTGGCATCGCCAATGCGACATCCCTGAGCCTAACAGAGGTTTTTCCGCCATTAGTGCAGGATCGCGGCATAGTTTAGCTATAAAGGAGATTCTGCCGCCGTTCGAAGTAACAATGAAATTTACACCGCAGGCACTGAACCTAAGTAGCGGTGGCCAATTGGTTAAGGCGCATTTTACTTTGCCCGAGGATTTCAGCATCGAAGACGTTGACGCCAATACACCAGCTGTGATTGAGCCATACGGCATCGAATCTTACAAAATAAAGGTCCTGCTTAATGACGAGGGCTTAGTCTGTGTTGAAGCCACCTTCAGCCGTTCCGATTTATGCAGCGCGATAACAAGTTATGATAATAACATTGAGCTAAAGGTAACAGGCACCCTTACTACCAGCCGGCATTTTTACGGCACCGACACAATCAGGATAATCAATAACAAGTTCGAACAATTAGCTGTTCTTTCATCTTATTGGCTCCAGACTGATTGCAGCAAGCCGGACTGGTGCGCCGGCGCCGACCTTAATCGTGATTCGGTAGTTAACTTCCTGGACTTCGCCTTGCTTGACCGCTGCTGCATCGAAGTCATTGCTGAGTGAACAAGCGCTTTGGCATCTTATGTTCCATTGCTCTGCCCCTGCACATGCGCCGCCTAACTAAACTACCTGTTTTAACACCGATGCACGAATTTAAAAAACCTATGAACTTTTTTTAACAAAAAGTGTCATTTTTTTTCTTTTGTTTCAATTTTTCCTTTTTTCCCATCAATACCTGTTCTTTTTTTGCGTTTTATTTCCATTTTTTATCCCGATGTTACTGCCCTCTGTTGCGGCGAAAAATCGTACCAAACGCGCAAGTATCCAGGGGCCCGAATGCTATATTTCCAAAATTTTTTTTACTCCTCTCCAGGTAAACACTTACGCATTTTTACCTCCTTCAATTCCTACAAATTTTCGAACCAAACGCGCAAGTCCATCTAATTATAGGGAGGCCTATTTCCCCTCCCTACTTAAAAAAAGTAGTCTTGTTTCTTAGGTATTCGTGCTTGCTTTTCTTCGTGCTCTTTGAAAATTAAGTCTCTTGTTTTCTTCGAGCCCTGGTGCCTTTAGTGGCTATGAGTCTTTTATGCAAAACAAACCCAATTTTCTCGATAGCCCAATGAACATAAACCTTTATATGACAAACTGTTATAAACAAAAACAGCACCTTCACCGGCCTGCAAAACAAACCCAATTCAAACCCAATCTCACCCTCGTTTTTGGCCCAAAAATTGGCTTCGTATTCAGCAAACCCGCTGGTAATTTCCTCAACAAACCGCCCGGCTTGCAGCCCTATTCCCGCAAAAATAGCTTGTGGTTGTTTTTTTCAGATATGGTACAATATCGTATGTTAATTAAAGGGGTGACGAAAATGGCTGAAAACCATCCAAAATCAGTTCGAAAACGGCGTTTTTCTTACCTTACCTTTTTGTTGCTTTTTGTATTGTTGGTAAGTCTCTTTACGGCCGTAAGTTCCGAAGGACCGGCTGTCATATTTGCTTCAGAAAATAATTCCGAAAAACAAAAAGCCGACCCCAACCAAACCCCAGCCGACCCTAACGAACAGCAAAAAACTAAAGATAAAAAACCGCTCCGTCCTCTGCATAAACACCCTGCATTCACCCAGCGGGTGAAAGAGCGGATAAAAATGGTCAATCGCCAAATCCGCTCGCGCGATGTCCGGGACCCAAATACCCTCGCTGCAATGCAGATGGTCCCGCGTCATACTTTTGTCCGCCTGTGGTGCGGTCGAGGCAGACGACGCTTTGACCATTGTGGAAGAAGAGGCCTTGACGGCCGGCGGCGAGAGTGACGGGGAGGACCTGCTGTTCGGCAGTCCATAGAACCTTTCCGGTATCTGCCTTTACGGCCATAATCTGTCTTGGGGCCTCGTCCCAGAACTTAGCGCGGTAGGCGTGCCTGATTTTTTTCAGATTGGCGAAATCAGGTTCCTCTGCGTGTTTATTGACCAGAAGGAACAAGATGCCATCGGAGAGGATAATTTCCTCGGTACCCTTTGTATGTTTATACGTTTGGATGGTTTTTCCCGTGGCTGCATCGATTTTAGTCAGGGGGCCATCGAGGCTGAGGGTGACATATACGGAGTCGCCGACAGCGACGAGGCGTCGCGGCAGCTGCGCCGGGCCGCTCTTTAACGGCCAGAGGTGGGTGTGCCATTTGCCAATCGGCCGCTTCCAGAGAATAGTACCATTGAAGGCATCCCTTGCTGCAAGCGACCATTTCGGCGGAAGCAGGATTGATGCAGGCGAGGCCTCATCCAGGATGTAGAAGATGCGTCCGGCGGCTGAGACAACAGCACTGACGCTTGACATACGGTCATGGTGACGTGCGTAGCCGGGGCTGCCGAGCCACTGCAATCGCCTTGGCGGGCCGACAACCTAATCGTGTGCGACGGCGTTGCCGCTTGCATCGTGCAGGTAATGCGTCCATTCATCAATTTCCTTGGGGCGAGGCTTGACAGTTTTTGTCCAGTTGGCGCCTTTGTTGATGTAAGCGACGTCATTGGGGGCAAGTACACGCATAACTTCGCTCATCGAAATCTCACCAAGGTCTTCTTCGACGATGAGATTGACGAGATTATCAATGTATGGCAGGCGGCTGGATGTCAACTGAGCGACGGAAACCTTGCCGTACAGGTTAAGCGAGTGGATGTGTTTTCGCGCCAGGTCGATGTTCCTGGCATCGGTGTCAAGGCCGTGGACGATATAGCTGTCATTGGCGCGTAACGCGGCGGTAAGCTTTCCGTCGCGACAGCCAAGATGGACTATAAGGCCACCTTTGATACCGGTAGTGTGCAGAATTTGGCTGGCGTTTTGTTGCTGTGTCTTGTGCTGAGCCATCAAGGGGATGCACAATACTGTCAAGAGACAGATAGTAGCTGTAAAAAAAGTATTTTTCATTTTTATCCTCAATAAAAAAAACAAAATACAATGACAATATGAGCATACAGTTTCTTAAGTGCTAATCAAGGGAAAAAGAGTAAAAAGCTTGGTAAAGGGATTTCCCGTATGGGTAAAGCACGAGAGACAATGAAAATAGTCCGAACGGAGGCGGCAACAGCTTAGGTTGGTTTTTAAGTGTATCAAAGAAGCGTGGCGGTTTTTTTGGCCGCCACGCTTGAACAAACTTTGCTTACAGCACGCCAGATATCACTGATATTACTGAGGGGTACCGGTAATCTCGACATCGTCCACATAGGCGTATTCGCCGGCATTATTAGCATTTAGGCGGAATCTAATCTTGAAGGCGGCGTTGTTGTCTGCTCCTGAGCCGCAGGTTTTATCCTGCGAAGCCCATGATGTGGCCTGTGTTGCTTCAAGCTCATTCCACTGGCTGCCATCGTGGTACTCAACATATAGATACTCGCCGGAATCGAGACCTTTGGTCTTTCTGACATACTTGACGTGGATGGCTGTGAAACCAGCGGTGCTAATGGCTTTTTCCATCCAGGCAGTTCCCTTTATTGCAGCACCGTATGTTCCGGTGTATTCTGCCTTGTTCGAGGCACTGACGTTACCTGAAGTTGTCCAGCCACCCGTGACCAGGTCACCGCTTTCGAAGCCGTCGGTCCAGGGTAGCGTTGAAGGAGCCGCCTCAGTTGTAAAGCTCCAGACGTTCCCTGTTGTTGTGCCAGCGGCGTTGATTTCATCAATACGCCAGTAGTAATTAGTATCGTTGGCCATTGTGCCCGGGTCAAAGGTAGTAGCGGTCTGGTTGCCCTGGAAGGCACCGGGACTTGAAGTGCCGAAGTAAACGTCGTGTGAAGTTGCGCCTGAACCGGCAGTCCAGCTTAAATCTGCATCGACGCTTACGTCAGTTGCACTGTCAGCCGGGCTCGGATTACTCGCCTGACCGGGTGGTGGAGGCGGAGCAGCTTCGGTTGTAAAGTTCCAGACGGCACCTGTCGTTGTAGCAGTCGCATTGACCTCATCGATACGCCAGTAGTAGGTGGTATCGTTGGACATTGTGCCTGGGTCAAAGGTTGTAGCTGTCTGGTTGCCCTGGAAGGTACCGGGGCTGGTGGTGCCGAAGTACACATCATGGCTTGTGGCATCAGAGCCGGCAGTCCAGCTTAAATCTGCTGTTGTACTTACATTTGTCGCTCCATTGGCCGGGCTTGGATTACTCGCCTGACCGGGTGGTGGAGGGGGAGCAGCTTCGGTTATAAAGCTCCAGACGGCGCCTGTAGTAGTGCCGGCTGCATTGACCTCATCGATACGCCAGTAGTAGGTGGTATCGTTGGCCATTGTGCCCGGGTCAAAGGTAGTAGCGGTCTGGTTGCCCTGGAATGCGCCGGGACTTGAAGTGCCGAAGTAAACATCATGGCTTGTTGCTCCGGAGCCAGCTGTCCAGCTTAAATCTGCATCGAGGCTTACCTCAGTTGCACTGTCAGCCGGGCTCTCATTAGAGGCCTGGCCGGGGGCTGCAACGATTGTGGTGAAACTCCAGACATTACCTGTTGTAGTTCCGGCGGCATTGATTTCATCAATCCGCCAGTAGTATGTAGTATCGTTTGCCATTGTGCCCGGTTCAAAGGTTGTAGCGGTCTGGTTGCCCTGGAAGGTCCCCGGACTTGAAGTGCCGAAGTAAACGTCGTGTGAAGTTGCTCCGGAGCCGGCTGTCCAGCTTAAATCTGCATCGAGGCTTACCTCAGTTGCACTGTCAGCCGGGCTCGGACCGGAAGCCTGGCCGGGGGCTGCAACGACGGTGGTGAAACTCCAGACATTACCGGTTGTCGTACCAGCTTCGTTGATTTCATCGATGCGCCAGTAGTATGTCGTATCGTTGGACATTGTGCCTGGGTCAAAGGTGGTAGCCGTCTGGTTGCCCTGGAAGGCACCGGGACTTGAAGTGCCGAAGTACACATCGCTTGAGGTAGAACCGCTTCCGGCTGTCCAGCTTAAATCAGCATCAATGCTTACATCTGTAGCACTGTCGGAAGGATTTGGATTAGAAGCCTGGCCGGGAGGGGTCGGGCCGCCGGTGTAAATATCATTAATCTCACTTTGGCTGAGGGCACGGTCATAGACACGTACATCGCTAATAAGACCTACCCATGCACGCACAGATTGTGAGTTGTTGCCTATCCAAACAGGGTAGTCGTTGGTGCCTATAGTACCTGAACAGTTAATCGAATTAACATCGGCGCCACCATCTACATAGATATACACTTTGGAGCCGTCGTATACACCTGCAACGTGGTGCCAGGTGTTATCAAAAACAGCTACGTTACTTTTTACGCCATACCAGGGTATACCCGAGACGTTAGCATAAAAGCCGATGCCATTTTCTCGCTGGGCCTTTTGCAGAGCCCATCCGCCACCATCGGTGCCTTTGGAAATAACGGCTGAGAGATTTCGCCAATCAATGTAAGGAGCCTTTATCCAGCCCATAGCCGTCATATTTCCGGTCAGGTCAAAGAAGGGCTCATTCGGTATCACTACCTTATCGGTGGAGTCACCGTCAAAATTCAGACACCAGCCGCGTTCGGCGTCGTTTTGCCAGACAGGTCCATCGATAGTGCCGTCATTTCCATAAGAACTCGAATCGGCAGCGGTAGCGCCGGAGCCTTCGTCAAGCTGCCACCATCCGATTGGTTCGGGACCGGCCTCAACCATTGTTGTAAAGCTCCAGACAGCGCCGGTTGTTGTGCCGGTAGAATTGATTTCATCGATACGCCAGTAGTAGGTCGTATCATAATCCATCGTTCCGGGGTCATAAGTCGTTGCAGTCTGATTGCCCTGGAACTCGCCTGCATCCGGTGTTGAATCAGTGCCGAAGTACACATCGTGACTTGTGGTGCCTGAGCCGGCAGTCCAGCTAAGGTCTGCGGTTATACTTACATCCGTAGCGCTGTTTGCCGGGCTGGGGTTGCTGGCCTGTCCGGGCGGTGTCGGAACAGATTCAGTGGTAAAATTCCAGACGTTGCCGGTAGTTGTGCCCGCGGAATTGATTTCGTCGATGCGCCAGTAGTATGTGGTATTGTTAGACATTGTGCCCGGGTCAAAGGTGGTCGCTGTCTGGTTGCCCTGAAACTCACCTGAATCCGGGGTTGAATCGGTTCCAAAGTACACATCGCTTGATGTTGAACCGGAACCTGCTGTCCAGCTTAAATCAGCTTCGATACTTATATCTGCAGCACCGTTGGCTGGGTTGGGATTTGTGGCCTGTCCCGGCGGCTGAGGAGTTGTACTAATCGGGCCAATATATTCTTTTGCTATGACAACATCATCAAACCAGACTTTGCTGATATATCCGGTTGGGGCTGTTGTGATATATGTTTCAAGCCAGAAAAAATTCAAATCGAGGTCTTCCACGCTTCGCCATCTAAAACCCTCAAAAGGGTCACTGCCTATGTCGGGGTAAAAACTATCCCAGACCCAATATCCGTTAGGGAAGCCTTCTCCAAGGTGACTGACCAGTTGTCCGCCCTTATACCAGGGCAGGCCGTCGACCCAGACCGCCTGTTCACCATTGCGTTCGGTGGTTGGGTAGTTCATTTTGACCATCACTTCCACGCAGAGCCACTGTCCTCTCGTCACGCTGAAATTGCTGTCATTTATGAAGTCATTGCCCCAGTAGGTGCCGGGATTTGCATTGCCGTGCATCTCCATCCAGTATGTGTAGTAGTCCCATCTCCAGGCTGTACCGTGTGGTTCGATAGCGGTGGAGAATCGGTCGTCGCCGTCTGGTCTTTGTCCAGCACCGCCCTGCGGCCAGGCTGATGGTGGATTGTAACCGCCCATATGTATGAAATGGTGAATCGGATTGCAAGCGGTGTCAATTTTGACGTAAAAACGGAAGTAAAGTTCATCAAAGCCGGGCAAAAGGCGGGTATATAAGTCTATAGCGTCTCCATCTCCTCCTTCGTGCGTCATTAGAAGCGAAGCGGCACCTGAACTTAACGGTGGGACATCCGCTTCAAGCGACATACGGTCGGACCTTTTATAACTGTCCCAACGCGCTATTACATCTGGGACAGAACCTTCCTCGAAGTTTTCTACGAAAACTACATTTGGGTCGTTTTCAATTCCTACATCGCCCGGGTATTTTTCCGCCAGGCCGGCAAATACGCTGTTGCTGATTATCCCTGAAACTAAAATAAGAGCAATTAAATAAAATAGTTTTTTAAACATTATTAGCCTCCTTCTCTCTCATTAATTTCTCTACTCTGTTTTGTTCAAACGCTGAACAGAACGACAAGACAATTGGTGCTTACATAATAAGTCCTCCTTAAAAAGTGTTAATAATTTGAAATTCCCTAATTACTCATCTTTTAGGTCCATGCCGAACGACTAATTCGCCTATATACAAAACGCACAAACTCATTTCTACAATGAAGTTACAGCGCATACTACCATATATTGGAAGTTTCGAGGATAAGGCTCCGAAATTTCGCACTTTTGTTCTGTAAGCTATATACGCCCACCCAATTTCTGTCAAGTAAAAAATTTAAATTTTTGGAGCGAGCAGCCCCAAAAGGGTTTTTGGGTTGATGCCTTCCAGTTGAATTGAAAAAAGGAGATGCATTCATTCCTTGATGGGAATTGGTCTTTCAGCGCAGTATAAGAGAAATCAAAGAATTTTTACTTAGAATTCAGGAAAAGTGAAGGGGCAGGCGATATTTTTTATCCGTGTTTAAACCAAACTCTCGATTTTCGCTACGCATATCTTTTCTGTTACGGTGTGTAGCTTATAGACGTATTTGGAAAGCTTTTCCAATTGTTCCTTCGTTATATTATATTCCCGGTCATAGCGGGCACCGATATAGGCGTAATCCAGAAGTTCGAAGAGTTCCTTTGATTCATCGCTTTCGCGAGGGATTAGGGCTTTTAATTGCGGGCAGTAATCGGCGGTCAGGTCGCCTAATATATCCAAATGATGCTCCTGCGGACATTCGCCGCCGAAAATCAATAAAACAGTCTTGTATGAATGTTCGACGGCTTGATTAAGACTAAAAGCAGCAAACTTGTATTCACCGTCATTAAGGTAGAACTCGTAGCCACGGTAAAATCCTTTTGCCTTTTCAAAGATTTCATCGAGGGTGTCCTGGGCGATTTGTTTTTCTTCGGCTGGCTTTAATTTTTTTCTTCGGGCGAGTTTGAAGTTAGCCGAGTCTTATATTAAGATTCCCTGTTTGCAGATTTCGGTGAAGAAGTACTGGCCGTGGGTTAGTTTGTAGTTGACGAAATTGATATCGCGGGCGATTATGCGAACGTGGGCGCTTAAATTACATTGCGCGAGTTTTTGTTTGACTTTGTCCCAAAGGGTGATATCGCGGGCGGTATGTTCATATTCGGTCAGGACGAGGATGTCGTAATCGCTTGTTTTATGTATTAAGAGGCGGCCTCTTCCCTGGGAGTGCGGGCCGTCTTTGAAGTCTCCGCGGCCGTAGCTGCCGAAGAGGATTACCATTTGTACGTCGCGAGCGAGCGGATTTTTTCGGCGATAAGTTTAACTTCATCGGTCTTGGCCTGCGGCAGATGGGATAGAGACTTCTTCATAGGGTGATACTATATCATTTTAAGACAAAGCTACAAGGATTTATTTGGATTGGAGATTGGTACTGACGGCGGAGGCAGCTTTTCAAAACGTATAGTATTATTCAGGAGCGAAGCGGGAGAGAAAATAAGAATCTTCCAAACCGGGGGCAATAACAGTGGCAATCCGTTGAATTAACGAAAAGCGGGTTTTGGCGTAACAAGGGTATTGACTTATATGCCCTGAATATGTTAAAATATTTAGAATGGGACTGTTTATCTTTAGTCCTGCAAAATAACAAGGCCGCTTTTAGCGGTCCAATCCTTAAGTGAGGAAGGAGTGTAAAGTGTTAAAATACCTGAAAATTTTACTACTATTGCTTATCTTGACAACAATTTTAAGCAGCCAGGCCAGGCCGGAATGTCCTGTAGGAGACCTTGATGACAATTGCAGGGTTAATTTAGAGGACATCAGAATCTTCGCTGAACAATGGCTTGGAGGAGAGAGCCTGAAGGCCAACTTCGATGGCAGCAGCAATGTGGATTTGCCTGATTACGCTATGCTGGCCGAAAACTGGCTCAAAAGGGGCATACCGCTGAGAATCAATGAGTTTATGGCCTCAAACAACAGTGTATATGAAGACCCCGATAATCCCGGGGCATATTCGGACTGGATAGAAATATACAACGCCGGCGATGAAACCATTGATATGAGCGGTATGTACGTTACGGACAATCTGAATAATCCGACACAGTGGCAAATTCCGAGTGGTGTTTCACTTGCTTCGGGAGCGTATATTGTTATTTTAGCAGACCTTCTTGATTACCAGGGCACCGCCCTTCACACCAACTTCAAACTTGGCGCCGGCGGTGAGCAGATAGGGCTGTTTCATTCCAACGGCACTACAGAGATTGACAGTGTCGATTTTGACCAGATAGAGCAGTACACCGATATCTCCTATGGCCTTGATGCCAATGATGCGCTGCGGTTTTTCGGAATTCCGACGCCGGGCGCACAAAACAATGATGCTTACCTAGGCCTTGTTGCCGATACTACATTCAGCAGGGACAGAGGCTTTTATGACACGTCTTTCAGCGTAGAGCTTGAGTGCGAGACACCCGGAGCGGATATATACTATTCGGTTGATTTCAGCAAGCCCAACCAGATAACCGGCACGGAATATACCGGCCCGATTAGCGTTACCCAGACGACCTGTATTCGTGCGATGGCCTTTAAGCCGGGATGGAAACCTACAAACGTCGATACACATACTTATATCTTCCTCGATAACGTGATTGACCAAGATGACGCCCAGGCGGTGGCCAGAGGATTCCCTGCCCTCTGGGACCACTTGTGGGACCCCTGGGCAGACGACAAGGGTTATTTCAATACGGCGGACTACGAAGTGCAACTCAAAAATCCCTCCTGGCGTGACCTGGTGCCTGATTCGGCGACTCTCAAGGCAGCTCTTAAGGACATCCCCACGATGTCGATAGTTATGGATATGGACGACGCTTTCGATCCGGATACTGGTTTCTATGTCAATTCCTGGCTGACTGGTGTGGCGTGGGAGCGAGAGGCTTCGGTTGAGTACTTCGACGCCAATGGAGTTGACGAGTTCCAGATAAATTGCGGAATCCGTGCACAGGGTAACCAGAACCGCAGGCCTTATCAGACAGAGAAGCATTCGATGCGGCTGCGGTTCAAAAATGATTACGGCCCAACCAAACTGAGGTATCAGATATTTAAGGATTCCCCTGTTGATAGTTTCGATTCGCTTACTCTGCGCGGCAGCTGCAATGATGGCTGGGCAGTATATGGTTCCCGCTGGGCTTCATACGCCCGGGACAAATGGAGCCACGAGACAATGCATGAGGTGGGCATGACTGCCCCGTACGGCAATTTCGTCCACCTGTATATCAATGGTCTCTACTGGGGATTGTACAATCCGATGGAACGTCCTGACGCTCCATTCTACTCTAAGCACATGGGCGGAGATGAAGAAAAGTGGGAAGCAAACAACGCCGGCTTACCTATCGCCGAGGACACACCGGCAGACCTGGTGGTCTGGAACACCGTATTGGGCTTTTTTCCTGTCCCAATGACTACTATCAGCGACACCCAGTACGACCTGCTTAGCGAGTGGCTCGATATACCGGCATTTTGTGACTATCTGCTCGTGTATTACTATGGCGGATGCGGTGACTGGGGCTCGTATAATTTTTATGCTGCGGCTATGCAGGGCGAACCCGGCCAGCCGCCGGAAGTTAAGCTGCGGTTTTCCACGTGGGACTTTGAGCAATCTACCGGCCTTTATGACAACGCCACCACTGACCTAACTGGTAAAACCGGCGATACAAATATCAACCTCATTTGTGAACGAATCAGGGGTAATGGCAAGTTTCAGGCTTTATTTGCCGACCGTGCCCATAAGTGGCTTTACAACGGCGGCCCACTGACCGATGCCAGGTGTATTGCACGCTTTGAGGGCTTAAATTCACATATAGAGCAAGCCATCTACGGAGAGATAGTTCGCTGGGGCGATTGCGAAAATACCTCTTGGCCGGTTGGCCATGATGAGTGGCTGATTTTTCAAGACCGTGCAGTCGATGACTGGTTCACCGGGCGCAGAAATATCCTTCTCGGACAGTTGCGAAATCGAGACCTGTATCCCAATACTGATGCACCGATATTTAATATAGGCGGTAGTTATCAGCACGGCGGTTATGTTGCCGATGGCGCCAGCCTGACGATGGACAATCCAAACGGCTCCGGAACTATTTATTATACGCTTGACGGCAGCGAGCCGCGTGATAGCGGAATCACATATAGCGGCGCTGTCACCTTGAACGAAAGTACCCTTGTCAAGGCACGCGTGCTTAAAAGCAGTGAATGGAGCGCTCTAAACGAAGCGGCCTATTCCATCGGCCCGATTGCCGATAACCTTCGTATAACCGAGATGATGTATCATCCGGCTGATGCTCCTTTAGGTGACCCCAACGCAGAATTTGTCGAGGTCAAAAACACCGGCGGCACGCCTTTGAAACTGAACCTGGTTAAATTCAGCAACGGCGTTGATTTCACATTCCCAAGTATGACTCTTCCGGCAGGCGGCTACGCAATAGTTGTAAAGGATGCGGCGGTATTTACCGCCCAGTATCCGACCTTCAGCGGCGTTATCGCCGGAGAATATGTCGGCAGCCTGGATAATGGCGGAGAGCGAATCCGGCTGGAAGATGCTGTCGGCGGTACGGTGCTTGAGTTCAAATACAACGACGACTGGCGCCCCATTACCGATGGCGAAGGCTATTCACTTACCGTTATGGATGAAGCCGAGAGCGATCCGAATATGTGGGATGAGAAACAGGGCTGGGACGCAAGCACGTATATGGGCGGCACGCCGGGCGAGTTCGATGACGGCCCGCGTACCGGCGATATTGTAATTAACGAAGTGCTGGCCCATTCTGACGGCTACCCCAACGACTGGATAGAACTGCACAATACCACTGCTTCACCAATCGACATAACCGGCTGGTTCCTCAGCGACACAGACGCCAACCTCTTGAAATACGAGATACCATCTACGACGATACCCGCTGGCGGCTATGTCGCGTTTACCGAAGACGACCATTTCGGCGGCGAGTTTGCCCTGAGCGAAAACGGCGAGACGGTTTACCTGACATCCGGTTTTGACGGTTACGGTCATTTGACCGGCTACCGCAGGACCGAGGACTTCGGCGCTTCAGAAAACGGCGTATCTTTCGGCCGTTATGAAAAGAGCGACGGCACGCATAACTTTGTGGCGATGGTCTCGCAGACACGGGGTTCTGTCAATTCCGGCCCGAAAGTCGGCCCTGTAGTAATCAACGAGATTATGTATCATCCGGACATCGTGGGTACAGCCGAATTTGTAGAGCTTTACAATATTACCGGCTCCACGGTTAATCTGTACGAGTATGACCCTGGTATTGGCGGCAATGTCCCCTGGAAGTTCACCGATGACGGCGGGATAGATTGTAATATGCCTCCGGGTGCAAGCATACCTGCCGGCGGCTATTTGCTGCTGGTGAGGGACCTGGTGGACTTCGAGGCTGAGTACAGCGCTCCGGGTGGCATTCAGCGTGTCGAATGGCCTCTGGGTAAATTGAGTAACGCCGGCGAGAAACTACAGATTGCCAAGCCCGGCGACCAGAACGATTATACCGGCGAGCGTTATTACATCCGCGTTGACAGGGTGGTTTACAGCGACGGCTCCCATCCCGAAGGCGAGGACCCGTGGCCGATAGAGCCTGATGGCCAGAACGGCGATGGTTCATCGCTGCACCGCAAGGTCCCCGGCAATTACGGCAATGACGTAATCAACTGGGAAGCATTAACCCCGACTCCCGGCACATAATATCTGAATAAAGTAATTTAAGGTAATCAACAGACCCGGCAGCGGCAAACTCGGCCGCTGCCGGGTCTTTATTCT
>Ga0272442_10006796_pt1 | contig 14923 bp, 13 predicted proteins | sample SSMForm2O_FD_200262 | JGI IMG/M metagenome (GOLD analysis project Ga0272442, IMG submission 200262) | Marine sediment archaeal communities from Little Sippewissett salt marsh, Falmouth, MA, United States - SSM-Form-2O | ecosystem: Environmental > Aquatic > Marine > Wetlands > Sediment ...
ACTAGGGGCCGGCGGCCGCGAGGTGCTGAACGCTCCGGTCGCCCTCCGGGCTCCCTCCGCGTTCAGCACGCAGCCAGGGGCGGGAACGCTGGGATGGATAGGACATTTTCACTTTGCATTGACATGAAAATGTGTCACTTCGAAGTGCGGGCCGGACGTGGTGCACCCCGGGCGCGGCGCAGCGCCTACATCCCGACCGAGCTCTTGATCGACAACGGCACCTTCAGCACCTTCAGGTCCATCCAGTAGTCGATCTCGATGGTGACCACGGTCGCCTTCTTGGCCAGCCGGTAGCTCCGATGGACGGTCATGGCGCCGCCCGTGCGGAACGACGAGCCACCCGACCCACGGCTCTTGATCGCCTTGCCGTCCGGGCCGAGGAAGCGTATCTCGGCGATCGGACCCAGGTCCGTGTTCGTCTTGAACGTGACCTCCACGGGATCCGACCCCCACGACGGCTTGCCGACCTTGGTGATCTCGAGCGGGATGCGACCCGCCGCGACCTTCGTGCCGGGCTGAAGGGCCACGTTCTTCTGCCGGAAGGTCTGTTTCTTGGTCGCGGACTTGAATACCATCGTGCCGGTGGCCGTGATCTCCTTCGCTTCCTTGGCGGGGACCCCGTTCCCGGTCACCTCCACCATGCACGCCTTGCCGTCCTTGCTGATGCGGGCCCAGTGGCCGAAGCCCGGGCGCGAGAACTTCGAGGTCCCCGGCTGAAGCAGGTCGGTGCCTTTGTCGTCCACCAGCCGATCCACCTTGCTCGCGTCTTTATCCAGCTTCAGCAGCCCGCCGGCCGGCGCCGTGACCAGCACTGCCAGGGTGGTGCCGGGCGACCAGTTGAACGGCCGCAGCCCTTTCATGCCCTCGCCGTACCCCTTACCGACGATGCGGAGCCCGCGGACCTCGACCGTCACGTCGTCGCCCGCCTTCGCCGGGCCGCCGATGCTCGATGCGATCAGCACAGCCGCCATGCACAGCGCGCGTGCCAAGTACCTCATCTTGTGACCCTCCTCTTGGGCTCGAATAGCGAACGGAACCATTGTAGTCGGCCCGGTGGGCGCTTTCCAGCTTGACTTCCGGCCAGCCCGGCCGGCCGCCGGCCGGCTCGGCCGTCGGCCGGCGTTGACGGCCAGCGGGCAAACTGATACCATCTCGCCGCCATGGGCGACCCGCGCTGCACCAGGATCACCGATCCGGACCGGATTCGTAACTACCTCAGCGACGAGTCCGCCTCCTTTCACGGCCGAGCCGAGACGTTGTACCTCCCGGCGGACGAGGCCGAGGTGGTGGGCGTGGTCCGCGCCGCGAACGAGACGGGCATGCTCCTGACCGTCTCCGGCGGCGGCACCAGCATCACCGGCTCCCGCGTACCCGGCGGCGGCGCGGTGCTGTCCGTGGAACGGATGGTGGGTGTCCACAGCGCCCCGCGCCAGGGCTTCGAACACGTCGAGGGGCCCGGCTTCACCCTGCTGCTCAGCCGAGAGCAGGGCCGGGCGGTCGTCCCGCCCGGCGTCACCCTGTCGGCGCTGGACGCCGTCCTGGCGCGGCATGGCCTGCTTTACCCGCCCGACCCGACCGAGATGTCCGCCATGATCGGCGGAACGATCGCCACCAACGCGTCGGGCGCCCGCTCCTTTCGGTACGGGGCGACCCGCGCCTGGGTCCGGCGGTTGCGCGTCGTGCTCCCCACGGGCGAGGTGGCGGAGCTTCGCCGGGGCGATCCGCCGGCCCGGGACGGCATCCTCCGCATCCCGACCGACCGGCGCACCATCGAACTCCCACTCCCGGGACCGGACCGCTACGCGATGCCGCGTACCAAGAACGCCGCCGGGCTCCACCTGGCGCCGGACATGGAGGCGATCGACCTGTTCATCGGATGTGAGGGCCTGCTGGGCATCGTGACCGAGACGGAGGTGGGCCTGGTCGAGCGGGTCCCGCAGACGCTGACAGTGATCGCGTATTTCCGCGAGCGGAATCACGCCTTGGACTTCGTGGACGCCGCGGCGGCAGGCGCGCCCGTCGAGTATCTGTCGGTCGAGTACTTCGACGGCCATTCGCTCGACTTTATGCGAGCGGCGTATCCCGATATCCCTGAGAGCATGGCGGCCGCGGTGCTGGTCGAGCTGCCTTACGAGGAGGCCGAGCCGCACAACCCGTACCCCGGGACCGAAGGGCTGACCCGGCTGGAGCGAATCCTGGCCGAGCACGAAGCAGCGCTGGACTGGGCCGTGCCCGGCTCGCGGCGCGAGGAGGTCCGCCTGTTCCGCCACGCCTTGCCCGAGACCGTCAACGAGTTCGTCCGCAAGCGGGTCGGCAAGATCGGCACCGACATGGCCGTCCCGCGCGAGCGGCTCCGCGAGATGATGGACGCCTATGAGCGCGAGTCCGCCGTGACGGGCGTTCGGTTCCTCGTCTTCGGACACATCGGCGACGCCCACGTCCATCTCAATTACCTTCCCGAGAACGATGAGGAGGCGGCCCGCGCCGGAGCGGCCTATGCAAAGCTTGCCCGGGCCGCCGTTGCCCTGGGCGGGACCATCTCCGCCGAGCACGGCGTGGGCAAGAAGACCCTCCTCGCCGGGGACGGCGGCCGGGTCCCCTACCTGCACGTCCTCTACGGCGAGACGGGGCTCCAGGTGATCGCGGACGTCAAGAAAGCCCTCGATCCGAACCGCATCCTCAACATCGGCAACATGGTCCCCGCGGAGATGCTGGCCTGATGGACATCGTCCTGCTCGCCAAGTTTGTGCCCGATATCGACCGCGTCCCGGCCGACGCGTGGGACCTCGAGAGCGGGACCCTCATCCGGTCGCGCCTCGACATGGCGTTCAACCCGCTCGACCGCGTCGCCCTCCGCCTGGCGCTCGACATCCGGACCCGCCAGGCCGGCGCGCGAATTGTGGCCCTGTCGATGGGCCCGCCGGAGGCGATGGCGATGCTCAAGGAGGCCATCGCGTATGGGGCGGACGGCGCCGTCCTGCTGACCGACCGCCGGTTCGCCGGCGCCGACACCCTCGCCACCGCGTACACGTTGTCCCGCGCCGTGAGCCAGATGGCAAACTCCGGCATGATCGACCCGGACTTCGCCGTCCTCTGCGGAATGCAGTCGCCGGACGGCGACACGGCGCAGGTGCCGGCGCAGGTGGCTTCCCTTCTCGACGCGCCGCTGTATCCGTACGTGGCTGAGCTCGCCGGGGACGGCGCCGAGGTGGCGCTGAAGTGCCTCAACTCCGTCGGATTTCAGAGGATTGTGACCGGCCGGCGGCCGTTCGTCGCCACCGCCACCCGGCTGTACCCGGACCTGCCGTTCCACGTCAGCCTGGAGGCGATGCGCCGCGCCAACGGGACCGAGGTTGTGGTCTGGGGCCCGGAGGATGTCGAGCTGGACGAGGGCCGCATCGGCTTGGACGGCTCGCGGACCCGGGTGATCCGGATCTTCGAGCCCGAGCGAAAGCACCAGCCGCGAGAGGCGTTGCGGGCCGAGGACGACGATTTCGAAGCGCGTGCGGCGCGGCTGTTCGAGAAGCTTCGGGCCTCCGTCGGGCGAGCGGAACCGGCCGGGCCCCCGCCCGACGAAGCGGAAGCCGCCGTGCCGGGCGAGGGGTACTACGCCGGCGACTGTGTCGCGTTGTGCGAGACCGCCGACGGCCGGCCGGCGCCGGTCTCCCTGGAAATCGTGTCGGCCTGCGCCCGCATGGCCGCGAGGCTGGGATGCGACTCCGCCGCCGTGGTGCTCGGCGCCGAGGAGCCGGCGGTCGCCGACGAGCTGGCCCGGTACGGGGCGCAGACGGTATGGTTCGTCGGGGGGGGGGGGCCGGCGGTTTTCCGGGTGCGCGAGCGGGCGTGCGCCCTCGCCGCACTGCTGCGGCAGGTCCGCCCGCAGATCGTGGTCGCGCCCGCGACGCTGACCGGGCGCGTGATTGCGCCGTATGTGTCGGCCTTGCTCGGCTGCGGGCTGACCGCCGACTGCTCGGCGCTGGACGTGGCCGACCTGGCGCGGAATGACCGGACCTTCCCCGGCATCCTGCACCAGACCCGGCCGGCGCTGGGCGGGAACATCATGGCGACGATCGTCTCCGTCTACGACGACCCGCAGGGCGGCCGGCCCCAGATGGCCACCGTCCGGCCCGGCGCGCTTCCCGCACGGAAGCGGCCCGCCGACCGGTGCACGGTGAGGACGTTCCGGCCGCCCGAAGGCCCCGAGCCGACCGGCGACCGCGTCACCGTCGAACGCCGGCCCGAGGGCGACCGGCAGATCGACCTCGAAGACTTCGAGGTGATCGTCAGCGCGGGGATGGGAGTCGGCGACGCCGAGGCCGTCGAGCGAGTGGTCGAGCCGTTCCGGGCCGCGCTCGAAGAGTGGCTCGGCGCATCCGTCGGGCTGGGGTGTTCGCGGGCGATGGTCGACGCGGGCGTGCTGCCGCACGCACACCAGGTCGGCCAGACGGGCATCGTGGTCAAGCCGAAGATCTACGTCGCCCTCGGCATCAGCGGCGCCATTCAGCACAAGATCGGGATGGAGAACTCGCGGACCATCGTGAGCGTCAACCGCGACCCGGCGGCGCCGATCCACGGTTTCGCCGATCACATCGTGGTGGGGGAGGTGGGCCAGGTTCTGCCCGTGCTGACGGACATCCTCCGGCGGGGCGGGGGGTAGTCAGGCGACGTCCTTCGTCTTGCCGGCCGCCTCGACCAGCGCCCGGAACAGGGCGAAGTGTTCGGCGCTCCGGCGAGCCAGTTGCTCCGGATGCCACTGGACACACACACAGAACGTATCGCCTTTGGCCTCGAGGGCCTCGACCACGTCGTCGGCACTTCGCGCCGACACGCGCAGTCCCCCTCCGATCCGGCCCGCCGCCTGGTGGTGGCCCGAGTTCGCCTCCAGGCGTTCGGCGCCCACGATCCTGGCCAACCGGGTGCCCGGCACGATGGCGATGTCGTGGATGACAAAGCCGGCTTTGCCGCGGTGCGGCACGCGGTCGCCGACGGCGTCGGGGAGATGCTGGATCAGGTCCCCGCCGCACACCACGTTCACCAGTTGGAGCCCGCCGCAGATGCCGAGGACGGGGAGGTTGCGGCGGATGGCGGCGCGGGCCAGCTCGATGTCGTAGAGCTGGCGGCTGGGGTGCATGGTCTGCGTCTTGGAGTGTCGCCGCGCCCCGTAGATCTTCGGGGTCAGATCCCGGCCGCCCACCAGGATCAGGCCGTCGATCAGGTCCAACTGGCTGTCGACCAGCGCGGGATCTTCGACGACCGGGAGGAGGACGGGTACGCCGCCGGCCCGCTCGACCGCGTCCGTATAGTCGCGGTACACCTCGAGCCGCTGCCGCTTGGCCGCCGTCCGTACCTGGAGGCTGCAGTCCAGTCCGATCGTGGGTCCGATCATGACTTTCTCAACATCCTGCCTGCGAGCTGTCCGTTGTGGGTCCCGCTTTCAATGACCGGTTGGCCGTTGACCAGGACGTGGAGGATGCCGGTGGAGAGCTGGTGGGGCTCGGTGAACGTGGCGCGGTCGGCGACCTGGGCGGGATCGAACACCGTGACGTCGGCGAAGGCGCCGCGGCGCAGCACGCCCCGGTCGGACAGCCCGAGCCGCCGGGCGGGAAGTGACGTTATCCGGCGGACCGCCTCTTCGAGAGGGAGGAGCTTTTCGTCGCGCACATATCTGCCCAACAGGCGCGAGAACGTGCCGTAGGCGCGCGGGTGCGGCCGGCCCGCCAGCTCCGCGCCCTGGGGGACCCGGGCCCGCGCGTCGCTCCCGATCGCCACGAACGGCCAGGAGAGAATCCGGCGCAGGTTCTCCTCGCACATGGAAAAGAACACCGCGCTGGTCTTCTCCTTGTGCGCGGCGAGCAGGTCCATCACTACGTCTACCGGGCGCTCGCCCCGCGCCTCGCCGATCTCCCGCAGGCTCTTGCCGTTGTAGCTGGTGTCCACTCCGTCCGGCACCCACGAGATAACAACACTGTCCCAGTATTCCGGCTCCGGGTGGGACGCGAGCACATCGGCCTCCGCTCGGCGGCGGACCTCCGGGTCCCGCAGCCGCTGCATGCGCTCCTCATTCGAGCCGTCGAACACCCAGTCGGGGAGGATGGACCCGATGTTGGTGGAGGCGGCGGTGTAGGTGTAGCGGTCACAGCCGAGGTCGACACCGGCGTCGCGCATCGTGTGGAGGCGGCGTTCGAGCCAGTCGATCTTGCCCCAGTTGCGCTTGCCGGAGCACTTGAGGTGGGAGATTTCGAGGCGGGCTCCGCTGTTGCGGGCGATGAACTCCGCCTCCTCGATTGCCGCTTCCAGGGTGTCCCCCTCGCCCCGCATGTGCGTCGCGTAGAGCGCCCCGGCGTCGCCCGCGGCCGAGGTCACGGCGGCGATCTCCTCGCGGGTGGCGAAACAGCCCGGTGGGTAGATGAGGCCGGTGGACACGCCGAACGCTCCCTCGTCGAGCGACCGTGCGGCCTCGTCCCGCATGGCCCCCAGATCGTCGGCCGACGCGGGGCGCGACGAATCGCCCATCACGAACGAGCGGATCGAGCCCAGGCCGACCAGGAACACGCGGTTGATGGCGGTCCCGGCCTGGTCGACGGCCTCGAAGAGATCGGCTGCCGAGCGGAACCTGCCATTCTCAGGCCGCGTCGGGAACGGGGAGGACCCGCAGTTGCCGAGCACCTCGGTGGTCACGCCGTCGTGGATCTTGCTGTCGGCGGTCTGGCTCTTGAGGATGCCGGCCCCGCCGTGAGCGTGAATGTCGATGAACCCGGGCGCGACGACGGCGCCCGTTGCGTCGATGACAGCCGCATCGGGCGCGTCAAGGGAGGGTGCGATTTCACAGATCCTGTCGCCGTCGATCGCCACGTCAGCCCGGACCGCCTCGGCTCCGGTGCCGTCGATGACCTGGCCGTTCTTGATTACCAGCACTGGCAGGGTGGCTCCTTCTGGCTTCATGCGCCTTTGATGTGGTCTTCTTTGCCGAGGCCGCCGTGGCGGACGATGGCCCGAGCGCGGGGGGCCATGACGTCGGTGCTGCGGCGCGCGGTGAGGCGAACGGTGATCGGCGGGGGGGAAGGCGCCGCCGCGTCCGGGGCCTCGGCCGGGGCGGGGGCGATCTCCGACACGGAAACCGCGAGCGTCACCGCGGCGCCCGCCGGGATGTGTTCGCTCACCGGGGTGGCCCGGTCGCCCACGTCCACGGCGACCACGCGCACCTTGACGCCCAGGCCGTTGGTCACCTGGATCTGGTCGCCCGTCGTCTCGGCGGTGACGTGGCCGTCGAAGGCGCCGGGTCCTCCCACGACGGTGGCTTCCTCGATCTCCGCGTCGATGTCAAGCACCATCAGGTATCCGGCGCTGTACTCGCCCAGTTGACCGCCGTACTCGGTCTTTTCCCCTTCGCCCGGGCCGGTTACTTCCAGGACGACGGGCGTGCCGATGTGGCTTTCGAGGAGCGGCTCATAGGCGTTGGCGACCCGGCCGAGCAGGGTCGCCCCGACGCCGCCGATCTCCTTGCCGCCGGCCTTGAGCATCTTGCTTCCGGGTCGGGCGCGCTGCGCCTGGCCGAGGATCGCGCCGATGGCCTTGTTCAGCGCATCCCGGAGCGTGTTGATGAGGTTGCGAGTCCGGCGCCACAGGCGAAGGAAGAGCCCCGGATAGGCGAGGCGCCGGACCTGCCGTGTCCGCCGCTTCTTGTTCGCCTTGTCGAGCTGGTCGTGGAAGCGGAAGACGGCGCGGACATTTTCCATGTCCGGCTCGTACATCATGTACGACGTGTGAACGGGCCGTCCCTCGCTTTCTATGGGGCTGCGGTAGTGGATGACGATTCCTTTGCTGAAGACGCGCAGCCGTCCCCAGAGGGTCCGCCCCGCGGTCGTCACCACGGTAATGTGGAAGCCGTGGAACGTCTTGAGGCAGCGGTCTCGCTGGCGGGCGGCGATGAAGGTGGTGATGATGACGGGGATGAAGATGAAGAGGAGGACGAGGCCGAAGGTGGAATTGAGGAAGCCCGACCAGAATCCCGGCTTCTCGGCGGGCGCCGCGGCGTCTTGGCCGAGGGCGACGGAACACGCCGCGATCGCGACCATGGCAACGAGCGCGGCCGCCCTGAGTTTGTTCGTCTCACGCATGAACCGCTAGCTCACCGCAGACGGCGCCGGGCCGCTCAGTCGCTGAGGATGATTTCTCTTACCTTCGCCGGATCGAGCGTTGCCTCGGCGTCGGCGAAGTCGATCGTCCCTTTCCAGCTCAGGTCCTTCTCGTGGTCGACCGCGCCCTCCAGCGTCTTGCCGTCCCGGGAGGTCAGCTTGACCCGGACCACCTGCTTGGGCTTCTTGCCTCTCTTCGCGGGCCGGGCGACGTCTTGGACCGAGAGGATCTCGATCTTGGCCAGATTCTTCAGGGGGATCTGGAGCAGAAGCTTGTCCGTCCGGACCGGTAACTTCTCGAGCTTCTTGAACGAGGAACCGAACAGGCCCTCGTCCTGGTAGCCGATGTCGAAGGACTTGAGCTTGACTTTGCCCCCGTCCTTGTAGACCACGAACGGGGGAGCGAGTTTCTTGTCGGCGGCGTTCGCCCAGCTTCCGCAAACTGCCACCACCAACGCGACGACCAGCGCCGTTCGTACGATGCGCATGTTTGCCCTCCCTGCCAGGGGATCAGGTCCGCTGTTCCACAACACAATTAGACACTTGCGGCGCGCGATGGTCAAGGCTTTTCCTCGGCCCAGGTTCCGAGCAGGGCCCCCGGCTCCGCCTTGCTGACCGCGACGGAGACGATGCGGCCCCGCAGTTTGTCGGGCCCGTCGAACCGCACGCGGACGTACCGGTCCGTGTAGCCGCCCAGTTTGCCGGTCCGATCCCGTGAGGTCTCGACCAGCACGGACAACGTCTCGCCGAGGAACCGGCGCTTGTAGTCGAGCGCCAGTTCCGCGGCCGTTGCTTTGAGGGCCTGCTTCCTCGCGGCGACGACGCGAGCCGGGCACTGCTCGGGCATCTGCGCGGCCGCCGTGCCCGGGCGGCTGCTGTACGGAAAGATGTGCATGCGGCTGAAGCCGGCCGCTCTGCACACGGCGACCGTCTCCGCGAAATCGGGTTCTCCTTCGCCGGGGAACCCGACGATGACGTCTGTCGTCAACGACGGCCGGTCGAGTCGCCGGCGCACGCGGTCGAGCGTACCGAGGAACTGGCCCGCCGTGTAGCGGCGGTTCATCCGCTCGAGCACGGGGTCGCTGCCGCTCTGCAGCGGGATGTGGAAATGCGGGCAGACGCGGGGCGATGTGGCCGCGAGGTCGAGGAGTTCCGACGTGACCTCGCCGACCTCGATGGAGCTCAACCGGAGGCGGTCGACGGACGTGGTGTCGAGGATCCTCTGCGCCAGCTCGGCCAGGCCGGCACCGGATGGGTCGCGGTACAGCCCCACGTGAACGCCGGTCAGAACGATCTCCTTGAAGTGTCGGGCCAGGCGGCGGGCCTCGTCGAGCACGTCGCTCATCGGGCGGCTGCGTGGCTCGCCGCGCACGGCGGGGACGATGCAGTACGCGCACCCCGCGTTGCACCCGTCCTGTACCTTGACGAACGCCCGGGTGTGGCCGGGAAAGGCGGAGATCCCCGCGCCGGCGCGGAAGGTGTTCGCGTGTCCGGACAGGCGGACACCTCCCTCACCGGCGGTGAGCATGTCCGCGATCTCCGGCTTGTTCCCGTTGTCCAGAATCGCCCAGACGTTGGGGAGGCCGCGGAGCGCGTCGGGGTCGCGGTCGACCATGCAGCCGGCGACGACGATCCGGCAGGCCGGCGCCTCGCGTGCGATGCGCCGGACCAGGCGCCGGGCCTTTGCGTCGGCCGTGCCCGTGACGGTGCAGGTGTTGACGACGGCGAAGTCCGGCGCCGCCGAGAGCGGCCGCTCCTCGTACCCTGCGGCCAGCATCATCTCGCGCATCACCTGGCTGTCGTGCTGGTTGACCTTGCAGCCGAACGTGGCGATGCAGAACGAGCGGGGCGGCGCTGCGGACCTGGGGGTCGGCAAGGTTCTGATGTCCCTCCCCGAGGAGGCGGAAGACCCGCGGCTTGGCTGGGGGATGCGGTCGGTTGGGCGAGGACCGACCTTACACCGGCGTCACGCGTTTCCGGCCGCGTTGTCGTCGCCGGTTGATCGTCTTCCGCCCGTCGGACGATTTCATCCGGGAGCGGAACCCCTGCTTGCGGACCTTTTTCAGGTTGCTGTTGCGGCGCTTGATTTTCACGGGCACACCTCTGAACAAAGCGAGCGGCTATTGTATCGGCGGCCGGTCCGTTTGTCAAATCGAACTGCGTGGTGGAGCCGGTGAAGGCTTGGCGGCGTTCGGGGTCGGTCGCCTTCGCTGAAAGTTCCGGCGGACCAAGCCGTTGGCGGCTCACGTTCCGTCGCCCGGGGCGGCCCTGCCGCCGCGCTTTCGCGACCGGAGGGCCAGCAGCACGATCACAACGCCCATGGCCAGAACGAGGAGCGCACAGATCTTGAAGTGGGTGGATCGGAAGAACGAGCGCCCCGTGTTCTCGAATCCCCCGCGCTGCGCCACCGTGAGCGGGATGAAGTCCTGGCGGACAATGGTGAATTCCTTGCCCGCCTTCTCCCACCGCCCGCGCTGTTCCTCCAGCGCCTTCTGGAACTCGGCTTCCGCGACGTACTGGATGGTCTCCAGGTCGGACAGGAGCACGTTGCGGCCGTCTTCGTGTACTGCGGCCCCGTCGAACACCAGGATGTCCTGTGCCTCCGCGTCGGGCTGCCCGTCGGGCGGGAGGACGTAGGCGTAGGACGGGTAGAAGCCGCCCTGGACGACGGCCGGCAGGGCCGCCGGACACCTGAGGCAGCGGAGCTCTTCCCCCGACGTGTCCACGAACGCGTCCGACAGCTTGCGCGGCAGCCGGCCTTCGTTCGCCAGGGCGAATACCTTCAGCCGCTTGGCGATCCTGGCTAGGTTGACGGCGCACTCGGCGCGCTCGGGGTACAGCGTGTCCTCGGGGCCGGGGCCCTTCGGGGCCGGGCCCGCGGCGAGCAGCCCACCCGCCAGCAGCAGAGACAGCAGCAACCTGTTCATTCGGTCTCTTCCCAAACGCCCTCGAAAAACGCCTTGTCGGCGGCGACTTGTTTGACCACCTCGGCCGCAGACAGGTCCCCGTATTCGCCGTGGTGCGAGATCGGGCCCACGTCGCCCGCGATCTTCTTCAGCACGCCGATGTATGACCGCCAGGCGACGAGCCCCTCGCCCACCGGCACGACCGTGCCGCGGTGCGATTCCTCGCCCGGGGCGACGACCAGGTCTTTGATCGCCAGCATCCGAACGCGCCCGGCCAGCTCGTCCAGTCCCTGCATCCAGCCGCGGGCGGCGCCCTCGACGGTCGCGTGGCCGATATCGAAGTAACTGCCGGCCGCGTCGGGGTCCAGGTCGTCGATCAGTTCGCGGACGTGGGCCAGGTTGGCGCCGACGTACGGCCCGGAGTGGTTGTGGAACCCGGCCCACAGGCCGAGGTCCTTGGCGAGGTCGGCGAGATCGCGGAGCTTCGCTTTCACCTCGTCCATCGCCGAGCGGAGCGTTCCGTAGCCCTCGTAGCCGTAGTAGCCGAGCTTGAAGTAGCGGATGCCCTGCGCCGCGGCCGTTTCCAGAACGGCCGTTGCGTGCGGCTCGTCCGCCGCCGTAATCGCGGTGGTGATCATGCGGACGTGGGCGCCCTCACCGGCGAGCGCGGCGACCGCTTCGGGCAGCGTGTCGCTCACCTGGCCGGGCTCGACGTGCCCGCCGGGGCGCACGGTCAGGTCCACCCCCTCGACGCCGATGCCTCTGAGCGCTCGGCCCAGCTCCGCGAAATCGTAGTCCTGCAAGTGCTTGCTGAAGACGCAGACGTCCATTCAGGCTCCTTTCTCGAGAATCTCTCGCTCCTGGCCCGGCGGCACGCAGCCGAGGCCGGGGCCGGTCAGCACGCCGGTCTCTATATGACCATCCGTCACCGTGAACGTCCCCGGGAACCGGTCCTCCCAGCCCGCGTTGGCGGCGGGACAGTACTGGCGGCCGTTTCCCTCGACGGCGGCGACCGTCGGGATCCGCGCCGCCAGCCCGGCCGAGTGGAGGAACGCGGCGTCGGTGCACGTCAGGTCCTGCACGCAGAGGAAGAGCTTTCGCTTCTGTGCCGCGGCGCCGAGAATCACCGACTGCGATTGGCCCTTGCACGCCTTCAGGGCGACGCCCGAGTAGCCCATCTCCTCGGCGAGCAGCAGGCTCTCGTAGTCGACCAGGGACTCGTCGATCACGACCGGCTTCCGCCCGGCCGCCGCGTGCATCTTGTTCTCCGGGTTCGCCCGCAGATCGCGGGCCGTTGGCTGCTCGATGTATTGCGCCCGCGCGAACGCTTGGGCCGAGCCCTCTTCCAGCCGCTCGATGAAGGCGAGCAGGTAGTCGACGTTCTCGCAGCATTCGTTGAAGTCGAGCGAATACTGCCACGCCCGGCCGGCGTCGGCCTTCTCGGCCACGCGGTCCACGGCGAGGACGCGAGCTACGTCCCAGTCGAGGTCGTCGCCGTTCAGCTTGATCTTGAGATGCGTGAGGCCGTCGGCGGCCACCCACTCGGCGAGCGTCTCCGGCAGGCCGTCGCCGATGGGCTCGGTCACGTCCACGTCGGTCAACGGGTCGAGCGCCCCGACCAGATGATACAGCGGCATCCGTTCGCGCGGCGTGCGGAGCGTGTATTGCTCGGGATACTCGCCGGCGAAGCTCTCATCCAGGTAGTGCGACAGGTCGTGGGTCAGGAAGTCCGGGCCGTAGGCGTCGTAGATGTTGATGCCGTTGGCCTTGCCAAAGGCGTCGTTGATGGCGGCATCGAACGCGCTGTTGACGACCAGCGAGCACATCCTCGGGATGGGGACGGGCAGGTCCGCTTCGTCGGCCAGCTCGGCGGCCAGTGCGAAGAGCTGCGGCTCGAAGTTGTGCGCGTGGTCGAGCGGGTGCCGGCGGCCGCCGCACGCGTCCGGCAGCACCGCGCGGACGCGCCGCGCCAGTTCCATCATCCGCTCGAGCTTCCGGTCGGCGTCGACCTCGCTCGACGGGAACGACCAGGTGGCGCCGAGCGGCATCGCCCCATAGCCGTCCGCCCGCTTGCCGGTTCCCGTCTCGGCCGAGACGACAACGTGCAGGTCGGTTGAGTGCGTCCCCACCTTCCCCCCGAACTTGATCGGGCAGCGGTACAGGTTGTCCTTGAACGCGATCCGTACTTCCTTGACCGCGACGTCCGTTGGTTTCGCCAAGAGAGATTCTTCCTATCTGTGTCTATCTGTGTTCATCCGTGGTGAATCTTCCTACGGATTCAGCACCACGCCGATGGCCTGCTCCGGGTGCTCGACCAGCAGATCACACGCCGCCGGGCCGTCGTCGAGCGCAAGCCGGTGGGTGACGAGCGACGCGACGTCGAGCCGCCCCTCCGCCGTCGCACGCAAGCATTCCTCGATGTTCCGCTTTGTCGTCCACGGCACGAACACCGGCGGGTAGTCCGCCCCGTGCTCCCACGCCTCGTCGTGGTAGCCCGGCCCCGGCCGTGACGACGGCCGGATGTCCACGTTGCCGAACGGCGTGGGGAATCCCGACTCGAACCGTGCCCCGCCGACGATGGTGAGGACGCCGTTCTTGTGGCCGTCGGGCGCGGTCTTCAGCATGGCCACGATCTGCTCGACGGCGCGATTCGCGTCGCCGCCGAACGCGATGATCGCCGCGTCCATTCCATGTCCGCGCGCGAACGCCTCGGCCTTCTCGACCGGATCGTCCTCAGACGCATTTACGGCGAGGTCGGCGCCGCACGTCCTCGCCACCTCGACGCGCATCGGCAGGCGGTCGACCCCCATCACGTGGGCGCCGGACAGCCGCGCCAATTGCGCCGCGATCTGGCCGACGATGCCCAGCCCGAACACCGCGATGCTCTGCCCGAACTGGATCTGCGTCCGCCGCACGGCCCACAGTGCCGTCGCCGCGAGGTGCGCGAAGCTCGCCTCGTCGAACGACTGCCCCTCCGGCATCGGGCACGTCAGGTTGATCGGGACGACGGCGTGGGATGCGTGCAGCGCGTACCCGCCGCCCATGCACGCCAGCCGGTCGCCGGGCCGGAGTCCTTCCACCTCCTCGCCGATCTCGAGCACCACGCCGGCGTTGCCGTAGCCGAACGGGCGCGGCCCGCGCTCCGGGTCGGGGTTCTTCCGCCTGTCGGGGACTGCGCCGAGTTCCGTCCCAGGGCTGATCAGGCAGCTCTTCACCTCGACCAGCACCGTGCCCGGCCGGACCTCGGGCACCGGCTCCTCAGTGATCGCGAACTGCCCCGCACCATCCTGCGTCAGCACCCGTCGCGTGTTTGCCATTCTTTCCCTCGTGTGGTGGAACACCGTTAGCCGGTCGGCGCATTCTAGCGCCGCTGCCGCGCACGGTCAACTGTTGGACGGGTCTCACCACAAGGGCTGGAAGGGCCAAAAGATGCACAAAGGGCTGCGACCGCGGCGGTCGCAGCCTGACTTTGTGTGCCTTTGTCTCTTCGTGTCCTTGTGGTCGGGTGCTCCGTGTCCCTCCGCTCATTCCGTTCGTACCGGCCGCGCGTGAGGCGCCAGCAAACCGTCCCGGAACAACTGGCGGAGTCGCTCAAGATGGCGCTCCGTCTTGCGGAGCAGCGGGATGACCTTCTGCTGGTCTTGGGTGGCTCGGACCAGATCGACATTCTCCACAAGTCTCGCGGCGCGCTTCAGCCGGTCTCTCAATTCCTTCGGAACAGCGCCCCGGAGCAATTCGTCCAGGCGGTGCATCGCCTCGGGCCTGAGCGCGAGTTGAACGTCGCGACCACGCGGCACCGTCACGCCGGCAAGCGCCTGGAGGTTGCTATAGAGCTTCTGCTGCCGCTTCGCGAGCACGAGGATCTCCTCCTGCTGCTGGTCA
>Ga0272442_10006798_pt1 | contig 14920 bp, 13 predicted proteins | sample SSMForm2O_FD_200262 | JGI IMG/M metagenome (GOLD analysis project Ga0272442, IMG submission 200262) | Marine sediment archaeal communities from Little Sippewissett salt marsh, Falmouth, MA, United States - SSM-Form-2O | ecosystem: Environmental > Aquatic > Marine > Wetlands > Sediment ...
CACCAGGATTATTTTAATGGTCATGCTCTTCAGGTTTCGGGATCCCTTTCAGCTGCGGATAACGGACAATCAGGGTTTCCGGCAATTGAATCACTGCTTCTCCAAGATCGGCCCGGATCTGGGCGGCATTGGCCACGGCCTGACCTCTGGGATGATTGTTCTGGACCACATAGGTTTCTTTTGCGCCTTCTGCAATATTTTTCACAGTCCTGGATATGATTTTTATTTCTTCCTCGCTGTACAGATAATCATATCTTGCGAATCCGGATTGTTTTTCGTCTTTTTTCGGAAACCAGTTTTCATAATTTCTTCCGTGCATTCGCACATAACCGATCGTCCCTGTACGGACGGGTTTAAATTCAATTGATTTTCCGATGACCGGCTGATCAATGGCTGCAAATCCTGCATTCTGCTTTTCAAGCATATCATAAAATGCCGGTACGTCCCAGCTCTGATGGCGGATTTCAGTGACAAGAGGATATTCCTGGAATGTGTCGATCAATCCTGACAGCCATTCACGATTTTCCTCGTTGTTTTTATAACTCCAGGGGAATTGAATCAGTACAGCACCCAACAGACTGGCTTCAGCAAGGGGATCCATACCCTGCCGGACCTGGTCCACATCCTTTTGTGAATACGGACTACGGTCATGAGTGAACCGGCGCCACAATTTTGCTGTGAATTTAAAATTCGGATTATGGGCAACTTTTTTCACCCAGGCATATGCCATATATGGATTGGCCGGACGGTAAAAAGTCGAATTGATTTCAACCATATCGAAAAAACTTGAAATGTAATCCAGCTCTTTGAATCCTTTACCGGGATGGTCAGGATAAACAATGCCATACCAGTCTTTATAATTCCATCCGGCAGGACCCACGCGTATACGATTTAAAAAGTCATTCATGAAAAATCCTTTTCAACTGATTGGTGGCAGTCTGTCCGCATACTGATTAATATAGTATCATTCATCACTTTGTCAACAATTGATTAGGTTCTTCGCCAAACTCAGGATAAAATCCGAGAGAAATTTTATTAACCTTCTATTTTAAAAGAGATTAAAAAATTCCTCATCCCTATAAATCGGGATTCGAAATGACAAAATAACTATATTTTCACACAGTCTGTATGGCGGTGGTAGTTGATTGAAACATCCGTTTGTGTTCAAAAATAAATGTTTTTACCGCCAGTTTGACAATGAATATTCTTTTTAAAGTCAATATAATGCCAAAATGGCGTTTATTGCTTGCATAAATTCTGTAGAATGATTAAACTATCCTATCAAGGGATAAATCCCAAAAAGGGGGTTGATTTGAAGCTATTTTCATTTGTTACAGAGGACAATCAAAGGAATATCGGTGCTGAAACCCAAGATGGAAATTATAATTTAACGGAAGCATTTGAGATCTATCAGCATATGAAACATGTTTCTCAGCCTATCTCATTTGGTTTTCTTCAAGTGCTTGTTGAAATGGGATATGCATCGGCTCAAACTGTCGAACAAATTTTTAAAGATCAATGGGTGCGTTCAAAAATAGAAAGACTGCGGTTGCCTGAGACGATTCAATTTGATGTGCCAATTTCGCGTCCTTCTAAAATTATTGCGATCGGAAGGAATTATGCGGAACATGTGAAAGAATTGAAACATGATATGCCGGACGAACTCTGCTTTTTCTGTAAAGCGCCGACGGCTGTGATCCCCCATGAAGCCGATATTGTGATTCCTGACTGGTATGACGGTCAGGTGGACTATGAAGCGGAGCTGGGACTTATTATTGGCAAAACGGCTTATCGTGTCCCTGCTGAAGATGCATTGATGTATCTTGCCGGCTATACCATTGTGAATGACGTCACCGCCCGGTCCATGCAGAAGAAAGATCTGGAAAAGCAAAATCCCTGGTTTCGATCGAAAAGCATGGATACATTTTGTCCTGTCGGCCCTTATCTGGTGCCAGTAGATGCGCTGGACGATCCCCAACAGCTGGATATAAAGCTGATGATTAACGGGCAGATGAAACAAAAAGCAAATACAAAATTGATGATGTTTAAAGTTCCTGAAATTATTGCCGAGATTTCCAAATTTATGACTTTAAATCCGGGTGATATTATTGCGACAGGCACACCGGCAGGTGTGGGTTCAATTCAGGATGGTGATGTAATCGAAATTACAATTACAGGATTGGGAACACTGAAGAATACAGTGGTCCGGTAATAATAATATCGATACTGATTCAAACAGAATAGGAGACACCAGTTGAAAATTTTGGTTACAGGAGGAGCGGGATTTATCGGATCTCATCTCACAGATGCATTTATCAATGACGGACATGAAGTCGTTATTGTGGACAATTTGCTGATGGGCCGTATGGAAAATGTCAATTCCAGGGCAAAATTTTATTTAATGGATATTCGATCCGAGACATTGAATAAAATCTTTGCGCTCGAAAAAATCGATGTGGTCTGCCACCAGGCGGCGCAGATGGATGTGCGTAAATCAGTGGAAGATCCCATGTTTGATGCAGATGTCAATGTGAAAGGCACTTTGAATATACTTCAGAATTGCGTTCACCATCAGGTTAAAAAAGTGATATTCGCTTCGACAGGCGGTGCAATCTATGGTGATCAGGATGTGCATCCCTGTGATGAGAACCATCCCACACGACCCGTATCACCTTATGGCATCACCAAACTGAGCGTTGAAAAATATCTTTATTACTTCTCAAAAGAATTTGGATTGGATCATCTCATACTTCGTTATGCCAATGTCTACGGTCCCAGACAGAATCCGCATGGAGAGGCAGGTGTCGTCGCTATATTTGCTAAAAAGCTTCTTTCCGGAGATCAACCCACGATTAATGGGGACGGAAAACAGACGAGGGATTATGTGTATGTGGGAGATGTGGCAAGAGCCAACCTGTGTGCTCTGAGTTATTATAACAATGATATTTTCAACATCGGTACCTCTGTTGAAACCAATGTCAATGAAATTTTTAATCAACTGAACCGGTTAACCGGAGGAAAGGTCCTTGAGCATCACGGACCCGCTAAAGGTGGTGAGCAGAGGCGAAGTGTAATCAGTTACCAGAAAGCCAAAGAAAAGATGGACTGGGAACCACAGATGTCATTGGCAGATGGTCTAAAAGAAACAGTTGCATTTTTCAAGGGAAGCCTTGCATGAAAATCCGGGTTCTTGGAACAGCTTCCGGAGAGCCGGTGCCGCATCGAAGTGCTGCTGCATATCTCATGGAATCCAATGGATTCCGGATTTTAATGGATGCCGGAGACGGAGTTGCTCAACAGATTGTCCGGTATCATATTGATCCTTGTCTTATTGATATGGTGGTCATCAGCCATACACATCCTGATCATGCAGGCGGATTGCTTCTTCTGCTTCAGCGTATGTACATCTCCAGACGAAGCAAATCCCTGCTGATTTATGTTCCCGGTGGTTTACTGCCGGGTTTTCAAAGCATCTTTCCATATTTTAATATATTCATCGAGAGGTGGCCGTTTTCATTTGAATTAAAACCCATTGTCAATGGATTGTTTTATCAGGGACACGGCATTCAGATAGAGGCAATAAAAAACGGGCATGTGTCGCATTATGCGCCTTATGCCTCTCAACACGGTATTCGGGCAGAATCATTCAGTTTTGTGATTACTGAGAAGGCATCAAAAAAAATGATCTATACCGCGGATATTGATGACCTCGAATATCTTCTGCCTGCTGCAGGCGATACCCGCTTTTTGCTCTCCGAGTGCACACATGTTGCTCCGGATGATGTTATTTGTTTTGCGAAGGACAATGATATCAAGCGGATTGCATTTACACATATTCCGCCTGAATTGGAAACATCTATTCATACTATCAAATCAGACAATGTAAATATCCGCGCTGTTAATGATGGAGATATAATTGAGGTCTAAATATGGTACATCCTGCTATATCGGAAATACCGGATTTTATCGGACAATCTCCGGCTTTTCTTCAACTGATTGAAAGCATTCGTCAGGTTGCACCCACACAGATCACTGTGCTGATTACAGGAGAAAGCGGAACCGGCAAAGAGATGATCGCCCGGGCGATTCATCGTTTGAGTCCGAGAAAAGATCGGCCTCTGATTACAGTCAATTGCGGAGCTATTCCGGAAGGAATCTTAGAGAGTGAGTTGTTCGGTCACGTCAAGGGCGCATTTACAGGCGCTTCAGAATCACGAAAAGGTTACTTTGAACTGGCCCACGAAGGCACCATTTTTCTGGATGAGATCGGAGAAATGCCGCTGCCCACTCAAGTCAAACTGCTCAGGGTTCTGGAATCACAATCATTCATGCGGGTTGGAGGCTCCAGAGCGATTGAAATCGATGCTCGTGTTCTCGCTGCGACCAATAAAAATCTTGAAGAGGCTGTCAATCGAGGCGAGTTTCGCAAAGACCTGTTTTATCGATTAAATGCCGTTCATTTGACTGCTCCGCCGCTGCGAAAACGACGGGAAGATATTCCCCTGTTGGTGCGTTGGTTCGCAGAAGAGATCTGTGCTAAGAATCGGATTCAGTGCCCCGTTTTTAATGAAGACGCCATGAATCAGCTTATGGAATATCATTGGCCTGGCAATGTCCGTGAGTTAAGGAATGTTGTGGAGCGTCTGATTATTTTTGAAAAAGGTCAGGCGATTGACAGCCTCATCGTGCAGCGCCATCTGACGCAGGCCGGAACCATGGCACAGCAATTACCGATGGTTGTGAATAAAAGCGCGGATCAGGCGGAACGTGAACTGATATATCGGGCGCTTCTTGATATTCGGGTGGCGCTTGAAGATCTTCGGCGTTTAATGGTTACTTATCATGAGCGGTCTATTGGCCAATCCGAATGGATGCCTCCAGGGAAACAAATCATTCCCGAAGAGGACGATCATGATACACCTATTTTAACCATTCAGGAGCTTGAAAAACATCAGATCGAGAAGGCTTTACGTCGATTTCGTCATAACCGACGTAAGGCTGCCAAAGCTCTGGGTATTGGAGAACGCACTTTGTATCGTAAACTAAAGGAGTACGGTCTTGAATAAATTCATTGCACTCATCCTTGTTTCGGCTTCGCTTGCCATTACGCAATGCGGCATCTATTCATTTAAAGGTTCAACACTCCCTCCTCATATTAAAACGGTCGGTGTCCCTCTGTTTGAAGATCGAACTGCAGAGTTCGGCATTGATCGCCAAATCACAGATATAATTATTGAAGCGATACGTGAAGATAATACTATGAAAATTGCAGATCCAGGAAATTCCGACGCTCTGCTGCATGGTATTATTACCAATATTCGTGAACCGATCGGACAATATGATGCCAATGAGAGTGCTGCTGATTTCAGAGTCAATTTGACCATTCAGGCTTCCTTTGAAGATACACATAAGCGCGAGATACGCTGGGAAAGCACATTTTCAGATTTCGGAACCTATGATAATATTGAAACCATGCGGGAAGATGCTATTGAAGAGGCCGTTCAAAAGATAGCTGAAGATATTATCAATAAAACAATTTCGGACTGGTAAAAATAATAAAATGAGAACTCCCATCATAGAAATGGATCGGGCAGTTGTGCTGTCCATACTGGTTTTTGAGACCGCTGAAATGGGATTGGATAAATTTGGTGAGACTGTGTGGCATGAATGAATGGAAGTCGGTTTTCATTTTATTTGCAATGGCATGTTTCCCTTGACTGGTTTTTCATTTATCATTACATTGAAAATGATGAAATTTGTTTTCAAATATGTAAAGATATTGGCTTGTACTTGGCTGATAGGCAGCCCGGCGGGGGTGATATTCGGCGCGACAAGAGTGAATGATCCCAGTCAGCTTCCCGAATCATATAAAAAATTTAATTTTGCTATTATTGGCGACCGGACCGGTGCTGGGCCTGACAGCTGGAAAATTTTAGACCGTGCCATTACAGAGATGAATCGCATGCAGCCTGATTTTGCAGTCATGATTGGTGATGCCATTGAAGGCAGTCGGCAATCCATGAGCCTTCAATCTGAGTGGAAAGAGGTGTTTTCACATTTGGATTCATTGAAGATGCCGCTCTTTCTGGTGCCGGGCAATCATGATATATATGACAGGGTCAGTTATAACATTTGGAAAGAAGAGATAGGAGATACATATTACAGTTTCTCCTATCAGGGATGCCGATTTGTGGTGATCAACACAGAAGAATTTCATGGTACAGGCGAAGCAGGACTGGGAAGCCGGCAGATGAGTTTTATAAGAGACCAGATTCAAAACCAATCATACGAACATCTGTTCTTGTTCATGCACCAGCCGATGTGGATTTTAAAAAGCGAGCTGGGTAAGCAGTGGAAAACCATCGAGCAACTTTTAGAGGTGATTCCTCATACCGTTATTGCCGGTCATTTACATGTATTGGCTGCCAAGCGGAAGAACGGAAAACTGATGCTTATCCAGGGACCGACAGGAGGCAAGATGCGTATGCAAAGGAATCCGGCACTTGGATTTTTTCACCATATCACCTGGGTTACAGTTCGTCATGGCAGTCCCACAGTTGCTTTTATTGAACCTGGACGAGTATATGGAGAAGTTACTGCATTGAAAGCATATCAACGATATATACAGGGAATGATGTTGCTTGAGAGTGGACAATAATATTGTGTCATTCATTAAAATGACAGAAGCCGATCATCTTATTCATTTTTCAACTATGTGACAGGATCATGAGCGTTTCAATTGCACAACAAATGAAGTTAAATCGACCCATTTTTATCGCAGCTTGGCCAGGTATGGGAAATGTTGGAATTACGGCTATTTCCTATATTAAAGAGAAACTGGGGGCTTCCTTGTTAGCGGAAATTGCACCAGCAGAATATTTTGCACCAACCGGCGCTGTTGTTGTCGATCAAATTCTTCAAACACCCGATTCTCCTGATAATAAGTTTTATTATTTTAAATGTTCAGAAAAAAAACATGATATTCTTTTTTTTATTGGAACGGCTCAGCCTGTACCTCATATGGAATATGCCTTTGCTAAGAAAGTACTCAATTTTGCACGTAGTTTTGATGTTGATCAAGTGATTACATTTGCCGCCACACCGTCAGATATGGATTATAAAGACACACCTCGAATATTTGCTGTGCCCAACCATCCTAATTTAATGAAAACTTTAATGGAATATCATGTTCATTTTTTATCGGAAGGGAACATTGCCGGAATGAACGGATTGCTTGTAAGCGTTGCCGCTGAAATGGGATTGCAGGGTATGGTATTATTGGGGGAAATTCCATTTTTTACCGCTCAGATTGAGTTTCCCAAGGCTTCGGTTGAAATTGTTTCAGTCATGTCGAAAATACTATCTCAAAATATCGATCTTGTCGATTTAGAATTATACGCGAATAAAAAGGACAAAGAGATTGCGCCGCTTGCTCAGTTGCTTACGAAGGAAAATGAAGCATCACAGAGTTCGGAAGTTCAAGAAAAAGTCGTACCGGACGCAGAAGCCAAGATACCTGATTCTGTACGTTTGATTGTTGAAAAGATGTTCCGGCAGGCTGAATATGATGATACTTATAAAAGCAAAATGCGATTAAAAGAAGAGCTGGATAAGTGGGGATTGTTCGATGAATACTTGGATCGGTTTCTTGATCTGTTTAAAAAATCGTGATCCGTATGATCAGAGAATATCCCTCTTATCCCATCCTTGCTGTTAGTGCGATAATATTCAATTTAAACCATGAATTATTACTTATTCAACGAAGTCAGCCTCCGGCGAAAAAACAATGGGCATTGCCGGGAGGGGCTGTGCAATTGGGAGAAACGCCAGAATACGCTGTCATACGAGAGGTTCAAGAAGAATGTGCGATTCATGTTTTGCCTAAAGTGCTCAATCGTATTTCTTCTCATGTATTTCGTGATTCAAAAGGTAAAATACAATATCACTATGTTGTGATCAATTATATTTGCCGTTTAATGAAAGGTGAAGTACAGGCTGGTTCTGATGCATTGGATTATCAGTGGGTATTACCATCTGCCATACATAAATTGAATTTAGCGGATGGTGTTTATGAGACAGTTCAAGAGGGTCTCAAGAATGGAGGGAAATTTAAATGAGAGTTTATTTTTGGATACTCACTGTAATCGTGATCACGGTTACGTGTACAAAACGAGGGAATATTGTTGAAGTCGGCGGCTATTCTTTTACTTATAAAGGGATGGAGTATCGTATACAGAGTGTAACACCGACGCTTTCTGAAGGGTATAATATTTTATCGCAGCGGGAAAACGATAAACTTGTATTGAAAGCCATTGACAAAGAACAGGATGGCATTCTTGATGAAGTATCAGCCGGTAATCTGTCTCTGAATGAAGCTGATGAAATATATCATGTGGGGATTGCTGAAGGTGAGCGTCTGGGTTATATTAAGAAACGGACATTTGCCCGGGAATATCGATATCAGGATGATTTGCGTACTTATTTGCTTGCCACTTATGTTTTAGCATTTGGTGATACTTATAATAAATTGACTGTGATCGACCGGACGATTTTCAAGGCAAATGAGGTTGTCATCGACAAAGATGCTGACGGTAAATTGGATGAAGTACAAGAAGGCATAGAATCTCTGGGATTCTATCAGAAATACTATGATCTGATTATCGAGAGAGGGATGCGGATAAATCGGATTCGTAAAATCAATGGAAAAATTATCGTTGTGCAATGAAATTAATTACATTTTTTTACATATTAATGACATTTTACCGGAGTTGATGGAATATATTTATAAATCGATTCTGAGTCTTATGAGGCATGATTCAAGCAGGAGCCTGTATGTATCAAATTCAAATATCTAAAACCGGTTATTATCTGCCTCCGAAGATTCAGGATAACCATGAGCTGGGTAAACTCATCAACCGCAGCGAAAAGTGGATCAGTTCAAGAACCGGCGTTCTGGAACGCCGTATTGCAGAAGAACCCATGCACATTGTTGCTGCCAAAGCAGTTAAAAATGCCATGATCAATTCACCTCCCCCGGACTGTATTTTAAATGCTTCGGTAACACCTTTACAGTTAATTCCAGACAGTTCCGTGTTCATTCAGGATGCTTTAAATTATTCTGATATACCATGCTGGAGTATTCACGCCACCTGCCTGTCCTTCTTGGTTGCACTCCATTCTGCGGCAGCAATGATTCATGGAGGAAGCTTTAAACGGATTCTGATTGTTTCTTCAGAAGTCGGATCCAGCTTCAGGAATATGAAAGAACCTGAAAGTGCGGCACTTATCGGGGATGGAGCAGCTGCAGTACTGGTGGAACGCACACCGGATGATAGCACCAGTTCGTGGATTGATTGGGAAATGGCGACCTGGCCTGAAGGCAAATCCCTCACAGAATTTCGCGGAGCAGGCATTCTACGTCCACCGTTTATATGTAAGGAAACAACGCCAGAAGACTATTTTTTTCATATGAAAGGACCGGTTGTATTTAAAATGGCCAGGAAATATACCGGTATTGTATTGGACAAACTGAAAACACGAAATCGGATCACTGTAAAGGACATCGACTGGCTGATTCCACATCAAGCATCCGGTCCTGCATTGAAATCTGCACCCAATTACGGAATTGACGATAAAAAAGTGATCAATATTATTGCTGAAACCGGTAATACGATTGCAGCATCCACACCCATGGCTTTGGCATGGGCTCATCAGAAGAAATTATTGAAACGGGGAGATCTCCTTCTTATAGGGGGTTCGGGAGCCGGTCTCTCAGTCGCATATGCATTAATGCGCTGGTAGGGCGCCCATATTATTTTTATAACATATTGATTGAAAACAAATGAGTATGATACTATTTAAATGAATTTGTGTTTTCAATCAAAATCAAGGGTTAAATCAAATTGAATTACCAATTCAGATGATTTTACGGGAGAAAGGAACTTTTTCAATGCTGAAGAGAATGTGGATGACATATCTGACGATTGGCCGTACTTTTAATAAGTGGTTGGGTCCTTTATTTACAGGATTTAATTTGTGCATTCACCATATCGTTGTCTCTGTTTTACTTAAGATTGATTATTTATTTTTTCCTTCATTATGGAAGAAAAGAGTTCAGCAGCCCATTGTTATTGTTGGAAATCCCAGAAGCGGGACCACGTTTTTACACCGTTTTCTTGGTGAAAATAACATAGGCGTAGGAATGCAGGTTTGGAAGATGATCTATCCATCTTTGATTCAACAGATGTTTATCAAACCACTGCTTCCGGTTCTTGATAAATTCAGTCCAACCCGCCATCATTCCAAAGTGTCTCATGCGACCAGTCTGACTTCAGTGGAAACAGACGATCCTGCCACCCTGTTTCGGTATTTTGACGGTTTTTTTCTATATGGTTTTTTCCTGGCCTGGGCGGAGAAGGATCTGGTTGGTATGTTCGATCCGGAAGTGCGAGACACCTCCAGACGCGATTTTCAATACTACCGGGCCATTTGGCGCAGAAATCTGGTTGGTACTGATCATGAACAAGTTTGCGCAAAATTATTTTCGCTGGGTATTCGCATTCCACAGTTTTTGCAAGAATTTCCAGATGCTAAAATTCTTTATTTAATTCGGGATCCACGGTCGACGGTTCCTTCAGGCATGAGCCTTGTTACCGGTGTTTTGGATCAGCGGTTCCAATTCTGGTCGCTTTCCGATGCAAAACGGAAGCGATATATCAATCGGCTTTACCGGGCATTTCTTGATTTAAGTGTAAGGTTTCATAATGATTATAAAGAAGGCAAGTTTTCCAAAGAGCGTGTCATGATTTTGCCTTTTCATCGGATGATGCAGGATTTTGATGAATTGATGCATGAGGTTCTGGATTTTTTACATATAAAACCGTCCCGGTCGTTATTGTCGATTATCCGGGAAACCGCAGAAAAACAGCGTCAGTTTAAAAGCAGTCATCAATATGATTTAACTCAATTCGGTCTGAGTGAGGAACAAATTCTCAGAGATTATGCGCCAATCTATAAGACATTTGGAATACCTAAATAGGATAAATTAAAGTAATCAATAAACAATAAGAGGCCATGTTATGAAAGACAATCATCACCTGATTTTTTTTATGTTGCTGGTTGCAGTATTTTCATTTGCTTATGCAGATGTGCCTGTTCATATGCAATATATATTTCCACAAGACGGATCCAGATTGATATCGAGAAATACGAATATTATCCTTAGACCGGGTAGTCTGTTAGATACACAACAAACGCTGTCCGATCCATTGATTGAAGTGCAGGGATCAAAGAGCGGACGACATCCCGGACGGGTTGTAATTGCCAGCGACAGGCAATCGATTCTATTTTATCCGGATGCTCCCTTTGAGGCTCAGGAACAGGTCACTGTCCGTTCGAAACAAACATTGCGATCTGCACAAAATCATGAGATTGCTCCGTTCAGTTTTTATTTTGAGACGACACCTCTGTTGAAATCTGACGGTGCTGATCAATATCTTGAAAGCTCAAAAGCCATGCCTGCAATCGATCGCGAGTTTATGGAAGTGGACTCGTTGCCTAAGCTAAATATCACCGTTAGCGGTGAAACTGCACAAGGAAACCTTTTTCTGGCACCCACACAGTTTTTTTCCGCAGACGGCTATCTCTTGATGACGAATGATCAAGGAGAGAAACTTTTTCAGGAAACAGTGGAAGGAAAAGTCCCGTTTGATTTCAAACTGCAGCCCAATGGTTTGATGTCGTACGGACTTTTATATGAATACTTTGCGTTTTCCGGCGGAGGTTATACTGATTTTTATATCATGGATGGTGACTTTTCCGTGATTGATGAATTTCAGATGGGCAATGGATATATTGCCGACTTCCATGATTTTATCTATCTGCCGAATGGCAATAAAATTTTATTTGGTTACGATTATCAGCCGGTTGATATGAGTGATATTGTTGAAAACGGGCGTCCCGACGCGATGGTGGCCGGATCGATCATTCAGGAACTGGATATTGAGAATCATGTGATTTTTCAGTGGCGCAGCTGGGATTATTTTGATTTGGCGGATTCTTATAATGATCTTACGAATAAGAATTTCGATGCAATCCATATCAATTCTGTAGACGTATCGAATGATGGAAATCTTATCGTATCGGTTTTGGCTCTGGGTGAAGTCACAAAGATCGATCGCAGTAATGGAGAAATTATTTGGCGCCTGGGCGGGAAAAACAGCGATTTTGTATTTAAGAATGAATCCGAAGAATTTGCCCCCTTGTATTTCATGTTCCAGCATGATGTCCGTTGTCTTTCCAACGGGCATATCACCATGTTTGATAACGGAGCGAAACAATTCGGCCGGGAATACTCCCGCGTGGTTGAGTACGCCATTGATGAATCGGCCATGACTGCCACCAAAGTATGGGAATACCGTCATGATCCTGATATTTTTGTGCCTACAATGGGCAATGCTCAAAGATTGACGAATGGCAATACACTGATTGGCTGGGGATTTGCTTCTCTTGAGGAAGACAAGCCGGTTGCCACAGAAGTAGATGCCGATGGAAATGTGGTCATGGAGATGCAGTTTGCGGAATCGGGTTTCGGAAGCTATCGGGTGTTCAGGCAACCTTTTATAGGAGGAGATCCCACTGCGACAGTCACTCGTTTTGAAATTCAAGAAGGAAATACTTATGAATTTATTAATCGTACGGGTGATGTGAAGCTGGGGCTGACGGTCACAATTCTTGCAAAACCGGGTTTCGGATACAATGAGCTGATTGGAGATTATTACGATTACGGACCGGTTGAACCTGTGTTTTCCGGACCAGCTCCTCGGGTGCTGCCCATGCATTTTGTTCTTGATCAAATAGCAATCGGTGATCTGGAAATGGAATTGTATTTTGATACGGAGTTTTTGAATATACCCAATCCGGATCAAATTATCGTTTATTACCGGATGTATGAAAACAGCGGTATGTTTTTGGGACCGGATGAGACCGGCAGACTGGGTGAAACAATATATAATCCTGTGACAAAAAAGCTGAAGACAACTTTTACGAGAATTGTACCGACAGGCGGATATGGCATGATCGGCAGTCAAAATGAAATTGGTGAATTTATTTTTGTTTATCCGGTTCAGTCTACAGCAACGCTTGCACCGATACTCGGCAGTTCTGTTTGCAGAGATTCAGTCAATTCAACCCTGCCTGTTGAATTGACCTGGTCCCCCCGTGGATATGCCAACTATTATGATCTTCAGGTGTCCAGTGATTCACTTTTTTCAAATATTGTGATCGATGAGGTGCTTCTCAGAGAAGCTGTGTATTCATTCGATGCGCTCGAGTCCGGAATCCGTTATTACTGGAGAGTCAGGGCTTATACGGATATGGATACAAGTGACTGGTCAACCGCCTGGTTTGAAACAGTGCCTCCCTTTATTGAAATTACTTCGCCTGCTTCTGCAGATGTATGGTCTGTGGGTTTGAGACATTTTATTGAATGGGAGGATAATTTAGAGGAAGATGTGGTGATTCGGCTTTATAATAATGATACGCTGAAAACCGTTATTGACACGGTGAAAAGCATCGGAGCCTATCACTGGGATATCCCCTTTGATTTACCGTTGGGCAGCGGTTACAAGATTTATGTCCAAAGCATTTCAGATTCCAATGTATTTGGATGGAGCGATATCTTTTCTATGGATTCATCGACCGTAGAACCCGTTCCTACAGATTTTGGTCTTGATCAGAATTTTCCTAATCCGCTGTTGTCCATGACGATGATTTCCTATTATTTACCCGTGGAAAGTCAGGTAAAAATCGAAGTGTTTAATGTGCTTGGACAGCGCGTCGCCATACTGGTTGATGGCTGGATAGGCCAGGGAGAAAGACAGATTTTCTGGCAGCCTGGAATTCTGGGGGCCGGTTTATATTTCTATCGAATGCAGGCAACACCGCTTGAATCGGACAGTGGATATGCGAGCTATTCCGCGATAAGAAAGATGATTGTGCTTGAGTGAAGACAGCCGGCGTTGAAATAAAATCTGTTTTATACTCAATAATGGATAAAAAAGGCGGGTTGATACCCGTCTTTTTTTTGCGTATAAAAGTGTTCACTGTTATTTTTATCATGATAACGGCAAAATATTCCTATTTACAGGATTATTTTCTATTTTATCAGGCTTCGAAGAAGCATTCGAATTTAAAAATGCAATGAAAATAAGGACATGAAATGGATCAATTGTTTTATCATCTTTTATATAAGATGCGTATTTTATAAAGAAAAATGGGTTTGAGCCTGTTTTTATTGATATAAGGCAAATTTTTAACATATTTTTCTATTTTGGCATGGAATATGCTAATTTTGTTATACTTATTGGATTATAAAGGATTGCCTGCGCATGACAGAAAGCATACAACAAGATGAGTTGCAGGAACTGAAGCTGATCCAGTCACTGATCAAAAATTTACGATTGGCACTGAAAAACAGTGTGTTTTACCCGCCGGACCATCCCATATTCAGTTTTTCAATTAATAATTTTAAAAATGCTCTCGATAAATGGCTTCTGGATAATGATAAACTGGAAATCGGATTTTCCAAGGAAAATCTTTTTCTTAATGGAGAACAGATTGATGGAAAAAGCGGATTCGCAGAGGAAGTCGCTAATTATCTTCATATGCGCGGATTGATTTCGCTGAGCTTTGGCAGGGGGATTGATAATTCAGAACTGGTCGAATTTTTTAAAGTGATCCGACATGATAGAAAGACGATTCGGGAAAAAGGCGGAATCATTAAACAGTTGACCCAGCATCCGCATATTATGATCAAGGAAATTGATTACAGCCAACTGCTCGAATCTCCTACAGTGATTCAAGGTGAAACCGAAGAGGCTCAGGTATGGCAATTTTTGATCGATATCGCCAATAAATCCGA
>Ga0272442_10006799_pt1 | contig 14918 bp, 13 predicted proteins | sample SSMForm2O_FD_200262 | JGI IMG/M metagenome (GOLD analysis project Ga0272442, IMG submission 200262) | Marine sediment archaeal communities from Little Sippewissett salt marsh, Falmouth, MA, United States - SSM-Form-2O | ecosystem: Environmental > Aquatic > Marine > Wetlands > Sediment ...
CGATCGACTGACTTTCTGCGCGAAGGTGAGATTCTCAACCAGGTGTTTGACGTCAATGGTTTCGGGTGACTTCACTTGCGATACTCCTTCGGTCCAGGCGTTGCCGGGAAAGGGAGCGGCGGGTAAGACGCTGTCCCCTTGCCCAATCGGCGAATCACGTCCATTTTCTCGCGCATGAGCTTCTGCGATGCGCTCGGCAATCACAATCCGGATTGTGCGCCACGATTGCGCCGAGCACGGTTCATCCGCATTCATCAGAGTCCGGATGGCGGGGATCCTCCAGCAGGCGCCTCAATCCTCACAACTGTTGCGGCGCTCGCTCGGTGCGTAACAAAGAGCCGGTGCGTCGTGGCTTGAGAATTTGAAGTGCATTTGCCTTGCATACTACGATGTCGGATGCGAGGCGCAGCTACTCCATAGCCCTACTATTGTTCAATCGACAGACCTAGTGAACTTGACTCGGAATCCGAGACACATACAATCGAAATGTCCTACACAATGTCAGTGGCAAGGTGGCCTCATGACTCAATCAGAGCAAGTGAGATGTGCTGATGCAGCGCGGGCTGCCTCCATTCCATCAAGGAAGAGCTCACACATCACCGAGATGATCAAAGGCGCCATTCTCCGAGGAGCCTACGTCCCGGGTGACAGAATCCCGACAGAGCAAAGCCTAGCCGATACGTACGGTGTAAGCCGGAATTGCATCCGCGAGGCCCTTAGCCCTCTGCGTGCTTCTGGTATTCTCCACAGTACGCCGGGATCCGGAACGTACGTCCAGGCTTCTTCCGCTCCTTCCTGGCTCGCCGCTTCCGGTGGCAAGGTCGCAGAGAAACTCGAACGCGACCTGGGAGAAACAGAGTCAGATGCGTACGTGCTTGACATCTGGGAAGCGCGCATGGAGATCGAGGCAACCATCGCAGCCCTCGCTACGAGAACGGCAACAGGGAAATCCATCCGCAGAATCGAATACTGCATCCAGCAGATGGAGAAAGCTCTTGGAGAAGAAGACGTGGAGCGGTACCTTCACGCCGCGCGCGCGTATCACATGGCAATCGCTCGGGCCGCCGACAATCGATTCCTGTTGGAGATCATCACGCCACTCATCGAGTACACGGAGATCCGCCTTGTCGAGGAAACGGGCGCCGATCGAGACCGCTGCTTGAGAAGATGTGCTGACGCGCTTGAGGAGCATCGCGCCATTGCGGAGGGTATCAAGGCGGGGGATCCAGGCGCCGTGGCCGATCTTCTGAAGGCTCACTTCCATCAAGCGTCCGAGTTCTACGGAAGCATGGCATGGGAGGGAGAGCCAACATGAAAGCAGGGAAGGAGCACAGCTCACGCGGGCTCGCCCAGCACAACACCCAGCGAGCTAAGCTCTCGAGAGGAGTTGCCGGCTGTCCGAATGTAGCTTTGCAGTACGCCGTCGTTGAGGAAGCTATGTACGGAGCGCTGGTGCGCGCAGCGACGCAGGTGCCTCCCGATATCAGGATTGCCCTTGAGCAGGCACTTGCTTCTGAGACGTCGGACCTGTCACGAGAGCATCTCAAGGCCGCTCTCGAGAACATGAGACTGGCCGAAAGCGGACACGGACTTGTCTGCGCCGATACGGGATTCCCGCTGTTCTACGTCGCTGCGGGAGATCAGGTGCAAATCGAAGGAGGATTGCAGTCCCTGTGGACAGCAGCGGAGTCAGCCGTGCATCGAGCAACCGACGAGGGATTTCTTCGGCCAACAATGGTCGATCCGATCTCGCGTACGAATCCCGGGGACAACGTCGGCGGCGGCATGCCACACGTCGATTTGGCGATCCGTTCGGGGGACGAACTCGAGATTGTAGCCGTGCCCAAGGGAGGCGGCTCTGAGATTTTCGGCACCTTCTATCACATGTTCTTCCCCTCAGATGGCCAGGAGGGCATCTACGATTTCGTGATGGATTGCATCGTTGCCGGCTGCTACGCAGGCAAGATTTGCCCTCCCGCAGTTGTCGGAGTTGGCATCGGAGGAACGGCGGATCTGTGCATGCTCACTGCGAAGAGACAGGCGGTGCTTCGTCCTGTCGGACGCGTGAACGAGGATCCGCGACTGGCCGAAATGGAGAACGCTCTACTGGAGGCTTCGCATCACCTTGGTGTGGGGCCAATGGGCGCAGCCGGAAGGAATGCCGTTCTTGCTGTCCACATTGGAACGATGTTCACGCACACGGCAGGACTCCCTGTCGCCGTGAATGCACAGTGCATGGTTGGAAGACGGTGGATCGCGCGAGTGCACCTAAGCGGTGAAGTCGAATACACGGGGGACATACGATGATGAAGGAGCCCAGAGAACTTGCTCTCCCGTTGAGTCGGTGCGACGCAGGCCGCCTGGAGCTTGGAGAGATCGTCACGGTGAGTGGCAGGCTATTCACAGGACGGAGCCTTTTCCATATTCGCGGCGCGACGCAGGGGATTTACCCTCCGCTGGATTTCTCCAAGATCAACTGCTTCTTCCATGTCGGGCCGGTGATGAGACGTTCAGGCGAAGACTGGGAGGTGATCAGCGCCGAGCCGACGTCGAGCATCCGATTCGAGAGGTACAGCCCGTCGGTGATTCGCAAACTTGGCCTGCGAACCATCATTGGGAAGACAACTATGGGTCCTGAGACGGCGAAGGCGCTTGAGGATGTCGGTGGCGTTCACCTCTCCAAGATTGGCCTTTGCGGGAACGATCTCGTATCAAAGATCAAAGCTGTAATCGGTGTGTACGACGTAGACGAACTCGGCAAGACCGAGGCGACATGGGTGCTCGACGTCAAGGAGTTCGGGCCGTTTTTCGTCGACATCGATGCACATGGACACAACTATTTCGAGGAGATCGCCGCGTCAACCAGAACGTCGCTTCGCGAGGTCCGTAGGACCCTGTTGGGTATCTCGGATGAGTTCGCCTGGACCGACGTCGGGCCATCTTCGAAGCCCCCGGAGGGAATCAGGCGTGCCTGAGTCTCAGATCCGCTATCTGTCGCCATGCGGCCTACTCGGATACGGCTATCCGGCAGGCAATGTTCGGACTGCCCTCGACGCAGGGGTCGACTTCGTCGGCGTCGATGCCGGATCAGCCGATCCAGGACCGTACTACTTGGGAGAAGGCATCCATTTCGTCAAGGCAGCTCAAGTGAAGCGAGATCTCGACCCGTTGCTTGCCGGATGTGTCGATGCCGGAATCCCGCTGATCATTGGGAGCGCTGGAGGCGCAGGGGCACGCCCTCATGTTGAGTCTCTGCTACGGCTGGTCGAGGAGATTGCGTGCGAGAGACATCTGCGGTTCCGGCTTGCCGTGATCTGGTCCGACATTGACCCAGGATTCCTGCTTGAGCAGCTTCAGATGGGGGCGCTCTCTCCATGCAGCGGAGCACTGCCGGCAACAAGTGAAGGGATTGCCGCGTGCACGCACATTGTCGCCCAGATGGGAATCGACCCGATCGTGGGTGCACTGAAGTCGGGAGCGAATGTCGTGATTGCCGGCCGGTGTTGTGATACGGCTGTCTTCGCGGCATTGCCGATCGTGAAAGGGTTCGACCCCGGCCTCGCATTTCACTCGGCGAAGATCGCGGAATGCGGGACCCTCTGCGCGGTACCCGGCAGTGCGAGTGATTCACTCCTGTGCACGATCCGCACAGACCATTTCGAGGTCATCCCGGTCAGCCAAGACCGCCGATGTACTCCACAATCCGTCGCCGCACACTCCCTGTACGAGCAAGCCACCCCTGTAGTGCTTCACGAGCCAGAAGGCACTGTGGACCTGGCGAGTTGCACGTTTGAACAGCAATCTGCCAGGTCCGTGGCCGTCGCTGGAGCTCGCTTCGTACCAGCCGAGGAGTACCGGATCAAGATCGAAGGATCAGCCCGCCAGGGTTTCCGAGCAATCTGTCTTGGGGGGATCCGCGACCCTCTGGCTATCCGGAACTTGGAGAGAATCGAGTCCGACGTCTACGACTCCGTCCACCGCAGCACAGAACCCGATGATTTCTCCATCCGGTTCTTGCACTACGGCCGCGACGGTATCTTGGGCGATCTTGAGCCGTCCGACGGTCGGATTCCTCACGAAGTAGGGGTAGTGATCGATGTCGTCGCTTCTTCCCAAGAACGTGCAAGTGAAATCGTCGCGTCCGCTCGCGCCTCTTTGCTTCATCAACACTTTGAGGGCAGGAAGTGCACAGCCGGCAACGTTGCATTCCCGTTTTCTCCATCAGACGTGGCAATGGGAGGCGTTTACCAGTTTGCCCTTTACCACCTGCTCAAGGTAGAAGCCCCTTCTTCACTCTTCAAGACGGAGATCCGAGAGGTGGTGGGATAGTGAGACTCTATGATCTTGCGGACATCATGAGAAGCAAGAACGCCGGACCGCACCTGATCACGATTGATGTCATGTTCCGGAACTCTCGTGACGTTGACCGCGTGCTGTCGTCCGCGGAGTTCACACCTCGTGCCATCGGGCGGTGTTTCAACCTCAACGAGGAAGACATCCAGATTTATACCCACCGGTCGGCGTGCGCCATCAAGGTGACACTGCCACGAGTGAGAGCAAGCGCCGGATCGTTCTCAGATCGGGATGTATACGGCGCACAGCAGTACATCCCGCTCGCAGGACAGGAGGTCTAGGAGGATCCAGCCTCTTGAGGTCTCAAGCCAGGCTAGCCATTACGTCGCACCACATTGCAGTGACTCGTCCGCAGCCCCGGATGTGCAGCTAGACAAGGTATACGGGACTGGACCACGCCATGTGTCCGTCTTCCTGGAGGATCCGGACGTAGATGGGATTGTCACCGTCATGCAATCCATCTACAGCCACCTCCACATCAACGTCCATGGGACCCGGTTCTGCCGGCAATCGCTGGACGAGGATCCCCTTGTCCAACCCGTCGAAGGCTTGCCTCGTTGGGTGCCGGCCGAGAGAGGAGATTGGCGACATGATGTTGCCCTGATTCGTCTGAATCTCAAGGTCTCCCTTCTCATGGCTTTCGACATGGAGGAGGATTCCGGCAAGCCCGCCTGTCGTGGCAGAGGTCCACCGTAGTTGGGTCGGGGTGGGGTGCTCAATGCCGTGCCGCATACTCCAGAAGTTGATGGGCTTGAATCGTTCAATGCGATTGTGAGTGACTTCCAGTCTGCCGTCCCAATCGACTACCCTTCCCCGCCCCCGACACTGTGCGCCGTGCCAGAGGATCCAGAGACGGCGGCTCGTGGCCTCTTCAGCAACCGGATAGACAGTGCGGCACGTCTGAGCACCGTTGCGAATCTCGACGCTATGAATAGGAGCCGTCCCTGCGACATGCACATGAACCGTGACAGTTGAGGTCTCTCTCTTTCTCTCCTCTCCCATTCGGAGGCGTACGCCGGTTCCCTGATCGACTGTGACATCGAGGTTGATACGCGCACCTGTGGTGGCGTAGAACCGCCGCCCTTTGAGAGATCGGTAAATGCTGTCCCGTGACAGCCGGTCAGCAAGAACGCACGTCAGTCCACCATACGAACCGAACAGTGAATCCCCAGGATAGGAGGCTCCCGGGCGCCCCTTATGGCCATCCGAATTGGCGCAGATACCGATTCGATGGCCGAGACGAAACGCATCCTCTAGCAGCCATTCGAAGGTTCCCCAAGCTGAATGCACCTCGGCTGCAAGTTCGAGATCGGAATCATGCATCGCGAGGTCCGCGTAGCGCCCACCCACATGGGCGAAGACGAAAGCGTTGCCAGACAAGTGGCTCAAGCACGCGAACAGCACTAGTGCGTCCGGTGCATCATCCGAGCTAGGCTCCGAGTCGTCGATCAAAGCCCGACTGCTCCGGTAGATGGGGCAGCCAGTCTTTGTGAAGAAGACGTTCCGATCGCCTCCCAGCGGCGTGTTCCCACTCCACTCGTAGCCCGGGAACGCGACAAACGAACCCTCCTGATTGAACTCGTCGCACACCGCGTTAATCCTCTCCCAGAACTTATCTGTGATCTGGAAGTCGTTTCCTTGATGACCAACTATGTCGAGTCGCGCGTAGTCACGCGCGAACCTGAAGTAGTCGTCGATTGAATTCGTTCCGATTGTCTCTTCCGACTGCGCATGGAAGTCTGCCCAGAACCTTCCACCCTGGATCGTGGTCTGCACGTGAATTGGATTGCTCACTACATCAACCTCAAGAACATCGTCGTGATGAACGACTCTCGCCGTCCCCAGCTCCTCGAAGCCCGGATGGACGACTTCCTCAGGGGGGGCAACTGGGTTGCCACAACGATCTTCGCGCTTCACATGGTAGGCGAATGGATGGCCGACGCGGACGGTGGATGGAGCTATACAAAGCGGTCGCACGGCGTTTCCAGGTCGGATTTCTATTGTCGGCGAATCGGGAACAGCCAAGAACTGGTATGTCGCGTAGACGTCAACAAGCGTTCGGAACTCGAATGAGTTCTCACAGAAGGTCTGCACTCTCCAGCCCGGCGCGCCTTCGCTTCGATCACCGAAGACCACTTCGACCGTTTGCCCTGCGTTGAGAAACCCATCTCGAACCTGAAGGTAGAGTGCCTTCCCCCAAGGGCGCACATGTCCTTTGGGGTCCCAACGCGGCTCAATGTGGCAGTCTCCTGCAGTTTGGATCCGGCAGTAGTTCGCGCCCGTCGGGTCGTGGAACTGTGGAGTGCCAAAATCGCCCGCATACCGGAATACGAGTTTGATGTAGCCAGAGTCATCAATCGGGTGACCACAAGTGTAGACGTAGTGAAGCGTGCAGTACTCGCCGGCGACAACCTGCGCAACCGGCGTGATCGTCGCGAATCCTGTGTCGAGTCGTTTCATTGCCGTTCCTCCCGAATTGTACCTCTGAGTTACCACACGGAGACTCGGGTCCCGATGCGCGAAGAAGCAAGCTGCATAGAGGGATTCCTCGGTCGGCGGTGGTTCGGTCTGTCACTGCGTGGTTTCTCTTCTGACTCCGCAGATCGATGTAGCCTTGGCAAGTAGCACCACAGGAGGCTTCCCTGCCCCTCACCGTGTCGCGACTGTACTCGAGGCGACATCCTCACACGTTGCACGAGAAGCGCTGCACCGCACGGAGAGACAATAGGTCGCTGGGCGAAGTACCGAGTGAAGTTGCCTGCGTACGGGGCACTCATGGTCGAATCACGCCGGTGTCTTCACACCGCTCGATGCAAGTCCCAAATGGCTTCGACAGATCCTCGATCATCTTGAGGATCTGATCGGCCCGTGCACCTGTGCTCGGTTGTGGGAGGCCTCCAGTGCGGCAGCTCGGGAGACCAGGATCGGCTGTGCTTCCCAGATCGATGGGGGTCAACGAGAGTGACCAGCGGTCCGTTGACTCAATGTCGAACACACCGAGATAGCTCTCCCACACCTCAGGCATGGCCCAAGCACAAGTGGTCTCCTGGAAGATGAAATTTCCCAGACTGTAGAGAATGGGACGTCGCTTATAGACCTCAATACCACTGGCCGCCGGAACGCCGTGGCCCAGAAAGGCGAATGCACCGCTGTCAATGCAGTCATGTGCCAGACGTCGTTTCCATGGCAGAACATCCTGCCACGCATTGCTCCAGATATGGTCATGGTGCGACACCAAGACAATGTCAGCCTTGCGCCTTGCCAGAGCAATGGACTCAAGGAAGCGATCGTAGTCTTGTGGATTCGGGACTACGTCCTGTCCGTGTTTCGAGCCGCGTGCGAAGCCGACCCCGAAGAATGAAGTCGTCTCGCCGTCATTCTGATGCCACCCGCAAGCAGCCTCGCGCCGGCTTCGAACGGTCGCTCCTGTCGAATCTGCGAGCGTTCCCAGAGTCTGCCACTCTTCTTCGGGGAGGATATGCCGCACGGAATCGATGCGGAGAGGGTTCACGCCGGCCCGTGCAGCGATCCGCTCGGAATCGTCTGTCGCGTATGCAATGTCCGGTAGCCAAGTAGCATCGCTGACCGCCGCCACCAATGCCACCCTGACATCCGACACCGTGCAGTATGCTGGAGCACTGGCTTGTTGCAGATTGTGTCCCGCACCTGCCAGCACGAGGTCGCGATTGTGACTCTCCTTGAGTGTAGAAAGAAGACCGGACGAGCCCGAATCGAACGCGTGGTTGTTTGCCAGCGAGATGAGATTCAATCCCAACCAGGAGAACGAATCAAGCACTTCAGGTGTGACACCGTGGAAGAAGCGTTCCTTGGTCGGCTCCCCAGTGTCTATGCAGCCTTCGAGATTCGTGAACGCTGCATCGCATGAACGTAGCAAGCACCGAATCGCCCGCAAACCGGTGGAACTGGCCCGTGAGATGTCCCATTCCAAGAGCGATTGTCCAACAGCTGCAAGTCTGACGACGTTCTTAAGAGAACACGCGCACATGAGAGCCTCCTACTCTGGTCTTCTCTCTCTGCCGTTTTCGTATCCCAGCGTCCGGGAGCCATCCGGGCCAAGGGAAGCCTTGCCCCGCCTGAGACTTGTCAACACGGACACCAGGAAGCCCATCGCCGTGAACGCGGCCATGGAGAGGAAGGAGACCGCATAGGATGTAAGGGACGCGATGAGACCAGCGCACACTGGCCCGAGGATCGCTCCCATTGCCCGCGCAGACTCAAGCCCCCCCAAGGCTCGTCCATGGACGTTAGTGGAAACTGAATCCCCAATATAGGCGGCGGTTCCGATGTACATCACACTAAAAGACGCGCCGTGGATGGCGCACGCCAGACCGAGCCCTGGCGCATTCCGAGCAAGCGCGTACAGCAGGGGAGGAAGGACCGAGCAGCCGAAGCCAACCAGAAGGAGGACACGCCGTCCGATTGAATCGGCAAGCCGGCCCAGGAGGTAGAAACCTGCAAATTGGAACACAGGATTGAGTGCGCCCAGAAGACCGATCTCCGAGGCAGTCATCCCGAGCAAGGCAAGGTGGGCAAATAGCAACGATGAGGCTCCGGATAGTCCAATCTGACGAAGACACGTTGCAGCAAGGAGATCAGCCAGATGTCTCAGGGACTTAGGACCTGTGGGCGTCGGCCGGCTCCTGCCATGCGACTCGAAGCTCCGTCCTCTCAGGAAGACCGTCATGAACGCAATGAACGGCGCCACTGCGAGGATGAGATACGTGTAGCTGTAGCCTACTTCGTCGAGCGCAATCCCGGCGCAGAGAGACCCGGCGATCCATCCGATTGCTCTTGCCGTGCTGAGACGGGCAATGAGACGGCCACGATTCTGAGCCGTGCCCATCGATGACACAGTCGATAGCGAGATCGTTAGTGTAGATGAGAAACCAAGTGCTCTGAGACACAGCAAGGCGAGGATGACCGGAATGCTGAGCCGGGCTGCAAGTGTTGCGACAAGCAGGCAATCAATGCCAAGCCCAAGAAGCATCAGCGGCCGCCTGCGACATCGATCCGAGACCCATCCCCAGAAGTAGCTGCCCATGAACAGGCCGAGCCCCGTCAGCGCCGTCGCCATCGCGATGAGCGAAGGGCTGCCGCCTAGATGTTTGATGTGAAGCTGGGCGAGGACAAGGATGGCGCTTTGCGTGGCGAATTCGAGGCCGTACGCCACCAGCAGTGCTGCAATGGAGCGAGCAGGCTTCCGGCGCTTGGGCCCAGCATCGGTCCAAGCATCCGGGCAATCCGGACTAGGCCTACCATGGCAGTCCTTTGGCAAGTCGGAACAGCGGGGCCACCATAATACACGAGGGCGCTTCCGCTCTCCAGCCCCCACTGCTCGAACAGGAGGCTTCAGTATCCTACCTCATGGGGTACTGAACATCCAGGATCTCGCCACAATGCAGCTCAGATTCCCTAGCTCAATGTGCCCCGGTTCTCTCGGCGTCCTTCTTGATTTCCTGCGAATGCACCGGTAAAATGGCACAGCGGTCTGACCGCTGTGCCACTGAGGAGCATAACAGAGCGCGGAGGCGATGCCGATGTCCGAGCACAAGCCAGAGCAAAGCACGTTCCTGCGACCCGTTGAGGCTGTCTACAAAGTGGACCTGGTAGTTCAGCAGATCACAAATGCCGTGCTCAATGGTGATCTTCAACCCGGCGTACAGCTTCCGAGCGAACGTGAGATCGCGGCAAGTCTCGGAGTCAGCCGCGCGATCGTGCGCGAAGCCTATAGCGCACTCCAAGTGGCAGGGATGATTGAACGGCGTACCGGCGCCGGCAGTTATATCAAAGATGTATCGAACCCCGATATCCTCCGTTCCCGTGCCGTATCACTGCTCCAAGCCGGTCCCGATCCCTATGAAGTGTGGGTCGCGAGAGAAGCGATTGAGCCGGGGCTGGCTCCTCTGTGTATCGCCAATGCCACCGACCAAGACATGGACTGCCTACTGAACGCGCTGGAAACCCTCGAACGCGGCGCGGAAGCCAAAGATTGGGTGGCGTATTTCGAGGGGGACCGCACGTTCCACAGCTGCTACGCCTTGGCAACGCACAACGCAAGCGTAATCAGCATTATGGAACAGTTGGGTCAGGAAATGCGAAATCCTTTGATGCAGACGATCAAAGAATCGTATTTCCTTTCCGACGAGCCAAACGTCGAATTCTCGGAACGCGTTCATCGGAGGATCTACAGCGCTCTCGTAGAACGAGATGCTGCAGCTGCATCTGAAGCCATGCGTGATCATTTCCGTCTTATGGGTGATATCTTAGGCTATTAAATGATGTAAGCACAAGTGTAAGGAGACAAGCATGCGTGAAGGGGAGAATCCTTGTACGGACGGTGTCTGCGGAATTGTCCCCGCATTGGTGACTCCCTTTACGCCGGAAGAGGAACTCAATCTTGCAGCCTTTCGCACTCTCATACGACACGTCCTGTCAGCTGGTGTCCATGGCGTGTTCGTTTCAGGAACGACAGGAGAGTTCTACGCACTATCGATCGACGAGAAGCGTGCACTGTTTGAGGCTGCAATGGATGAGGCAGGCGATGTCGTCCCGGTGTACGCGGGAACCGGCGGTGTAACCACGCGAGAAGCCGTCCGCCTCACGCGTATGGCAGAGAGCATAGGCATCGACGCTGTGTCTATCCTCACACCGATGTTCATCCATCCTTCCGACGACGAGCTATACGAGCACTACAAGACCCTTGCAGAGAGTGTGAGCATCCCCGTCATTTTGTATGCAAATCCTTCAAGGACTGGTGTGGACTTATCACCTCGACTGGTCTCCAGACTGGCGAGAATCGAGAATATCGTTGGGATCAAGGACAGCAGCGGTGACCTGACGCAGACCATGGCCTACGTCAGTAGCTCAGACCCCGGCTTCTCTGTGCTGGCGGGCAAGGACTCCCTAATCTACGCAACACTTTGCTGCGGCGGATCCGGAGCTGTTGCTGCAACGGCGAATATCGTCCCGTCCTTGGTTGTCAGAATCTATGAAACATTCGTCGCTGGCGAGCACAAGGCGGCGAGGCAAGCACAGATGCAACTGGCTCCTCTCCGGGAAGCCTTCCGCCTGGGGACATTCCCACAGGTGCTCAAGGAAGCCGTAGGCATGATCGGCATCGACGTCGGTCCAGCCAGAGCGCCAGTCGGATGCCTGAATGAGAGCGACCGGGCTGTCCTTGCAGCCGCAATCCATGTAGCACAACAGGAGATCCCGTGCAGTTGATTGACGAACGTCAGATGCCTTTTCACTACGACATGAGACCAAGGGAGGTGAGGCAGCGGCGGGGATGGTTTGAGATTGATGTATGTAGCGAAAGACAGAAACAAGAATGAGAGTGGCCTTTGGAGGTGTAGCTAATGCGTATGCGCAGAACGTTCCTGGTGCTTGGCATGCTTGCCCTTGCGTTTGCAGTCGTTGGGCTCATGTCTGTCGCCGAAGAGGAGACACTCAAATTTGGGAGCGATGCGAGTTCGCTCGGTACTCTGGACCCATTGTATGCAGTGGGACATCAGAACAAACCGGTAGTTGATGCGATGTTTGATGGGCTGGTAACGCTAGATTGGTCCGACCCGAACTACGAGAGCCTATTGCCGGAACTGGCCACGTCATGGGACGTATCCGAAGACGGACTACAGATCACGTTTACGCTCCGCGAAGGGGTGTTCTTCCACGGTGGCTACGGAGAGTTCACTGCAGACGATGCGGTGTTTTCCCTGCAGAAACTGGTGAACACAGACGAGTCTGCCATGGCGGGGTATCTCGCGTCGATCGATTCCATTCAAGCAATCGATTCGCACACTGTCATGGTGTCCTTGGCGAACCCTGATCCGATTCTACTCATGAACCTTGCGAAATACGCCCAGATGCTCAGCAAGGCGGCGTATGAGGACATCCCGCAGGAGGAGCATTCCACTCGCCCCATCGGGACGGGGCCCTACATTCTTGACGAGTTGCGCCCGACCGAGTCTGTGGTCCTCGTGGCCAATGCGGACTACTGGGACGACAAGCCGTACTTCGATCGCATCGAGTACCTTCTCCTGCCTGATAGCACAACGCGGGAATTGGCGTTTCTGAATGGCGACTTGGACTGCATCCGGGGAGTGAACGACAGCCTTTGGATCGAACGGATGCAGGAACAGAGTGGTGTCATTGTCGATATCTACCCGCCTACGACGTACTTCCCGTTGATCTTCAACCTCACGATCGAGCCGTTCGACGACATCCGTGTCCGAAAGGCGATTGCGTACGCCGTCGACAGCCAAGCGGTTGCTGACTACACTGGTGCCCATGCCTCCGTAAACAAGATGCCGGTACCAGAGATCGTCGGAGCTGCAACTCCTGAGCAAGTACCTCCCCCACCTTACTACTACGAATACGACCTAGACGAAGCCAGAAGCTTGCTTGCTGAAGCGGGATATCCCAATGGCTTCGAATTCACCACGATCACAAGCGACAGGGCTCTCTACTACGATCGCATGGTCATGGTGCAAGACATGCTGAAGCAGGTCGGGATCACGATGAACCTTGAGGTTATCGCGCACTCTATCTTCGTCTCAACACTTAGGGAGGGCGAAACCCCATTTAGCATCATGGGCTCGAATCGCTTCACGGCGAAGGAGCTCCTGAACGATTTCTACCACTCTGCTTCGATCCCGGGCTCTCCCACTGCGCGGTTCAACTTCGGCTTCTACAGCAATCCTGCGGTGGATGCGCTGCTTGATGCGGCAGACAAGCTTGGGACGATCGAGGAGGCCGCTCCGTTGTGGCATGCAGCGGAACGACTCATCATGGATGACCTGCCGCAGTATCCGTTCTTCCAAGCAGCGTCAGCGATCGTCGCGCGACACTCCTACTTGACGTATCCGGAGATGACATTCTCGCTGAATACGAGCTACCGTTTCGATCTAATGGGAAAGGAAGAGGACTAACTGCCGCCGGTTAAGATCAACATCCACGGCGCTTCGGTCCTCTGGGCCGAAGCGCCAGTATCTAGCAGAGGACTGGCTGATGATTAGCTACATCGTTCGGCGCTTGTTAATCGTGATTCCCCTCATACTCCTTGTGTCCAGCCTGTTGTTCGTCGTCATGCGGGTCGTCGCAATCGGCGATCCTGCGACTGCTCTTCTCGGCGTGGAGGCTACCCAACAAGCAGTTGACAGTTTGATCCGCCGGATGGGGCTTGACAGGCCGCTCTGGGAGCAATACTGCACCTATATGGGAGGGCTCCTCAAGGGCGACCTCGGGAGATCGCTGATTGGAGGAGAGAAGATCGTCGATGCGTTGCGAACGGTTCTTCCATACACGTTTACCTTGACAATCGTGTCCGTCTTGATCTCGCTCTTCATCGGGATCCCTTTGGGAATCCTGGCTGCGCTTCACCGCAATCGCTGGATGGATCATCTATTGCGTGCGACCTCAACGATTGTCCGCTGCATGCCGACATTCTACCTTGGCCTACTTATACTTATCGCTTTTGCCGTTAAGCTCCGGTTATTCCCTACAATCGGTGGGGGAGACCCCTCGTCGCCGCTTGACCTTGCCATTCATCTTGTCCTGCCGGCGCTCACGTTGGCCCTACCATCCGCTGCCAGTTTCATGCGTCTTACACGATCGACATTTCTGGAGCAGATCAATGAAGACTACGTTCGTACCGCGCGCGCGAAGGGGCTAACTGAGCGCGTGGTTATCTACAAGCATGCACTGCGGAACTGCCTCAGCGCGACACTCACGATTACGGGTCTGCAGTTCATTGCATTAATAGGAAACGGAGTCCTGATTGAGAATGTCTTCGGTAGGCCGGGTCTTGGAAGGCTAATTGTCGGGTCGGTTCTGCAGAGCGACTACACGTCGGTCCAATCACTGTTGCTGCTCTACGCAGCCATTGTGATTCTGATCAACCTCCTTACGGATCTGACGTACGCATTTGTGGATCCGAGGATTCGGTATTCATAGAGAAAGGAAACCCGAGTGCAGGCGAGTCGCAGCCGTGTCTTCTTGTTAGGGTGCGTAATGGTGTTGATTCTAGTCGTAGTTGCGGTCTTCGGCCCTTTCATCGCGCCGCACTCGATCAGTACTCAGAATTTGCGAAACCGGATGGGGCCTCCGAGTTCGGAGCACCCTTTGGGAACCGACCTGTTCGGACGCGATGTCCTGTCTCGGATCATCCTCGGCTCTCGCGTGTCGCTATCGGTCGGGCTCGCAGGTATCGCGCTTGGAGGCTTGATTGGTTCTGTAATCGGCCTCGCCGCCGGGTATGGAGAAGAGAAGTGGTTCGATGTCGTCGCACTGCGGATTGTCGACATTCTTATGTCGTTCCCGACGCTCATTCTCGGGATCTTGGTGGTCGCCGTCCTGGGCCCCGGTCTCGAGAAGACGATTGTAGCAATCGGGATTGCGTTCACGGCCCGGTATATTCGCCTCGTTCGGGGGGAGGTGCTCTCCGTGAAGCAGCGTGCTTACATCGAGGCTGCTCGGGCTCTCGGCGCCTCATATTGGAGGATCCTCCTGAAGCACATCCTGCCCAATGTCAGTACCCCTCTAAT
>Ga0272442_10006800_pt1 | contig 14917 bp, 12 predicted proteins | sample SSMForm2O_FD_200262 | JGI IMG/M metagenome (GOLD analysis project Ga0272442, IMG submission 200262) | Marine sediment archaeal communities from Little Sippewissett salt marsh, Falmouth, MA, United States - SSM-Form-2O | ecosystem: Environmental > Aquatic > Marine > Wetlands > Sediment ...
GGTAACAGCCGATTCGCGTCGAGGAATTGGGAATTTCTTACCCGAGGAACTCGAAGAATATTCTAAACAGGCATTTCGACGTTTTTATATAAGACCTGGTTTCATATTAAGTAGAATCTACAGAGGCTTCATACGAGGAGATCATAGTTTATTAAAAATGGGTTTACGTTATTTTACTAATTCTTAGATGCAAGTAATCTGGATTATATCAATATAATCCAATGGGAAAAATATCAGCGAATGTTGTTTTCATAAACACAATATGGATGTAATAAATCTTTAAATTCGGCAGTTTTATATAACTGTCTAATTAGTCAGACTCTATAAATGATAAAAGCAATGGCTCAAATAAGAAAATTGTCTAAGTGAGGGATATATCATCATAGAAAAATTTGGCCCCTTTGTAAAATCAAAGTTAGAAGAAAAGCCAGCTACTCAAAAGACCATTTTTAAATCAGTGTTTGGTAAGTTTGTTGGAAAATATATGGAAGAGTACAAATGGTTAAAACTAAAAAAATCAATTAAATATGCCTATAATACTTCCCCGTTTTACCATGAACTTTTCAAAAAAAATAATCTAAGGCCCAGTGATATTAAATCATTTAAAGATATGAATAAAATTCCTTTTACAACCGCTGACGATTTACAAGAAAAAACAAAATCTTTTTTTTCAGTTCCAGAAGATAAATTTGTAACAGTTTTTACTTCAGCTGGTACTACTGGTAGACCAAAAAAAGCATATTTTACAAAAAAAGATATTGATAGGATAATAATTTCAACTATAACTGGATTGCAGCTCATGTATGGCATTACATCTAGGGATGTTGTTCGTTTATCATTTGAGGTAGGATATGGTGCAGAAATATCGGGGAATAGGTATTGTCTGAATAGAGCATATGAAAGAATTGGTGCGTTAATAATTGCTCCTAGTAGATTGAGAGTTGAAGAAGAGCTAGAAATTTTTAAATATTATAAACCAACAATTTTCATGGATGTTTCTTCACGTATCAATTATCTTACAAACGAAATGAAAAAAATTTATGATTTAAAAAAATTGGGTGTTAAAAAAATACTTATTGGAGCTGAACCAACACCAAATGCGATGAGGAAGTTTATTGAAGAAAGTTGGAACGCAGATGTTTTTGTTGGTTATGGTGCATCAGAAACTGGTTTGCTTCAAGCGGGCGAGTGTGAGAAAAAAAATGGTATGCATCTCAATGAATTTAATTTCTTCACCGAAGTTGTTGATCCAGAGACGGGTGAAATTTTAGAAGATGGAAACCTTGGTGAATTTATTTTTACAACTTATGATCGCGAGGGGATGCCATTAGTTCGCTATAGAACACGTGATCTTGGGATGATAATACCTGAGATGTGTCCGTGCGGCTTACCATTTAAAAGAATGATGATTAAAGGAAGAACCGACGATATGATTTCAATTGGTGCTGCCGATAATCTATATACACGGCGTTTTGATGATATTCTCTTTGGAATACCGGAGGTCATTGAATACCAAGTTATTTTTAATAGAAAAAATATCAAAGATGAAATCACCATAGTTGTGGAAACTGAAATAATTAAAGATTCATTGCGTAAAAGAATTTTAGAATCTGTCATGAAAATGCCTGAGATAAAAGCAGGTGTCCTTAGTTCAAAAACTATTGAGGTGCCCATGATCAAACTTGTTAAGCCAAATACTTTTGATAGAAACTCCATTAAACAAAGAAGACTTATAGACAACAGAAAGCTGTACGATTAATTTTATGTATTTGTTTTTTTATTTACTTTGGAGCTATTGATTATCCTAAAACCAAATTTTATCTTTGGATATGGTATTAGTTGAAATTTAGTAAACATTTTCTTCCCAAGGTAGCTAGAGTGTAAATCAACTGACATGCCAACGCCCTTGGGTGGGAGTAAAAAATCAAATTTTAAAGAATTATGACCAAGGACTGATGGCTGCCGTTGAATTTCAATTTTACAGTTGCCCTGAAGCTTCACAGTCCTTCTATTATCTATGTAGACGCCTTCAATTCGACCGGGCATTTCACATATTACAAAAGCTCTATAGAAATTACCTTTTTTAAAAGGATCAATGTATTCATATCCCTTCATTGTCATCCAGGCTCGAAGATGTATCTTTTTATCGTCTAGTTTTCCAGAAATTTCCATGTCACAAGGATAGTACATATCATATTCTTTGATGTAGATAAGTTTGTTATAATGAAATTGTACGTTGCAGAAATCCCAGAATTCTTTTCCATCAGGGGTTATTGATAATATACCAAATGAAGGTCCCTCAGTTAACCAGAACATGGCGTTACCATAGAACACACTCCAGTCATTATCTAAAACACCCCAGAACCAGTCGTTACCCATGAGATTATTTTCAGTTGCAAATCCAATGCCCCGTGGAAATCTTGGTCTACGTTGTGACAACCACCATGTACCAAGCCGCGCATATGTAGAAATCGTTTTCTTAATCCCTGAGAGTTTTTGAAACGGTTTTTCATATGACCAGTTACCATACGCATGTTCAAGATATCCTTTACCCTCAATTGTATATATTTTATTGCTTAAACGGAACTGACCGGAGAGATTACAATTAAGCAACCAACCATATCGATAATAATCCAGCCCTATTGGCAAGTAGCCATTGTTGGTATCCTGTGCACTCCAATGAGGCAACGATTGAGCCTTATAGTCCATATCTGCTGTAAAACCTTGTCTATTATCCTCAAGATGAATATGATAATCTGGATATGATCCCTCGTATGAAAACCCCTTATAGGATACATCAACCTTGTTCTTTTTAAAAGACAGTTTTTTAACATCATCATTGAGATACCTATGGGCGACACATTTTTTATTCGTCATGTCAAAAAGAATATAAGTTATAAAGCATGAGGGCGTCCCCATCTCATACGCCATCGATGTTTTAAGATTCCACTCCCTATTGTCTTCCAAGGTTTTAAATAGGGTCTCAATACACCACCACTCTTTCATAGATGGATAGTGATCGCCCTCGTCTTGAGGAGTCCATGGATTTTTTAATTTGATTTTTTCGTTCATAGTTTTACAATGTGTATGGTCTTAAGAAAGACATCAGAAATTAAAATCTCGTTTATAATATCTTTTATAGGAAACACTTGTAGCAGCTGGAATAATGCCAGAGAATTTTTTAGTAGTCGCCATAATTTTCACAATCTTCTTCAACAAATTATATGGTGAATAAAACTCCTTTGCTACCTTCCTTGCACCTTCCAATAGTTCTTTTTCAGTCATGTTTTTAGGCTTAAAAACAACATTAACCTGATTATAGAGCGACCAATCCCTTGTTAGTATTCTTCCATCCCTTTCAAGCCTATCAAATAACGGTGTACCGGGATAAGGAGTAAGAATATTTACCTCAAGGACATCCAAATCCCAGTCATTAATGGTCTCAAGCGTAGTATCAAAAATATCAGGTGTATCTTCATCAAATCCAAAAATAATCCCGCCTTGAATCGTCATATCATAATTATGGACTCTTTTTATCATCTTTTTAAAATCCTCTACTTTATTATGGGTTTTTTTAATATTGTTAAGCGCCTCTTGATTCATCGACTCAAAGCCAACAAACCACTCAACACAACCTGATTTCCTTGCTAGTTCTAAAAATTCTTTATCAACTTTACCAAGAATATTAGACGTACCATTTGCCACCCATCCTTTATGTATCTTCTGCCGAATCATCTCCTTAAAAAGCTCCATAGCATACTTTCGATGCAAAGTAAGATGAGGATCATGAAATATAAACAACTTATTCGGCATATTTTTTATTTCCTCAACAACAGCTTTAACCGGACGTTGCTTCACGACATTTCCACAAAAACTACTAATGGCACAAAACTCACAACGATTAGAACAACCCCTTGTGGTCTGTAGGGCACCTAAAAACGGATTATGCTTAATGAGATCTCTCCTCAACGGAGGCACCTCAGACATATCAAAATCATGATTCCTCTCATAGATTGGTTTTAATTTACCCTTCTCAAAATCTTTAATTACCTGAGGCCAACTAGCCTCAGCCATCCCCATAACGACACTATCAGCATGTTGTCTCGCTTCTTTGGGCATTGCCGTTGGATGATATCCACCAAGGACAACAGTTTTCCCACGTTTTCTGAATTCATCAGCAATTTGATAAACACGTGGAGCTGTCATCGTATAACAAGTTATACCAACTAAATCCACATCTTCATCAAAATCAATCGGATCATAATTCTCATTAATAATTTTCACTGAATGGCTCCTAGGGGTTAATGCGGCAAGATGCGGAAGGGTAATAATAGGATAACCAGAGATTATTGTTCTCCATGACCCTCTATCCTTATGTGTGATAATGCCATGTTCAATCCTTGGAAATACAAGTAAGATATTCATATGAATTCAACTATTATTTCAATCTCTTTAAATTTGTAATTTTTCCCTTTTATAGAATGACCTCATGGCTAAATTACCACCAAATGTCATTATCGGTTTTATCCAACCACGATTACGAGGGTTAAAACTCCGTTTTAAACAATTTTTAATTGAGTAGAACTCTGCAGCGATCTCTCTGATCCCCTCAAAGAGTTCTTTCTCAGTCATCTTTTTTGGCTTGAAATTAACAGTACCCTCTGCATATCGAGACCAATCATAAGATGTTATCCTTCCCTCTTTTTCCAATCGTTCAAATAACCGTGTACTAGGATATGGTGTCACAATACTAAATGATACCTCATCTAAATCCCATTCATACATCGCCTTAAGTGTCTCATGAAAAGTATCTGGAGTGTCATTATCAAATCCAAACATAAAGAATCCTACCACGTTCATCCCATGATCTCGGATTTTTTTAATAGCTTTCTCATAATTCTCCACTTTATTAGTTTGCTTCCCAGCTTGATTTATGTTTTCTTGAGAAATAGATTCAACGCCCATATACCATTTGTAGACTCCTGCCTCGCTAGATATTTTTAATAACTCATCATCTCTTGATAAAACGTTAATATTGCCAAAACAATGAAATTTTTTATTTAACGGTGACATTTCTCGAAACAACGATTTTGAATATGAGGGGCTAATTGTTAATGAAGCGTCCGCAAAAAATATGACTTTTGATTTAATGGTTTTCATCTCATTGATAATATGATCTACTAATCTTCCTCGGAAGCGCGCCCCTTCTACTTTTTGCATTGCACAAAATTCACATCCTGTTGGACATCCACGCGATGCCTGAATAGCCTCCATATAGGTATATATGCCAATGTCATGGCGTGCTGGTGGAATAAGCTCAGACTCCACGAGTTTATCTGCTTTATAGAATGGTTTGAGTTTTCTATTTTCCAGATCTTTTAAAAGTTGAGGCCATGTAAGCTCTGCTTCGCCAATGACAATACTATCAGCATGCTGTTTAGCTTCATCGGGCAATAACGTTGGATGATATCCACCAAGAACGACGGGTACGCCTTGCTTTCTGAATTCGTTTGAGATCTTGTAACCTCTTAGAGAATTGTATGTAAGACAAGAGATGCCTACCAGATCATAATTTTTGTTAAAATCAATATCTTTATATCTTTCATCTATAATTTCGACCGAATGTTCTTTTGGAGTTATCGCTGAAACTTGTTGTAAAGTCAAACAAGGGTATGAAAATTTATTTAAAAAATTTTTTTTAGGATTTGGATGAGGCATTATCAATAATATTTTCATATACATTTTCTCCATTTGTAATGGATTATTTTAAGATATCTAGATTTATATGTTGGAGCATATGTTAATTATTTTCCCCAAATTCTTTTTAGCCGTATATATATCTATGGTATTTAACATATTTTATGGATAGTATTTTATTACAAAATGTTTTTATATGGCTATAAGTCATATAAGTAAGCCCAATATAAAAAAGGTAACATAACAATTTGCTGCAATTTATAAAAGGTGATTAAAATGGATTTGAAGAATAAAGTTGTTTTAATCTCAGGTGCTACTGGCGGAATGGGTGAAGAAATAGCTAGACTACTTTCTAAAGAAGGATGTAAACTTGCGCTATTTGCCAGGAGGGGAGAAAAACTAAAAAAAATCTCTAGTGAACTGAGTAGTGATGCGACAGAATGTATCTATAAAAAATGCGATGTAAAAAACATTAAAGATATTAAAGAATCTGTAGAATTTACACATAAAAAATTCGGAAGAATAGACGTTGCTTTATTAACTGCAGGTATTCTTGTACCTATTCCTATTGAAACTTTTAACAGCGATCTCATAAGAGATTCTATGGATACTAATTTTTTTGGATATGTTTATTTCATAGAGCAACTGCTTTCTATAATGAAAGCCCAAAGATCAGGTACCATTGCAGCAATATCTACTTTGCCTGATAAAAGGGGAATCCCGGGATGGTCTACTTATGGTTGTAGTAAAGCAGCAGTAAGTTGGTTGATGGATAGCTTAAGAGGTGAAGCTAAAAAGAAATATAACCTAAATTTTATAACTATAAAACCCGGCTCGGTCATAACTCCAATGATAGGAAGTTATCATCGAAAAGGTGCTGTTACTTCAGAAAAAGCTGCAAAATATATTGTAAATGGAATTAAAAAAGAGAAGAAAATAATTCAATTTCCATTTTATCAAGTTTTACCAACTAGATTTACTGATTTAATTCCAACCTTCGTTTATGATGCTGGGCCTGCTGAACAACAAAAGGGGGAAGGATTCCCTGAAGTTGAAGAAAAATAAATTATAAATCTAATTTGATGTGATATGAATCCTTTACTCAATCCTATGATATCTTTATCGCTTTTGAAAAGCTATATTTTTGATCAGAGTAGACTAAAGAGATTGAGTCCTAAACAACTAGAGAAATATCGCGATAAATCGTTCAAACGAATAGTCAAATATGCTTACACGGTCCCACTTTATCATGAGAAATACAAAAAAGCAGGTATTCATCCCAATGATATAACGGGAATAAATGATATTGTAAAGCTACCGTTTATTACTAAAAAGGATTTAGTAGAAAATTTTCCAGATAAAATAACACCTGTTGGTTATAACAAAGAAAAGGCTCATGTTATTTGTACAGGTGGAACAACTGGAAAGCCTGTTTCTATTTATGTTGACTTTCTTACCATGGGTTTAGGTAATGGAATGTCCCTAAGAGAGATAAAACATTTTAATCTTAACTGGCGAAAAACAAAAATTGTACATCTTGGCAACTTTAATCCCCATAGGGCTGATCTAATAACTCAAGAAAATTTCCAAAAACACATTAAATCTATCATTTCAATGAAAAATCTACTAAACATGGATGTAAACCAGCCTACAGTTGATATTATTAATAAATTTGACAAGTTTAAACCTGATGTTATCATATCATACCCTGCTGTATTTCAACATTTGGCGTTTTTAAAGAGAAAAGGTTACGGTAAAAATGTAAAACCAAAACTTCTCTGGTCGGGTGGTGCCATTTTAGACGATTATACACGACGCTATGTAGAAGATGCATTTGGATGTAGACTTCTAAACATTTATCCCTCTGTTGAAGCATTTGGTGACATTGCATTTGAATGCTTAGAGGGACACTGGCATATTCATTCAGATTTTTATAATGTCGAAGCCATAGATGAAAACGGCGAATTAGTCGCCCCTGGGGAAAGAGGACATGTTGTTATTACCAGGTTATGGGGTAGAGGAACACCTATAGTTAGATATGTAGGGATGGATGATTGGGTGAAAATTTCACCCTATAAAAAATGTAATTGCGGCTTATCAACTCCAGTTATAAACGGTGGCGTTGAGGGGAGAAGGAGGGCCAACATTATATTGCCGAGTGGAAAGGTGTTCCCCCCAGGCGCATTTTGCTTTATCACGCCTGTTCTTCATAAACTGAAAACATTCAAAGTTAAACAATACCAGATTATACAAAAAAAGATAGACGAAATAGAAATTCTTCTTGTTATTGACGAGGATTTAAGAGATGTAGGTCCCCCCGTAGATGAGATCGTTAAGAACATAAAGGAAATGTATCTGGAGAAGGTTGGATTTGATGTTTCAATAAATGTTAAAGAAGTAAAAGAGATCAAGCATCCTAAAGATGCTAGCAAACCCCCACCAATCGTTATATCTCATATAACACAAGAAGAGGGTTACAACGTTCTAAATCAATGATAATATAATGGACTGGACGGGATTTGAACCCGTGGCCTCCACCTTGCGAAGGTGGCGATCTTCCACTGATCTACCAGCCCCTGCTATAAACTGTGTAAACAAAATGAATATTTGACCGTTTCATTTTGCTGTTTTACTAAAAATTTCTGTTTTTAGCTTTTTTAAGAGCTTCGACAACAGGTAGTTTTTCACCCATCATAAATTTTTCAAGCGATCCACCGCCTGTGCTTATGTGAGACATTTTACCATCAAGTCCTAGTTGTTCAACTGCTGCAACCGTGTGTCCACCACCAACGATAGAAAATACATCTGAATCTGCCACAAATGTAAAGATTTCTTTAGTCCCCTTCATAAAAGTTGGATTTTCAAATACGCCACATGGTCCAGATAAAAAGACGGTTTTTGCATCTGAGAGGATATTTTTAAAATTCTCTATGGTTTTTTCTCCAATGTCATAAAGATTGTAATTTGTTGGCAATTCTGAAACTTCTATTTCACTTCTATCTGTGTTTTTTTGTTGTGCAAAATCCAATGGGAGATATATACTATCTTTATATTTTACTAATAGTTTTTTAATTTCATCATAATTTTCAGAAGTTCCTTCTTTTCCAAGCATTTCTTCATTTTTATCTCCTAAATCAATTCCTTCAGCCTTTAAAAAAGCATTTGCCGGGAGTCCCGTTAACATTATTTTATCTGCAGTTTTGTTTTCAAGTAATCGTTCAATTGTTACAATTACATCTGAAAATTTTGCACCGCCAAAGAGAAAAACTGAAGGTTTTTCTGGATCTTCTACTATCTCTCTAAGTGTTGTTAGTTCTTTTTCCATTAGTCTTCCTGCACATGATGGAAGAACAGAAGCGAATCCTACAAGAGAGCACTGGGACCTATGGGCTGCTGCGAATGCATCATTTACAAAAATATCGGCAAGGGGGTATAGGTTTTGTACTAGCTTGGACTTGGCATGTTCCTCAGGAGATTTTTTCTCTGTCTCACCTGAAAATTCTCTTACATTGCCAAGAAATAATATATCCCCATTTTGCATGTTTTTAATTGCATTTTTTGCATTTTCTCCATAGATGTCATTAACATATTTAACATCTTTTCCAATCAACCTTCCCAATGCTTTTGCGTGTCTTTTAAGAGGTATAAAATCCCAACTTCCTTGTCGCCCTTGATGGGCAAGAATTACTGTTTTTGCCTGTTTTTGAATCAATTCTTCGATTGTAGGAAGCGCTTTTTCTATCCTGGTCGTATCTAAAATGTCAAGTGTGTTTTTGTCAAGTGGCATATTGAAATCCACTCTCAATAGAACTGTCTTATTTTCTAGGTTAAAATCATCTAAAGTATTATAATCTTCCATAACTTAAAACCTCCAAAAATCAGTATCCTAAATGTTTATTTAAACATATAGCTTTTTAAAAAGATACTAACAAACAACCTTTATCGGCTCTGAACTTGCGGATGTTGGTGAATTGGAGTTAAACACGTAGTTTATCAAATCTACAAGTCGACAAGAATATCCCCACTCATTGTCATACCATGATAGTACTTTGATGAACTTTCCATGTTCCCCCATAATCTTCGTGCTTAATCCATCAATAATTGCAGAATGTGGATTACCAATTATGTCAGTTGATACCAATGGTTCTTCAGTATACTGCATAATTCCGCGTAGATGGTTTTTTGTTGCTTTTTTCAACGTCGAGTTTATCTCATCCTTTGTTGTTTCTTTTTTCAACATACAAGTAAGATCAGTCAATGAGCCATCAGGCGTAGGAACTCGTACAGCCATACCATCAAGCTTTCCTTTAAGCTCAGGAATAACAAGTGTTACTGCTTTTGCAGCTCCAGTGGTGGTAGGGATGATCGAGACGGCTGCAGCCCGTGCTCTCCTTAAATCTTTATGTGGGAAATCAAGGATACGTTGATCACCTGTGTATGAATGGATGGTGGTCATGAATCCTTGTTCTATGCCGAAGGCGTCTTGTAGCACTTTTACTGGTGGTGCCAAGCTATTTGTTGTACATGATGCATTAGATATGATTTTATGTTTATCGGCATCATAGAGGTGTTCGTTTACACCTAAGACAATAGTAATATCAGGGTCCTTTGCCGGAGCAGATATCAATACTTTTTTTGCTCCTGCTTCAAGATGTTTTGATGCTCCATCCCGTGCGCGGAATATACCGGTGGATTCTATAACAACGTCGATGTCAAGATTGCTCCACGGTAATTTTGAGGGGTTGACCTCTGAGAAGAATTTTATATGTTGATCATTTACATCGAGCCCATCTTTTTTGACTTGTATTGTACCATTGAATTTTCCATAGATGGAGTCATATTTGAGAAGATGGGCAAGTATCTCGGTATTACCAAGATCATTTATTGCGATAATCTCGAATTTTTTTCTATATTGAGAATGTCCTAAAGCTGCACGTAGTGTATTCCTTCCTATCCTTCCAAAACCGTTAATTGCTACTCGAATCATCCCGTCCACACGTCACAAATATTACAAATCTATATAAGCTTTCCGACGAGATATGTTGGAGCAGCGCTTTCTATAATAACTGGTAAAAACTCCCCAATATTCACTTGCTCTTTTATTACAACTGGCTTGTAGTTCTCTGCTCTACCGACCATGGTATTATTCTTTCCTTCTTCTGTAATTAGTGCAGTGTATTTTTTTCCAACATTATTCAAATTATTTTCTAACGAGAGATTGCTACACAACTCTGTTAATATCTTCGATCGCTTTTTTACAATCTCTGTTTTTATTCGCCCCCTCATCGCTTTAGCTTTTGTATATGGTCGTGCAGAATAGCGAGTAATGTTCGTAATGTCAGGTTTCACAGATTTTAAAAAATCAACAGTATGTTCGAATTGTCTATCTGTTTCTGTTGGAAATCCTACGATAATGTCAGTTGCAATAACAATTTCTGGATATCTGTCTCTAAACTGATCAATAATTCTTATAACATCGCTAACAGTGTATTTTCTAATCATCTTTTGGAGGATTTCATTATCTCCAGACTGCACTGGGAGATGCAAAAACTTGTATATTTTAGAATTGCTGTATGCTTGGATGATCTCATCTGGATGTTTGAGCAGCGTATGAGGATTCATCATGCCTACCCGAATTCTGTAATTTCCATCAATCTGACAAACATGTTTGAGAAGGTCACCCAGATTTTGCCTTGAATCTAAACCATATGAGCCAGTATCCTGGGCAGTGAGTTGTATCTCTTTACATCCTTGCTTTATTGCAGAGCATACATCTCCAACTATCTCATCAATCGGGTAACTGGTTAACTTTCCCCTTGCAAGGGATGTAATGCAATATGAGCAAGAGAATAAACACCCTTCTGAAATTGAAATTGGTGCTGTAACCTCACCAAAATATTTTGGAAAACATGTTTTGTTTTTATCGACAAATGATACAAGGTTGCCTTCTAAAATGTCAACGATGTGATGGGTATATTGTGGGGGTAATAGTTCTGCGTCCGGTGCGACGGATTTGATTAAATCAGGTTGAATAGACGCCATACATCCAGCTACAATAATACGTTTCCCTGTTTTTTTAAACGACCGTAACCTAGAAAGCATCCGTTGTTCTGTTGTCCCAATGACGGTACAAGTAAGTAAAATAATAACCTCGGCATCATTGATGTTTTCTACCGTTTCATGGTTATTTTTTTTTAAAAGTCCTAAAGCTAAGCTAGCATCACCCTTATTTGCAGTACAGCCATATATTTCAAGATACACTTTCATAATTGGAATGGTTAAAAGTAGATGGTTTATTTAACTGCTTCTTCAAATCGTTTAAGAACAAATTCCTTATCCAAATTTGACAAGAAATATCCTGCACGTGGCCCTTTTTCCTGACCAAGTATGATTTGGTAAATTGTTTTGAAAGCTATTTTTATCTGCATGTTTTGTTTTTCTGATGATTCATATATTGCGTTATGTATGCTTTCTGCGTCCCATTCCAGGGCTGATGATATTTCTTTCAGTGAAGATAGAAATGTCTTTTGTTGCTTATCAAGATTCAGCTTTGGTAACTTCTTTTTGACTGTAAATTTAACCATATCTGGAGCAAAATTTTCTAACCAATATGCAACATGTTCAATTCTTTGTTTTAAATGCTCTTCATCTTCTTTGCTCAGGTCTTTTGGAATTTGTCCCGTTCTCAGAAGTATTTTTTTTACTGCCTCCCAACTTTTGCCAATTTGAACTATTGTAACCAAGTGCCTATAGGGCAGTTGATAGGGAATGTTTTTTGGGATACCGTACGGTTGGGAGAGTTCGTAAGTCTTGTTCAGATCTTTCATTCCCTTAATTTCTTCTTCTTTTCCAAAATAGACACTTTCTAATTTATCATATTCGTCAACGAGATTTAACAAACCAATACCAGAGTCAAAGGCCATGTGTTTATTTGGCTGGTTTCTAATTATTAAAAATCTCAAGACCTCTGGTGGCGTCATGTGTAGCATTTCTTCAGAGCTCAATGCAGTTCCTTTGGAACTGTGCATTGCACCTTTTCCTTTCAATAAAATAAATTCATAAACTGTGTATTTTGGAGGAGGGTAATTATAAACCTCTTGCACAATTTTTTCACCAGTATCTCTTGCACCGCCCACTGTTCCAAGATCCTTTCCAAAAGGTTCAAAAGTCACACCAAGCATCTTCCACCGTGCTGGCCAATCAATACGCCATGGAAGTTTGCCAACGCCGCCTTTCCGAACGTCTACTTTTCCCTCATACCCACAATCACAGACATATTCTACGTAAGGAAAATCATACAGCACAGCTTTTGCGGATGTTATTTTTCCACATTCGTCACATCTTATATTAAATGGAATCCATCCTTTTGGTAGTTGCCGCTTTGATATGCTTTCAATTATCTCTTTTATTTTTTCAGTGTTTTCTAAAGCAATCTGTATGGCCTCTGTATATTTGCCTGTTTTATACATCTCGCTCGCTCGATAAACTGTAGGATTTACGCCGATCTCTTTTAATGAATTTAGAAAAGCAACCATATAATGATCAGCATAACTTTTATGTTCCCCACATGGACAAGGAATATCAGAAATGGGCACTCCTACATATTGCTCATAGGACTTAGGCAAATATGGATAAACCTTTCTCAAATGATCGTAGTCATCAGCGATATAAATGAGCTCAGCATCAACGTCCTTTTTATGTAGAGAACGATAAACAGCATCAGTGGTTAAAACCTCACGCATGTTACCTATGTGAATTGGACCTGATGGAGTTATGCCTGTAGCCAGTACATGCTTTTTGTTTTCTTTGATTAATTCTTCAGCTAAAACATCTGCCCAATGCATCGTCGATTCTCCAATAACAAAACTTAACTAGATTATTCGCGCTCTAATCAATGCACGAAGCGGTACATCGCCGATACTGTTTTGTGCCTTCTTGTTTAATACTGAAAGACATAATGCAGGCTTGCCTTTCTCAGCTTTAACTGCTTTTATAGCAGTTTTAAAAGTCTCGCCCGTACCAACGACATCGTCAATAATTATAACGTTCTTATTTTTTACACTGGCATAATTTGAAGAAAACGTTCCTGTTTTTTCATAATGTGGACGAAACACAGCTAGCTCCAGACCAAGTTTATCAGCAACAAATGTTGCATATGGAATTCCATTAATGGCAATACCAACAACTGCGTCTACCTGTTCGCATTCTTCTAGGACGATATCACATAATGCATCTGAAATAAAACCCATTCTTGAAGGATAAACACCTATAGAACGCCAACCGACTTTAACATCTCCTTCAGGCTTCTTTTCTTTGCCCTTATTCAACAGCCATATGGCAGTTTCTTTGGATACGTTAAGCTCTTCGGCGATCTCATGATCATTCAGTCCACCATCTTTGTATTTCAATGCTTTTTTTATGAGTGCCTCTATTTCTTTCATTTATTTACACCCTTAAATTTACGTATGGATATTCAATATTTAGATGTTTGCTCCAATAAGAGAATATGTGCAAGAAATCAATAGTAAAGCTAAAATATCACAACGATATGCTGTAATCACAAATTGTGATTTAGTGATCGACTATGGCCAAACAAAAAAAAGGCGAAGGATTTCATTCTGCAGCGGGACTTATTAGATACTTTGATGCTGAAGAAAAAACAGCACTAAAAATTCCACCATGGTTAGTTGCTGTTATGTGTATAGCCACTATTGTCATTATTACAGTAGTACATTTAACTGTAAAACTTCAATAGAACTGCAAAAATTACTTTTTTTCCAGTTTCTTTTTTGTTAGTTGTTTTGCTTTTTCCAATGCATTAGTAATGCTATTTTTGTTGGGCCCTCCGCATTGTGTCATTTTTTGCCTTCCACCACCGCTACCACCAAGTATTTTACCAATCTCTGGAGCTATTTCCCGCAAGTCAATATCCACACTTTCAGAGGCAGCAGACGTTAACTTGTTACCATCATAAATATGCACAACATAATCGTCGTCTTTAATGATCGCTCCAGCAGTAACGGTCGATTCATTTTCAACGATGGCTGTAATAACTTTTATTGTCGTTCCAGTTATTTTTTCTGCTTTTTGTTTTAACGATTCAATCTCATCTGTTGATGTTTTTTTCTTTGCTTTTTGTGATTTTTTCCATATTTTAAAGAGATGGTTAGCTGCCTCTGTTAGATCCGTTACTTTTGTTTTACCCTTAATACTTGCTTCT
>Ga0272442_10006801_pt1 | contig 14915 bp, 7 predicted proteins | sample SSMForm2O_FD_200262 | JGI IMG/M metagenome (GOLD analysis project Ga0272442, IMG submission 200262) | Marine sediment archaeal communities from Little Sippewissett salt marsh, Falmouth, MA, United States - SSM-Form-2O | ecosystem: Environmental > Aquatic > Marine > Wetlands > Sediment ...
GCCGTCGGTCACGAGGATTGCATCGGGGATGGAATTGTACAGCAGGGTATACTTCGTTTCACTCTCCCTGGCCGCTGTCTCGGCTTCAACCTTTTCCGTAATGTCAGCCGTATACCCGTTGATAACCCGTTTCCCCTCTTGATTTTCCGGGCCGAGCGAAGCCGTCATGGAAAGCCATATATGGGTGCCGTCCTTTTTGCGCGCCTCATACACGAAATCTTTCACGAAGCCCTGTGATCCAATCAGACGGATAAACTCCTCTCTCTTTTCAGGAGACACATAGAGCTGGCCGCCCAGGTCATGATAATAATCGACAGCGTCCCGGACTGTGTCAAATCCGACAATATCTGCCATGGCATGATTAATTGCCTTCACATCGCCGTCTGTGGTTGTCTGAAATATGCCTACAGGTGATTCACTGAAAATTTTTCTGTATGTCTCTTCGCTCTTTATCTTTTTTGAAAAATACAATGAAAGAACAAGGCCGAACAACAGGAACAATCCAAAAACAACTGCCCGTATACAGATCCGGTGAGGCGGCACATGCAGGACAAGCAGGTCAAAATAAGGCCGGTCAGAATACACAAAAAAATCGACAGCAGCGTCTATGATCCAGAACAGCAGGCCGAATAGTGCCGATACCCCGCAAATTTTATATTCGGCTTTCACGCAGAACCTCCTCCAGCTTTTTCCGCAGCTGAAAGAGCTGTTTTGATTTAAATGATTTCTTTGTCTCCTCCAGCACCTCTACTGTCTCCCGTACTGCCCCTTCCAGCTGTTCAAGCCTGGGGCACTCAAGCATATGACAGGGATAGACTGTTTTGTCGTTTCCCGATACTGTCCTGGTAAGACTGTACAGGTCCGTAAGGGAGTGGAGGATATTATCCATTGTCAGAGAAACAAAAGTATCAAGGGGCTGCACCGATTTGCCGCCGGGAGATAATGCAGGCAGCTTCTTCACCTTTTCCAGGTCATGCTGCCAGTGCTGCAAACGGTCCCTGGCCTGGTTCATTATCCTGTGTGTTTGACTGGAATGGATCGCCAGCGAGCTTTTTTGCAGGAGCTCCCGGAAATCAAGGGGTTTCACCAGATAGGCCACAACCGGGAGATGCACTGCTGAAATAGCTGTATCTGTGGAAGGATACCCTGTTACCAGAATAACCGGTATATTGAGAGACATGTCCGACAGCTCTTTGATGAATTCAAGCTCGGCATTGCCGGGCATCTGTATGTCGGCAATGATTAAATCGAACTCTTCCTGCTTCAGGAGACTGCGCGCTTCAGCAGCATCTGGTGCGGTTTGACACACAAATCCTTCCCTGCGAAGCAAATCAGCAGTAGACAAAAGAAATGTTTCTTCATCATCTGCAATAAGAATAAGACCCTGGTTTTCCATGACCGGCTCCTATACAATAGGCGCAATTCTTGTACTCAATGTATGGGGAAATACGGCCCATGTCCCAAGTGCTGAATAGTATGGGCCTTCCTTATTTGTATAAATATATACAAAACATGCCTGTTTCACAAGGCGTCTTTTCCATATACGGTATGAGCCGGCAGCTCACCTTCTTAACCGGGCATTTCGCTGTGTTCACCGGTCCGGTAACGGCACAGTAAGGGTGAAGGCTGTGCCCTGGCCTGGAACCGTATCAAATGTCAGTGTTCCGCCCGCAGACTCGGCAAGGCTTTTTGATACTGATAATCCCAACCCGAGGCCCCGCTCTTTTTTCACGCCCTCTTTTGTAGTAAAAAACGGATCAAACACCCGCCCCTGCACATCCTCTGGTATACCGCTGCCGTGATCTTCAACAGTAACAATAAATGTATTATCCTCCTCTTTAAACCGCACCTGTACAGAACCGTCCTCTGTTGCGTCAATAGCATTTTGTATCAAATTAATAAGAATCTGCACAAGGGCGTCACGGGGCAGCATACATTGAGTCCGTCGGGCCAGGCATACTGTTTCAATGTTGACCTTTTCATTGGTATTGCCCATACTGACCATATCGCACACGTCGTGAGCAAGGGTTTCCACATCGGTGTTCACGCGTTTCAGTACTGCAGGACGGTACATATCCAGCATACTGCGGATAATACGTGCTATCCGTTCAATTTCATCCTCTATGCGCCCCACATACTGAAAATGGGGGTGGTCATCATTAACTGCATCCTTTATCAGCATGAACGCATTCTTTATTCCGCCCAGCGGATTATTGATTTCATGGGCTATGCGCGCGGCCATCTGACCCTGAGCAGCCCATTTTTCACTGTCATGCAGCCGTTTTTCCAGTACTTTTCTTTGCGTGATATCCCTCACAATAGCCTGAATCCGGTCTCTGGTGCTGTCAGCGGGATTGGCGCTTATCTCAACATCCACATGAGCGCCGCTTCGGTCGATCAATGCAGCCTGAAAAAACCCTTCTCCTTTTTCCAATGTCTGTTTCATTTGACGTTTAATCCGTCCGGCATCCTCCCGGAGACAGAGGTCATAGAAATTTCTGCCCAGCAGTATTTCTTTGTCATAACCAGTCAAAAGGCATGCCCGCTTGTTGACTTCTATAATGTGAGCGTCTTTTGAAAAAATAAATATGGCATCATTTGACGTTTCAAAAAGCAGCTGGTAGCTCTGTTCTTTCTGCCTGAGCAGCTTTTTCATGGTGTTTTTATACAGTGTTATATCTATCAGAACATTCAGCTCATGCATACGGAAGGGTTTTAACAGATATCCTGACGGTTGTGTTTTCTTCGCTCTCTGAAGCGTTTCCTCGTCAGAATACGCTGTAAGGTATATAATCGGGATATCGGCTTTTTTGCTGATCTGTTCCGCCGCCTCAATCCCATCCATGGCCCCGTTTAAACGGATATCCATTAGAATTAAATCCGGTGTGTGTGCCAATGCCAGTGTAACCGCCTCTTCGCCCGAAGGCGTTACACCTGCAACACTGTACCCGAGATACTCAATCATTTTTGCTGTTTCTTCAGCTACAGCAAACTCATCTTCCACAATTAAAATTTTTTCAGGTTCCATTTCTCACCCGTATATAGTGCACATATTTAGAAAGACCGTCTAAGACGTTTACATGCACAGTTACTCCTTGCCGATCTCATACTCTCTGGGCGGATCAACACCCAAGAGGTGCCTGACAAAATAGTCCCACCGTTTCCGGGTCACATAAGTATGGCTGCCCAGGTTGTGGTCACGGTTTGGAATGATAATGAGGTCAAAATCCTTATTGGCCTTGATCAGTTCTCCGGCAAACCGAAGCGTTGATGCGGGATTCACATTGTTGTCCATGTCGCCGTGTATGAGCAGCAGCCTGCCCTGCAGGTTCTTTGCCAATGTGAGATTCGACTGTTTAATATAATGCTCTGCCACAGGCAGTCCCATCCAGTGCTCGGGCCACCATGCCTTGGCCATCTGGTGGTCATGGTTTCCTGCTGAAGCCACTCCCACGTCGTAAAACTCCGGATGGGTAAGCAAAGCATGGGCTGCATCGTACCCGCCGGCCGAGTGTCCGTATATGCCGACACGCTCAATATCCATATAGGGATATTTCTCAGCCAGCTGTTTCATGGCTGCGATGTGGTCAGGCGCGCCGATATCTCCCAGATTTTTATATGAAAAATCGTGAAACGCCTTGCTTCGGTGTGCAGTGCCCAGACCGTCAATGGTTATAACGATAAATCCCAGTTCGGCCAGTGTAACATCGGTGTTTCTGCATCCCCTCCGGAAACTCTTGGGCGTGCGCACCGCCTGGGGGCCTGAATAGGTGGCGTCAATAACCGGGTATTTCTCTGACGGGTCAAATGTTGAAGGCCGGAATATCACGCCGTATATATCGGTTTTTCCATCGCGGGCCTTCACAGCAAAGGGTTCAGGATACTGCCACCCTGTGGCGAGAAGATCTGTCACATCGCCCCTGCCCAGGTTCATGACCAAAGACCCGTCCCGGAGATTTCGAATAATGTGAACCGGCGGCAGGTCTACTCTGGAATAGGAATCGAGAAAGACGGAATGGTCCGGAGAGAGCCGCACATTGTGTTCAGCGTTCTCCCGAGTAAGCAGGGTCAAGCCGGTGCCGTCAAGATTCACCCGGTACAAGTGCTTAAAGTAGGGATCCCTGCCCGGCTCTCTTCCACCGGCAAGAAAGTATACTGCACCCTGTTCTTCATCAACATGCACAATAGACCGGACCACATACTCCCCGTCGGTCAATGCATATTTCAGCCCGCCTGTGGCCCAGTCATACAGGTAAAGCATACTCCATCCGGAGCGTTCTGACATCCACACTACTTCTTTCCGCTTTTGCAGAAGACGGTAGTCCCGTTTATCCACATCCACCTGGGTTTCCGATGTTTCCCGTATGACTGTCCGCACCGATCCGGTCTCCGGATCTATGGCAAGCAGGTTGAGCTCTTTATATCCCCGCTGGTATTGCTGCATATACAGCATACTGCTGTCTTTGAACCAGGCCGGCGTTCCCCACGCCACAATAGTGGACTGCGGCGGCAGGTCGATACGGGTCTTTTGTTTGGATTCTATATCAAAAACATAGTATTCCATCATAGGTGAATTCATCTCGCCGGGCAGAGACCGTTCATAAGCCCACACTTTCGCGCGATATCCTGAGTCCGGGCAGGACTGGTACAGATACAAATGCCCGATGTCCCTCCGGTCGGTACGAAATGTCACCAGTTTTTTTGAATCGGGCGACCAGGTAACATCAATAGTGCGTTCATCTTTGTTCTCTGCGGGATCCGACACACAGAATTTATAATACCATGAACGTGACGCCGCGTAGTCATAGTCCGGTGCGCCGTCAACAGTAAGTGCGGTTTCTTCCCCGGTCTTGTTGTATCTGATCCACAGGTCCGGGCCCTTGAGAAAGGCTGTCAGGTCTCCATTGGGCGATACCGACTCCTGCGGGTTCTTCTTTTCATCGGCGTCCTTCTCTGTCAGTATATATGCAGACAGATCGCAGCAGTACCGGGTTCCGCCTGTTTCAAACTCAATGGCTGACCGGTCATCGGTATACGAGAAGGTTTTAAAAGGCAGGTCTCCCGGTTTGGTCTCCTTTTCAAGCTTTTCCGAAAGAGCTGCTGCAAGGCGGTTATGATCAAAAGCCCGCTCTGTCTTTCCTCCCCTTGCCAGCATAAACCAGTACCCGTCCCTGGCATGGTCGCGAAACCAGAAATCGCTGCTCTTGTTAATCCAGTGGGGTGTTATATAGGTGTGGAATATCTTCTTGTCAACGTTGTTCCAAAGCATGGATTCAGCCCGCTTGTAATCATCGAACGTACCCTGGGCAAACACGGTTCCCGACCATACTATCAGCCCACATAAAAATGATCTCATGAAAACCTCCGGCATTTCTTTCACTGCAATGCAGCATTCAGCTCTGTTCGATTGGGTCAGCTGTGCTGTCAGTATAGCATATAATGAAACCGCAAGCGCGGCCGACTTTCTTTTGAAAAATAATAAATTTTACTTCAAATGCAAGAGGCAATCAACAGCCCTTCAGAGATGTGTGAAACAGTATTGCAGTTGATTGTGATAATGGCGTAACAGGTGCACACAGATCTGTGAACAAAGAAAACATATTTTTATATATCACCGTATCAGCACCATCCTGCCTGTTTCCCGCCGCATCTGCGTGCGTACTGTATAGAGATATATCCCTGTGGGCATACCTGACATATCTATTAAAAACCTGTGCGTTCCCGGCACGGAAGCATACAGCCGGCTGCGCTTCACTTCTCTTCCTGCTTCATCACAGACGGTTAGTTCAGCTGTACCCGGTGAATCTGCTGTAAACAAGACGCATGTTCTGCTGTTAAAGGGGTTGGGATAATTACCCGGAAGCTGCATGCTGGAAGGTGTCGCACCTGCCCGGCATGATATACCTGTTTCATCATCTATAGTCCATACATGAATTACCGGCTTGTCCTCATCAGCCAGAAATTCGGCAACAAAGAGCCTGTTCCTTTCCCGGTCGTAGCATATTGAGCCTATCTGATGTTTCTGCTGCTCCGTATGCAGGCCAAAGAGATACTGGCTGATATCCAGGGAGTCATAGGGCTGTACCTGCCACGGCTCCATTTGTCCCTGCGCCGCCCGTCCCAGGTGACCTTCATCAAAAAAGTAAATGCGGGCTGAAAATTCCGCGCACCACCAGCCCCGCTGGTTCAGCGGATCCTGAGGATAGGGCTCCTCCCATACTGTGCCGTCGGGCAGGCCGTACCAGCAGTCTCCAATCCCCTTTGTTCCCGCCAGGAGCAGAGCAGATCCTGCATCACCGGTTACCCACGCTCCTCCGACCCATTCATCCGCCTCTTTAAAACCATTCATACGCATATAATCCTCAATATGCAGGTGCTGATTTCCCGGTATCTGAGTGCCGTACAGCATCAGCGGAATAACTGTTCTGACAGTATCGCCTTCAGTGGGGCTGTCTGTCTGCCTGGGCTTCATGGCAAGCACAGCCGGCCCCCTGCCTCCCCAGAGCCCGTCTCTGAATCTTCCCGTGGCAAGCCTGTACCCGGGCGCGTACTGGTCAGCCCAGGCCCGTGGTATTTCAAACATATAATCACACGTCACATAATTTGTATACCCGCCGCAGTACCACGGACCGGCAGGCTGCGGATTTGAAAGATCTGTTTCACACCACATATGGGACGGATCCTGCTGCTCTTCCTGATAGTGCTGCCCCCACGCCATGTGAAGTTTTCCCGTAGTCTGTGTTCCCTGAGCCGGGAGGTATGCAATACCCGCCCTGATAATCTCATAAAACAGGTCGTTCCCTGATCCGTCAACAAACAGATTCTGGCGGACATCTGTAAACGGCTGAAGCGTCTCGGCCCGGGGCAGTTCGGAAATATCTTTTCCCTCAGACACTACCGGAGCAGGAATGGAAATTTCCGATACAAACATATTCCACGCGTGCCCTGTTCCGAACAGGGATCCCGGATATCCGTCTTCAGGACCCGATGCGTCACCATGAGGATAGAAAGTGAATGCAGTTCCTCCCCAGTACCAGCCGTGCTCATAGGGTGTATAATCGGGCAGCCGGAATGCACCTGCATATAGCAGAGCCTCTGCTGAAAGCCGGTTCTGTCCAAAACACACAACCGTCGCCGTGAGAACAGCACATACTGCTGACAGACAGATCTGTTTCATACAGCCTCCTTTTTTGAAAAAGGAATAACCAGAACTCGTCATACCCGGAGCCGAAGCTTGGGATACATAGAGAATTCTTGTGAATGATGGGTAATGACGTAAGATATACATTACATCTAAAAGAAAAAAGGAAAAAGGGCTGCCCTTTGCGGACAGCCCTTTTTTGCATATGCTATTGTGCGTTCAGCCCTTTTGCTGTACGGTCTTCAAGAGGAGGCGCCGGTGTCATACGCGGCGGGTTTGTCTTTACAAGCTTCATTACTTCGTCAACGACTTTTTCCATCTGCGGATCCCGTCCCTGCAGAAGCAGGTTGGGGTCATCCCACACCTTGAAGTCCGGCGATACGCCTTCGCCTTCCCAGAACCAGTGGCCGTCATTGTCATACAGCCTGGCGCCCGGCAGAGTAATGCCGCCCCCGTCAATAAGCTGATGGCCCGTTGCCGGCCCCACCAGAATACCAAGAGTGCGTTCCCCTACAATCGGGCCGGCTTTAAGCTCCTGAAACGCCCACGGCAGGCCGTCACCGCCGGAACCGGCCCAGCCGTTTATGAGCATGCCCACAGGGCCGGTATTTGTCTTGATCGGCTGGGTATGGTCTTTACCATGACGCCAGTGAAGGTTGTACACAACAGGCCGCTGCAGAAGCTCCAGGAACCTGTCAGCCAGCTGGCCTCCTGCATTGAACCGTTCATCAATAATAAAACCCTTTTTCTGCAGCTGGCCGTAATACATACGCACCAGTTCCATCTGGCCCCGGCCTGATGTATTGGACATATACACATATCCAAGGCTTCCACCTGAAAGCCGGTCCACCATTTTCCGGTTGTTTTCTATCCACTCCAGGTAGCGCAGGTTTGTCTCTTCACGCTGTGTAAGGCAGGTAACCACAATGGGCCGGGCGTCTTCTTTCTTCCCTGTTGAACTCACACACAGGGAAACTGTTTTCCCCGAAAGCCCGTCAAAGGGTGCGTATGGATCAACTGCTGCATTCAGATCCTGGCCGTTCACTGCCAGAATATAGTCACCGGCTTTAACATCAACACCGGGTTTGTCAAAGGGAGACCGGACTTCTGTATCCCACTTGGCAGGACGTACAATGCGTTTGATGCAGAAAGCGCCGTTTTTCAGGTCCCAGTCAATACCGAGGAATCCTGTACTCCGGCGTTTGACATGCTCCACATCGCCGCCGAATGTATAGGTGTGGCCCGCGCTGAGTTCGGCCTGAAGATTAGACTGAATTGCAGTCACGTCCCACCGGGTCCTGGCGTCATCAATCAGTGCGCCGTACTGCCTGCGCAGCTTGTTCCAGTCAACCTGGTGCATTTCCGGATCGTAGAAAAAGTCCCGGTACCTGCGCCATGTATCATTGAATATCTGCCGCCACTCTTCTTTGGGCACCAGATCCATGGCCAGTCCGTCTACGGGTATGGGTTTTTTGATTTTCTGCCCGGGCGCCGGCTTGATAATGCCGAACTTTCCGCTGCTGTATACCAGCAGTTCTTTACCGTCGGCCGTTGCCGCGGCTCCCCGGATATTATCCATGATCAGTTCTTCTTTTTTCTCTTTCAGGTCAAAAAAGTGAAGGGCGCTTGTACGTTTCGGAGAGCCGGTATTGGGCCTGCGTATGTACACCAGCTTGCCGTCAAAGGGTATAAGGCCGCTTATATGGCCTGCATCAGGAGGAAGCAGTTCCAGCCGCTCTTCCATATTTGTAAAATCAATAGAGGTAAGGCTGTCGGCCTTCTCCTCCTTTTCCTCCTTACCATTTTTCTTTGTTTCCACTGAATCGTTTTCAGGAGCAAGAAGAGACGGGGTTTCGGGCATCAGGCTGAGGCATGCTATCTGTGTGGCATTGGGATAGATCCATGTTCCGTCTCCCAGGTCCGAATATGCCGCGGTCATGCTTCTGGCGGTCAGATAGAACAGATATTTTCCGTCAGTACTGAACACAGGATTACCGTCATCAAAGAACCCGCTGGTTACCTGGTGCGACTCTTTAGTATCCACATTGAAGAGTACTATAACACTGTTTGCGTTGTCAAGCCCCTTTGTAAAGGCAACCCATCTGGAATCGGGCGCCCACGCAATGGAAAATCCCTGCCTGCCGCCGTGGCCGATGTTCCACCGGGTGTTTCCGGCCGTGACAGTCTTTCCCGATTCAGCATCAATCACAAAGATGTCATTGGTCTCATCAATAAAGGCGATTTTCCTGCTGTCAGGAGACCAGTACAGGTCATATCCGTATCCTTTGCCCCGTTTTGTAAGTTTTCTGGGTTTCTCACCCGGTTCCGGCTTCTGAATATATATTTCAAACTCGCCGGAACAGTCGCTCCAGTACGCAATATGCTTTCCGTCAGGAGACCAGGAAGGATCACGGTCAAATGCGCCGCTGGATCTGGTCATGTTGAGGGTGTATCCTTTGGAAACAGGAGCATTGAACAGTTCCCCCCGCGCTTCGAACACAACCCGTTTCCCGCCGGGAGCTGCTGTTGCGTTCTGTATGTTCTTGCTCACGTCAACTTTCCTGGGCATTTCCACTGAAAGGTCGCTGACAACATGCACAGTAACCGGTTTGTACGTGCGTGTTTCCAGGTCCATCACATAGAGAACCCCGCCGCATTCAAATACCAGGTCTTCGGGGCCCGCGGACATGAACGAAACATCAAAATCGGTAAATTCAGTCAGCTGCGTCATGGACTTGTCTCTGGTGTTGTACGCCCAGATATTCAGCCGCATGTTTTCATCCCGGTCTGACAGGAAATACACTGTATCGCCGGACCATGACGGCTGGCCGTCATTGGCTTTATTTTCTGTGATTCGCTCAGCTGTGTTCTTTGCGATATCAAAGATAATGATATCCGAGGTCAGGCCGCCCCGGTATCGTTTAAAGGGATAGTTTTCCGTAATCTTGGTTATGTAGGCCAGTTTGCTGCCGTTTTTGGAAAAACTGCCGGTCTCACCGTAGGGGATCCGTAATTTCTCGGCAAAGCCGCCCTCTTTGCTTACCAGATAAAACTGGCGAATTGACTGACGTCCGCTCTCTTTGCCTGAGGCAAAGAGCAGACGTTTGCCGTCGGGGTGCCAGTCAACCATGCGGTCGGCAAAGGACTGATACGTCACTCTGACCGGAATGCCGCCGGTAACAGGCACGACATACACATCCAGGTTGCCGTTATAGCTGGCTGAATAAGCAATGCTTTTTCCATCGGGGGAAAACCTCGGCCACGATTCCTGTCCCGGTGAATGCGTGATCTGCACAGCGGTACCTCCGGTTTTCGGCGCTACCCATACATCACCGCCGTACACAAAGGTTATCTGCGTTTCGGAAATATCCATGTACTGCATCAGTTTTGCATTGATCTGAGCCGTACCAGCCTGTGCCCATATAAACACACAGACCAGGGCTCCCCAAAATGTCTTTTTCATATGGCATGCTCCTCTATTGGTACATAAGCTGTCCGGCCCCTGTGTTCCGGGCCGGCCTCCTGTCAGGCAGGCACTACTGCCTCAATTTATAGAACCGGTTACTCGGTATACGGATTTTTTTGCACATTGTTTTATGTCGGCTCTGAAGAAATCAGGATTAAAAACCGATTCCCCTAATCGCACCTGGAAAGCAGAAGAGGATACAGATTATTTTCAAAAACAAAACAGGCACACGCCCGTTTTTAACGCAGCGTGTGCCTGTAAAACATATTCAGGGCCTGCCCATGCTTTACCTGCCGGCAAGATCCAGGAAAAAAGCGTACTCCATTGCAGTATCTCTCAGCCGCTTAAATCGGCCCGATGCTCCACCGTGTCCGTAATCCATGTTGATATGCAGCAAAACCGGTGCGTCTCCTGTCTTCATATGCCGCAGCCTGGCTACCCATTTAGCCGGCTCCCAATACTGCACCTGGCTGTCATGGAGGCCTGTAGTAACCAGCAGTGCCGGATAGTCCTGGGCAGTCACGTTGTCATATGGGGAATATGAAAGCATGTAGTCATAATACTTTTTAATGTTGGGATTCCCCCACTCATCGTATTCTCCTGTTGTCAGCGGAATAGATTCATCAAGCATTGTTGTAACCACATCGACAAAAGGGACGGCCGCAACAACACCTTTGAACAAATCGGGAGCCATATTCACAACCGCACCCATCAGCAGGCCGCCGGCGCTGCCGCCCATGGCAAAAAGCCGGTCCGGCGATGTGTATTTCTCTGCAACAAGAAATTCGGCACAGTCAATAAAATCTGTAAAGGTGTTGCGTTTATGCTCCAGTTTTCCGTCCTCGTACCAGTATCGCCCCATTTCCTGTCCACCGCGAACATGGGCAATTGCATAGGCGAAACCCCGGTCCAGCAGGCTGAGCCGTGCAGAACTGAATGTGGCTTCCATGCTGTACCCGTATGATCCGTATCCGTACAGCAGCAGCGGGCCTGACCCGTCTCTTGGGAAATCCTTTTTATACACAATTGAAACGGGTACTTTTGTACCGTCATCGGCCTCGGCAAACAGCCGTTCTGTGCGGTAATCAGCAGGATCAAACCCTCCAACCACTTCATCCATCTTCAGAAGGGTCTTCTCGCTGGTCTCCATATTGTAGGCAAAGGTTGAAAACGGCGTGGTCATTGATGTGTAGGTATACCTGAATTCATTGGTATCCATGACTTCATTCACTGCAATACCCGCGTAATAGGCCGGCTCCTCAAATTCGATATAGTGCTCACTGCCTGCGGGCAGATGCATAATGCGGAGCTGTACAAGCCCGTTGGCCCGCTCATTGAGCACCAGGTACTCATTAAATACTTCCATGCCCTGTACCAGCACATCGTCCCTGTGGCCGATTCTCTCTTCCCAGTATTTTTGTTCTGTCCGGTCAATAGGCGTCTGCATAATCCGGAAGTTTTTAGCCTTGTAATTTGTCAGGATAAAAAACCGGTCTCCTGCGTCGGCAATACGGTACTGATAATCATCGCCCCGTTTCTGGAACAGTTTAAATGAACCGTTTGGATCATCAGCCGGCAGGATCCGGTATTCTGACGACATGGTTGAACCTGATACAATATAAATAAACCGGTCGGATTTTGACTTGGTCACATAGGTTGTAAAGGTATTATCCGATTCATGGTGGATCAGCACATCTTCGGCCGGATCTGTACCAAGAGTATGGCGCCAGATCTTGTGGGGGCGAAGGGTCGAGTCTTTGGTTACATAGAACAGGGTTTTGTTGTCCGCCGCCCACACTGCACTGCCAGTGGTATTGGGAATCCTGTCAGCCAGCATTTTTCCGGTCTCAAGATCTTTTACCTGAATGGTGTACTTGCGCCTGCTCACTGTGTCAACACCGAATACCAGGTACCGGTTGTCAGGACTAACTTCCAGTCCTGTTGCGCGATAGTATGCGTACCCTTTGGCCAGGTCATTGACATTCAGCATCACTTCTTCTTCAGCCTCGACACTTCCCTTTTTACGGGCAAATACCGGATATTCACCGCCTTTTTCATACCGGGCATAATAATAATACCCGTTATCCGGATACGGAACCGATGAATCATCTTTTTTGATCCGTTTTTTCATCTCATTGAAAAGCTTGTTCTGCAGCTTTTCAGTATGCCGGAGCATGGCGTCTTTGTACTCATTTTCTGCTTCGAGATACGCGATCACTTCGGGATCTTCCCGGTCATTGAGCCAGTAGTAGGGATCCTGCCGCACATGGCCGTGCTTAACCAGCTCTTTGGGAACACGTTTCGCCACCGGGGGCTCCAGCCCTTCCGGCGGCCCGTCAGGCCCGGCACATCCGGTATTAATCACTATTGCCGCACCTGTGATACACAAGGCGATTACGCTCATATAACACTGCATTAACGCTTTCATGAATTCCTCCTTGTACATGTCTCATAGTAATGTTCAACATAATCAGTTATAAATACTCAGGAAAAGGTTCTGAAGTCATGCACTATACGCAACGTATACCTGTAACTGCCCGATGCTGTTTAAATGTATTGGTGCACATAAGGAACTATTAAGTATAGCATGGGACAGAGAGAAATACAAGCAGTTTTTACTCAGATGAAAATTCACCCCTCTTCTGCTTTTCCTTGACAATATCCCATTAAATCATTACAATCAATTATCCGTTTTTTATATACAGCCATCAGCAGCGCACATGAGAGTTCAGCCCGGGGCACAGTGCATACCCGCCACCAGGGTATGGTATCAATCCGACAAACTGGACCGAAAGATGAATCCAGGCATTGTACTGCTGAAGCGTGTCTGCGTGCAGAGTCGGTCAGCCACGACAAAACCTTATTCATAATGAATGATTTACGTATGCCTTTTTCCGAAATACCCTGCATGCTGCCGGTTGTTCAAATAAACGAAACGTCGGTGCAAACAATCTATCCAAGGAGTCTGTATGAATAAAAAATCCCTGCTGCCGGCCCTCGGCTGCTTTGCCCTGGCTGCGGTTATGATTATCTTTGCCCGGGGGCCCAGGCGTATATATACCGGCATATTTTTCATCATTCTCGGTATAGTCATACTTTCAAACACCGTATTGAGACGAAACCGGGGCGGTGAAAAATAGCCTGTTCAATACACCTTGTATATCATGGCGGATAAGGGCTGCCTCCACATGCCCATGCTTTCCTGCACCCATGGGGTTTATGCATGCTTCCTGCTGGGCTGTAATCAGTAGAGGTGATGCCTGAGATATAAACAGTTTGGATAAAATATTTCTTGACATTAACAGCAAAGTATATTAAAATATTGTTTATAACTTTCTCGTGCTGATAAATATTTTTTGGCATTGTGCATGTGTATCGGACAGCATGCAGAGGATCCCGCACAGCCTCTGCGCCTGCTGGCATACTCCATGACATTGAACAGCACAATGCATCTGTCATTATGCAGGCAAAGGATGAATTAAACAGCACCATATATATGTAAATCGCCAATCAGTGTATCTATATTGTTGATACAAACAAGAACGTATATGGAAAAACAAGGAGAAGCAGCATGACAAAAAAACCTGTGTTTTGGATAGTATGCAGTATACTCTTCATTGCCAGTGTACTGTTCACGCTGAAGTATTTCCCCAAGGCGTATCCCATTGTATCTCTCGATTTGCAGATGGACCGCCAGGCTGCAGTGGAAACAGCCTCGGGCCTGGCTGAAAAATACGGCTGGGGCCCGGAACAATTCCGTCAGGCAGCAGTGTTCGGCGTTGACGAACAAGTGAAAAACTACGTGGAACTGGAAATAGGCGGTGCTGACGCATTCCGTGACCTTATACAGAAAGAACTGTACTTTCCCTATACCTGGCGGGTCCGCCTTTTCAGGGAAAACACCACCAATGAAACCCTGGTCAGATTCACTCCCGAAGGCTCTCCATACGGGTTCCGGGAAAAGCTTGCCGAGGATGAACCGGGGCCCAGTCTTTCTGCAGATTCAGCCCTGGCCGTTGCTGTGACTGCTGCCCGGGAAACATGGAATGTTGACCTTCAGGCTTTCAGCCTGGTTGAAAAAGCCAAAGAACTTCGACCCGGAGGAAGGACAGACCATACCTTTGTGTATGAACGGACAGAAACAACACTGGGTGAAGCCAGGTACAGGCTGCGTCTTGTTGTTTCAGGAAATAAGCTGACTGAACTGACCCATTTTGTAAAAATTCCCGAAGCGTTCTCACGCATGTACCAGGAAATGCGTTCTGCCAACAATACCATTGCCACATCAGCCCTTATAGCCGCTGCAAT
>Ga0272442_10006802_pt1 | contig 14914 bp, 19 predicted proteins | sample SSMForm2O_FD_200262 | JGI IMG/M metagenome (GOLD analysis project Ga0272442, IMG submission 200262) | Marine sediment archaeal communities from Little Sippewissett salt marsh, Falmouth, MA, United States - SSM-Form-2O | ecosystem: Environmental > Aquatic > Marine > Wetlands > Sediment ...
AAAAACAAAACCGATATGTAAGGAGAAATATACCAGTGGTAAAAATTCGACTCAAACGAATGGGACGCAGGCATCGTCCTTTTTATCGCATCAGCGCTATGGAAGGTCGTAATCCTCGCGACGGCAGAGTCCTGGAGGAACTGGGCTATTACGACCCCATCGCCCCCGAAGAAGAAAAACAGATCAAGATCAACCCCGAACGCATCCGCTATTGGCTCGATAAAGGGGCCGCTACCAGCGAAACTGTCAAAGACATCTTGCGTAAAAAAGGCATTGCCCTGAAAAGCTCTAATTAAATGCGTATTGATCTGTTGAATCTGTTCCCGGAAATGTTTGCCGGTGTCTTTCAGCAGTCCATCATCAAGCGTGCCCAGGAGAAAGGGCTGCTTCAGATTGTCCTGACGAATATCCGGGACTATGCCACCGACAACCATCGCAGCGTGGACGATCGGCCTTATGGTGGCGGTAGCGGCATGGTGATGATGGCTCCACCTGTTTTTGCCGCTTATGAAGATATCGCCGGCCGCGGCGGTCCCGTTGATGAAGTGATTTTATTGACCCCCCAAGGTCAGCCCTTGACACAGAATCTGGCCCGCAGCCTGGCCCCAAAGCAGCGCCTGGTGCTCATCGCCGGACATTACGAAGGTTTCGACGAACGCATCCGCAAGCACTTGGCCACCATGGAGATATCCATCGGTGATTATATTCTCAGCGGGGGCGAGATACCCGCCATGGTATTGGTGGATGCCTTGGCCCGTTTGTTGCCCGGCGCCCTGGGCGATGAATATTCCTCCGTGGAGGAATCGTTTAGTGATAGTTTACTGGAGTATCCGCAATATACTCGCCCGGCGGATTTCCGTTCCTGGAAAGTGCCCGATGTGCTGCTTTCCGGAAACCATCAGGAGATAAAAAATTGGCGTCAACAGCAGGCCCTTGAGCGCACCAGAGAGCGACGTCCCGACCTGCTGGAAAGAGATATTGAATAAATTTGTTTTTTAGGAAAAATTTGTACCCTGTATAAAATTGACCAGGAGAAGTGACATGGTTTCAAACATAATCGACAAAGTTGAGCAAAAACAGCTCAAGGCAAAAGTCCCGCAATTTGATATCGGTGACACTGTGGACGTGCACGTAAAGATTGTGGAAGGGGACAAGGAAAGAATCCAGCTTTTTAACGGCACTGTCATTGCCCGTCGCGGCCGGGGCATCAACGAAATGTTTACCGTCCGCCGCATCGTCAACAACGAGGGGGTGGAACGTATCTTTCCTGTTCATTCGCCCAGCGTGGTGGACGTTCAGGTTCGTCGTTCCGGCTTTACCCGCCGCAGCAAACTTTATTTCCTCCGCAAACGCACCGGCAAAGCCGTACGTCTCCGCGAAGTCTGGACTGGTAAATCCGATAAAAACAAATCCCAGGATAAGTAATGCCAAAGGGTGTTTTATGATGATAGGTATGTCATCTCCGCCTGGGCTGCGCTTACTTTCTTACTCTTTGTGTTGTTTGTTATCCTGAGTCGGAAAATTCGTGGTTAAATTTTCATGTCGAACTCTCGGGAAAAAATCCTGCTGGGCCGCCGGGGAGAAAAGCTCGCCCGCAGATTCCTAAAAAAGAAAGGCTTCCGCCATCTTTGCAGTAATTTTGCTACTGCCCGTGGTGAAATCGATCTGGTTATGCAGGACAACGACACCCTGGTCTTTATCGAGGTGAAAACCCGCTCCTCGGAAGAATTCGCCCCAGCCGAAGAATCCGTTAATTTCCCCAAGCAAAAACATCTGACCGCTGCGGCCCGCTCCTTTATCCAGGCGAATAACCTCCACGATTTCCCCTGCCGCTTTGACGTCGTCAGCGTTACTTTGCCCCCGCAAGGCAAACCCACCTTTCGCCATTTCCCCAGCGCCTTCAAGCCAACCTGCTAACCCAATCCCGGTTGCTTATTACATTTCATACATTTTCATTTATAAGTCCTTTTCTCCTATCTCCTTATCCTCTTATCTGCTCACCTGCTGATGCCTGCCTTTTCATCCCTTACAGATTGACTTAGCCCTGCTTTTCCAGTATGCTATAGCCATGGCTGGATCCTTGCAATTGATTGATACCCATACCCATCTGACCATGGACGATTTTTCTACCTCCCTTGATCAGGTTTTGGCCCGTTCTCGGCAGGTAGGTGTGGACCGCTGGGTTACCATCGGTACTAATCTCACCGACAGCGCCGCCGGGATCAGCCTTTGCCAATCCTATGAAGATTTGTATTGTACGGTGGGCATTCATCCCCACGAAGCTGCTTATCAGCCTGCGGACTTCTCTGAGCAATTGCGTACCCTGGCCCAATCCGAGGTAGTTTGTGCCCTGGGCGAAATCGGCCTCGACTATTATTACGATCATTCTCCGCGCGATATCCAAAAGGATGTCTTTGCCCGGCAGTTGCAAATCGCCGGCGAGTTGGCTCTGCCTGTGGTCATTCACTGTCGCGACGCTATGGACGATTGCCTGGAAATCCTCGACGCTTGGAATCGCTACGACATACCGGTAGTTTTTCACTGTTTCAGCGGTAACGCCAATCTCGCCGAACTAATCATCGAGAGGGGTTACTATATCTCCTTTACCGGAGTCATCACTTTCAAGAATTCCCAAAGTGCCCAGCAAACCGCCCAGGCCGTGCCAATTGACAGAATCATGCTCGAGACGGATTGTCCTTATATGAGTCCCGAACCGAAACGTAATATCAAACCCAACGAACCGGCCCTGCTCGTGCACATTGCCCAGCAGTTGGCTCAACTGCGCGGTCTTGACCTTGCCGAAGTCGCCCGCATCACCACTGCAAACAGCCGACTTTTTTTTGGGATTGATCAATAGCTTAGTATAAAATTTAAACAGGGTAAACAGACTTGATATCTGGAGTTTTTTTCCTAACACATAACACTTAACACTATTTTTAATGAGGGATTTTACATATGGGCTTATCTTTAGTAACAGGAGGAGCAGGCTTTATCGGCTCGAACATGGTCCGCTTTCTGCTCGAACGCGACCAGTCGGTTCGGGTGCTGGACAATTTTTCCAACGGTAAAAGAGAAAATCTTGACGAAATTTCCGATCAGATTGAGCTGCTCGAAGGTGATATCCGTGATACCGACATGGTAAAAAAATCAGTAGATCAGGTGGATGTTATATATCATCTGGCAGCCCTGGGCAGTGTCCCGCGTTCTGTCAAAGATCCGATTACTTCCCATGCCGTCAATACCGACGGTATTGTAAATATGCTCGAAGCTGCTCGCTTGGCCCAAGTGAAACGTTTTGTTTTTGCTTCCAGTTCCTCAGTTTACGGTCAAAGCGAGGTACTTCCTCAGCATGAAGGACTCCCCCTGGCCCCCATCAGCCCTTATGGCGCCACCAAGGCCATCGGCGAGATTTATTGTCGGGCCTACTACGAAACATATAACCTGGAAACAATTTGTCTGAGATATTATAACGTCTTCGGCCCTCGTCAGGACCCCACCAGTCAATACGCCGCTGCCATCCCTTTATTTGTCTCGGCCCTTTTGCGCGATACTCCGCCTACCATTTTTGACGACGGCGAACAGTCGCGCGGCTTTACTTATATTGACAATGTTACCGAAGCCAACTGGCTGGCCGCCACTGCCCGGAAAACCTCCGGCCAGGCCGTCAATATTTCTACCGTAGCGTCCGTGACGGTGAACAAAGTGGTCTCAGAAATCCAAAAACTCCTGGGCAAAGAACACATTAAACCAAACTACGCCCCACCCCGTCCGGGGGACATCAAACACTCCCTGGCCGACGTTTCCCTCGCTGGAGAAGTCATCGGCTATAAACCACGCGTTAGTTTTACCGAAGGCATCCGCCGGGCCATCGACTGGTACCGTGAAAATCTGGGATAGTAGCAGATCATGGCGAAGATATCCGGAAAAGAAAAAAAACAGATCAAAAAATCGGCTCGGGAAGGTACTTCCAACAGCCGGGTTATGCTCGCAGCGGCCCTACAGGTAATTAAGGAAAGCAAGCTGCAGGCGCTGCTGTTGTATGTGGATGGTCTGGATGACCTGGAAGAATTGAGCTCGATCGATTTTTCCGGCTCTCTGCAGGTAATTTTGGTAACTCGCGATGAGAACATCTGTCGCAAGGCCCGCGAATATACTAAGAAGGTTGTAAGGATCCCCGAGGTGAACTTGACCCGTATGGGCCAGATCAAGATGGCGGTCATGTTCAGTTTTTCCCGCAGGTTTTTACAACCGCAGGATCGTTTTGTTTTCCTCACCGGCTTGGCTCAGGGCAAACTGGATACCCTTATGATTATGGAGGTGGGCCGTGAGTATGAGATGTTCCAGTCTGTGGATCAGCCCCCTTTAACCGAGCATATCCGCCGGGCCGTGTTTGAAAGGGTCTTAAATCTGGCCCTGGAGCTCGCCTCCGAAGGCCGTGAAGGAAAACCCATCGGGGCTATCTTTATCCTGGGCGATTCCAAGGAAGTCGGCAAAAATTCCCGGCAGAATATCATCAACCCTTTCAAGGGCTATCCCGAAGAGGAACGCAACATCCTGGATGATAGTATGACCGAAACCATAAAGGAATTCTCCTCCATTGACGGCGCCTTTATCATCAAAGGTACCGGTACTATTGTCTCGGCGGGAACTTATCTCCTGCCCAAGGTTATTTCCGCCGAACTGCCTCAGGGCCTGGGCGCCCGTCACGCCGCCGCCGCCGCCATTACCGCCGCCACCCGCAGTATCGCCCTGACTATTAGCGAATCGACCGGCACCGTCCGCATTTGGCGGCAGGGACAGTTGATCACCGAAATCGAAAAAGCCAAACGTTCCGACACCACCCCCCCCGAGTAATCCTGCCCCGCTATTTTGTTGGGTATATCTTATACGTCTGTCTGCCCCGACCTTACTCTCATTACCTCTTTATTTTTTGTTGCCTTCCTCCTGGCTCCCATCTTTTTTCGTCGCTTCATCGCGTAGTTCGTTGGCCCGCTCGATGAGCTTCTGATTATCAGTGGGTGTTTCCTTAGCCAGTTGGTACTGCCATTCATGACGATCAACGATTTTTCCCGGCCAAAGCGCCTCGGCAAAAAAGTCGATTACCGGCCATTGGTAAAATGGTATTGGTGTTCGGCGGGAAGTCTTATAGGTTTGGTAGCCTTCCTTACGGATGACAACTTCATAGTCACCATACCAGGTAAAATCAACTGTTACCGGGGTAGCTCCTATTTCCTCATCATTAAGCCAGACCAGCGCCCCACTTGGCTCGGTAGTAATCTTGATGATTCTTTCCACACAACCGCCTACACATAGCCCGGTCGTTATGATAAACAGAATGATCGTTGTTTTTTTCATACTTCATCCGGTAATTGTTCTGAGGTGTCCTTATTGGAAGCTTTTAATGCCCTGTAAAAGCACCAGCTCAATCCCCCCACAATCAGCAGGATCATCCCCGCCAATATGGTATAAGCCATCCCGGAGAGCTCTCCGTCATAGACAATTTCTGCCAACATATTCGTTATCCTTTCACACACATTGCTATGTGTCAAATTCCTTTACCTTCTCTGTCGTACGCGGCCGCCATAAAGCCAAAATTACTGAAAGCAGAAAAATCACCAACAGCAATCCCAACCCCAGAATATTCGAGCCGACAAGTTCACCTTCCCGGTTGATCAGGAACCCGCCTTCGCTTTTGATATCGCCGTAGAGGTTCCAGCCCAGTAGTACCGCCAGAATAACCGGAATGATCACTCGTATCGACCACTCCCACCACACACCCAACTGCCAATCGCTGTTTTTGTTCGCGTGTTGGCGCAGCTTTCTGATGTCGAACACCCAGCCTAAAACCACACACTCGATCAGCCCCACAAACATGATCCCCCACGTCCCCTCATTTACGAACGTGTTCGCCAGGTCCAGCCAGTTTAACCCCCCTCTGGTGGTAAACAGCAGTCCCACCGAAAATCCCACCACCGACATTACCAGCAGGATGCTTCTGCGCTTCCAGCCGGTTTTATCTATCATGCTCGCCAGCGCCGCCTCCGTTATGGAAAAGGCCGAGTCGATACCTAAAAGTAACAGGGCGATAAAAAATACGACCGAAAACACATTTGCCCACGGTAGCGCCGCCAATGCCTTGGGAAAAGCCACAAACGCCAATCCCAGAGATTCACTTTCCTGTAAGATATCCTGTACGGGTGTTCCGCTGCTGTGCGCCAATGATCCCATGGTGGCAAATACGGCTATCCCTGCCAGGAAACTGGTCGCCAGGTCTGCCAGCGCTATAATCATGGCGTTGTTGTTCAAATCACTTTTGCGATGCAAAAAGCTCGAATAGGTAATCATCACCCCGAACGCGATAGTCATCGAGAAAAACACCTGCCCGAACGCCGCCCGCCAAACTGCCGGATTATTGAGATACGACCAGTCCGGCTCCAGGAAGTATTCCAATCCCTGAATTGCTCCTTCCAGCGTAAGGCCGCGTATCATCAGGATAACCAACATCAGCCACGGAATCGGCACCGTCCAGAGCACGATCTTACCGACCAGCTTAACACCCTTGCAGATACAAAGATACATACCCAGCCATACCGCCCCCAAGGCGGCCACAATTGGCCAGCGCAAACCGTTTAGCTTAAACCCTTCCGTCATTTGTAGGTATTCATGGAAAAAGAAATTCTTGGCCTGATTGATTTCACCGGTCCCGGCATTTTGCGCCTGGGCCCAGGGTAAAGGCGAATGGAAGCTATAAATAAGATAATTCAGACACCACCCCAGCACCGCCGCATAATAGGTGACAATTATGAAACTCAATAGAATCGGCCACCAGCCCACAAATTCCCACCGCGACCCGACCTTCTTGAACGCCCCCGGCGCGGACTGCTGAGTCAGATGCCCCAGTGAAAATTCCATTATGAGAAGTGGTATGCCGATGACAACCATCGCCACAATGTAGGGGACCAGAAAGGCACTGCCCCCGTTACTGTAACATTCATGTGGAAATCGCCAAACATTTCCCAGTCCCACCGCCGACCCGACGGCTGCCAGGATAAATCCGGCCCGCGAGCCCCAGTTTTCACGAGTTTCTTTCATCTAACCTTTCGCTGTTTTATATTACGCTTGTCGTTGTTAAAGAGTTTTCTTAAGGCCGTATATATATTTCACTGGAGAGATTATTTTTTCTCCGGCCAGATATCCGCACAGCGATCCTGCACGCTCGGCATTATTATACTTAGGTAAGTCCCAACAGGCTCAGACTGTCCCGTTCCACAATGCTGCGCAGTTGCTCCCGCGGTACGGCCGGTAACACCGAATCCAGCGTAAGCTTGTTCAGATTATACAACGCCTCAGCCGAGGCCTTGACCGTACTGTTGGGAAAATCACTGGCAAAGAGCAATTTTTCGATCACCCCGAACTCATACGCCAATGTCAAACCCCGGTATGCCTGCCAGGGCTTCTCCGCCAGCCCCGCGATGTCGGCATACATATTGGGATGTTTCGCCAATAATGCCAACGTCTGTTCCGTCCAGGGAAAGCCCAGATGGGAAATCACCATCTTCAAGTTGGGAAACATACGCCCAACCTCATCGAAACCGGTGGGCATTGCAAATTCGGACATTCCTAAACGTGGCAGGGTCTCTCCATTGAGAAAATAAATCGGCAGAGCCAATTGCTCCGCCTGTTCGTAAACCTTAAGGGCCGGCGTGGCACAAGGGTGAAATCCCTGACAGACCGGACTTAGTACCAGCCCGCTGAAACATTCATCTTCAGCGTACTGGTGGACTTTTTCCAAAGCCCCTTTTTGGTTGGGATCCACACCGGCAAAACCCTTCATCCGGCCCGGATGAGCGGCAACATAGTCCCGAATAAGTTGATTGGGTATCTGGGCATCCAGCATACAACTTACAAATCCCAGCACCAAAACCGCTTCGGCCGGATCTGACGCCGCCAGATGCTGTTCAGGTGGGACCGTTTGCACATTGCCAGCCCCCAGACAGGAAAATGCCTGTCCCTGACCTAATTGATCGGGGGTGGACCATATATGACTGTGACAATCGACGATCATAAATTTCTATACCAATACAGATCGCTACCGGGCAATCGGGAAACCGACCCACCGCGGTGGGCCGCGGTGGGCATCTAAGAATATTGGGGGCAGTATAGCCCTTGGGGCACGAAATGTAAAATGTAAAATAGTGGCACCTAAGGTATTTGAAAACAAATAGTTACAAAGTATCTGGGCCGCTGCCGCCCACAAATTTCGCTCAAAATCGCGATAATCCTTGACACTATGTAGCGCTCATCGTAAATTTTATCAGCGTATTGTTCTTTTCTTGGACAAGTAAATTACTGGCACTATGGTTGATGGAGATACAGTCATGAGTGAGATGTTAGGATTGGCTACGTGGCAGATAATTATGATAGTTGTTGGAGTCGGCTTAATTGTCGGAGCCGTTGTTATGAAAAAAATGCGAGGATAATAGTATTCCTGTGCATTAAAGCTATATAAACCCCTTCCCCGTGATGGTAACGCCAGGTAATATGCGTTACCTGACGGAGTGAATTGATTAATAGCCTTTAACTGGAGGCGAGGGGAGTCGAACCCCTATTCCCGCGATGCGACCGCGGTGTGCTCCCATTACACCACGCCCCCGGCGTTTGTTGGGGATGATTATAACATCCCAAAGCCTTGGGGCAATAGTTTTTATAAAGTTGAGGTGTTGAAACATGATGACAAATATGCTTGGTTTAGCTTGGTATAGTATCCTGATGTATTTAGGTTTGTTAGGAGTGGTTATTTTTTACGTGATGTATAGGCGCAGCCAATAGACATTTATGTGCAGAATAGTTCTGGTTGTGGCGCATAGAATGCGTTAAGTAACATTTTATTTTACATATACTTACGTGCGTTTCTCCAAGATGGGGCAAGTCAATTTTATGTGGGGGGAAGGTAACTTTCGATAGTCTAATATTGCGGTTGGATAGTGTGTTCGAAGGACCGGAGGGGGCATGATTCGCATTTGGGGCGGGGTTTGCAGTAGTCTTTTCCGAGGCGGACGAGGAGGGCGTGAAATTCGTTAAATATTGCTGTTTCAGAAGTTACATTCATTTCGCAATACTCTTTTATCTGTTCGTAATCGCTTTCGGGATCGATAAGGTGGTGTCTGGAAAGGACGCGGTAAGTGTAGGTATCGACGACGAAAGTGGGTTTTGCCAGGGCGTAGAGGATGATGGAATCGGCGGTTTCGCGGCCGACGCCATTAATTGAGAGCAGTTCCTCACGGAGGCGATAAACGGTAAGTTCTTGTAAACACTCGATTTGGGCATCATATTCGGCGCAGAACCAGCGGATGAGATTCTGCAGGCGGCGGGCCTTGATGTTGAAATAGCCGGCGGGGCGGATGAGCTCAGCTAACTCCTTAGGGGGTAAGGTGTTAAGCTTTTCGGGGTCGAGCAGATTAGCTGCTTTTAGATTGTTGATAGCCTTTTCGACGTTGGACCAGTTGGTATTTTGCGTAAGTACCGCTCCTACCATGACTTCGAAAGGGGTGTCGCCGGGCCACCAGTGCTGGGGGCCGAAGCTTTTTAGTAGGACATCATAGAATGTCATGAGTTGATTGTCGGCAGGGGGCATTTGTAAGTCCTTATTTTTGGTTTTATGAAATTGGCGTAAGTCTTTATTTTGGGGCCGGTGATTTTTGAAAAAATATTTTGTAAGGGTAGAATTTCGTAAAAATTCGTCAAAAAAGCGAGTGAATTTTTCGCGAAACTGTTTGACTTTTTATTAAAAGCGGTGTATATTTTATATGAAATGAATGGGGGCCGGCGGGGAATTACTATTTAAAAGCCGCTAAGACACTAAAGAACGGAATATATCAAAAATCAAAAAAGGATATGTCAAATGTGTAAAGGGATAAGCCAATAAGGTATTTTTAGATACAGATTCAGGGGAAAGTAATTAAGTCGTCGACAATATCTTATGAACACAAAATGTGAATTTCTTTGGAGATTAGAATAAGGATGGTAATTCTATATTAGTCGGCAAAAACTTGGATTGAATAAATTTGCTGAAAAAGGTATAATGGGTAGAAGCTTCGGATAGAAACATACATTGTTGATTTCTGTGGCTGTTACATATGCTATTTAGCAAGGAAACATTTCTACATGACAACTATAGCTGTTAATGCAAAGGTGATGCGTTGGGCAATAGAACGATCTAATCTATCACCAGACTTTTTGCAGCGTAAATTTCCTAAAATTGCACAGTGGGCTTCCGAAGAAAGACATCCCACCTTACGACAGCTACAATCATTTGCAAAAACCACCTCTACGCCCCTTGGTTTTTTCTTTCTTGAAAACCCTCCCGATATACAACTACCTGTTCCATACTTTCGAACACTTGGTGATGATTCATTAAACAAGCCTAGTCCAGATCTTCTTGATACAGTTCGAATGATGCAACAGAGACAATCCTGGATGCGCGAGTTCTTAACTGAACAGGGATGTGAACGACTGTCATTTGTGAGGTCAGCTAAGCTTGGTGAGCAGACCAGATTGATTGCGGGACATATACGTCGTACCTTGGAATTTGATGAAGAATGGACATCAAAGCGATCGACATGGACGGAGGCTCTACAGGATCTACGAGATGCCATGGAAGAAGCAGGCATTCTCGTTATCGTTAATAGTATAGTCGGAAATAACACTCATCGCAAACTTAATCCTGGTGAGTTCCGTGGTCTTGTTCTTGTAGATGAGTATGCACCTATACTTTTTGTCAATGGCGCTGATGCCAAAGCAGCCCAAATGTTTACTATTGCGCATGAGTTGGCGCATGTATTCTTTGGCAGTAGTGCTGCGTTTGATCTACGTGAGATGTCTCCCGCAAACGATAAAGTAGAAAAAGCTTGCAACATGGTCGCAGCAGAATTCCTTGTGCCGGAAAATAAATTACGACAGATATGGCCTTCTATTAATACTTCCGATGAACCTTTTCAAGTACTTGCCCGTCGTTTTAAGGTGAGTTCACTTGTAGCTGCACGAAGAGCATTAGACTTAAAGCTCATTAATAAGTCTGATTTTCTTGAATTTTATCATGCTTATCAGAGAGATGAACGACGCACATCAACTAATAGGCGTGGGGGTGGAGATTTTTATGCGAATCAAAACCTGCGTGTTGGGCGACGATTTGCATCTACTGTCATTCATGCAGTTAAAGAAGGAAAACTTCTTTATACAGAAGCTTATAAACTGACGGGACTTTACGGAAAAACTTTTAGGCGGTATGCATCCTCTCTTGGAATTGGGGGGATATAGGGTTGGATGTAAATAAGTATGTCCTTGATGCTAATGTGTTTATCGAAGCAGCACGCCGTTACTATGCTTTTGATTTAGCTCCTAAATTCTGGGAGAGTCTAGTACATTATTCAGAAAGGCAACAGATATCAAGTATAGACCGAGTAAAGGAAGAGTTGGATCGGGGTAAAGATGACCTTGCCGACTGGGCCAGCTGCGAATTCCATCACGCATTTGCTTCGACGAACAAACAAGAGATATTTACTTCTTACCGAGAAATTATGAATTGGGTAAACAATCAGGATCAATTTTCCAGTGAAGCTAAATCTGATTTTGCCGATAGCGCCGATGGTTGGTTAATAGCTTATGCAATGGTGAATGAATGTATTGTTGTTACACATGAGGCGGAATCGCATGATATAAAGAGAAAGGTTCCGATACCAAATGTATGTCGGCAATTAAACATCCAATTTGTCAATACATTTGAGATGTTACGAGAATTAGGTGTAAAGTTTATGTAACTGCATTTCTTCTCAACAACTTAAGCCCGTACTATACTAATCTCGAAAACTTTTTAAGAGAAAATATAGGTATATTGGGGACAGTCGCCAATTAAGTTATGTTTTTCCAGGTCTGCCGACGGGTAGAGGGTGTAAGCGGTTCGACAAAGCTCACCGCAGATGACTTGCTTTAAGGCGATGTTTTTGCAAACACCATAAAATTCAAACAGATGGCGTGGTCGGTTCGACAAGCTCACCACAGGCGGATTCGATAAACTCACCGCAGGCTGGGGGCTAAATAAAATATAGAAAAAGCCACCCAGGACGTAGCCTGGGTGCTAAATAAAAAGAATAAATGGCGGGCACGGCCCGGGCTACATTCTGTATGCCAAGAAAAAGGTAAAAAATCGCTTTTTCTTTATGGGTTCAAGTGTTGTAAAAGCAAGTGACGATGTACTATAATACTGGTGATTAGTATAAGCTTTAGGAACACAGAAAGACTATGTTGAACCGCCAGAAATCACTCCTGTATATGATTGCAAGAGCTGACCGACCAGTAACTCGTTTAGAGATTACCAAGTGGGCTTTCTTGCTTGCCCATGAGACACCTTCCCGAGGCGGGACAGCATTTTACCAGTTTTTACCATATCAATTTGGCCCATTTTCTTTTTGTCTTTATAGAGAAATTGACACGCTGGCGCACAATGGTTACCTGACGTGTGACAATAAGAGATATCACATTGCCAAAGATGTTGCTAACCCGATGGGTGAATTACCACGACCGGTTCGAGAAGATGCCGCACAGATAGTCGAACGATTCCAGAATTTAACAGCTAACAAACTGTCAGACTATGTATATCAGCAATATCCTCGGTTCACTGTAAATAGCAGAATAAGAAAACTTGAAAAGCGAGCGATTGCACCAGTTGCGGTATTTACAGCCGGATATGAAGGAATGCTTGTTGATGGCTTTTTGGACCTTTTAATTCGATCTGGAATACAGCGACTTATCGATGTTCGTGATAATCCGATTGCACGGAGATATGGTTTTCATAAGAGTACATTAGATCGTCTGTGCGGCAAAGTGCAAATCGAATATATTCACTTTCCTCAATTGGGTATTCCATCACAGTTTCGGCGCGGTCTTCAGTCAGTAAATGATTACGAAAGATTATTTTCTAAGTATGAGAGTGAAATTATTCCGAGAGAAACAAAGGCAGTCAATCAAGTTGTCAAACTTATGAATGAGAAACCAAGTACACTTTTATGCATGGAAGCGGATCCGGCATTATGTCATCGAGGTAGGTTGGCGCAGATAATTGCCCGTAAAACGGCTTTGTCAGTACATCATTTGGGTAGAGGTGATGAAATCGGGGTTTGAGCTTACTAAAATATTAATTACCGTTTTGACTTATCCACATCCTTCGCAGAAGTACCAGGAAACGGTTTGCACTGCAGGTCTTACCGAATCGGGTGAATGGGTGCGACTTTATCCAGTTGATTATCGTTATTTGCCAAAATGTCAACAGTTCAAGAAATGGCAGCGGATTGAGATCGCACTTGCACCATGGGGACATTCTTCAGATAAACGACGTGAAAGCCGTGAACCTGATCTATTTTCGATCAGGTTATTAGGTGAACCAATTTCGCCAAAAGATAGTTGGCGAGCCAGGAGTGAGATTATTGACCGATTACCCCATCATACGATCCAAGAATTGAAGGAACTTTATAAGTCGAAAAATATATCTCTTGGAATTGTTCGGCCAAAAAAAATTCTAGATTTAAAGGTCACAACATCGGAGAGAGACTGGGCGGATAAGTATCAGTCACTTTGGTCTCAAAAGCGGCTTTTTGGTGAACAAAAACCCTTAAGAAAAATACCTTATAAATTCCAGTATGTTTTTGAGTGCGAGGGCAGCGACAAACCTCATCACATTATGAATCTAGATTGGGAGCTGGGAGTACTTTTTTTAAAAGAATGCGACCGTTTGGATTCTGAAAAAAAAGCAATCCAGAGCATCAAGGATAAATTTTTGGGACAAATGTGTCGCGATGACAGAGATACAAGGTTCTTCATGGGAACACGCCATCCTTACAATGAATGGCTTGTACTTGGCACTTTTTGGCCGCCGAAAATACAACCAGAAAAGACTCTGTTTGATCAGTAAAGCGGCGCAAACACAACCAGGCCACAGAGGAACTTAATGAGGCCGGAAATTGTACAAGGTGATCTGCTGGAGCAGGAGGTTGAAGTTATTGTCAACGCCTGGAACAGGAACATCATTCCGTGGTGGCTTTTGATTCCGCAGGGAGTTTCGGGGGCAATTAAGAAAAAGGCAGGGTATGCTCCATTTTGTGAATTAGCTAAAAAGGGGGCAATACCGTTGGGTGGGGCAGTATTGACGGGGGCGGGGAGATTGAATTTTAAGAATATTATCCATGTGGCCGGGATAAATTTATTATGGATAGCGACAGATAAATCGATTCGTCGTTCGGTGCGGTCCGCTATGCAGATAGTAAATGAATACAAATTCAAATCGGTGGCCTTTCCCATAATTGGTTCCGGGTCAGGAAGCCGTCGCAGGAAAAAAGCACTTAGCTTGATGCTTGATGAATTTGAAACTATCGATTCACCAGCACAAGTTATTATGGTAGAATATCGTAAACATAATACGCATTTTTAGGTAAATGGCGGGCATGGTTCGACAGGCTCATCCGCCTTCGCATAAAGCTACGGCGAGACAAGTCCGCCTTCGCCAAGGTTACGACGGACAGGAACTACGGCGGACATGAGCCACGGGCGAAGCCCATCCTACAAAACTAAATTAGTATATGAGTATATGAGTCAAGCAGAGACCAACCGAATTTTTATCAGGAGCAGGATATGAAACAAAGTAAGAAAGAAAGATACAGCAGCAGAAGAGTAGATGGGCGGATACTCTTTAGAGATGTTTATAGTTTGGTATTAATTCTTATGATGTGTGCGGTAACAGGGTATGCTGAGCAGGCGCCGAAGCAGGCAGAGGGTAATATCATAAAGATATCCGGGCCGGAGCTGGTGGTAGGTGATAAAAATGTGGGGGCTTTATACGGGAGGGCCCTGGCAACGATAGAGATGA
>Ga0272442_10006803_pt1 | contig 14914 bp, 14 predicted proteins | sample SSMForm2O_FD_200262 | JGI IMG/M metagenome (GOLD analysis project Ga0272442, IMG submission 200262) | Marine sediment archaeal communities from Little Sippewissett salt marsh, Falmouth, MA, United States - SSM-Form-2O | ecosystem: Environmental > Aquatic > Marine > Wetlands > Sediment ...
CCATTCGGAGGTGATCAATGTCTGGCCAACCACCCGGCCGGACTTCTCGGCCATCAGGTAGAAGCCGCGGTGCGGATTGGAAAGCGCCTGGTTCACGCCGGAACGCACGGTGTCCTGGTCGAGGTGCTTATCTTCGGTTTCCTGGGCCATGGCGGTGTTGTTTTTGGCGATGATTCCGGCGTCTTCCGGGAGGGCGCGGCGGATTGTGATTCCGGGCATGGGAGTGCCTTTCGTGCTTGTGTGGACTGTGCGGTTATAGCAAAATCGGCGGGCATGGGCGACTTCTTGCTGCAGCTTTCGTTGGAGAAGGAGCGTTTCAAGCGTTGGGAGGCCATTCCGGTCACCCTGCGCTTCAAGAACGCGGGCGCAGACGAGATCCGGCTGGACGGGATCTTGCCGCTGAGGAGTTCCGCCAATCCGCCTTACCTGGAGATCGAGGCGGACGACGGGCGGTTGATCCGGATCGAGTCGGGGGTGCCGGCCAGGTTGATGACCGAGGAGCCCATCGTGATACCGCCGGGCAAGTCGGTGATCCTGCTGCATGTCGATTTGATGGATTGCGCCGGGTGGATCCGCACGCGTCGTGGGGCCGAGCGGGGGGACTACGGGGACACGGTGGATCCGCTGGGGCCCAAGCTGGTGCCCGGTGGGTACGAAATGCGCGGGCACTTTCATCCCACCCCCCAGTCGTACCGGGGCGCCACCGAACCGGTGGGTTTCGTCATCCTGTGATCCTTGCGCCCATCGGGTCGATCGGGCAAAATCGTTGCGATGGGTTGTTCCAGAAGGGAATTCCTGAAGGGATCGGTTGCAGCGGGGGCGCTGGCGCTGGTTTCTCCGGGGTGCAGCCGGGCCAAGGGGATCGCCGACGAGAACTTCGAGCCGGCTTATCTGAAGCTGCACCGGCAGGGCAAGCTCCAGAAAAGGGCCGAGGAGCTCTGGGAGGTGCTGAAGGAGTGCACTCTGTGCCCGCGGAAATCCAGGAAAAACCGGCTGGCGGGGGAGACCGATGTCTGCGGCCTGAAGGACGAGGTCAAGGTGCACTCGGCCGGGCCGCACTTCGGGGAGGAGCGGCCGCTGGTGGGGAGCTACGGGTCGGGGACCATCTTCTTCTCCAACTGCAACCTGCTGTGCGTCTTCTGCCAGAACTGGGAGATCGCCCACCGCGGCGACGGCAGCCCGGTCAGCCACAAGACCCTGGCACGCATCATGCTCAAGCTTCAGAAGATGGGCTGCCACAATATCAACCTGGTCACCCCCACCCACGTGGTGCCCCACATCGTCCGCGCCCTGCCGATCGCGGTTCAGGGCGGGCTGAAGCTGCCTTTGGTCTACAACACCGGCGGGTACGACAGCCTGGAAACCATCCAGAAGCTCGACGGGATCGTCGACATCTACATGCCCGACTTCAAGTTCCAGGATCCGGAGATGGCCAACCGGTACACCAAGGAGGCCAAGGACTATCCCCAGGCGGCCGCGGCGGCGATAAAGGAGATGCACCGGCAGGTGGGCGTGCTCAAGCTTTCCAAGGGCGGGGTGGCGCTGCGCGGGGTCATACTGCGCCACCTGGTGATGCCCGAAAACCTGGCCGGCACCGATCGGTTCGTCAAGTGGGTGGCCGGGGAGCTTTCGCCCGACACCTATGTGAATATAATGGGCCAGTACCGCCCGGAGCACATGGCGCACAGGTATCCCAAGATCTCCCGGCGAATCACCCGCGACGAGTTCCACCAGGCGATAAAGTGGGCCAAGGCCGCCGGGCTCAAGCGGCTGGATTGAAGAAAGGTGAAAGCGTGAAACTGCACACCGAATCGGTTGTAACTCACCCCATCGAGAAAGTCTGGGAAACCATGCGCGACCGGCTCCCCGAGCTGGTCCCGTTTCTCTCCGGCGCGGAGTCCATCCAGATGGCCGAACGGGAGGATCTGGGCCCGGGGAAGGTGCGCATGCTCAACCACTGGCAGGGCAACAAGAACGTGGCCCCCAAGGCAGTGCGCCCGTTCTTGACCAAGGGACTGCTGCGCTGGAAGGACCATGCCGTATGGGAGGACTCAACCCACACGGTCGAGTGGAAGTTCGAAACCTTCCACTTCGACAAGCTCTTCGAGTGCTCGGGCCACAACCGGTTCGAGACCACCGGCGAGGGCCACACCAAGATCACCATTTCCGGCAACCTGGACATCTACCCCGAGCGCATGCCCGGCGTGCCCAGGTTCCTGGCCAAAAAACTGAAACCCAAGATCGAAGGCTTCATTTCCAACCTGGTTGGTTCCAACCTGGCCGATCTGGCCAACGGGTTGCAGAAGTTTTTGGACCAATGATGAGAATACCGGCGCTGATTATCGCATCTCTTTTTCTGTTCTCGTGCAGCGAGGACACCGATCCCTGCGACCAGGTGCCCGAAGGGCTGGTCAAGTTGCCCGAAGACGACGGCACCCACGTCACTCCCCTGGAATGGTGGTACTGGACCGGGCACCTGAAGACCGAGGACGGGCGCTGGTTCGGGTTCGAGGAGGTCTTCTTTCATGTCCGCCAGGGAGCGGAGTTCATCCAGCAGGCCCACAACGCGATCACCGACATCGACGACGATTCTTTCCACTATTTCATCGACCAGGCCAGCATGGAGCCGGTGGTGTTCGGGGCCGACCTCGACCTGGAGCAGGGCCCCATATCCGCCACGGGCGCGGCCGGTCGGGAAGTTCTCCGCGGGGAGACCGACGGCTACGTTTTCGACCTTCAGCTGAAAAACGAAAAATCCCCGGTCCTCCAGCACGGCACCGGGTACATCGACTACCCTTTCGGCGGCAACACCTTCTATTACTCCCGCGAGCGGCTGAGCGTGGAAGGCACGCTGAAGATCGGCGACCAGACTCTGGAGGTCACCGGCTCTTCCTGGTTCGATCACCAGTGGGGCGAGCCCGGGGACATCATCGGCGACCACGGCTGGGACTGGTTCGCCATCCAGCTCGACGACGGCCGCGAGTTGATGGTCTTCTCGCTGCGCTTCCAGGGGACCGAGGCCCTGCGGCGCGGCTCTTACACCACCGCCGACTGCCAGACCACCAAGCTGTTCGAGGACGACATCACCATCACCGCCACCGGCGAGTGGACCGGCCACGGCTACACCTTCCCCAGCGGCTGGACAATAGAAGCCGCCGGCATGACCCTGACGGTCACCCCGGCCGTTGCCGACCAGGTGCTGGAGGGCTTCCCGGTATACTGGGAAGGCGCCGCCACCGTCAGCGGCGACGCCACCGGCCGGGCCTACGTGGAGCTGACCGGGTACTATTGAGGCAGCAGCTTCGCGCCCTTCAAAAACTCCTGTACGTCTTTCCAGAAGACCGCCCAATCCGGCGGACAGGTGTTGTGATCAGCCTCGTAGGTGATCAGTTGCGAGTTTTTGGCGGCGGCGTGGAGTTTTTCGGCGTGCTTGTACGGAATGATGTCGTCTCGGCGGCCGTGGATGATCAGGATGGGGATGTCCAGCTTCTTGACGACATCTATGTTCTTGAACGGGTCTTTTATCAAGAAGCCGGGGACCAGGTAGCCGCGGCTCATGTCGACCACGCTGGTGAAGGTGGACATTAATATCAACGCGGCCGGCGAGTATTTTTCGGCCAGGGCGCAGACCGCGCCGCCGCCCAATGAGCGGCCGTGGAAGATTATCCGGGTCTTGTCCACCTCGGGGCGCTCGATCAGCAGTTTGTAGAACTTGATGAAATCTTCGGTGATGGCTTGCTGGGAGGGGGAGCCCTTCGAGCGGCCGTAGCCGCGGTACTCGGGCAGGAATACGCTGATGCCCATCCGGCGGTACTGCGATAGATCTTCGGGCCAGTAGTCGATCAGCTCGGCGTTGCCGTGGGCGAACAAAACCGCCGGGCCGGGATTCTCCGGGCTTATCCCGTCGCCGGGCAAAAACCAGGACTCCACCGGGCCGTCTTCCGACTCGATCCAGATCTTCAAAAGGCCGGGAACGTTCTTGCCGGCTTCGGGATCCGGCTGGCAATAGTGCCGGGGAAATATGATGCGGCGCTGGAGGGAGAACAAGCTGATCCCCCAGATCAAATAGCCGGCCGCCATGATGATGGCGATGGTTCGGGCCTTGGCAAGCAGCTTGGTCCTCCCTTGCAGGGGAATTCTAGTAGGTCGAAAGATTGCCCGTCAACGCTTGGGCTGGTATAAACACTACAGCATGCGACAAAAGTTGTTTTTAGCTCTTCTGGTGTGTGCCTTCCCGCTGGCGTCCCTTGCCCAGGAAGGCGATCTCGAGTCGGTCGAGCTGCCCCCGGACATGGACGAGGAGATCGACCTGATCGACGAGTTCACCATGCTCCAGGAGGACGCCTTCGTGGAGCTGGCCGCGCGGCACAAGCAGGAGATCGGCATGAGCCCCTCGGCGGTGTGGGTTATCACCCGCGAGGACATCGAGGCCTCCGGCGCCACCTCGATTACCGACCTGCTTCGCCAGGTTCCGGGCATGGAAGTGTGCATCACCACGCCTTATTTCAGCAGCATCAGCTCCCGCATGATGTGGACCTACGAGAACAACATCTACCTGGTCCTGGTAGACGGCCGCGAGGCCAACGTGGAGCTGATGGGATACACCCCCTTCGAGATCCAGCCGGTTTCCTTAGTCGACATCGAGCGCATCGAGATTATCCGCGGTCCGGGCTCCTCCCTTTACGGCGCCAACGCGGTGGGTGGGGTGGTCAGCATAACCACCCGGGCCATCACCGACCAGACCTCCGCCTGGGCGGGTTTCTCCGGCGGCCAGGGGGGGCTGATGCTCGCCGAGGCCCGGGCCTCGACCCGCATAGGTGATTTCGGTTTTTCGATCGGCGGAGGCGTTGACGTGATGGGCATCGTGACCGATCCGCGCGCGCCGGGCCGGGATGTCTTGAAGTTCCGCGCGGCGGCCGAGTACCGCCTGGCAAAAAAGGAGCGGTTCCTGCTCGACTACGGCATGGCCGAGGGCAGCGGCTCGGCCTCTTCGGCCATCGGCGCCATCGACATGCACATGCAAATGCACTTCCTGCGGCTGGCCTACGAGTCGCCGGAGCTGCGGGGTCAGCTCTACTGGACCCATATGGACGTGGATGGAACCATCGACGCCCCCCTGGAACTCGGGGGCATCAAGCTGGCCGAGTTCGCCAACGCCGCCGGGGACGCGCACACCATCGACAGCGAGATTCAGTGGACCCTGCCGAAGTTCTGGGGGCCCCTGCTGCTCATCGTGGGCGGCGGCGGCAGGTTTTCCTGGATCGACTCGGGCAACTTTCTGGACGCGGAGACCTTCGCGGACATTTCCAGCCCCGACTACCACGAGCCGGGGATATTTCACTGGGAGGTGCGGGCGGGAGCCTTCGCCCACGCGGAGATCTCGCCCTCGGAGTGGATGACCCTTACCGGCGGGCTGCGCTTCGATTACAACACGGTTACCGGGGAGTTCCTGAGCCCCCGGCTGGCGGCGGTATTCAAGCCGGCCCCGGGGCATTACTTCCGCATGGGGGTGGCCCGGGCCTTCCGCAAACCCGCCTTTCTGGAGACCCACTTGCACATCATGGTGGACTTTCCCCCGGACAGCCCCATAACCGGGGCGGGCCGGGACGGGTTCCGCGAGTTCATGACCCGGGTGATCGGCAACGCGGACCTGGGAAACGAGAAGCTGCTGGCCTTCGAAATGGGCTACCTGGCCCAGTTTCTCGAAGGCAGGCTCAGCCTGGACCTGCAGCTCTACTACAACATCTACACCAACCGGGTGGAGTTCACCGACCGGATTACCCTCGACGAGCAGGGGCTCCCCGACATCGACGTCTCCAGCCTGCAGTTCGAGAACCAGGGCGAGCAGGGAATTGACATCTTCGGCAGCGAGCTCACCCTGCGCTATAGCCTTTCGAGATCGGTCTCATTTGTCTTTTCCTGGGTGCACCGGGAAGTGGTCTACCGGTATACCGAGGTCACCTGCGGCGAGAGCCCCAAGAACATGTTCACCCTGGGCGGCCGCTTCCGCAGCGCCGAGGGTCTGGTGGGCAGCCTGTATTTGTTCGTGCGCTCCGAGTTCACCGACCCTTCGGTGGAGAACCCCGCCGGCATGCTGCAGCCCGCCCTGCGCGTCCACATGGACAACCTGGCCCTCTTCATCGGCAAGCTGGGCTGGAGGTTCCCCGTCGAGCGGGGGTTCACCCTGGAGGCCGGGGCCAAGCTGTACCTGCCGTTTTCTCCTTTTTCCGGTCCCCTGTTCCGCATTCGTGAGCGGGGCGGCGACATTTCGACGCGGGGCCAGCCCTACGGGGGCATGGAGCTGGCCCCCCAGGCCATCGTCTACTTTCAAGGCTCGTTCTGAGCGGGCTCTTCCCGCCGGATCAACTCGGCAAGCTCCGGCGCCACCAGCGCGGCCAGGGCGGCCGAGCCGGCCAGGTTCAAGTGCACGTGGTCGAGGAAGAACTCTTCGCGCCCGTTCAGGCGGGAGCTGGCGCCGATCACCTTGACTCCCTTGTCCGCGGCCACCTCGTGGATGATGGTGTCGATTTTCTCGAAGGCCTGGCACAACAGCGGGTGCGTGAGTCTCACGTAGGAGTAGCGTATCTTGTCCCGTTGCTCCGCGGTATTGTTACGGTGGACCAGCCGGGCCTGCAGCACCAGGACCGGGGTGGCCCCGATGTTTCTGGCCAGATCCACGAAGGTCTCCACGTTGAGCTTATACTGGCGCAGGGCCGCGGGGCTGAGTTTGTCCACCGGATCTCCCGGTGGGCGGCGGCCCTCGCCGCCGATATCCAGACTAGTGCGGTAGTAGTGGTTGCGCAGCAGCAGGTAGAGCCTGGAGATGTTGCAGAGGGCGCGATCCAGGTTTCCGGTGTAGTGGATACGGGGATCTTCCAGCTCGCGGTAGGGTTTCAACCGGCTCAGCAGGGTTTGGGGGCTGTGGAAGGTCTTGATGTCGTTCCAGCCGGTGTAGAGGACCAGGTAGTCCGGCTGGAAGTGGTGGCCCTCGGCAAACAGGCGTCCGACCGCGTCGAAGGATGCGTGCCCGGGAATCCCGGCGTTGATCACTTCCACCTGGGTGAGTCCCCGGTCGTGCAGCAGCTTCTCTATGCGGTGGGGCCAGTCCTGGTCGTCGGTGGCGAAAGAGTCGAAAACCGCCGAGCCCCCGTAGAACATGATGCGGATTTTTCCCGCGGGCTTGGCCACCGGGAAATCCCCTCCGCGGTAACCCTTGGAATTGATGGGCCAGCGGCCGCCGCCCCAGCCGACCGCCTCGATCTCGCGCCGCTCGAGGATATGCCGGGCGAAGACCGCCGGCCGGTAGCGCAAGGAGAGGTGCCGGCGCTCACCGGGGGTCAGCAGCTCGTCGCCGGTGGTCAGGCGGACGTAGATCTCGCCGAAGATCACGAAAAGCACCAGCGAGAGCAACACCAGCAGTGCCAGGAAGAGGATTTTTTTCTTCAGCGGGATTTGCGCCATTTCAAGCCCGGGTTCATGGTGGCGCGGTGGCCTTTGCTTGTCAAGGCGGCCCGAAGAGAATATATAACGATTGCACATGACTGCGGTGCTGGGAATATCAGCCTACTATCACGACTCCGCCGCCGCCCTGGTGGTCGACGGAGAGATCGTCGCCGCGGCGCAGGAGGAGCGTTTCACCCGGAAGAAGCACGACGACGGTTTCCCCCGAAACGCCATCGGGAGCTGCCTGGATCAGGCCGGCCTGCAGCCCGCGGAGCTGGACTACGTCGGGTTCTACGACAAGCCAATGCTCAAGTTCGAACGCTTGCTGGAAACCTACCTGGCCTGCGCACCGCTGGGATTCCGCTCGTTCCTGCGGGCCATGCCGTTGTGGCTCAAGCGCAAGCTGCACCTGCCGCGGGAGATCAACCGCGGGCTCAACCAGGTGTTCAATAAGCGCGTCGTTTTCGCCGGGCACCACGAGTCGCACGCCGCCTCGGCCTTTTTCCCCTCGCCCTTCGAGGCGGCGGCGGTGCTGACCCTGGACGGGGTGGGGGAGTGGGCTACCGCCAGCTACGGCACCGGCCGGGGCAACCGGGTTGAGTTGAGCCACGAACTGCACTTCCCCCACTCGCTGGGGCTTTTGTACTCGGCCTTCACCTATTTCTGCGGCTTCCGGGTCAACTCGGGCGAGTACAAGCTGATGGGCCTGGCCCCCTACGGTGAGCCCCGCTACCGGGAGGTCATCCTCGACAAGCTGATCGACCTGAAGGCCGACGGATCGTTTTGCATGGACATGTCCTATTTCAAGTACCACCGGGGCCTGACCATGACTTCGGGGAAGTTCCATACTCTATTTGACGGCCCGCCCCGTCGCCCGGAAACCCCCCTGACCCGGCGCGAGAAGGACCTGGCCGCGTCGATCCAGAAGGTCACCGAGGAGATCGTGCTACGCGCGGTGAAGCACGTGCATGAAGAGACCGGGATGAAGAACCTGTGCCTGGCCGGCGGCGTGGCGCTCAACTGCGTGGGCAACGGCCGGGTGCTGCGCGAGGGGCCTTTCGACGACATCTGGATCCAGCCGGCGGCGGGCGACGCCGGCGGCGCCCTGGGCGTGGCGCTTCTGATCTGGCACCAGTTGCTCGGCAATTCCCGGCAGGCGCAGGCAGGAGACTCCCAGAAGGGATCGCTCCTGGGGCCGCAGTTCTCCGGAGATCAAATCAAGAAGTTTCTCGACGACACCGGCGCGGTCTACACCGAGTTGGAAGAAGATGAATTGCTGGATCGGGTGGTGGACCTGCTGGAGCAGGAGAAAGTGGTCGGCTGGATGCAGGGGCGCATGGAGTTCGGCCCGCGCGCCCTGGGTTCGCGCAGCATCCTGGGCGACGCCCGCTCGGAGAAGATGCAGTCGCAGCTGAACTTGAAAATAAAATTCCGCGAGTCCTTCCGGCCCTTCGCCCCGGTGGTGCTCGACGACCGCGCCGACGACTACTTCGAAAGCGGCGGCAACAGCCCCTACATGCTGCTGACCGCCCAGGTGAAGAAGCCGGTGATCCCCGCGGTCACCCACGTGGACAACTCCGCCCGGTTGCAGACCGTCGACGCCGAGCGCCACGGGCGCTTCCACCGGCTGATGAAACGCTTCGAGACGAAGACCGGCTGCCCGGTGCTGATCAACACCAGCTTCAACGTCCGCGGCGAGCCGATCGTCTGCACCCCCGAGGACGCCTGGCGCTGCTTCATGGCCACCAACATGGACGCGCTGGTTCTGGAGCGCTGCTTATTAATGAAGACCGATCAGGCCGGGGCCACCGAGCACGAAATCGACGAGCACCTGGCCAAATTCCCCCTGGACTGAAACATGGCGCTGATCGATATCAACCAGGATCCCACTTCCCGCGAGCTGAAGGTTTTCGGTTTCTTGTTCGCGGTTTTCTTCGCCGTGGTGGGCGGGCTGGTCTGGTGGCAGTCGGGCTCGCGCACCGCCGGTCTGGTCGTCTGGGGAGCGGCGGCTCTGGTGCTGCTGGTCTTCATGCTGGCGGCGCAGGCGCGGCGGCCGATCTACCTGGCCTGGTCGTACGCCCTTTACCCGATCGGTTATGCTCTCACCCTGGTGCTGATGGGCGCGGTATTCTACCTGGTAATCACCCCCACCGGCCTCTTGATGCGCCTGTTCGGCCGCGATCCCCTCTCGCGGAAATTCCAGCCCGAGGCTTCGAGTTACTGGATCAGGCGCAGGGAGGATGCTAGCCTGGACCGGTACTTCCGGCAGTACTGACGATGAGCGACGAATTCGAAAAAAAAGCCCAGCAGCCCGCCCGGGGGATTCTGCGCGAGTTCTGGGATTTCTTGAAGCACAACAAGAAGTGGTGGCTGCTGCCCGCCCTGATAATGCTGCTCTTGCTGGGGGTCTTCGTGGTCCTGGCCGGAACCGGCGCCGGCCCCTTCATCTACACCCTGTTCTAGGTCGCTGTATTTCAAGCGGTTTTACGCCGGGTTCATGTTACAAAGCGTTTACCCAAATCCCTGATTTTGCAACGTATCATCGTAGTAGATGCAGCAAACGGAGGATTGGAAAATGCACAGAAAGATGTTGCCGGTAGTCCTGGCGGTCGGCCTTTTGGCAGGCGCCGCGTCGGCGCAGGTTCACCACGCGTACAACTACGTCGTGCCGCAGAGCCGGGCGTATGCGTTCGCCTATTCGGCGGCGCCGCAGAGGGTTCAGGTGACCGAGGTGCAGGTGGGAGTGGTGATCCTGGAACAGATGGCCACCACCACCATGGACGTCAGCCTGCACAACCCCTCGCACCGCCGGCTGGAAGCCCAGTTGCTGATCCCGGTTCCCGAGGGGGCCGTGCTCAAGGGGTTCGACTTCCAGGGAACCGCCAGGGAACCCACCGCCAAGCTCTTGCCCAAGGGGGAGGCCAAGCGGACCTATCACCAGATCGTCGCGCGCATCCGCGACCCGGCGCTCCTCGAGTTCATCGGCATGAAGCTGATCCAGTCGTCGGTGTTTCCGGTCGAGGCCCGCGGACGGCAGAAGGTGCGCATCACGTACGAGCACCTGCTTTCCGCCGACGGCAACCGGGTCGACTACGCGCTGCCGCGCAGCGAGTCGTTGGACTTCGCGGTTCCCTGGACCATCGCGGTGCAGATCAGGTCCAAACGGCGCATCTCCACGGTCTACTCGCCCAGCCACGAGATCGAAACGGTGCGCAAGGGCGAAAGACGGGTTTCCGCCCGGCTGGATGTGAAAGACCGCTCCAAGCCGGGGCCGTTCAGGCTTTCATACCTTCTGGAGCAGGGCGGGGTGACCGCCTCGCTGTTCGCCTACCCGGACCCCAAGGTGGGCGGCGGCTACTTCCTGCTGCTGGCCGGCGCGCCGGCGGCGCCGGAGAAGGCTCCCTCGATCAAGCGCGAGGTCACCGTGGTGATGGACCGCTCGGGCAGCATGAACGGGGAGAAGCTCGAGCAGGTGCGCCAGGCCGCCTTGCAGGTGCTCTCGGGTCTGGACGCGGGCGAGGCCTTCAACCTGATAACCTACAACGAGGCGGTGGACGCCTTCTCCTCCCGGTCGGTGATCAAGAACAAGAAGAGCATGCAGCAGGCCCGGAGTTGGCTGGAGGGCATGCAGTCGCGCGGGGGGACCAACATCCACGACGCGCTGGTCGAAGCCCTGCGATTGAAACCCACCAGGGACACCCTGCCGATCGTCTTGTTCCTCACCGACGGCCTGCCCACCATCGGCCAGACCTCCGAGCGGGCCATCCGCGAGCTGGTGATCAAGGGCAATAAAGCCAGAAGGCGCATCTTCACCTTCGGAGTGGGCGTAGACGTCAACACCGCGCTTCTGGAAAAGATCGCCTCCGAGACCCGGGCGTTCGCCACCTATGTGCTGCCCGGCGAGGACGTGGAGGTCAAGGTATCCAAGGTGTTCAACTCCCTCAAGGGGCCGGTGCTGGCCGATCCCAGGCTGCGGGTGGCCGACCACGGCAGAGTGCGGGACTTACTGCCTCAGAGATTGCCGGACCTGTTCGAAGGGGATCAGCTGGTGGTGTTGGGCCAGTACGTCGGCGAGAAGCCGATCAACTTCGAGATCAATGGCAACTACCTGGGTCGGCAGAAAAAGTTCGCGGTGAAGTTCGATCCCCAAAAGGCAACTACCAAAAACGGCTTCGTGCCCCGGCTGTGGGCCAGCCGCAAGATCGCCGTGCTGGTCGACGCCATCCGCTCCTCGGGGGCCGACGCCGATCGCATGGCGGTGCGCGCCGCGGTGCACACCGACCCTCGCTTCAAGGAGCTGGTCGACGAGATCGTGAAACTATCCACCGAGTTCGGGATTCTCACCGAGTACACCGCCTTTCTGGCCCGGGAGGGGACCGACCTGGGCCGGCGCAGCGAGGTGCTGGCCACCGCCCGGGGCAATTTCAAGAACCGGGCGGTGAGCACCCGTTCGGGTATGGGCTCGGTCAACCAGGACATGAACCGGCAGTACCAGGCCAAGCAGCAGGTGCTCAACCCGGGCAACGAGTACTGGGACCAGAACATGAACCGGGTGAGCATCACCAGCGTGCAGCAGGTAAACGACCAGGCCTTCTACCAGCGCGGCAACCGCTGGGTGGACAGCCGGCTGATGGAGAAGGAACGCGGCCTGAAGCCCAAAAAGGTCATCCGCTTCGGCTCCGGGGAGTTCAAGCGCCTGGCCGAGCGGCTGGCCAAAGAAGGCCGCCAGGGCTCCATCTCGCTGCGCGGCGACATCTTGATGGTGGTGGACGGCAAGCCGGTGCTGATTACCGGGATGTCTAAAACCAAATGACTACTTTTGCGTCAATAATTGACGCGTGAAGGAGACACGCAATGAACCGGTCGATGATATGTGCAATCCTTGGTTTTCTGGCGTTTTTTACGGCCTGCAGCGCGGGGGCCGCCGAAAATGATGTGCGCCTGATCACGGTCACCGGCGACGCCGACATTCTGGTCAAGCCCGACGAGGCGGTGGTACGGTTCTCGGTGCAGACCAAGGACAAGGATCTGGACGACGCCGTTATGCAGAGCGACAGCCGCACCGCCCGGGTATTGAAGGCCTTGAAGAAACTGGGAGTCGCGGCCCGGCACATCAAGACCGATCACATGAACATCTGGCCCGAGTACAACTACCACGAATCCAACGTGAAGGCCTACCGGGTGCGCAAGGGCATCACCGTGACGGTCAAGGAAACCGAAAATCTCGAGAAGGTCCTCAAGGAAGCCATAGACGCCGGGGCCAACGGCATCGACGGCGTGCAGTTCCGCTCGACCGACCTGCGCAAGCACAAGGACAAGGCCCGCCTGATGGCGATTCAGGCCGCGAAGGAAAAGGCCTCCGATATGGCCGGGGCCCTGGGCCAGAAGATCGGCCGGCCGCGCACCATCAACGAAAATCCCTCCAACTACAACGGCTGGGGCGGTTGGTGGGGATACTACGGAAACGTCACCGCCCAGAACGCGGTGCAGAACGTGGGACCCGCGGCGGGCTCCACCGGCGAGGTCACCGCGCTGGGACAGATCCGGATCAATGCCAAGGTTACGGTTGCTTTTGATCTCAAATAAATCCAGGAGGTGTGAGATGAAGACGCTGATGAAAATGATGATGCTGGCGGCGGTGATGGGGATGCTCTACGCCCCGGCGGCCTCGGGCCGCTCCAAGACCGCCAAGAAACCGCTGATCCAGATGGCCATCCTGCTGGACACTTCCAGCAGCATGCAGGGGCTGATCGACCAGGCCAAGTCGCAGCTCTGGAAGGTGGTCAACGAGTTCATCACCACCAAGAAGGCCGGGGTGCGGCCCGAGATCCAGGTAGCCCTCTACGAGTACGGAAAGAGCTCGCTGCCCCAGGGCGAGGGCTACATCCGCCAGATCGTGGCGCTGACCACCGACCTGGACAAGGTCTCCGAGGAGCTGTTCGCCCTGCGCACCAACGGCGGGTCGGAGCACTGCGGCCAGGTGATTCACCAGGCCACCCAGGGGCTCAACTGGAGCAAGAGCAACCGGGATCTCAAGGTCATCTTCATCGCCGGCAACGAGCCCTTCACCCAGGGCCCGGTGGACTACCGCAAGGCGGTCAAGGCGGCCATTACCAAGGGGATCATCGTCAACACCATCCACTGCGGAAACGAGGCGGCGGGCATCTCCGGCAAGTGGAAGGACGGGGCGGTGCTGGCCGACGGCCAGTTCATGAACATCGACCAGAACCGCGCGGTCCCGCACATCGCCGCCCCCCAGGACAAGCAGATCGCCGAGCTGGGCGCCGAGATGAACAAGACCTACATCCCCTACGGCAAGCGCGGGAAGGCCAGCGCCGCCCGGCAGAAGAAGCAGGACTCCAACGCCGAGGGTGCGGCTCCCGGGTCCATGACCCAGCGGGCGGTGTTCAAGTCCTCGGGCAACTACTCCAACGCCGGGTGGGACCTGGTGGACGCCGAGAAGAACGGCGTCAAGGTCGAGGATATCAAGAAGGAGGAGCTGCCCCAGAACATGCAGAAGATGTCGGTGAAGGAGCGCAAGGCCTACGTCAAGGCCCAGGCCGCCAAGCGCGCCGACATCCAGAAGAAGATCAAGAAGCTCAACGCGGAGCGCAAGAAGTACGTGGCCGACAAGCGCAAGGAACTGGCCGAGTCGAATGAGAAAGACACGCTGGACCAGGCCATGATAAAGTCGGCCCGCGAGCAGGCCGCGAAGAAGAACTTCAAGTTCGACTAGAGATATGGCCAAGCGAAGAATACTGGTAGTCGAGGACGACAAAGCCATCCGCCAGGGCATCGTTGATGCCCTGGCGTTTGACGGCTACGACGTGCTGGAGGCCAAGGACGGCAAGGAGGGCATGCGGATGGCCCTCCGGTTCGACTACGACCTCCTGCTTCTGGACCTGATCCTGCCCAAGGGCGACGGCCTGGAGATCCTGAAGGCGGTCCGCGCCGGGCGGCCCACCCAGCCGGTGATCATCCTGACCGCCCGCGGCGAGGAGCAGGACCGCATCAAGGGCCTGGAGTTGGGGGCCGACGACTACGTGGTCAAGCCCTTCTCGGTCAAGGAGCTTCTGGCGCGCATCCAGGCGGTGCTGCGGCGTTCCCCCGAGCGCCCCACCGACGTTACCGTGGTCGATTTCGACGGCGGCAGCGCCGATCTCGCCAGGGGCGAGGTCCACTTCGAAGACGGCGGGCGGAGCGAGCTCTCGGTGCGCGAGGGCGAGCTGCTGCGCTACCTGGCCTCCAGCGCCGGGCGGGTGATCTCGCGCGACGAGCTGCTTTCGCGGGTCTGGCGGCTGACTCCCGGCCGGGTGGACACCCGCACCATCGACGTCCACGTAGCCCGCCTGCGCGAGAAGCTCCGCGACGACCCCGCAAAGCCCCGCCTGATTCAGACTGTCCGCGGCAAGGGCTACATGTTCAAAAAAGCAGAGTCATGAACCGGCCGGTTGTCACCTGGATCGTCTTC
>Ga0272442_10006805_pt1 | contig 14911 bp, 11 predicted proteins | sample SSMForm2O_FD_200262 | JGI IMG/M metagenome (GOLD analysis project Ga0272442, IMG submission 200262) | Marine sediment archaeal communities from Little Sippewissett salt marsh, Falmouth, MA, United States - SSM-Form-2O | ecosystem: Environmental > Aquatic > Marine > Wetlands > Sediment ...
CTGACCGACGAGGAGCCCACGGCGACCAAGGAAGGCAGGGACATGCGGGTTGTCTCCCTGCGCCGGTATCGTGCGGCCGTGCTCCGCGATTTGGACTGGCTCTTGAACACCGGCTGTCACACCTCCTCCGAGGACCTCTCGGAGTTTGGGAACGTGGCGCAATCGGTTCTGAACTTTGGCATTCCCGACATTTCCGGCATGACGGCATCGGGGGTGGAGTCGGATGAATTCGAGCGGAGGATTCTCGATGCCATTCGGCATTTCGAGCCGCGGATCTTGCCCGGCTCGCTGTCGATTCACGTCTACGCCGCCCCCGGACAGATGGACCACAACGCGGTCTCCTTTGAGATTCGCGGCGATCTGTGGGCTCAGCCCACGCCCGATCCCCTGTACGTGCGGACGGAGGTCGATCTGGAAACAGGTCAGTGCGAACTGAGGGATCGGCCCAATGGATAGGCGCCTTCTGAGATACTACAACCGCGAATTGCAGCACTTACGAGAGATGGGGGGTGAGTTTTCGCGGGAGTTTCCCAAGATCGCCGGGCGGCTCGGTTTGGAATCCCTGGCCTGTGCCGACCCCTACGTCGAACGCCTCCTCGAGGGCTTCGCCTTCCTCGCGGCGCGCGTTCACCTGAAGTTGGATGCCGAGTTTCCCCGGTTCACGCAATCGATTCTGGACACGGTCTACCCTCACTACCTCACGCCGACACCCTCCATGGCCGTCGTGCAGTTCTCCCCGGACCTGACGGAGGGGGCGCTGGCCGAGGGTTTCGTCATTCCACGGAACACGGCCTTGCGGAGCCGTCTGGCCAAGGGCGAGCAGACGGCTTGCGAGTACCGCACTGCCCACGACACGACGCTCCTGCCACTGAAGATCACCGAAGCCGAGTACTACACGCGGGGGCTGGCGGCACTGGAGATCCCCAAGAAGTACGAGGCGAAGGCGGGGATTCGCCTTCGGATCGAGTGCACGGCCGGGCTGACCTTTGGGGAGGCGGATCTCCAGAAGGTTTCCCTCTTTCTGCCGGGGGGCGATCAGACCTCGGCGCGGCTGTATGAGCAGTTTTTCGCTCACACGATGGCGGTGGTAGCCCAGTCGATTCAGCACCCGGTGCGGTGGCAAGAGACACTGGGCAGTTCGGCGGTTCGGCGGTCGGGTTTCAGCAATGCCGAGGCGCTGCTGCCGTACGACGCTCGGAGCTTCCACGGCTACCGGCTGTTGCACGAGTATTTCATCTTTCCCGAGCGGTTCCTGTTCGTGGATCTGCTGGGCCTCCACGAGGTGCTGACCGACAGCGAAGAGACCGTCATGGACGTGGTCATCCTCCTGGACGAGGCGGACCTGGAACTCCAGGGGATGGTCGACGCCTCGCGATTCCAGCTCTTCTGCACGCCGGCGATCAACCTGTTCCCCAAGCGGGCGGACCGGATCCATCTGTCGGATCGGTTCTCCGAGTTTCACGTCGTGCCGGATCGGACGCGCCCGTTGGATTTCGAGGTCTACAAGGTGTTGGGCGTCAGTGGCTATGGTGCCCGGGCCGACGAGGAGATGGACTTCCAGTCGTTCTATTCGGCGACGGACGTAGACGCCGGCGCGGGCAGCAGCGGGGCGTACTACATGATTCACCGCATGCCCCGGACGGCCTCGGAACGCGAACGCCAGTACGGGCGGCGGTCGAGTTACTCCGGCAGCGAGGTGTTCCTGTCGTTGGTGGACGCCCGGGCCGCCCCGTATCGGTCGGACCTTCGGCAGCTTGGCATGGACACGCTGTGTACCAACCGGGACCTGCCGCTTCAGATGGCCGTCGGAGGGGGCCAGGGCGACTTCACGATGGACCTCAGCGCGCCGGTGGAGGACATCCGCTGCGTGGCGGGCCCGACGCCGCCGAAACCCTCCCACGTGGAAGGGCAGATGGCCTGGCGAGCCGTCAGTCACCTGTCGCTGAACTACCTGTCTCTTCTGGACGTCAGCGAACAGGACGGGGCCTCGGCCTTGCGGGAGCTTCTCAAGCTCTACGCGGATGCCAGCGATCCGGCCATCCGCAAACAGATCGACGGCGTCAAGTCGGTGACGTACCGGCCGATCACCCGCCGCGTCGCCATGGCCGGGCCCATCGCCTTCGCCCGCGGGCTGGAAGTGACCGTCGTCCTGGATGAGGAGGCGTTCGAGGGGGGCAGCGCCTTCCTGCTCGGGGCCGTCCTCGAACGATTCTTCGCCAAGTACGTTTCGATTAACTCCTTCACGGAAACGGTCGTTCGCACCGTGGACCGTGGTCAGATCATGCGATGGCAAGCGAGAGTGGGACAGAGGCATACGCTCTAGCCAAGAGGCTGGAAGAAGCCCCGCACCGGTTCAACTTCTTCCAGGCTGTCCGCCGGCTGGAGAACCTGGACGCGGCCCGGCCGTACGTCGGCTACTCGAGACGCCCGGGCGAGGATCCGGTGCGCTTTTGTCAGAAAGCGTCACTGGCCTTCGCGCCGCGGACGATCGAGGGCTTCCAGAATGAGCCCGGCGTGCCCGTTCCGCGGATGTACGTCAACTTCCTGGGCCTGTTGGGGCCCAACGGACCGATGCCGCTGCACCTGACGCAATACGTCCGCGAGCGCGTGCTGATTCACCACGACCGTGCCCTGGCCCGGTTCCTCGACGTGTTCAACCATCGGATGGTCAGCTTCTTCTACCGCGCGTGGGCCGCCAACCAGCAGACCGTCCAGTTCGAGCGGGGAGACGAGGACCGCTTCGCCGTCTACGTCGGCAGCATGTTCGGCATCGGCATGGAGTCGTTCCGGAAGCGCGACGCCGTGCCGGATGTGGCCAAGCTGCACTACTCCGGGCATCTTGCCGGCCAGACGCGATATCCCGAGGGGATCTGCGACATCTTGCAGGACTACTACGGCATCCGCGTGTCGATCACCGAGTTCATCGGCCAGATGCTGGAGGTCCCCGACGACTGCCTCTGCCGACTGGGCGAATCCCCCGAGACCGGGTCGATCGGATGGACGGCGATCGTTGGCCGGAGAGTCTGGGAATGCCAGCAGAAGTTCCGGCTGCGGTTCGGACCGATGGACCTCAAGGAGTATGAGCGTCTGCTCCCCGGCGGGGACAGCTTGCGCCGGCTCCTGGCCTGGCTCAAGAACTACCTCGCCGACGAGTTGCTCTGGGACGTCCAACTGATCCTCAAGAAAGAAGAGGTCCCCGCCCTGAAGATGGGCGCGATCGGGCGGCTGGGCTGGACGACCTGGCTGACCAGCAAGCCTCTCGATCACGACGCCGACGACTTGATCCTGCAACCTCAGCAGGCCGAAGGCCTGTAAGACGAATCACTGACCCGTTCACAGTCGAAAGGAAGATGACCATGGCAGAGATAAGTCGTACGGCACTGTTCGGCAAGCTCAACAGCCTTTGCTACAAGGCGATCGAGAGCGCTACGGTCTTCTGCAAGCTGCGCGGGAATCCCTACGTCGAGTTGGTGCACTGGCTCAAGCAAATCCTGGAGCTCCAGGACTCGGACATTCACCGGATCGCGCGCCACTTCGAGCTGAACCCGTCCCGGTTGGCCAAGGACATGACGGCGGCGCTGGACCGTCTTCAGCGCGGGGCGACGAGCATCTCGGACCTGTCGAGCCATCTCGAGGAGACGGCCGAACAGGCCTGGACCTATGCGACGCTGCTGTTCGGGGAGTACCGCATTCGTAGCGGGCACCTGGTCATCGCGCTGCTGAAGACCAAGTCTCTTAAGAACATCCTTCTGGGCATCTCGAAGGAGTTCGACAAGATCAAGGTCGAGGAGCTGACCGACAAGTTCGCCAAGATCGTCGGCGCCTCGTGCGAGGAGGCGTTGCAGGCTCAGGACGGCACGGTGGTTGGGGGCGGAGCCGCTCCGGGCGAGGCGTCGGACGCCATGGCCCCCGCGCAGATGGGCAAGCAGGAGGCCCTCGGGCGCTTCTGCAAGGACCTGACGGAAGAAGCGCGCACCGGCGACATGGACCCGATCGTGGGGCGGGACATGGAGATCCGCCAGATCGTCGACATTCTCATGCGGCGCCGGCAGAACAATCCGATTCTCACCGGCGAGGCCGGCGTGGGTAAGACCGCCGTCGTCGAGGGTTTCGCCCAGCGAATCGCCGCCGGCGACGTGCCCCCGTGCCTCCAGGACGTCCGACTGCTCACGCTGGACCTGGGGCTCCTCCAAGCCGGCGCCAGCATGAAGGGCGAGTTCGAGAACCGACTCCGCCAGGTCATCGAGGAGGTCCAGAGCTCCGAGAAGCCCATCATCCTGTTCATCGACGAGGCCCACACGCTGGTCGGGGCCGGCGGGGCGGCCGGGCAGGGCGACGCCGCCAACCTTCTCAAACCCGCCCTCGCCCGTGGCACGCTCCGCACCGTCGCGGCCACCACGTGGGCGGAGTACAAGAAGTACTTCGAAAAGGACCCCGCCCTGACGCGCCGGTTCCAGGTTATCAAGATCGAGGAGCCCTCCGAGGAGAAGTGCCTCCTCATGATGCGCAAGCTCGCGGGCGTTCAGGAGAAGCACCACCAGGTGGCCGTGCTGGACGAGGCCCTCGACGCCGCCGTGAAGCTCTCGCACCGGTACATCCCGTCGCGGCAGTTGCCCGACAAGGCGGTCAGCTTGCTGGACACGTCTTGCGCTCGCGTGGCGATCAGCCAGCACGCCATCCCCGCCCGGATCGACGACACCCAGAAGCGGATCGACGCCCTGGAGATCGAGTTGGGCATCATCGATCGCGAGGCCAACATCGGCGTGGAGCACGAAGAGCAGCGGGGCGAGGCGACTGAGAAGCTCGAAGCCGACCGCAAGCTGCTCGACGAGCTCCAGGCGCGTTGGGACGAAGAGAAAGCCGTGGTGGACAAGATCCTCGATCTGCGTGACAAGCTGCGACAGAGCGGCACCGGCAAGGTGGATGAGCCCGCCGACGAGGTCCCCGAGGGCGAGGCCCCGGCCGAGGAAGCCGAAGCGCCCCCCGCCGAGGCCACCGAGGCCCTCAGCGACGAGGACCGCGCCAAGATGCTCGAGGAGCTCAAGGGCCTCCAGGCCGAGCTTTCCGAACTCCAGGGCGAGGACCCGCTGATCCTGCCCGCGGTCGACTACCAGGCGGTAGCCTCGGTGGTCCAGGACTGGACGGGCATTCCGGTTGGCAAGATGGTAGCCAACGAGGTCCAGTCCGTGCTCAATCTGGCGGACACGATGGAGAACCGGGTCCTGGGCCAGCGGCACGCCTTGGACGCGATCTCCAAGCGGATCCAGACGTCGCGCGCGAGCCTGGACAACCCGAGCCGTCCGATCGGCGTGTTCATGCTGGTCGGGCCGAGCGGCACGGGCAAGACGGAGACGGCTCTGACGTTGGCCGAGGCACTCTACGGCGGCGAGGAAAACGTCATCACGATCAACATGAGCGAGTTCCAGGAGGCCCACACGGTCTCGACCCTCAAGGGCGCGCCTCCCGGATACGTCGGCTACGGCGAGGGCGGCGTGCTGACCGAAGCGGTTCGCAGACGCCCCTACAGCATCGTTCTGCTCGACGAGGTCGAGAAGGCCCACCCCGACGTGCACGAGATCTTCTTCCAGGTCTTCGACAAGGGCCACATGGAAGACGGCGAGGGGCGGGACATCGACTTCAAGAATACGATCATCATCCTCACGAGCAACGTGGGCAGCGACCTGGTCATGGAGATGTGCAAAGACCCCGAGTTGATGCCCAGCCCCGAGGGCATCGCCAAGGGCATGCGCGAGCCGTTGCTGAAGGTCTTCCCGGCCGCACTGCTGGGTCGGCTGGTCGTCGTGCCGTTCTACCCCATCAGCGACGAGGTGCTCCGCAAGATCACCGTTCTCCAGATCGGGCGCATCGCCAAGCGTCTCCAGGAGAACCACCGGATCCCGTTCGAGTACGACGAGGCGGTCGTGGACCTCATCGTCAGCCGCTGCACCGAGGTCGAGAGCGGCGCCCGCATGGTGGACGCGATCCTGACGCACACGATGCTGCCCGAGATCAGCACGGTGTTCCTCAACCGTCTGGTGGAAGGCCAGGAGATCAAGAAGGTCCACATCGGCGTCGAGGACGCGGAGTTCCGGTACTCGTTCGACTGACTTGGCGGATCGTGTGGGCCGGACCCCGGCGTGCTCCGGTTTCGCAACACGAGGTTGCGCCGGATTGGGCACTATTGCCCTGCTGGGTCGGGCACAATGGGGATACGTGGCTTGGAGTGCGTACTATTGCCCGGTCGCGATGATCTGGGCCAGGCAGCCGGTGGCCTATCCGGTGACATAGAGGCTGTTCAAGAAACGGATTATGCTGGTCGGTTTCCTGATCGAGGCTCAGTTGGCAGCTTTGGCACGGAGAATGCAACGTCAGCCAGAAGGACAAGAACGATAACCGTCGGGCGCCCACCCTCGGGCTGTCCGAGGGCTCGCTTGGGTGGACGGCGTGGTTCGGGCCGAGAGGAGTCTCCCTATGGGAGCATTTAACCTCGAACGCGACACATATAGCCTGACCTTCCCGGGGTACGGCACGGTCTTTGCGCATTACGGCCTCTGGCCCGATGCGGTGAAGCGCATGCGGGAGCAGATCGAGACGTTCCGGCACCGGGCCTACGGCCAAGCCACGATGGAGCGCGACCGGATGAACGTGCTCATCGCGGCGGACCAGGTTTCGCAGGTGCTTGGCAGTCTGGGTTTCGCGCTGCTGACAGCCGCCATTGGGGGCTTGGCCGGGCAGGTGCTTCAGGTGTTCGTGCAGTCCTCCACGCTTGCGCTGTTCGTCACCAGCCGTACCATCGCCATTCTGTGCACGGGGTTCTCGTCGTTCGTCGCCAACATGAGTTGCATCGCCACGCAGTCGTACATTCAGAAGACGCTGGCGGTTGACGAAGACACGTACAAGTTCACGCTGATGGACCTGGTGTCGCTTCAGTTCGCGTCCTCGGTGTACAAGCCCGTTTCGGAGGGGGGCGGCTTGGCGGTCCGCCAGACGGCTGGCCAGGAGCTCCGAACGGGCGGCGGCGCCTTGACAGTCGTGTCGGTCATCACGGCCGGCGTGGTAGCCTACCTCAAGACGGCGGGTCAGGGGCGGGTCTCCTTCCAGCCCGCCTCGACGATCGCTGCGATCGAGAAGGTCAAGAAGGACCTCCTCAACACCGGCACGGGCTTACAGATCTCGCAGTTGGCCGACTCGATCTACAAGACGATGCGTAGTCCGAAGGTTCGCGGCACCGCGATGGACCGGGCCGCCAGAGAGACCAAGGCGCCGGCGCTTCATGGGTTCTCGGGGCGGGAGAACCGCGAGGCGTTGGCGGGCCATGCCTCACGATATGGGGCGTCCAAGGCGGACGTGCTGATCTGGGAGCTGACGTTGAAGATGATCGGCCGGGCCATCAACAACTGGATCGCCCTGCGTCGGGAGATCCAGAACACGCCGTCTCGCCAGGGCTCCCAGGTCTTCGAGGCGGTCAAGAAGATCTGTTCGCGCCAGGGCCTGAACGCTCGTTGCTCCGGGCAGTCGAGCAGGACATTGAAATGATATCCTCCCCGCGGGTCGGCGAACGCTTGGCGCCCGCCGGCCAGGGGTGACGGAGGTTTAACATGGCTAGAACGCAGGAATACAGGCAGCTCGCCGTGGGAACGCCCCTGGGCGATGACGCGCTGCTGCTGCGGTCGTTCTCCGGGACCGAGACGCTGAGCAGGCTCTTCTCCTACCGCTTGGAGTTCGTCAGCGAAGATCCCGACATTCAGTTCAAGGACATCGTCGGCCAGAACGTGACCGTGCGCGTTCAGCCCTCGCCGAGCGACGAGCCGCGCTACTTCAACGGCTACCTTTCGACGTTCGAGCACGTTCGCAGCGAGACAGGCGTGACGCGGTACGCGGCCACCATGGTGCCCTGGTTGTGGTTTCTGACACTGACCTCCGACTGCCGCATCTTCCAGGCGATGCAGATCCCGGACATCATCAAGCAGGTGTTCCGGGAACTGGGCTTCACGGACGTGGAGGACCGCCTCTCGGGGCAGTACGTGGAGCGCGAGTATTGCGTGCAATACCGCGAGACGCACTTTAACTTCATCAGCCGCCTGATGGAACAGGAGGGGATCTACTACTACTTCAAGCACGAAAATGGCAAGCACACGCTCATCCTCTGCGACGGGCGGAGCAGCCACGAGCCGTACCCCGGGTACGAGAAGGTCAAGTACTACCCGCCGACCGAGAGCATCCGCGAGGCCGAGTACGTCCACGAATGGGTCACCTGCCAGGCGGTTCAGTCGGGCACGTACTCGCACACGGATTTCGACTTCACCAAGCCGCGGACACTGCTGCTGAGCTCATCGAAGATCACGCGGTCCTGGGCCGTGCCCCCCTACGAGATCTTCGACTTCCCCGGCGAGTATGTCGAGCAAAGCGCGGGCCAGGAGTATGCTCGCAAGCGAATCGAGGAGATCCAGACAGACTACGAGATCTCTACCGGCGACGGGAACGTCCGAGGGATCGCCACGGGCTTCACCGTGGAGATGGAGAACCTGCCGCGTTCGGAGATGAACAAAGAGTACTTGGTGATCGCGGCGTCGATTACGGCGGATTCCGACGAATTCGGCGCGGGAGAGAGTGGCGGATACAACTTCGGCGTGACCTTTCACTGCATCGACGAGAGCCAGCAGTTCCGCGCGGCGTGCTCATCGCCCCGGCCGCTGATCCAGGGCTGCCAGACCGCGATCGTGGTCGGCCCCGGCGGCGAGGAGATCCACACGGACTCGCACGGACGAGTGAAGGTCCAGTTCCACTGGGACCGCTACAGCAAGACGGATGAGAACAGTTCCTGCTGGATTCGCGTTTCCCAGCCGTGGGCCGGCAAGAAGTGGGGGGCCATCTTCCTGCCGCGTATCGGGCAGGAGGTGATCGTCGAGTTTCTCGAGGGCGACCCGGACCGGCCGATCATCACCGGGCGGGTATACAACGGCACGGAGAAGCCGCCCTACGACCTGCCGGGCAACGCGACACGGTCCACCGTCAAGAGCAACTCTTCCAAGGGCGGTGACGGGTGGAACGAGATTCGTTTCGAGGACAAAGCCGGCAGCGAGCAGATCTTCATCCACTCGCAGAAGAACACCGATGAGCGCGTCCTGAACGACTCGAAGGAGTGGATCGGCAACGACCGCCACCTGATCGTCAAGAAGAAGCAGTACGAGCTGGTCGAGGAGGAGAAGCACCTGATCGTCAAGCAGGACCAGAAGGAGAAAGTCGAGGGCGACCTGCACCTGAAGGTCGTGGGCAACCAGAACGAGAAGGTGGACCAGACGATCTCCCGCGAGGCGGGGATGAACCTGCAAGAGAAGGTGGGCACGAACTGGGCCTCGGAGGCCGGTCAGGAGATCCACCTCAAGGCCGGCATGAACGTCGTGATCGAGAGCGGCATGGAGTTGACGATCAAGGCCGGCGGCGCGTTCGTGAAGCTCGATATGAGCGGTGTGACAATCAGCGGGACGATGGTGAAGATCAACAGCGGTGGCGCTGCCGGTAGCGGCAGCGGCTCGAGCCCCGAGGCGCCGGTCGAGCCCGAGGAAGCGAAGGAAGCCGACGACGACAACACGGGCGAGATTTCCGAGCCGGCGGCCACGCCGACCCCGCCGACGCCCGAGACCTACAGTGCCCAGGCCCAGGTGATGAAGATGGCAGCCGTCGAGGGCACGCCGTTCTGCGCCGTGTGTGCGGCCGCGGCTGCCGCCCGGGCCAGGCAAGGCGCATCGTCGTCGCAGGGAGGCCAACAGCAGTCAGGGGCGGATCGCGCCAATTCCCAAGCGCAGTCTGCTGCCGAGAGTCGTTCCCGGCGGTCGGAGCGGACATCCACGGGAGAAGAGGATTCCTAGGCGGCGTAGGCGAGGCACGATTCTGGAGACGACGCGATGGCCAATGAGGCGATGATGGCGAGATTGAGCGAGCAGTTGTTTTCCGATCCCGAGATGACCGTGTATGCGGTCCTGGACGGGGCATCCGTGCCGGGCCTGGTGCGGAAGCTCTGGGAAGTCAAGCCCAAGTACTACTGCCTGTTCCCCGGCGAGTTGGAGCCGGACATGGCCGAGGTCGCGCCGTACGTGGTCGAGTTGGAACCGGACTCGCAGTTCACCCAATGGGTGATTGATGGCGGGTGGGGCAATCACTGGGGCATCTTTGCCTCGGCGCCGGAGGACCTTCGCAAGATGCGGGGGCATTTCCGCTCCCTCGTGAAGGTAATGGACGAGGCCGGCACGCCGATGTACTTCCGGTTCTACGACCCCCGCGTGATGAGGACTTTCCTGCCGACGTGCAACGCCGAGGAGCTGTCGGAGCTCTTTGGCCCCAGCACGAGCTACCGCCTTGAGGCCGAGGACCCCAACGTCCTGTTGTGTCTCCGGAACGACGCCGGGGAACTCCACACGGACGAGATCAAACTGGCCCGGGCATGAAATGATGGACCACAGGATGCACTGATGCTGGTGATTCGGGAAGAACAGAAAGGCGCCTTCTCGCAGGCCGTCGCGAGGAACTTCGAGTGCGGCCAGTACAGCCACGTGAGCCGTGTCTTCCCGGATCGGTGCCGGGCCCTGGGCGACCCGGTCGTGCGGGAGTGGATTCGCAAGGGCATCCGGGAAGCCGCCGCCTGCGGGATCGACGAGGAATACGAGGTGTCGCGGTACATCGATTTGATGTTCCTGCTGAGCCCGGATTTCGGCTCGGACGCGCAGTACGCCTGGGCCGGGCCGATCCTGGAGGACGCCTCGCTGGCGCCGAAGGAGAAGATGGACAGGCTGTACGAGAGAGCAAGAGAGCAACTGGCGGCGCGGTAGAAGAAAGCCTCACCCCGCGCGCCTTCAGGCGAGCGGGAGTCGCCGAACGGACCGTCGGCGTCTCGAACGCGGAGATGTCGAACGGCTTCGGATAGATGGGAGCTTGGCACATGGTGATAGTCCGAAACGACCAGATGGATGAGTTGGGCGACAAGGAGCTCCAGAAGTTTCAGGACAAGATGGTCCCCCATCTCAACGAGTTCTTCCCCGATCAGTGCGAGGCGCTTGGCGAGGAGCAGGTCCGGGAGGCCATTCTCTACGGGGTCGAACGGGCGGAAACGTACGGGATCGTGATCGAGCAGGACGTCTGCAACTACATCGATCTGATGTTCGCGTTGGGAAAGGACTTCGACACGGATCCCGAGGAGCCGTGGGCCGGGGAGATCCTCAACGACGAATCCAGTCCGAGCCCAACGGCGAAGGTGAACAAGCTCTACGATGAAGCCCTGAGGCGCATCGACGAGGTCGCGCGCAGAGAGGAGGGTTAACCGTGCTCTTCGGATTCATCAAAGCGGTGGTGGACACGGTCAAGACCGTGGTGCAGGTGGCGCGGACCATCTACAACGTCCTGACAGCCGCCCGGAAAGCCGCGGAAGCCGTCTTCTCCGCGGTCAAGGCGGTCAAGAAGGCCGTGTGCGGCTGCCCGGAGAAGGACAAGATCAAGCTCGTGGAACTGGTCGAGGTGGTCACCCGGTCGCAGACCGAGTACTGGTTCTTCACGGGCTACAACGAAGGCGTCGTCGTCAATCCGGGCCCGGAGTCGACGAAGAAAAAGAAGATCACCGAGCGCAAGGACAAGAACGGCGCGGACTACAAGCAGTACATCAACCTCGAGAAGGACCTGGAAGGCCAGGAGAAGCGTCATCCGGAGTTTGGGCGGTACGTCGAGGTCCGGGCGCGGGTCGAGTGGGTCAAGGGCGGCGGGGGCCAGCCGCTCAGCGGCAAGAAGGTCTTCTTCAAGTACGAGGTGGACAAGGGCCAGAAGCGCCCCGCCCTGCTCAAGGGCGCCGAGAAGGAGGGCTTCAACTCCGCCGGCGGGGTGGTCGGGACGGCCGTCACCACCGACGACGAGGGGTGGACGCCCGTCGTGAAGTTCTACCTCTCCCAGTACGGCGAGGACAAGTTCACGATTGTCGCCCAGGCCGACGAGGAGGACAAGAACGTGGCCTCGGGCCCGGAGAAGAAAATCGGCAAGTACCAGGTATGGCGGAGGTTCTGGTTCCAGAAGACGCACGCGTCCAACTTCGCCGCGGCGGACCCCAACCGAAGCGTCGGGGGCTACGCGAAGGTCTTCGCCGAGATGGTGGCGGCCACCCACGTCCAGTTCACCGCCGCCGACGCTCCCGACAGGACCTACTACGAGGAGTACCAGGTCAAGGTCGGTGGGGGCAACACGAAGCAGGCCGTCATCGGCGGGCACAACAGGGACTGGTTCTACAAGAAGTACAAGAAGGAGAAGGAAAAGCCCCTCAAGGCCCACCTGGTTCTCTGCCAGCACCAGTGGGACCCCGGAGGCAGCAGTGGCGAGACGAACGTCCGGGTCACCTCGAATCCCTCGCAGGAGATCCCCATGACGTTGGGCCACAACAACGCCGGGATCGTCAAGCCCGCGTTGAAGGGCGACCTGGTGAAGACGGGCGAATGGCAAGTCGTGGACAACGCCGGCAATCCGGTCCAGCCGAAGGCCGACAGTTGGTGGTCGAAGACCGGCCGATGGATCGGTCTGTGGGGCGGCACGGCGCCGATGGTGACGAAGGGCACGCTTGGCGAGGCCAATATCCTGATCCAGAGCACCCGGACGGGCCTGAACTGTGTGAAGGTCCAGTTGCCCGCCGAGGCACCGGACCCGACGGCCAATCGCGTTATGGTCAAGCTCAAGCTGACGTACGGGCGGTACTGGGGCGGCGAGAGCAACGGCTACCAGACGCTCATCGTCTGCGGGGCCGACAAGGAGTACAACAACATCGTCACGCACGAGATCGGGCATATCTGGTTCCAGACCCCCGACGCCGGCGACCAGCCGTCGAGCCTCAACAACCACCCGAATCACTACACGAACAACCAGGGCGGTCAGGGGCATCACTGCTCCAAGGGCGCCAACTTGGTCATGGGCGTCGCGGGGTACCCGGCCGGCATCTACTCCGACGGTGACTGCACGATGTTCCACTCCGTCGCGCGCAGCGACGGAAGCCATCGTTGGGAGTTCTGCGACGTGTGCGAGCCGTACATGAAGCTGTGGGACATGACCAAGATGAAGCAGCCGACGTAGGGATCGAGTCGGGCGTGCGATTCGCACGAGGAGGCGCCCAAGGCGCTTCGTCGTTTGGAGACTGATAACGAGAAGGTGCAATCATGGCATCCAGCGAGCAAGTCGCTTCGGGGATCCTGACCCCCACGTTCCCGCAGTATTTCGGGGCCGAGGAGGCGTTGTCGGATCTGTTTGAGAGCAAGCTCTCGGCCGCGGACTTCGACGGCGTGGCGATCAATGCGCCGAAGGAGATTCCCATCGGGGCCCACTCCGAGTTGCCTGTCGTGCTCGGGACGAAGGAGACCCTTCTGCGAGCCTGGGAGGTGGTTCGCGGCCAGAACTGCGTTCTGATCGCCACCGAGTCGAACACGGGTCAGGTCCGGATGGCCCAGGCCTTTCCCGACCCGCCCGGCAAGGCGTTGTTTGTGGCTGCTCCCGAGGCGACGCGTGGTCCGAAGCCCGAGGGTGCCACCGCCGAGGGCACGGTCGCTACCGTGCGGAAGATCGACGCCAAGAAGCTCCTGTCCCTGCCCTGGCAGCCCGGGACCTTCTCGCTGGCCATCGTCATGTACGACTGGGCGTCCAACCAGGTCCAGGTGTCCCTGCAGGGCGACGGCGAGCGGGCCAAGGCCGAGCCGAAGGAGGTCTCCCCGCGGCCGAAGGTCCCCAAGGCCCCCGAGGACGCAACGCCCGCCGATGCCAAGGCGCCGCCGGAGATGCCCACGTACGAGCGCAACATCAAGACGCCCCCGCTGGCCGGCGGCAGGGCCGCTCTCGATATCGATACCAGCCCCCTGTCCGATGCCAAGCTGGCCGTGCATGGGGCGTTCTCCACGACGATCAAGAGCTACCATCTGCCCAAGAGCGAGGAGACGCACCGCCTCCGCGACGGTCAGCAGCATCCCGTCCGGGCCGTGGTGCCCGTGACCGTCGCGGTGCTGGCCGTCGACTGGCAGGTGCCGATGCGCTTCGACTGGGCGGTTCCCGTCTACGGCAACCAGGAGCTTCAGGTTGGCGCCAAAGTCGAAGGCCAGTTCTCGATCGACGCGCTGGAAGGCTCGGAGATCAAGCTGAAGGTAGGTAAGTACGTGGCCTACTTGGTGTTGGACGGATCAGTGCTCGGGCCGAAGTCCTTCGAGGTCAAACCCGCACCGAGACGGAAGAAGTAGGACGGAAGGACGTTCTCATGCCCCCAGCATCGAGAATCACGGATATGCACACGTGCCCGATGGTGGACCCGGGCCCCAAGCCGCATGTCGGCGGGCCGATTGTCAAGGGCGAGCCGACGGTCCTCATCGGGTTCATGCCCGCTGCCCGCGTCAGCGACATGTGTGTCTGCGTCGGTCCGCCGGACACCATCTCCAAGGGATCGGCGACGGTGACGATCGGATACATGCAGGCGGCTCGCATCGGCGACAACACCGCCCATGGCGGCGTGATCACCACGGGCTGCCCGACCGTCCTTGTCGGCGGGTAGGGGTCCGGCCTCGGGGGGGGGCTCCCCGGCAGATCGCCGCGGAGGCAAAAACCGTTGACACGCGCTCGTTTCTGAATAGACTTACGCTGAGCAAGGACCTGCTGGTGGCTTCCCCGTGGGCATCGGCTGTACGGTGAATCTCCGGGGAGGGACCGGCCCTTCCGTTCGCAAAGGTGGTACACGCATGTCTGATTCCAAGGTCAGCCGCGCCTTGACGGAAATCCCGGAGGGATATGCCGCCGTTCTGGTCTCGTCGGAACAGGCCGCCAGTGCCCTTCGTGTCTGTGTTCTCGTGAGGCGATCGCCGGACCCCGCGGCGGGGCATCTGTTGGTTCTCCGCGACCTGATCGACGGGCGCGT
>Ga0272442_10006807_pt1 | contig 14909 bp, 8 predicted proteins | sample SSMForm2O_FD_200262 | JGI IMG/M metagenome (GOLD analysis project Ga0272442, IMG submission 200262) | Marine sediment archaeal communities from Little Sippewissett salt marsh, Falmouth, MA, United States - SSM-Form-2O | ecosystem: Environmental > Aquatic > Marine > Wetlands > Sediment ...
TTGCCCGCCGTCTCCTCCCACACCACCTCGCTCAGGTCGTCCAGCAACAGGCCCGTCCCCTCCGAGGCCCCCAGGAGGACCGGACGCTCCAGCACCGGAGTGACCCCATACACCGTCAGTTCGCTCGCCGCCGGCAAGGACCGCTGTTGTGGATCAAGGAACGCGCCGTCCTTCGCCCGCCAAACGCGCCGCGCCTGGCCTGCATCGAGGTCGATTTGGGCGATCTCCCACGCCGGCGCGCCAGGGAACGTGACCACCGAGTCCCCACCAGGCCGGCCCGCGCGAGCCGCCATGTGGACCTGCCACACCTTCGGCGCCGGATGCGCCGCGTCGAGCGGACGCCCAGGGCGCCGACGCTGTGACAGAAATTCACCGAGCGCTTTCGCCACCGCCGGCTTGGGCTTCCCCACAAGCGCGATCGGGCCGTTGAAGAAACCCATCGCCGCAAGCACATCCTCGCCCATATCCGCTACGCCCGTGGCGTCGAAGCCCACCGGACCAACCTTCACGCCCTGCTCCGCCATACGGCTCGTCGCCGCCGCCGCCTCGAGCCACTCGTCCAGCCCCCCCGCCAGACTCATCGCTACCGACGGCAGCACCGGACGCTCGCCCGCCGCCTCGGACATCAACGAAAACGCCAGCAGATCCGCCTGCGCCCGCGTGAGATTGAACTGGCCCAACACCTCGTCCGGCACCTCCGACGCATGCACCACGTAGAAATCGTATCCCCAGCCCACCACCTTCTTCAGGTGCTCCAGCCCGTACGCCCTGCCTTTCGGAACCGACGCGTTCAGCCAGGTTCGCCCGTCCGCAGATGAGGCCGTGAAGCCCGAAGCGCCCCCCGCCACCAGCAGCGGATCCACGCTCAGACCAGCCTTCACCCCCGTCGCCCGGATCTGGTCCGCCGCCTTGCCCATGCTTGCCGGCCACCGCGGGGCCGCCCCCTTGAGCGAGCCGGGGCGGCCCTCCCAAGTCCAAGGCACCAGGGCGTGGCTCGAACCCGCGCTCCGCCAACGTCCGATAGCACGGCACAAATCCCCGACCCCGGCCCCCTCCTCCACGCCCACCCAACACCCGGGCACATCCCCGCAGGGACGCGAACGCACCACGATAGTCGTCGCCCACGAGTAGAACTCGTCTACCTCCGCCGGCGCTGGCGCCCCAATCAGAACCCACACGGGATCCGCCCGCAATTCGCCACCGGGCTCGAGCCGAACCGCCGGCCGGAACGCCCCCGTGATGCCCCCCTGCCACCCAACGCCGCTGGCCCGGAAAGCCACGTCACTCGTGGCAACGCCAAGCGGCAACACCCCGACCGAGAAACTCACCGCGCGACCGGGATCGCTGAAGGTCGCCCCAACCGCCGCCCCGTTGCGGTTGAATACGGGATAGGAGCCCCGGATCGCTACGTGGCGTAGCGACATCGACGCCCGATCGCTCAGGTCGTGGACCCCTTTCGGGCCCACGACCCCCGGATCAATGCGGGCCACCTCGATCGCTTCGTCCCCCGTGTTCGAGACCGCGAGGTCCAAATGCACGTAGGGACGGCCCGAATGCACCGACAGGCTGTGGCGCACGGCAAGGCCCTCATGCACCGGAAACTCCACCCCGAAACAGTTGCCCTCCCCGGCCTCGCTCGTGAAACGTTCCCGATCCGTAACGCCCGGACCCAGTTGCGACGCGTCAAGCGTCGAGCCGTCGGCGAAGGTGATTCGGAAACCCACGTCGTCCATCACCGGCCCCGCACCGTCCACCACGAGATGCCATTCGGCCGTCTTCACGTCGTAGTTCAACGTCATGTTGCCCACGGTGACGGTGTACTTGTCCCGGAGCGACCAAGGCTTCGGGGCCGGCCCCGAACCGACAGGCGCCGCGAAGGCGGCACTGGCCGCTGCCACCAGCAGAACGCACAGAAGGGTACAGCGGGAAAACGTCATACAGGATCTCCAACCTGGGGCGTGCACCTAATCTCAAAACGCGATTATACACGAGCGCCCGATCCTACAGAAGCCTCTCGGCCACCAGCGTCGCCGTCTGCGGCCCGCCACGCCGCGAAAGCGTCACGGTCACCCCGTCCCCCTCTTGCGCCTCCAGCCGCGCCGCCAACTCCCCATAAGACAGCGGCGCCACGCTCTGGTCATCCACCTTCTCAAGGACGTCCCCCGATGCGAAACCGGCCCGGGCCGCGGGCGAGCCCTGCGCCACCCAGACACGCCATGCACCCCCGTCCCACCGCGCCGGACTCAGGCCGAACCCCACGATGCCCGGGTCGCGCAACGGCGGCTTGGCGCCCGGCCTCAGCCGCAGCAGGCCGCGCTCGAAGTTCACCGTCGCCGTGATATGGCGAAGGAATCCAAGCCCCAGGCGCGGCGCCTCTCCCGGCCCCAACACGACGCACACAGGCTCGAGAACCTCGGCGCCGCCCACGCGCACGCGCTCGAGCCGAATCTGCGTCTCACCCATGGCCACGCCGTCGCAAGGCGCCGCCAGTGTCAGGCGCGGCGTGTCGGCCGTGAGCAAGCCCAACTCCCGCAGCGCCGGCTCGGACACCCCCACCGTGCCCCCGAACGTCGTATCGATAACCACCGGCCGCACGTGCCGGCCGTTCAGCACCGCGCTCACCGTGGGCACACCCCCCGCGTCCTCCACCATCGAGACCGTGTTCGATGCCCGGTCGTCCACCACGAGCGCTTCGGACGCCCTGCGCAACGTCAAGGTGCGGCCCGCCAAATCAACAGCCGCCTCCGCGCCCAGCTCCCTGCCGCTGAACACACCCGACACCCGCTCGCCGAAAAGCGCCGTCAACGGCCCGAGATCCATTGCGAGGAACCTGACGTCGCGCGCCATGGCATCGCCGACCGCGAAACGCTCGATGCGCACTACGTCCGCCCTCACCCCCTCCCCGGAGAAACCTCGCGCCTCGACCGCCGGGACCGGCAGCTTCTCAAAATTGAGAAACGCCGCCACCTCCGCATCCACCACCGGATGCGGCGCCCCGAGATCCAGCACAAACGAATAGGGCCCTGCGCCGTTGAGCGCCACGGACACGCCAACCGCGTTTCGCGACACCGTGATGGACACCGCACCCTCGCCCGCCCGCGCGACAAACCCAACGAGCAAGACCATCAACATCACTCGGCCCCGCATGGACGGTTTATACACCCCCCCCATCAACAATGGCAAGCCCCATGGGCACGACCGCGAGGCGCTGTCCCAGCCCCACGGCCGGTTCATCCCAGACGCCCCCATGGCGTATACTCCCTGCGTATCCGAGCGGAATCAGGGGAAAGGCATCATGCGCGACGCCATCGAGCGGTTGCGGTTGGAAAGCAAAATCGCCCTCGTCATCTTCGTGGTCCTGGCGGCACTGGCCGCGTTCATGAACAGCCTGCGGCCAGCCCCCGAGCGTTTCTACCCACCCCAGCCTGACGCGCCACCCGCCACCGAGGAAGCGCTGTGAAACCGCGCCTCGAATCCCTCGCCAAACACCTGCTCCTCTTGTGCGCCTTCCTCGCGCCATGGAGTGTTTACGAACAGGTCCCCGGCGTGGGACTTGCCGTCTCCGAGTGCATCAAGATCCTACTTCTTGGCCTCTTCCTGACCCACCTCCTTCTGTCCAGAACGCTGCGCGTACCGTTCGAGTTCGCCTGGCCGATCGCGATCCCCGCGATCGCGGCAGCCGTGGCGCAACTTGCCATGGCGCTTGCCCTCGTGGTCTCCGTGTCGGATAGCGCTTTGCTGTGCTTCCTGGAAGCGTCTCAAGCCATACCGGCAGGCCTGCTCACCTTCTTGGCCGTAGTGCATTTTGCGCGGTCCCGCGAACTGATCGCCCAGTGCTTGCGCATCTGGTGCCTGTCCACCGCTTGCGTGGCGGTGCTCTCGATCGGGGCGAGCCTTGGCGCGGTTGTGCCCACGGCGTTTTCGATGAGTTCCGGGGCCGTTCTGGCGGGTCCGAGGTCCCTGTTCGGCGGGGGCTACGGATTCGTCTGGGCCCTGGTGGCCGCGGTCTACTTCGCTTCGTTCTCGGAACGCACGCTCAGACGCCGGGCCCTCTTCGTGGTGTGCGCGGCGTTTCTGGCGGCCGGACTTGTGGCGCTGCTCGTGCCCAGCCTGCCGCGAATGGCCTCCTGGAGCTTGCCGCGCGCCGCGACCCAGACGTGGCTCGGAGTCATCTATATGGGGCTGATGTACTGGCTGATGGCTCGCGTGGCCGCGAAACTCGAAGTGAATCGGCGCGAGGGGGAACCTGGGATTCATGCCCTGCTTCTGGTTCTCCTCGGGCTGAAGGCCGCAATATACGTGGCCGCCATATGGCGACCGGACGCCGGCCTCGAGTTGGGCCTCATCGCGGCCTACGCCCTGCCCGACAGCAAGGAACCGTCGCGTGTGTACGGATGGCACAGGCTGGCCGTCCTTCCTTCACTACTCCTCATTGCCTTCAATATCGGATACGTGCATCCGGGAAACGTGATGGATGCCCGCAGCTACACCACTTTGGCCCGCGCCTTCCTGTATAGCGGCGACATGCAGAGGGTCGAGTCCCGAATGGAGTTCTTCGCCCAGCGCTATCCGGCGGAGCGGCAGACGCACTTCTGGCTGGGCCACGTCGAACTGGCCAGGGAATGCCCGTATCGCGCCGCGTGCGAGTTCGCCGAGGCCGTCAAGCCGCCTGAGGACGCCCGCCTCATCCTGCCCCCGCCTACGGCGGAGGAACGCGACGAATTCCTCGCCAAGCTGCGCGACTACTGCTCCGCGCTGCCCGAGCCCGCATCATGTTTCGCCTATGAGCGGGCACTCATCGCCGAAGGGAAAGGGCGGCAAGCGCTCAACCTGCTCGAACTGCGCAGTGCGACGTTCCAGGTGCCGGCGGCGCCGTCCAGCGTGCGCCAACGCGCCCATACAGCGGCCGCGGGCCTCGTTGTCGAGCTGCTCCGTGCGCGCGAAATCGAGAACGATCTCCGGGCGTGGGATTTGGATAGGCTCTTCGGACTGCTCGATGCCTGGGGATGCGTTGTGCAGCGTGCTCCCGACACGGTCCCGAGGAGGCTGCTGCCGCTGGCCTGCGTTGCGCGCCATGGGCCGCACGTCCAGGAAGTGCTGGTCGTGGGCGCTCTCGGCGGCGCGCATGCACGGCGCGCAACGTCCGAGAGAATCGAGGGGATGTCGCAGGCCGCCGGGCAGTGGTCCGAGCTCGAACCGGCGCAGTCAGGGCGGTGGCGTACGACGCTGTCCTGGCCCGTTGGTGAAGGAGAAACGCCGTTCGCGACGGTTTCCATCGACGATGACGGGGACATCGAAGTTGACCAGGCCGGTGCGCTCGAGTCGGCCAAGGCGCCCGACGCGCCCGTGGTGCGCGTGTGGCTGCCTTGACCCGTTTAGGGGGGGAATGGCACAATACCGGCTCTTATCCAGGAAAGCGAGGGAACACGCGATGACTTGTGTCGAAGAGACCGAGGAACGACCGGAGAGACCGCCGATTCTGCTCGAACGGCTGCTCAAGAGCCGCACCATATACATCAGCGGGGTCGTGGACGAGGAACTGGCCGAGCGCGTGATCACCCAGGCCCTCGTGCTCGACGGTGAGTCCCACGACCCGATCAAGGTCTTCATCACCACCTGGGGCGGATCGGTGGACGTCGGATTTGCCATCCACGACATCCTGCGGTTCCTGGAATCCGACGTGCTGTGCATCGGCGCCGGATTCGTGGTCAGCATGGGCGTGCCCCTCCTGCTGTCCGCCAAGAAGAAAAACCGGCTCGCACTGCCCAACACCCGCTTCATGATCCATCAGCCCAGACTGGGAGGAGTGGCCGCAGGACACGCCTCCGACATCCGCATCACCGCCCAGGAGATCATCAAGACGCGCGAACGCCTCAACGAAATGATCGCCAAGGAGACCGGACAGCCCCTCGATAAGGTGGCCGCAGACACCGACCGCGATTTCTGGATCTCCGCCGACGAGGCCAAGGAATACGGCCTCGTCTCCAAGATCATCACCCGCGCAAGCGACCTCCCCTGAACGCCGCCCAGCCTCCAATAGACCCTGCTCAGCGGACGGACACGATGTCCGACTTCACAACGTCCGTCGGCCGCCCCAGCACCGATGCCAGGTCCACCTCCGGCAGGCCGGGCGTTCGCGTCACGATCTCCTTGCCACCGTCCGGCAACAGGATGAACGTGTCTTCCGATTTGACCCCCACCGCCGAAGGGTTCCAGGCAAACGCGTGGCCAAACTCGACGTCGATGCCGGCGATGTCCTTGACCAACGCGCCCCATCTCGCGTCCAGAATCGGAAACCCCTCCCCCGGAGCCCCCTTGCAGGTGCGCCCGGCGTATCCAGCCGTGCCGCCCTGGTGGTGGTTGTGCCACTCGTCCCCAGGGAAGCCCAGGTCTGCATAGGCCTGCTGGCACGCCGCGAATACCTCCCCCAGCGTCTCCCCGGGCTCGCTTGCCTCCTGCATCACGGCGTCCACACCCGCTACCCGCGCGTACGCCGCCGCGATGCCCTCGGGCAGATCACCCACCTGCTTGAAACGCGTCATCGACGCCACCAGCCCCTCCTTGAGAAAACACCCCACAATCATCACGTAGCCTTCGAGCGTCGTCTCGCCCGAACCAGGCGACAGCAACGGACCTTCAGTCGGGAGCGGATGGCGGTGGCGAGCAATGCGCGCGTCCGCCGCGATCAGCGACACCGGCACGATGCAACGGCGCTTCGCCCCCTCCCCAACAAGCGTAGCGGCCACGTCCGCCTCCGCCTGGCCCGCCTCGGTGGCGGCCACCGTGGCCTCCATGGCCTCCGCCGCCAGCCGGCCCAACCGCCGGTACTTCTCCAATTCATCCAGTGTCAGAAGCGCGCGAAGATAGGTCAACCCCTCGTGCACGTTCGCACCCAGCGACCCGTCGTCCGACACCAGCGTGCCACCGAACTCCCGCCCAACCACCTCCGCCGCCGAGTCCTCGAACCAAAGGAAGTCCCGGATTCCGCAGTCCAGACCCACCAGTTCCTCCGCCATCACGCGCGTCTCTTCGATGTTGTTCCCCACGAAGAACGCCTCCCCCTTCTTCGTCACGAACAGCGAGCACGCACCCAGGTCGGACGCTACATACACGTAGTTGCGCTTGCCTCCCGTGGCCATGGCAAAGTTGTCCATCCGAGACAGCAGCACGCCATCGTAATCGTTCTCGCGCAGGAAGGCCTCAATCAACGCGATCCGCACCCGGAACAGCCCTTGTTCGTCCATGTCTTCGTCTCCTCTCGTACTCATGGCGCCGTCTTCTCCGTCCGCTCGCATTGTATCCACGAGCCCGCCCCGTTTCTACCCAACCCTGTAACGCCGGCATCTTGCCGGCTTCATCGGCCGCGGCTCGCCCGCTTCTTCCGTTGTGCGGCGCCGCTTTGTTCGCTATCATACACCCAACTCTGAATCGAAAACCGCGGCCAACGGAAGAAAGGAAGCACCATGGAACGATTCAAACTCGGATTTATCGGCGCGGGCTTCATTGCGAAGTTCCAGGCGCAGGCCCTCACCATGGTCCGCGGCGCGGACCTCGCCGGCGTAACGGCCCTCAAAGGTGCCCAGGAACTGGCCGCCTTCGCCAACCACAACGGCCTCGGCGAATGCAACGTCTATCCGGACGTCGCCGAACTGTGCAAAAACTGCGACGCCGTGGCCGTGTTCGTGCCAAATTTCGTGCGCACCGACATCGTCGGTCAGATCCTCGACGCCGTCAAAGCCGGGGCCGAGCTCAAGGGCCTCATCTGCGAGAAGCCCCTCGGACGCACCGTCGCCGAAGCCCAGGAACTGGTCCGGCTCGCCAAGGACGCCAACCTGCCCACCGCCTACTTCGAAAACCAAATCCACATGAAGCCCATCAAGGCCGCCCTCGCACAACTCGCCCCCACCCAGAAAGAGATGGGCCCCCTCGCCCTCGCACGCAGCGCCGAGGAGCACGCCGGACCCCACGAGCCGTGGTTCTGGGACCCCACCCAGCAGGGCGGCGGCGTCCTGTCGGACATGGGATGCCACAGCATCGCCGTCGCCTGGTACGTGCTCACGCCGGCCGGCAAAGCGCCGCGCTTTCTCGAGCCCGTCTCGATCAACGCAGACACGGCCCTGCTCAAGTGGGGCGTCCCCAAGTATCGCCAGGAACTGCTCGACCGCATGGGCGTCGACTACGCCAAGCTCCCCGCCGAGGACTTCACCACCGGTATCGTCACCTTCAAAAATCCCGACACCGGACAGAAGGTCAAGGCCCAGTTCACCAACTCCTGGATGTACGACAAACAGGGCCTCCGACTGCTCATGGACGGCCTCGGACCCGACTACGCCTTCGAGGTCAACTCACTACAGTCCCCCGTCAACATCTTCATCGGAGACAAGGCCGCCGAGGCCGTGGCCGACGCCGAAGCCGCGCTCGAGAAGGCCACGGCCAGCCGAGGGCTCCTGGCCATCGAGCCCAACGAGGCCGACCTCTACGGATACGTCGACGAGTTGGCCGACGCCGTGGCTGCCTTCCGCCAAGGCAAGGACGCCCTCCTCAACTGGGACTACGGCCTCGAGATCACCAAGCTCGTTCAGGCCGGCTACCTGTCCGGACAGCGCGGACAGACCATCGATCTCACCGACCCGGCCATACAGCAAGAACTCGAAACCTACACCTCGCTCATCGCCCAAGGCAAAGGCGGCGACGTGCTCTACTAGCTACGGCGCCGCAAAGCGCACGGCCATAACAGGGAGTCCACTTCGACATGAAAAGTCCACCCGCGTGTCTCGTCTCCATGACCGCACTTGCGGTGCTGTGTGCCGCGGCCTGGGCCGGCGACGCCATCGTCATCGAGACCGAATCCTTTCGCTATGAGCTCGGACCCGACGGCGAAAACCGCCACGTCATCGACAAGGCCACGGGCACGGACTACTGCGCACCCGCCCAAACGCCCCGCTTCGCCCGAGTCAAGCAAGGCGGCCAGACCTACGAGTCGACCGCGGTGACCTACCTCGAAGGACAGCTTGACCTGGCGTTCGGCGAATCCGGCGTCCGAGCCCGCCTGCGCGTCGAGACCCACCCCCGCCACCTCATCTTCGAGGTCATCGAGGTGCTCGGCGAAAACGTCGAGGAGTTCACCATCGTCGATGTCGGCCTCTCGCTCAGCGGCGCCTTGGACGAGCCCTTCGCCGGATGCGCCTTGGCACTCAACCTGCGCACCAACGTCCCCGAGATTCCCGGACCGAACCGGCGCTTGCGCGCCATGTGCTATCCCCGCTTCGGATTCCACGGCGCCAAGGTCGCCGTCATCGGATGCCCGGCCACCGAACTGCGCGATGTAATGAAGGAGGTCGTTCGCGCTGCAGACGAGTTGCCCCAGTCCGACATCGGAGGTCCCTGGGCGCTTGACGCCGAGAGCAACCGCGGCTCGTATCTCTTTGATTTCGGCGCGCTCAACGAGGAAACCGTGCAGGACTGGATTGCCCTCGTCCAGCACCTGGGCATGAACCAAATCGACTTCCACACCGGCCGCTCACTGCGCTTCGGCGACTGCGCCCCCGATCCCGGCCTCTTCCCCAACGGACGCGACAGCGTCAAGGCCGTCATCGACAAGCTCCACGCAGCCGGAATCGCCGCCGGCCTCCACACCTACGCCTTCTTCATCGCCAAAAGCACGCCCTACGTCACGCCTGTGCCCGACCCGCGCCTCGGCAAAGACGCCGTATTCAACCTCGCCCACCCCCTGGCCGCCGACGCCGCTGACGTACCCGTCGTCGAGCCCACCACCGACATGTCCACCACGACCGGCTTCTTCGTCCGAAACAGCGTCACGCTCCAGATCGACCACGAGTTGATCACCTACAGCGGCCTCTCGAAGGAATCGCCCTACGCCTTTACCGGCTGCACCCGCGGGGCGTGTGGCACCCAACCCGCGCCGCACGACAAAGGCGCCGCCGTCCATCACCTCAAGGAGTGCTTCGGCCTGTTCACCCCCGACGCCGATTCGACCCTCCTGGCCGAGGTCGCCGCCAATACGGCCGAGACCTTCAACCACTGCGGCTTCGACATGATCTACCTCGACGCCCTCGACGGCGAAGACATCCTCGGCGGCCGCGAGAACAGTTGGCACTACGGCTCCAAGTTCACCTTCGAAATCGCAAAGCGCCTCGACAAGCCCGCCCTGTTCGAAATGAGCACCTTCCACCATCACCTCTGGTACGTCCGCGCACGAATGGGGGCCTGGGACCACCCCAACCGCTCGCACAAACGCTTCATCGACGTCCACTGCGCCGCAAACCGCGCCGGCAGCCGCATGTTCCTCCCAATGAACCTCGGCTGGTGGGCCGTCAAGACCTGGAGTCCCGGCGCCTACGTCACGCAAATCGAGCCGACCTTCTCCGACGACATCGAGTACCTCATGTGCAAGTGCCTCGGCAACGACATGGGCTTCGCACTGATGGGCGTCAATCCCGGCAACATCTCGAAGGTGCCCGCCTTCCAGCAACTCGCCCCCATCTTCAAACAGTACGAAACCTTGCGCCACGCCGGCCATTTCAACGAATCCGTCAAGGCCCGGCTCCGAGAGCCCGGCAAGGAATTCACGCTCGGACAAAATGACGACGGCGCGTGGCAGTTCCGGCCTATTCAGTACGACAAACACAAAGTCCAAAGCAGCGACCCGCCCTCCATGACGTGGACCGCCCAGAACGCCTTCGCCCCGCAGCCCCTCCAACTGCGCATCCAGGCCCTCATGGCTTGCGCGCCTTACGATGCGCCCAACGCTATCGTCGTCGAGGACTTCAGCCACCCCGACGTGCTCGCCGACCGGCAAACCCACGAAGGGGTCTCGGCGAAGCTCGCTCCCACCACCGAACACATCAAGGCCGGCGAACTCAGCGGTTGCCTGAAGGCCCTCAATGCGAGCGCGAGCGCCGACGGTGCCTGGTGCAAACTCGGCCGGAACTTCGACCCGCCGCTCCGCATCGCCAAACAGCAGGCGCTCGGATTGTGGATCCACGGCGACGGCCAAGGCGAGTTGCTCAACGTTCAGCTTCGATCTCCCGACCATACGACCCACCGCACCTACGGCGACCACTACGTGCGCGTCGACTTCACCGGATGGCGCTACTTCGAACTCATCGAGCCCGAAGGCGGCCGCATAGAGGACCACGCCTGGCCCTACGGCGGCGCGTACGCCATCTACCGCGAGACGCTCGACTACGCTCAGATCGATCGCCTTTCGCTGTGGTACAACGACCTGCCCCCCGGCAAGGAGGTCGAGTGTTGCCTGAGTCCCATCAAGGCCCTGCCCTTGGTCAACGGCGCCGTCGTCAACCCAAGCGTGACCATCGGCGCAAAGACCCTCACCTTCCCTACAACCCTCGAGAGCGGCAGCTACCTCGAACTCCGCGAAGGCGCCGGCTGTAAGCTCTATGGCCCGAAGGGCGACGTGCTCGCCGAACTCACGCCCCAGGGCGACGTGCCCACAATCGAGCCGGGAAAAAACAACGTCGAGTTCGCCTGCGATACAGCCGACGACGCCAGCGCCCGCGCCTACGTCACCCTCATCACCACCGGACAGACCTTCCGCGAATAGCCAGCGCAGCTTTCCAGTGCGCCGGCTCCGCCGATCCGTCCGATCCGTCCGATCCGTCCGATCCGTCCGATCCGTCCGATCCGTCCGATCCGTCCGATCCGTCCGATCCGTCCGATCCGTCCGATCCGTCCGATCCGTCCGATCCGCCCCACTCCACCCCCGCCTAAGGCATCCCCCGGCAGGCCTCGGCGAACACCTCGTCCTCACTCAGACAGCCGTCGAACACCTTGACCTCGTCGAGCGCCCCGTGGAAGGCGTACGCATTCTTGCGGCCCACGTAGTTCGCCACGATGACCGGCCGCTTCTGGCGCGCCAGTTCGCCCTCCACCCCCTGCTCCACGACCAGCGACGCGTTCACGTACAGCCGCACGCGCTGGCCGTCGTACACGGCCGCCACGTGGCTCCAGAACCCCGCCGGCGTGGACCACTCGGCCGAGCTCACGCGGACCTGACGGCCGTCCGTGGTCCCAAACTCGAACGACACGCGCGACCAGAAGTAGCGAAACCGCCACCCCGGCCACGGCGGGTCGCCGCTCTGGTCGCCCTTCATGCAGAGGATCTCGTACGCGGCGCCGCGCTCGCCCGGTTTGATCCAGGCCATCACCGAGAGCCCCTGCGGCAAGTGGAAGTCCTCCGACTTGGCAACCGTCAAACCGCCCGCCGCCTGCCCGTCGAACGCCAGCGCCTTGCCCACGATGCCGTCGACCACCGCCGGCTTCTCTTCCCCGAAGTGCACGCCGTCGTGGCCATTCCTGGCTGCGTCCTCGAGCACCCCGGCCTGGACCTCCTCCATCTCCCAATGAGCGATCGGCTCAGCAGCCTCGGCACAGTCGCCCAAGCACACCACCGCCGCGCGCAGAATCCAGACAACGCCCAGCCACGTTAGGCCCAGCCCGTCACGCATCTTTGTGTTTCCCATTGCGCCGCCTTACTCCGCATAGGCCTCAATTTCCGTTACCCACGTGTTCTTCTGCCCTTCCCGATTGCCGTGCACCTCGACACGAAGGCGGTCCGTCCTGAGCCTGTCGAAGCTCAGCGTCGCTCGGCCACCTGTGATCGCCTTCTCCTCGGCCACGGCTTGCCGGCTATCGCCGCCTGAGACCAAAACCGCCGCGTCCGCGACCGTGTCGCTGAAAACCACCACCCGACCCACCTCCACCGGCTCACGCCAAGCCAGTTCGACCCAGTCCGGCCACTCCCCCGGCGTGCCGTCGCGCCAACCCATGCCGTCGCGGACCCCGTCGATGAGGCGCGCCGGCGACGAGCCGTACCTCGACTTCGACGAGACCGACACGGTCGTTCCGTTATCTTCGAAGGCGAGATTACCGGGGCGCTTGCGCGCGGCGTCCAGCTTGTCGATCTCGGCCTGGGCCGCGGCGACGGTCTCGCGTTCCGCGACGCCGGCGTCGGTGGTGTAGACGTGCGTCCCGTACCGCGCGAACTGGTCCTGGAACGCGCCGTTCTCATCCACCTCGACGAAGCGCGCTTCCGAAACCACCTGCAACCGGCGCGTATCCGGCGCGATCTCCTCCAGCCGGAACCGCACTTCCTGCGGCTCGGTCGCCGTGTTGACCGCGAAGAGGTAGAGCGCGTCCCCGACGCGACGGACCGCGTAGTGGACGTGCTCGGGCGCCGGGGCCTGGACTTCGACCCGGTCCCCGGCGTCGGGCGCGAGGATGGCGGCCTCGAGATCGGCGATCTCCCTGGCGAGAAACGGCATGCCGCGCTGAACGCCCATGTAGTTCTGACTGTGCGCCCACGTGTAGTAAAGAAATCCCGTCGTGCCTTGGATGACGGCCTGGTAGGTCATATTCCGCAGTTCGGCGAAAGTCGGGGCGCGGTTATTCTCGCGGCCGTAGTCGCCGTAGTTGAAGGCCTGCGGCGTGATCCACAGCGCCTTGCGGCCCTTGGCCGCCTCGTTGCAGGTCTCCATGAACTTCGTCACCTTCTCGAGGGGCACCGCGGCCACCCCGTCATCGAGAAAACAGGGATACGGATCCGGCATCAGCACGTCGCCGCCGCACGCGTACTTGTAGATGCCGCTGATCGTGTCGTTGAGCATGATGCAGGGATGAAACGGATCTTCATCCGCAACCACGTCGTAGATCTGCCGGACCCGCTCGACCAGGGCCGGGCGCAGTTCCGGTTCGTCGGCCATGTACCACGCGAACAGCCCTGGGTGATCCTTCAGCGAGCGCACGCGTTCCCGCAGCGCCGCCGCCTCCTCGTCCGTCAGCGGCCGGCCCCAGGCGGGCGTCTCGACCATCTTGGCATTCGGATACGGATAGATGGTCACGACCTTGCCCGCCGCCGCGAACGCATCGAGGCGCGCCAGATTCTCCTCGACCGACCGCCACTGCGCGTTATAATCCTGGGCCGCCGTGTAGGCGCAGTCGGGGGCCGCCATGCGTTCGGGGGGCATCGAGAACCAACCGAAGGGCAGGAACGGCTCGCCGTTGTGCAGCAGCACGTTGTCCTCGTCCAGACGCCATTCATGCGCAACACGCCCCAGCTTACGGATGGCCGTCTCCGCGCGTTCCACCACCTCACCACCACGGCGCAACTCGACGGCCAGCACGTATGACCCGGCCTCGAGCGCCGGAATCGGCAACGTGACGTCCACCCCGGCATCACCCGCCTCGATCACCCTTTCCGATATCGACTCCCCCGCCCGGTCGCCAGGCGCCAACGCCACGCCCAACTCGGCGCCGGCGCGTTGGGCCGGCGACACGGCCAGCTTCACCGTGGCCTCGATGGCGCTCAACGATTCGGTCGCGTAGATCGCGTTGCGATAGTGCGGCCGCCGCACGTCGATGGTGATCGGAACGTAGCTCAGGTCCAGGCTGCGCTTCCGCACGGCCCAGAGTACGTCCGGATTCCGGCGGTCGAGCACCTCCACAACCAGCATGCCGCGCCCTTCATCCGCCACCGGAAACGAGAATCCAACCTCCCGCGACTGCCCGTCGTCCAGGCCGCCGGCCACGTCCCGGCCCACGAAGTCACGCCCGCGGATGCGCCACGTGGGCCGCAGCAAGAAGAACCGAAACGCCCCCGTTCGATTCTCGATGTGCGTCTTGGCCGAACAGACGACCGCCCCTTGTTCAGGCTGGCATTGGATTCCGTAGGGATAGCGCACGCCCCACAGAAAGCGCGACAGGTCCACGTCCGGCAGGCGCAGCGAGGCATAGTGCGAGGGCTGGTGGAAGCCGCCCGTCAGCGGCGCGAACGAAGACAGCTCCGACACCTCACCCGCGTGGCGCTCGCGGCTCACGTTCACGATCCACCCCTCGGCGCCCCCCGCGCCCGCGCCTATGTCCACCAACGG